>Ga0209287_10000034_pt1 | contig 85853 bp, 71 predicted proteins | sample PPLLak3cmMay2015_2_FD_187255 | JGI IMG/M metagenome (GOLD analysis project Ga0209287, IMG submission 187255) | Freshwater sediment microbial communities from Prairie Pothole Lake near Jamestown, North Dakota, USA - PPLs Lake P8 Core (1) Depth... | ecosystem: Environmental > Aquatic > Freshwater... | reverse complement strand
CGGCGTTTAGATATTCAATAGCTGTTTGAGGATTATCCAGGTTAAGGCTGGCGGCTCCGGCGAGGAATCTCATTCGGGAGTATGTGCTGTCAAGGGCCAGGCCTTCCTCGGCGGTACGAAGCGCCACTGCATAATTTGCGTTTTGATACTCCAGACGGGCGATTTTATACAATACCCGGGCATTGCGAGCTTCCCCTTTAACAACATGCAGTACGGCCAGGGCCTTGTTATTGTCGTGCAGTTTTTCGGAATAATGGTGGGCGAGAAGTTCCAATCCATAACCCTGCCCCTCATCGCTTAAAAGGATGATATTTTCGGCTCGGGCCAACTGTCGTTCTTCGGAAGAATTAGTGACTACCCAAAGTGAAGCGAATAGAATTGCAGCCAGGACGGCGGTCAGTCTAGAGATCAGCGATATATTGCCCCAGCCGGCACTATTATAATAAACATACAGGAGTAAGGCGACGCCAATTATGGCTGTTGGGATAGAGAATAAATCCCAGTCGCGGGCAAAGCCGAGCTGGGGATTGACTGTGAAAATAAAAATCAGGGGAAAGCCAACCATCAGGATTAGCAGGAAACGTCCCCGTTTTTCACCACCCCGGATTTTCAGCAATACCGGTGAAAGAATCAGGATGGCCGGGATTACCAGAAAAAGCTCATTGAATATATCGATCAAATGAGATAACGAAAAAACGGAGTAGTCTCCGAAAACCGGGAGGAACTGCTCCCAAAAGCCCTGGCGGACTTCGCGGAAATTCAACCAATCGCGATAATCGAGATAGGCTAGCAGGAACAGCACCGCGATAATAAGAGAGGCGCCGGTCAACCTGATTTTCAGTTGGGACCTTTCACCTTCCTGCGGCTTGATAAAAAACAAACAGGCGTAAGCGGGGAGGAGCATCACTCCCATCAAGTGTGACGAAAAAGCCAGGATCATCAAAACCGAAAGTATTAGGAAGCCTTCGCCGCTTTTATGATACCGAAAAGCGAATAATAAGAAGATAATAGATACGGGATAAACGAGTGAATAGGATTCCACATAACCGAAGAATAGCTGTAATCCTCCCGTGAATAAAATCATGAGCTTGATTATCATTGAGTCTGAAGGCCGTTCTGTTTTGAATTTGAATAAGGTTAAGGATAAGGCGAACAGGACCCCGACAATAATGCTGTACCAAATATATATCGGTTCGGCGGAGGCTTCGGAGTTTCCGAAAAGCAGTTTATAAAAAACGGCGTGGAGGAAATAATCAAGCGGTTCGGTATGGTTATAGGAATAGCCCTGTTCGATATGATAGACGCGGAGGTAACCGTCGCCGAGCGTGAACACCTCGGTTTTAAGAAAATAAAACAGGGCAAATGTAATTATCGCCGCCAGCAGGATTTTTAACCACCGGGGAAATGAGCCAACTTTATTTAGTAGTCTTTCGATTGAATCTCGAAACGGTTTTAAATATGGCAAGGATATGGCGCAAATCCCAAGGACCGCGAAAAGCCCAATGTAAATTTCGGGGAAATACCTGAGGTGGTTTATGCCCCATAATTTATCGATGGGCAGCATTGCGGCAAGCAGGGCGAGAAACACCAATAACGCCGCAACAGCCGTAATTTGTGAATCTTCTTTTACTTTCATACTGGAATATCCGGCGTAATATTATCGGTCATATGCCGGGAAGCAAGCGCGAAAGGAATTTTGACAAAGTTTTTGAGTTTGGCTATATTCGGGAATTCTATGGAAGGAAGTTTCACATGATCGATCGCGAAACCGCCTATGACCTGATGGTCTCGAAAATTAAAAACCGCAATCTGCAGAAACATATTCTGGCCGTCGAGGCCGGGATGATTGGACTAGCCAGGCATTTCGGCGAGGACGAGGAAAAATGGGGGCTGGTCGGGCTGCTTCATGATCTCGATTACGACAAGACAGCAAAAGATCCCGACCGGCACACGTTTGTAACCGAAGAATGGCTGAAGGAATATAATTTGCCCGATGACATGATTTATACTATCCGCTGTCATCCGGGGCACGCACCGTGCCGGTCGAGGATGGACTGGTCATTATATACTACCGACCCGACCACCGGATTCATTGTTGCCTGCGCCCTGATGCACCCATCGAAAAAACTTGTGAATGTCGATCGGGATTTCATGCTGCGGCGATTCGGCGAAAAGCGCTTCGCGGCCGGAGCGACTCGCGACAATATGGCAGCCTGTTCCAACCTCGGCCTGGAACTGGGCGATTTCCTGATGCTCATCAGGGAAGCCATGCAAACCATTTCCGACAAGCTGGAACTTTGAACAAAACACCATCCATATTGAATGGTCAGGTTTTAAGCTGGTCGATGTACGACCTGGCCAATACCATTTTCTCGATGAACATCCTTTCTCGTTATTTCAAGCCGTGGGTGGTGGAGGATCTTGGGAAGGACGGGCTTTATTACGATATTCCCTATGCCGCCTCGATGCTGGTTGCCGGGTTATTAATGCCGGCTTTGGGAGCTCTGTCCGACCAGTCAGCCAAAAAGAAGCTGTTTTTGCTGTTTTTCACGGTAAGTTGCTGTCTGGCGCTGGGAATCATTCCGCTTCTTCCCTTGTCGCTATTCATAATAATGGTAGTGTTATTTGCTGCATCGAATTTCTTCTATGAAGGGGGCATGGTCTTTTATAATGCCCTTCTTTATTCGGTGGCAGAAGGGACCCATGCCCGACTGATAAGCGGTTTCGGGGTGGCGATGGGTTATTTCGGAGCGATGGTCGGGTTGATTCTGGTGGCCCCGTTCGCGGACGGTATCGTTTTTGGAATCGATGTTATCGGTGAAGGCAGCGCAGGGGTGTTTCTTCCTACGGCGATAATTTTCTTCATTCTTGCTCTTCCGACTTTTATCTGGGTTAAGGAAAAGGAATGGAAGAGAACTAAAAAGAAAAAGAGCATCAAGGACGCTTACAGGGATGTTTGGGAGGGGATTATCGAGACCAGGAAATATCCTGGGGTTATGCGATTTTTGATAGCAGATTATTTTTTCGAGGATTCGGTGGCGACGGTGATATTGAATATCGGCGTCTTCTCATCGATAGTGCTTGGCTTGGAAGGGGGGAGTATCGACGCCTTTCTCATAACATCAACGGTTTCGGCGATGATCGGCTCACTAATTCTGGGGAGGCTTGCCAAGGGATTCAATTTGAAATCAATGATGACCTCTATTATATGGGGATGGATTGTAGTCCTTATTCTTTTCATTTTTATTCAGAATCTCTACCTCATATATGTTCTGGGGTCAATTACCGGGATACTTATGGGTGGGCTTTGGACGGTATCACGTCCACTGCTTGCCGAAATGGTGCCCTTACAAGAACTTGGGAGGTTTTTTGGACTTTATGCTTTAAGCGGTCGCGCGGCGGCGATTCTGGGGCCGATAATTTGGGGGACTATTGTTTATGTCTTCTCGCCGGAACGCTCGGCGGGAATCTGGCTGGCTGGCGCCCTGTCGATTCCAGAAGAAGGAAGGGCCCGTCTTCCGTATCAATTGGCGATTGCAGCGTTGGTGATTATTATGATGATTGGGCTATATATATTTCGCAAGGTTCCCAAGGTAGGTCATCGCGTGGAGACTATTGATGAATAGGGTCAACGGATATTACGAATACCAGGGATCGATTCATATCCACACCACCGATTCGGATGGCGCGAGACCGCTGGAGGAAGTCGCCCAGCTTGCCGCCGAAACCGATCTGGATTTTATTATGGTATCGGATCATATGACCCTGCGGTCGTACCAGGCCGGAAAAGAGGGATACTACGGCAAGACACTGACCTTGATAGGCTACGAACATAATGACGTCGAGGACTGCAATCATTATTTGCTCTTCGATCTGGATGAGGTTCTTCCCGCCGGCATGACTGCCCAGGAATATGTCGCAGCGGGAAAGGCCAAAGGGGGCCTGGGAATCATCGCGCACCCGGACGAGGTTCGACCGAGGATCGGGAAATTCCCTTCCTATCCCTGGCTGGCCTGGGATGCGGAAGGGTACGACGGAATCGAAATTTGGAATCAGATGTCGGAATGGATGGAAAACCTGACTCCGATTAATGCCATCAAGATGCTCTTTTCGCCACGTAAGTTCATGAAATCTCCGACCGATCGGATTCTTCAAATCTGGGATGATGTTAATAAAAAAAGGAAGGTGGTCGGTATCGGAGGGGCGGATGTACATGCCCACCCGCATAAGATCGGGCCGATAAAAGTGACAATTTTTCCTTATAAAGTCCAGTTTCGTTCTATCCGTAGTTATATCTGGCTACCCGAGGAACTATCCAAAGATGTCGCGACGGCAAAACGGCAGGTTTACGACGCCATCCGGGACTGCCGGGTATTCATTTCCAATTATAGATGGGGAGATGCTTCCGGATTCTGGTTCGAAGCAAATCGTGAAGAAGAGCGGGCCATCAGCGGAGGGAGACTCTCCTCATATAAGAACACGCTTATCACAGTTAAAACTCCGGGAAAAGGGAAAATCCGCTTATACGCCGACGGTATCTGCGTATCAGAAATTAAAGGGGATTATTCGGAATACCGGCCGATGGTTAACGGGCTTTACCGGGTAGAGGTTTACAAGAAATCCAAAGGCTGGATTTTTTCGAACCATATCCGGATAGGAGTTTAATAGTATGGAAGTTAAAAGAGAAGGATGCAGATACCTGTCGATGGTCGAAAGCTCCTAAACCGGGGCAGAAAAAATTTTGACTTCGTTTGTTACGATTTTCACAATTGATTTGGAGAAAATAATGTTGACTTGCCTTGTAAGAGGTTATATACTTGCCAATTAATTAGGCATGGAAAAGGGATAAACAATGGTCGAATTGCTGTTTCCGGTGCTTCTTTTGGTAATATTCGCGGCCCTGATCGCGATTGTAATGGCCATTGTATCGGCGGTTTTCGGCCGCAAATCATCGGGTGAAGCCCGGTTAGATCCTTATGAATCCGGGGTTCCGGTTAAAGGGGATACCAAGGAGCGGGTTCCGGTGAAGTTTTATATGGTAGCGATACTATTCATCATTTTCGATATTGAAGTGATTTTTCTTTTCCCCTGGGCGGTAATTTCCGACAAGCTCGGGATGTTCGGCTTCATAGAGATGCTGGTATTCGTGGTGATCCTCCTGGTTGCCTATATTTACATCCTTGGAAAGGGGGCTTTGAAATGGGATTAGAAGAGAAGATACCTGACGGTATCATGTTAACCACACTCGACAAGATGGTCAACTGGGCCAGAAAGCGGTCGATGTGGCCCCTGGGGATGGGACTGGCATGTTGTGCCATTGAAATGATTTCGACCTTCGCGTCGCATTACGATCTGTCTCGATTCGGAATGGAAATCCTGCGGCCGTCGCCGCGACAGGCCGACCTGATGATCGTATCGGGACGGGTTTCGCGCAAGATGGCCCCGGTTTTGAAACGGCTGTACGATCAGATGCCGGACCCGAAATGGGTTATCTCGATGGGAGCCTGCGCTTCCTGCGGCGGGGTTTTCAATAACTATGCAATCGTACAGGGAGTGGACACGATTCTCCCGGTTGATATATATGTACCGGGGTGCCCTCCGCGACCGGAGCAGCTAATAGAAGGAATCTTAAAGCTGTTCAAGAAAGTCGAACAGGAATCGTTAAAGGATAAGAAAGAGAAGCAGGTCAAGAGACTCGGATAAGACAGCATGGAAGAAAAAATCCGGAAATTCATGCAGGAAAATTTCTCCGATGGAATTGTAAGGGAGGACGATTTCCGGGGACAGCAGTCCTTCTATATTAGGAAGGAATACCTGCTTGATGTTCTCAAGGGGTTGAAGGAAGATGAGGACCTCCGTTTCGAATTCCTGATCGATATCTGCTCGCTCGACTGGCACGGCGATTCCGAAGAAGCGAACGGTCGATTTGAGGTTATCTATAATTTGTTTTCTCTGAAAAATAAGTACCGCATGTTTATCAAGGTTCGGCTGGAAGGTGATAATCCCGAAATCGATACCGCCTGCGAGCTCTGGATGACCGCGAATTGGCTGGAACGGGAAGTCTGGGACTTAATGGGGATCAAGTTTACGGGCCATCCAAATCTAATAAAAATCGTGACGCCGGATGATCTCGTCGGGCATCCCTTGCGTCGCGACTTTCCTTTAACTTACGAAGTTCCCAGATTCAGCTGGAATAAAGACGACCCGCCCGAGGTGATTCTTTGAGCGTAGAAGCTAAAAGAAGGACGATGAGCCTGAATCTCGGGCCGCAGCACCCGGCAACTCACGGGGTTCTGCAGGTCGTATTGGAACTTGACGGCGAAACTGTGGTCAAGGCAACGCCGCAAATCGGTTATTTGCATACCGGAATAGAGAAAACGGCAGAATCAAAGCTGTACTATAAGGTAATCCCGATGACCGATCGGATGGATTACCTGGCTCCGATGTCCAACAACCTGGGTTTTTGTCTGGCGGTCGAGAAGCTGCTGGGTATTGAAGTCCCCGAAAAAGTCAAATACGCTCGGGTATGTCTGACCGAACTGACAAGAGTTATGTCGCACCTGGTATGGGTGGGGACACACGCGCTCGATATCGGGGCAATGTCGATGCTTCTTTATGCCTTCCGTGAAAGGGAATTGATCATCGATTTATATGAGGCCTGCGCCGGGCAACGAATGATGACGACCTATTTCCGCATCGGCGGACTGGCTTATGATTTACCCAAAGATTTCGACCAGAAAGTCAAAGAGATTTTGAAAAAAGTCCCCGAGGGAATAAAAGACTACGAGCGGCTGCTGAACGACAACAAGATTTTCCGGCAGCGGACGATAGGTGTGGCGAAGATCTCTGCTGAAGACGCCGTTAGCTGCGGTTTAACCGGCCCAAGTCTCCGCGGCTCCGGGGTGAATTACGATGTTCGCAAAGCTCTTCCTTACGGCGGATATGAGAAATTCGGATTCGAAGTCCCGCTGGGGAAAAACGGCGACGTGTATGACCGGTACCTGGTGCGGATGGAGGAGATGAAGCAGTCTCTGAAAATTGCAAAGCAGGCTCTGGAGGGGATGCCGGAGGGCCCGCATATAGCTCATGTACCGGGCGTGGTGCTTCCACCGAAGGAAGACGTTCTCACCAAGATGGAATCATTGATTTTCCATTTTAAACTGATTACACATGGATTCGATGCTCCGAAAGGCGCGGTGTACCAGGGAATCGAGAGTCCCAAAGGGGAACTTGGTTATTATATATCTTCGGATGGAAGCAACAAGCCGCATCGGATGAGAGTCCGACCGCCGTCATTCGTCAACCTCTCGGCACTTCCAAGAATGGTCGAAGGGGGCATGGTGGCAGATGTCATCGCGGCGATCGGATCGATCGATATCGTTCTTGGTGAGGTAGACCGATGATTTTGAATGAAAAGTCGGTAGCGGAAATAAAAGCGAGGATGGCCCGCTATCCTTCCAAAAAGTCGGTCATATTGCCGGCTTTGACGGTGGCTTATCGCCAGGCGGGGCACCTCAATGATAATTTATATCATGAGATATCGGAAATTACCGGTATTCCATCTGTTGATATTGCGGCGGCGGCCACTTTTTATACCATGTTTCCGAAGCATGAGGTCGGGAAGTACCTTATTCAGGTTTGCCACAATATCAGTTGTGCTCTTTTGGGAGCAGACAGCCTGATCGAGTACCTCGAAAGCAAGCTCGGCATTAAGAAGGGGGAAACCACTGAAGATAAGGTGTTTACGCTGATTTCGGTGGAATGTCTCGGCAGCTGCACGACCGCTCCGATGATGCAAATCAATGACGAGTATTACGAGAATCTCACTCGCGAAAAAGTGGATAAGATTCTTGAGGAACTGAGGAACAAGGCCTGATGGAAACGAAGATCCTGACAAAATATGTCGACGATCCCAATCAGGTCAAGATCGATACCTTCATGGAGCGTGATGGGTACAAGGCCTGGAAGAAGGTCCTGACAGAAATGACTCCCGATCAGGTGATCGATGAAGTGAAGAAGTCGGGTATTCGCGGACGCGGCGGTGCGGGATTCCCGGCCGGGATGAAATGGAGTTTCATTCCGAAAAACAGTCCCAAGCCTCGCTACCTTGTCTGCAATGCCGATGAATCGGAACCGGGAACCTGCAAAGACCGGGTTCTGATGGAGAATGATCCGCACAGTATTATCGAAGGGATGGCGATTGCATCGTTTGCGATAAATTGTCATCTGGCTTTCATATATATCCGTGGAGAATTCGCGCTCTGTGCCAAAAGAATGGAAGCGGCCATGGAAGAGGCTCGCCAAAAGGGGATTCTCGGCAAAAATATTTTCGGCACCGGCTACGACCTCGATATGATCGTGCATACCGGCGGCGGAGCTTACATCTGCGGGGAAGAAACGGGGCTTTTGAATTCTCTCGAGGGGGAACGAGGAAATGCGCGTATTCGCCCGCCGTTCCCGGCTATCGAAGGGCTTTATGCCTGCCCGACCATTGTGAATAATGTCGAAACCCTGGCTTGTGTTCCGCATGTGATTAATAACGGGGCGGAATGGTACTCCGCGATGGGGACGGAAAAGTCCAAGGGGACCAAGATGTTCTCACTTTCGGGGCATATAAAGAATCCCGGCAACTATGAGGTCTTACTGGGAACTCCATTATCGGTCCTGATAAACGATCTTGGCGGCGGGATGCTCGATGGTCACAAGTTGAAGGCCATTATTCCGGGCGGTTCTTCGACCCCGTTTTTGCTTCCCGATCAAATCGACACCCCGCTCGATTATGAATCGATCGCGGCGGCAGGGTCGATGCTTGGTTCCGGCGCGGTGATTGTCATCAGCGACAAAACCTGCATGGTCTGGGTGTTGGAACGACTGATACATTTTTACCGCCATGAATCGTGCGGGTTATGCACCCCCTGTCGAGAAGGGACCGGCTGGCTGGAGCAGATGATATCCCGAATCGAACGGGGAGAAGGAAAACCGGGGGATTTGGAAAAGATCGAAGATGTTTGCGGCAATATCCTGGGGCGGACGGTCTGTCCGCTGGGAGATGCCGCGGTGATGCCGATTCAGTCGGCGCTGAAATTATTCCGTGACGAATGGGCGTACCACATCGAGCACGGCAAATGCATGGTTAAGACACAATTTGAGTTTAAATAGAGATGGCAGATTCGAATAACAACCTGGTGACTTTCACCATCAACGGCAAAGAGATATCGGTTCCCAAAGGGACCACGGTCCTGGAAGCGGCGAAGATGAACGGAATCAATATTCCGACCTTCTGCTGGCATCCGAAATTGAAACCGGTCGGGGCCTGCCGTATTTGTTATGTCGAAATCGAAAAGATGCCGAAGCTGATGGTTTCCTGTGCGACCGAAGCGATGCCCGGCATGGTAGTATATACCGAAAGCGAGAAGGTCAAAAAGGGGCGGAAAGCGGTCATCGAATTTATCCTGATTAATCATCCCCTCGACTGCCCAACCTGCGATAAAGGTGGGGAATGCGACCTCCAGGATTTGACATTTGCACATGCTATTGACGATTCCCGGTTCGATTTCAATAAGATGCGTTTCATCCGGGATAAGAGCGCGACTTTCGACGATGTCCGAATCGGCCCGGAGATAATCAGGAACCAGAATCGTTGTATCCTGTGCTATAAATGTGTTCGCGCCAATAACGAGGTTTTCGGGGAACACGATCTTGGCGCCTATCAGCGAGGAAATATCACGGAGATAGATGCTCCGCCGGGAGAACAGGTCGATTCGCTTTATTCCGGCAACCTGGTTGAAATATGTCCGGTTGGAGCTTTAACCAATACCGACTGGCGTTATAAAATCCGGGTTTGGAATACCCAGACGGTCAATTCCATATGTCCCTATCATGCCGACGGCGCCAATATCAAATTATGGAAAGACCGGAATCGGATATTCCGGGTAACTTCCCGACGCAACGATGAAATCGACGAAGGCTGGCTGTCGGACATCACGAGATACGGATACCAGATTGCCAAGCCGGACAACCGCCTGACGACTCCGCTGGTAAAGAAAGGGGATTCGCAGGTTCCGGTGCAGTGGGAAGAGGCACTTGGGTTGATTGCGCGGAGATTCAAAGAGATAAAAGATAATAAAGGCGGAGTTTGTCTGGGCGGCATCATATCGCCAAACATGGACTGCACCTCAGTATATGCCTTTTCCAAGTTTTTCAGGACAATCCTGAATTCCAATAATGTCGATTTCAGAACCGAATATAAAATGCTTCCCGAAGCGGCCGGTGATTTGTACGGGAAGATGACGTCGCGTAAGTTCACTATTGCGGAGATCGAAAGGGCCGACGTAATCGCGGTAGTCGGCTCGGATATCATGCGGGAACATCCCAATGTCAATCTATGGATACACAAGGCCGTAACCAGGAAGCATGCTTCATTATATATAGCAAATCCTGTCGAAACCAGCACGGGTCGAATCGCCAATGATGAAATTATTTATAACATCGGGACCCTGGATGCTTTCCTGAACGGCGTCTGCGTCGCGATTATCGAATCGGGATTGGCTGACCAATCGGTAAACACCGGAGACTTTGCCAGACTAATAGAACCGAATACGGTCGAGAGAGCCTCCAAGATTTCCGGAATTTCAGCCGAACGAATCAGAGCGTTTGCCAAGGCAATTGTCGGCGCGCAGAATCCTTGCATTATTACCGGAGAGATTTTCACCTCCGCGGTTAATCGTGAAAAACTGGCCGGGGCACTTCATAATCTGGCGCTTCTGTCCGGGCTGTACAAGAAAGGTCAGGTTGGGGTTCTACCCCGGGCGGCCAATAGTAAGGGCTGTGAAAAACTGGGAGTGATGCCGCACCTTTCGGCGAAAATGCAGTCGAAATTGAAAGAAATCTGGGGAACATACCCGGATGTCGCGGGCCTGGCCTCCGATCGCATGATCGTATCAGCGAATAAAGAAGAACTTGATGCCCTGTTCGTAATAGGCAGCAACCCGGTTTTCAATTCTCCTGACGGTTTATTTGTCAAGGAGGGTGTCGAAAAACTCGATTTCCTGGTTGTGGCCGATTTGTACGAAAGCGAAACCTCCCAGATGGCCGACGTGGTGTTGCCTCTGTCCAGCTGGGCCGAGTATGCCGACCGGTTCGTAAACCTTGAGGGAAGGGTTCAGAAATTCGAGAAAGCGATTAATCCCATTCCGCATTCACGTCCGGCCTTCGATATCATAAACAGCATAGCAAAAGAATTAAAAAATCCGTTATTCGAATCAAAAGATAAACTGCAAAAAGATATCGACAGCCTGCTGGAATTCGATTCCGCCGATGAACCGGAAATGAAACCGGTGGAAGTAAAGTATACTGAAGATAAGAAGACTCCGGGATTCGATATCCCGATGCTGATCGTTGATCAGGTGCATCATTATGGTCATTGGACCGAGAAAACACATTCACTATCCGAATTTTGCAATGAGGCTTTCCTTGAGATATCTCCGGCACTGGCTGAAAAATTGAATGTCGACGATGGTACGATTGTAAGGGTCGAGTCGGAAGTGGCCAGGATTAATCTCCCGGTAAAAATATCGGAGATAATCGATGGCAATGTTGTACTGGCTTACCGCAATTTTGCTACCAGCCCGGTGAATAATTTACAAATGCGGAAACGACGGGTCGATTGGGTGAAAATCGCAAGAGTCGAGGGATCGAAAGCATGACCACTTTCATCATTATAACGGCCATAAAAGTAGGTGTGGTAATCGGAGTTGTTCTGACCGGCGTGGCTTGGTCGACCTGGCTGGAACGGAAACTGCTGGGGCATTTGCAGCATCGTATCGGTCCTTCCGTGGCGGGCCCATTTGGGTTGCTTCAGCCTATCGCCGACGCCATCAAGCTGGCTTTCAAGGAAGAAATCATTCCGGGAAAGGTGGAACGGGCGATGTACTTACTCGCTCCGATACTTTCATTCGTGCCGGCATTACTGGTTTTCGCGGTGATTCCATTTTCTCCGTCGATAGAAATATTCGGTCATGAGATTTCCGGTTCACTATCCGACCTTAATATCGGAGTACTTTATATCCTGGCCATTACTTCGCTGGGGGTATACGGGATAGTCCTGGCGGGGTGGTCATCCGGTTCGAAATATTCGTTACTGGGCGGGATAAGATCTTCGGCGCAGATGATTTCGTACGAAGTGGCCTACGGTTTGTCGATGGTCGGAGTGCTGCTGCTGGCAAATACATTGTCATTGCGGGAAATCGTGGAACAGCAGCAGGGCTTTTTCAACTGGTTTATTTTCCGCCAGCCGCTGGGGTTTTTCCTCTACATCATCTGTGCGGTTGCGGAAACGAATCGCGCGCCGTTTGATCTTCCGGAAGCGGAATCGGAACTGGTGGCGGGATACCTGACCGAGTATTCCTCGATGAGATACTCGTTGTTTTTCATGGCGGAATACGCCAACATGATTGCGGTATCATGCGTCGCGACGACGCTGTTCCTCGGAGGCTGGAGCGGCCCGTTTTTGCCTCCGGTTTTATGGTTTGCGATAAAGGTTTTTCTGTTCATGTGCGGTTATATCTGGATTCGCGGAACCTTGCCCCGTTTGCGCTACGATCAATTGATGAACCTGGGCTGGAAAGTACTCTTTCCGCTGGCCTTGGCGAATACCATGATAACGGCATTAATAATCAGGTTGTGATGTTATAATATGTTTGATGTTCTGAAAACAGTCATACTGGCGATTCCGACGGGGTTTTATACCACCCTCAAGCACCTGTTCAAGAAACCGGTCACCAGGCAGTACCCCTTTAAAAAACGGGAAATGGCCGAGCGTTACCGGGGCTTGCACTATCTCGAGGTGTACGAGGACGGATCGGAACGCTGTGTCTGTTGCGGATTATGTGCGGCATCATGTCCGGCGGACGCCATCTATATGGAGCCCGCGGAAAACGAAAAAGGGGAGAGGTACGCGAAGATTTACGAAATAAACATGCTCCGCTGTATCTTCTGCGGTTTCTGCGAAGAAGCCTGCCCCGAGGAAGCGATATTTCTGGGGCATGAGTACGAGTTTTCGAATGACAACCGTGACTCCTTTATATATACTAAGGAGCAATTGCTGGCGAATCGACCCCGTAAGGAAAAGCCGTTTAAAAAGATTTTACGTAAGGTACGCAGGATATTCTAAAAGGCATGGTAATCGACACCGTCATATTTTATATCGCCGCACTTCTGGCCGTATTCGGAGCCATCATGATGATAACGGTCAAGAATCCCGTGGCGGCGGTTATGTATTTGATTCTTTCGCTGATTGCCCAGGCGGTGCTTTATGTCCAACTGGGGGCGTTGTTCGTCGGTGCCTTGCTGATTATCGTTTACGCCGGAGCTATCCTGGTGCTGTTTTTGTTCGTTATCATGCTTTTGAATTTGAGAGGGGAACAATTCGAGGGGGGGCATCCCAGGTTATCGCTGGCGACCAAGTACTTTTTGTCGGCGTTGTTTTTTATCGAAGCGGTCATTATTTTCCGTGAGGCATCGCTGGCTCTTCGTTTCAATGCTCCCATGACGGCGGCATCCGAGACTTTCGGCGGGGTTACTCAGGTTGCGGAACTTTTGTTCACCAAATATCTTTACCCGTTCGAATTGACTTCTATTCTGCTATTGGTTGCTGTGGTTGGGGCGGTAATTATGGCGAAACGGGACAAGGGAGAGGATAGTTAAGATGGTTCCGATAACTCATTTTCTTATTCTCAGTTCCCTTCTTTTCGTTGTCGGCGCCGCAGGGGTTTTGCTTTCACGAAATCTGATTGTAATGTTTATGTCGATAGAACTGATGCTGAATGCCGCCAACCTGTTATTGATTGCATTTTCAAGGCATTTGAATTTAATGGACGGTCATGTGATCGTCTTTATCATTCTGACGGTAGCGGCGGCCGAAGCCGCGGTGGGACTTGCGATCATCATTAATCTTTTCCGAAATAAAGAGACGATTAATGCCGATCGCTTCAGTCTTTTTAAACGGTAAGGCGATTCGATGGAAAAGTCATTATATTTAATTCCGCTGTTTCCGCTGATAGGCTTTCTTTTGAACGGCCTTACTATCGGACGGACCTCGAAGCGGTTTATCTCTGCGATCGCCTGCGGAGCTATCGGCCTGTCGTTCATTTTCAGTGTCCGGACATTCATTTTGTTATTGAATCTCCCGGAAGAAGGCCGCCTGATTCATGAAAAACTCTTCGCATGGATTCCTTCAGGATCGTTCCAGGTCGATTTCGGGCTGTTGGCCGATCCCTTATCCGCGGTTATGATTCTGGTCGTGACCGGTGTGGGATTTTTAATTCATGTATATTCGATCGGTTACATGCATGATGATAAAGGTTATGGGCGGTATTTTACCTATCTGAACCTGTTCGTTTTTTCGATGCTGATTTTGGTCCTCGCCGACAACTACCTGTTGATGTTCGTCGGCTGGGAAGGGGTGGGATTATGCAGCTACCTGCTAATCGGTTTCTGGTTCGAAAAGCAGTCGGCCAGCGATGCCGGCAAGAAAGCATTTATCGTCAACCGTATCGGTGATTTCGGTTTCCTGCTAGGATTGTTCATCATTTTCTGGCAGGTAGGCTCGCTCGATTTTCTGACGGTTAATCAGGTTGCACCGGAAGTATTCGCGGTCGGAGGGGGCCTGATAACCGCGGCGACGCTGCTGTTATTCCTGGGCGCCACCGGTAAATCGGCGCAGATACCGCTGTATGTCTGGCTTCCGGATGCTATGGAAGGTCCTACTCCGGTTTCGGCGTTGATACATGCCGCGACGATGGTGACTGCCGGTGTCTACATGATTGCACGTTCGAATGTTTTGTATATGATGGCTCCAACATCGCTCTTGGTCGTTGCGATCATCGGGGTCGCTACCGCTTTCTTTGCCGGGACGATCGCGCTGGCTCAAAACGATATCAAGAGAGTCCTGGCCTATTCCACGGTCAGTCAATTAGGATACATGTTCGTGGCGTGCGGGGTAGCCGCTTTTTCGGCCGGGATATTTCATCTGATGACCCATGCTTTCTTTAAAGCCCTGTTGTTCCTCGGGTCCGGCTCGGTAATACATGCTATGGCGGGACAGCAGGATATGCGGTATATGGGAGGTCTTCGCAAACAGATGCCCTGGACTTTCCGGACTTTTATCGTCGCCACGGCCGCAATCGCCGGAATTCCCATGTTCTCCGGGTTTTTCTCGAAAGATGAAATTTTGTGGCAGTCCTTCTCATCCCAGTACGGTTCCATCTGGATTTGGCTCATTGGAGTTGCGACCGCCCTGCTAACGGCGTTTTATATGACACGGCTGGTAGTTATGACTTTCTTCGGCGAGGGCCGGATGGATCACCATACCAAGGAGCATTTACACGAATCCCCGAAAGTCATGACGATTCCGCTGATGGTTCTCGCGGTGTTATCCTTAATCGGAGGTTATGTCGGGATTCCTGCAGTTCTGGGTGGAGGAAATCATTTTGCAAAATTCCTGGAACCGGTCATGCAGGGTTTGGGACACGAAGAAGCCCACCATGCGCTTCTATCCGGAGGGCATGACAGCTCCCTGGAGATGATATTGATGGGTTCCACCATAGTTCTCATTATTATCTCCATTTGGCTGGGAGTGTATCTTTATAATAAAAATACGGCTGCGGCCGGCAAACTGCGGAAGTCGCTGGCTCCGATACATACATTGCTGCATGGCAAATATTTTGTAGATGAATTATACGGCAAAATAATTGTGCAGCCGCTGATTGCGGGGTCGCTGTTCCTGTGGAAAATATTCGACGTCTTTATCATTGACGGGTTGATTAACGGACTTGCGACCGTGATGGGAGATATTTCGACCGTAATCAGACCGATTCAAAGCGGGAAGATTCGTTCCTATGCGACCATCTTTCTTTTAGGCGTGGTAATCCTGGTAGGGATATATATTATAAAATAGGTATGGAAGATCATATTCTGACATTGGTGACATTTTTCCCGCTGCTTGGGAGTATTCTGCTTCTACTTGTGCCGAAGAATCAGCATGATTCGATAAAGTCGCTGGCGCTGATTTTCGCCTTTATCACTTTCCTGTTGTCGGTTTTCATGTATGTCATGTTCGAACCGGTGGCGCTGGGGATGCAGTTCGAAATCAATATTCCCTGGATATCGGATGCTATCAGCTATCATCTCGGAATCGACGGGATATCGCTTCTGTTAATCATGCTGACCACGATTCTGAGCCTAATTGCGATTCTTTCGTCATGGACATCGATAAAGACCGCTGTTAAAGGCTATTATATTTCCATGCTTCTTCTGGAAACCGGGATGCTCGGCGTATTCGTGGCTCTCGACTTATTCATGTTCTATGTATTCTGGGAAGCGATGCTGATTCCGATGTATTTCATTATCGGAGTCTGGGGCGGTCCGAAGAAGATATATGCCGCGATCAAGTTTGTGCTGTTCACCATGTTCGGATCACTCTTGATGCTGGTAGCACTTCTTTATCTGGTATATATGCATTATCAATATGCCGGTTATTATACCTTTAATCTCATAGAGCTTTATAAGATGCCGATTCCGCTCGGGGCGCAAACATACATGTTTCTGGCCTTTGCCCTGGCGTTCGCAATAAAGGTTCCGATCTGGCCGTTCCATACCTGGCTGCCGGATGCTCACGTTCAAGCCCCGACGGCAGGCTCGGTTATTCTGGCCGGTGTCCTGCTTAAAATGGGGACATACGGTTTTGTCCGTATCTGCCTGCCGCTTTTCCCGGAGGCCACGGTGCAGTTTGTGCCGCTGATATCGATTCTATCGTTGATCGGCATTATTTATGGAGCCTTAGTCGCCATGGTGCAACGTGATGTCAAATCGCTGGTGGCGTTTTCGTCGGTTTCGCACCTGGGGTTTGTCATGCTCGGAATGATGGCCCTGAATGTCCAGGGATTGGAAGGTTCCGTAATTCAGATGATCAATCATGGCATTTCGACCGGGGCGCTGTTCCTTCTTGTCGGAATGATATATGAGCGGCGGCATACCCGTATGATTGCCGATTTCGGAGGGCTTTCAAAGACGATGCCGGCCTTTTCGACTTATTTCATGATCGTGGCCCTGTCGTCAATCGGATTGCCGCTGACCAACGGCTTTGTAGGAGAATTCCTGATACTTCTCGGCACTTACAAATACAATCCGGTTTATGCCATAATCGGGGCGACCGGTGTGATTCTCGCTGCCTGTTACATGCTCTGGATGCTCCAGCGGGTCATATTCGGCAAGATAACCAATCCCGAAAACGAAAAACTAAAAGATCTGAATATGCGGGAGCGCCTGATACTGATTCCTCTGGTGATTCTGATTTTCTGGATAGGGGTTTACCCCAAGCCATTTTTCGATAGACTGGAACCTGCGGTAAAAAATATCTTGAGTTTGATGGATAAGTCAGGGCCGATGAATGCCCAAATAGAATCCGGCAAAAACGATGTATGCTTTATTAAGGATGGCAAAGTACAATGCGTTAAGCTGGAGGATTTGGAATAATGCCGGATGTTACCATATATACCAAGCATGGCTGTCCCTATTGCGCGGCAGCCAAGCAGCATTATGATCAACTGGGGATAAAGTTTAAGGAAATCGATGTGTACGACGTCCCCGGAGCCAAGGAGAGGGCTTTTGAATTATCCGGAAAGCGGATTGTCCCGGTGATTGTCGAAGACGGGAAAGTCCAAGCCGGATTCGGCGGGGGTTGAGGAGTTTAACGGAGTATCCGTGAGATACTCGGAATTAGAAAAGACATGGATATAAGATCGGGCGCCATATTTTTCGAAATTCTCTATCCGGAGATAGTCATAATCGCTACCGCGATGATAATTCTCCTGGCCGGCAATTTTATCAAAAACAAAGGGCTGGTGGTATTTTTATCCCTTGTCGGACTTGTAGCATCGTTGGTTTTGTCCCTGCAGCAGTGGGAACAGCCGCAATCCGGGTTTTTCGGGATGGTGCAAAAAGACAACACTTCGATATTTTTCAATGTCATTTTCATCCTGGCCGGGATTATAACGGTTCTAATGTCGCGCAGTTATCTGATTGCGCGGGGGATCGAGCGATTCGAATACTACGCGTTGATACTATTCTCGACTGCGGGGATGATGGTCATGGCTTCCAGTTCCGATCTGGTGGTAATATTCCTGGGATTGGAAATCATGTCGGTTCCGCTATACGTAATGGCGGGATTCGCCAGAAGCGACCCCGGGTCGAACGAATCGGGTATTAAGTATTTCATGATGGGGGCCTTTGCCACCAGTTTCCTGGTTTTCGGTATCGCGTTGATTTATGGCTCGGCGGGGACGACCGATTTAAGGCGGATCGTGGCCGATTTTGCCTACATCAGCACTCATGCCGGCCCCATGATTTATGCCGGTGCAATTATGGTTTTAATCGGTTTCGCCTTTAAGGTTGCGGCGGTTCCGTTCCATATGTGGGTTCCCGATGTCTATCAGGGAGCTCCTACTCCCGTCACAGCATATTTTTCGGTGGCACCGAAAGCGGCCGGATTCGCGGCATTACTGCGGATATTCGTTTACGGGTTTTCGGGGATGGAAGAAATGTCCCAGATTCTTTGGGTTTTGGCGGTCCTGACCATGACGGTGGGGAATATCCTGGCCTTACTGCAGCCCAATATCAAGAGGATGCTGGCGTATTCTTCGATTGCCCATGCCGGTTACATTCTGGTGGGTCTGACAGCCGGGGGAGACGGGGCCATTGCATCGATTTTGTTCTATCTGCTGGCTTATCTTTTCTTCAATCTCGGTGGTTTCGCGGTGGTCACTTTAATCGACAGCCGGACGGGAAGCAACGCTATGATCGATGAAATGGCCGGTCTTGGAGGGAGACACCCCTTTTTGGCATCGCTACTGGCCTTGTTTATGTTTGCCCTGGCGGGATTTCCTCCGACGGCCGGGTTCTTCGGTAAATTCTATATTTTTTCCGAAGCGGTAAAGGCCGGGTATGTCGGTTTGACGATAATCGCGGTTATGAACAGCTTTGTTTCGGTATATTATTATTTGAGACCGGTGGTCAAGGCTTTCTTCGGAGAAAAAGAACAGGAATTCGTTCCCGTGAAATTCACTCCGGCAATGATTGTGGTTCTGGCCCTGACGGCGATTGGAACGCTGGGATTGGGGATATTGCCGAAATTCGTGCTGGAATTTTCGAAGCTCTGTATATATCCGTTTATGTAAGAAGGATTGCAAGTTATTAAAAACCCCGCTTAAAGGCGGGGTTTTTTTGTCATACTTTTTCAAGCCGCAGCTTGTCGTGATCCTTTTCAATCTTCAGAGGATATTTCCCCGAGAAGCAACTGACACAGAAGCTGCTGTCCGGTAATGCAGGCATCGATAGCATTCCTTCGATTGATAAATATCCCAGGGAATCGACCCCCAGGTATTTCCGGATTTCTTCCACGGTTTTATTCGATGCAATCAATTCCCGCCGGGTCGGCATATCGATACCGAAGAAGCATGGGGAAATAATCGGCGGGGCGGAAATTCTGAGATGAACCTCTTTGGCTCCGGCTCCGCGAATCATCTGTACCAGCTTGCGTGAAGTCGTTCCGCGAACAATGGAATCATCGACGACGACAACCCTTTTGCCTTCCAGAACTCCGCGAACCGGGTTGAATTTTACCTTTACATCAAGATCTCGAATTTTCTGATCCGGATCGATGAAAGTCCGCCCAACGTAGTGATTCCGTATCAGGCCGATTTCGAATTTGATTCCTGAAGCCTCGGAATAACCGAGGGTAGCGGTATTCGCCGAGTCCGGGATACCTATGACAATATCGGCGTCGGCAGGGTGTTCCTTGGCCAGCTGACGTCCCAGACGACGGCGAATCTTGTCGACGTTCTCTCCGAATATCTTGGAATCGGGGCGGGCAAAATAAATGTATTCGAAAATGCAAAAGGCGTGCTTTTTCTTTTTCAGCGGGAAGGAGGATTTGAGGCCCTCTTTAGATATTTCGAGGACTTCGCCAGGTTCGATATCGCGGACATATTTTGCCCCGATGATATCGAAAGCACAGGTTTCCGAAGCTACTACCCATCCATGACGATTGTACTTGCCAAGAGCCAGCGGACGAAATCCGAGCGGATCCCGAACCGCAATGATGGATTCGTCGGTAAGAAAGAGCAGCGAATAGGCTCCTTCCACTTTTTTCAAGGCATCGCTGATCCGGTCGACCCAGGTCTTTTTACTTGAATGTGCGGCCAGATGCATGAAGATCTCGGTGTCTGAAGTGGTTTGGAAAATCGCGCCCGATTTTTCGAGGTTTTGGCGCAGCACGAGAGAGTTGGTTAGATTCCCGTTGTGGGCAATGGCCAGTTTCTGATTCTGGTTGGTAATCAAAAGAGGCTGAATGTTGGTCAGGGAAGAAGCTCCGGTCGTAGAATAACGAGTATGCCCGACGGCGATACTCCCTTTAAGGCGATCGAGACGATCCCGATTCGAGAAAACTTCGTTAACCTCTCCCATTCCCCGGTAGATGTATACCCCGCCGTTTCCGGCGGTGACAATTCCGGCTGATTCCTGGCCGCGATGCTGTAAGGCGTAAAGACCGAAATAAGTCAGATGAGCCGCTCGGGGAGTCCCGAAAACTCCGAATATGCCACACTTATCGTTCATCATATGCCCTTTTTGAATCCCTTTCTTCCGGAGGCAAAAAGCGAATTTAATGAAGTAGGCTTGCCAAGTCAAGAATGGATTACGCTAAAAGGACAGCAATTGTGAAATGACTTGCAGTCCAGAAACTGAAAAGATGGAATAAATACAGCGGTAGTCTACATATTTTAGGTATTGTATTGTATTGCAACATTATAACATGACGCTCTAATAAGTAAAAAGACACTTTACTTTTACAGCGAGGGCACGTATTTTGCGTTTGGTCTTACCGAAATAATATGCTTAGCCCTGAAAACCATAAAATATATCGCCAGTTCGAGATTCTGAGGAATATTGCGGTTTCGGCTGTAACCGGCGATGCCCCATCGGAAACGGCAAATTCCGCCTTGCGGGAAGCCGGAAGGCTGGTAGGCTTGACTGCCGGCAGCCTGATAATTTGGGATGATTCCGGGACAACCGTCCTGAATGTCTCGTTTGCCGACTCAGCTAAAGAAAGCGAGGCTTTGAAGGAAATCGAGACTGAGGTATTTGAAAACCTTCGCAAAAACCGCAAGATGGTCTCGGCCTATCTGACTTTTGGAGGTGAAAAGCCGCTGTCCGGTTTTACGCTTCCAATCAGAATATCCGACAGAATCCTGGGTGCGGTTGCGGGAATTCAGCCGATGATGGGCTCGCTGGCCAGGGAGGATATGTTCCTTGACGCCCTGGCTTCGGCTTTGTCGGTATCGTTCGCGGCTGCGGGGCTTTTTGAAAATAAAAAAGAAAAACAAAATATGGTGAGACAGGAACGGCTGAAGGCAATACGCGAAACGGCCGCCACTGTTAACCATGAGATAAATAATCCCTTAACCGCGGTTCTGGGGAATGTCCAGTTACTCCTGATGCGGAGCAATGAACTGGGGCCCGAGTTTTCGCGGAAACTGCGAATAGTCGAAGAATCTGCTTTACGCATCAGAGATGTCACCAGAAAGCTCATGAATCTGACCGGAGATTCTGTAACCGAGTATATATCCGGATCTCAAATGATAGATTTGAACGATTCGGAAAACGCAGAGTAGTTCCCTCTTGTCCCTGCCTCAACCCGGGAGGTCGAATTTTCCGTTCGACCTCCTTTTTTTGTACGGATATATAGGATAAATTAGCTTGACTTTTGGCCCTTGCGGGAATTGTTTGATTTAAAGCCCAAAACGCCTAAGACTATTGTCGGCAATAAGTAAAAGGAATAAGATGAAAGGTCTGGAATACATTTTTAAGCCGAAATCGATAGCCGTAATCGGTGCCTCGACCCGCAAAGGAACAATTGGACACGAAATTCTTCATAATATTATCCTGAATGAATTCAACGGCAAGGTATTTCCGGTCAATCCCAAGGCCAGTGTCATTCATTCCATTAAATGCTATTCCACCGTTCTGGATGTCCCGGATGCGGTTGATCTGGCCGTGGTGGTGGTTCCGCGCGATTTCGTGCCGGAGGTGGCCGAGCAGTGCGGTGAAAAGGGGGTTCGGGGGCTGGTGGTAATTTCGGCCGGATTCCGTGAGGTTGGCGGGAAGGGGATCGAGCTGGAAAACCGGGTGGTGGAGATTTGCAGAAAACACAATATGCGGATGATCGGCCCGAACTGCTTCGGCATCGTGAATACCGACCCGGAATACAGTCTTAATTGTACTTTTGGAAAAACCAGGGCGCTGCAGGGAAGAGTGGGTTTTATTTCGCAGTCGGGAGCACTGGGCGAAGCGATCATGAATCATGCTCACGATCTCGGGCTTGGTTTTTCAATGGTGGCATCGATAGGGAACAAGGCCGATATTTCGGCAAACGATATTCTGGAATACTGGGAGCACGATCCCAGCACCGATATTATTTTGTTGTATCTGGAGAATTTCGGTAACCCGCGTCATTTCACTAAAATCGCCCGGGAGATTTCGCGAATCAAGCCGATCGTGGCGGTGAAGGCCGGAAGAACGACACAGGGCGCAGCCGCGGCGTCATCGCATACCGGGGCTCTTGCGGAATTGGATGTCGGGGTCGATGCGCTCTTCGACCAGTGCGGAGTATTGCGAGTGTCTTCGGTGGAAGAACTATTCGACGTGGCCAGTGCACTGGCCAATCAGCCGATCCCGAAAGGAAACCGGGTGGCGATTGTTTCGAATGCCGGAGGACCGGGATTATTGGCAACAGACGCTCTGGTTAACCTGGGAATGAAACTCCCTCAGTATCGTGGCACGACCAAAACGAAATTGAAGAATGCTCTTTCCGGAATAGGCGGAGTCAACAACCCGCTTGATCTGGTCGCAGGGGCTGGAGGAGAATCGTTCAAGCTGGCGTTGAATATCATAAAGCATGACAAAGATTTTGATACCATTTTCGCGATATTCGTGCCCCCGGTTACGATCAATCAGCTTGATGTCGCAAAATCGATTCATGAAGGGGTCAAGGGGACCGATAAAACTGTCCTGGCCTGCTTTATGGGGGCGGGGGAAGGATCCAAAGGGGTCAATTATCTCAAGCAGCAGGGGATACCGGTGTATCAATTTCCCGAAGCCGTGGCAAAGACCTTATCGCAGATCGATTCATACCGTTCCTGGCTGGATCGCCCGCGAGGGATATTTAAGACGTTTTCGGTTGATAAAGAGACTGTCCAGAGAATTATCGATAAGGCGATTGCAGACAAGCTTCCGGCTATTATCGGCGACAGCGCGATGGAAATTCTCAGGGCATATGGGATCATGACCGCCGCCAGCAAACTGGCAAGTTCCGAAAAAAGCGCGGTCCAAATCGCCGAGGAGACGGGTTATCCGGTGGTGATGAAAATCCTGACGCCGCAAATACTGCATAAGAGCGATTTCGGTGCGGTCAAGGTTGATATCCGAACGGCACGGGAAGTCCGTTCGGCCTTTTCAACCATGAAAAAGAAAGCGGCTAAAATAAAATTGCGGGCTGGAGAAAAATTCACGGTCGAAATACAAGAGATGGTAAAAGGGGGAGTAGAGACGGTCCTCGGGATGTCCACCGATCCTTCTTTCGGACCTTTAATAATGTTCGGTTTGGGCGGCATCTATGTCGAAATCCTTAAGGACGTTTCTTTCCGGATTAATCCTTTGAACGATGTCAATGTCGATGAAATGATTAGAGGTTTGAAATCTTATCCGCTGTTAATCGGAGCGAGAGGTTCGGCCGCGGTCGATATGGAAACCTTGAAAGATGTCCTGCTGCGATTATCACAGCTGGTGAGCGATTTCGATTATTTTTCGGAAATCGATATTAATCCGTTTATTTCGCATCCTGAAAAGAAATGTTCAAAAGCGGTCGACGCGCGATTCATTATCAGAAAGTCGTAATAATGTGCGAGGGTTCTTAAAATAAACCTGAGAATAGCCTGATGTTGCGAATATTGTGGCCTTATGTAATAAAGAGGGGAGAGTAAAATGAAGTATGAATTGAAGAGTATCGGATACTGGTCGCTGGTAAAGATATCTTTCGTGGTTAATTTTTTCATGGGTCTGGTGATAGGTTTCTTTATGGCCATATTTATGGGGCTGTTTCTGACCGCAATGTCGAATTTTGGATCACTCGGTTCCATGGGGCTTCCGGAGGGGCAAATGCCGAGTATCGGAGCATCGATGATTATCTATCCGCTGATGTTTGCCTTCGGCGGTGCGGTTTTTAATACCATCCTTTATGCAATCATCGCTTTTGTCTATAACATGACCGCGAAAGGATTCGGCGGGGTGGAATTCGAGGTGGCCGAAGTGAAGCCGGTGTACTATGCACCGCTCCAACCGCAGTACGGACAGCAGTATAATCAGCAAAGTTATGCTCCGCAAGCGCCGCCTCCGATGCACGATCCCAGGTCGGCGACTCCCCCGGGACAGACTCCGCCAGGGAAAACCACGGCAGCACCACCCCCACCACCGCCCCCTCCGCCTGTTGAGCCTTATCCGGGGCCGGCGACTCCGCAGCAAAAGGATTCCGGAGAAAACAAACCCGGGGAAGAAGACAAACCGGCCTATTGATTGAAAATTATGAAAGAAGTCAGAGTCAGAATTGCACCATCGCCCTCCGGGTATCTCCATGTAGGAACCGCCCGGACCTCTATATTCAACTGGTTGTTCGCCCGTCATAATAACGGGAAGTTTCTGGTCCGTATCGAAGATACCGATACCGAGCGGTCGGATTATTCACTGGTTCAACCGATTCTTGACGCTCTAAAGTGGCTGGGAATCAACTGGGATGAAGATCCGATTTACCAGTCGAAGCGGCTTGACATATACAGAAAATACGTCGACGAAATGCTTGAAAAGGGGCTGGCCTACAGGTGCTTTTGCACCTCGGAAGAACTCGAGGAAATGCGCCGTATCGCGGTCGAGGAAAAGAAGCTGATGATGTACGACCGCCGCTGGCGGGACAGGCCAAAGGAAGATGTCGACGCCATGCTGGCCCAGGGAAAACCGTACGCAGTTCGCATCAGAATTCCGGATGGTGAAACGACGTACCACGATATCGTCCTCGGTGAAATCACCAAGCAGAATTTCGAGCTGGAGGATTTTATTATCTGCCGAACCGACGGCCGTGCCGTTTACAATATGGCTGTGGTGGTTGACGACCATGAAATGGGAATCACACATGTCGTTCGAGGGAATGACCATATCAGCAATACTTTCAAGCAGATTCATATTTACCGGGCACTGGGTTGGGAAATCCCGCAATTCGCTCATATTCCGTTAATTCTTCGTCCGGATAAAAGAAAAGTATCGAAACGCCTCGGGGATAAGGATGTCGCACAGTACGGACAGGAGGGGATCCTGCCGGAGGCAATGTTCAATTTCCTCTGCCTGCTGGGGTGGTCATCGAAGGACGACCGGGAATTTTATCATTATAACGAATTGATCGAGGCCTTTTCGCTTGAGAACGTCACCAAGGCTAATCCCATCTTTAATGAAGAAAAGCTCGAGGCGCTGAATTTCGAACATCTGCGGGCTATGCCCGAGCATAAAATTGCGGATTTGGTTGCGCCGCTTATCGTGCAGGCCGGTTATACTACCAAATACTGGCTGGAAACCCGTTGGGAATACTTGATAAAGATAATCGGCCTGTTGAAAGAACGTTGCCGGCGCTTAACCGATTATGTGGTTCAAAGTGAATATTTTTTCCATGATGAATTCAAGTACGATCCTGAAGGGATAAATAAACGCTTCAAACCGGAATCGGCGGAACACCTGGAATTGCTTGCGAAGAAATATGAAATGCTTCCGAAATTCGATCATGACGGAACCATGAATGCCTTGAACGCCATGGCCGAGGAATTGAATATCGGGAAGGGGAAATTGATTCATCCGGTCCGCCTGGCAGTGACCGGGGTCACGGCCGGGCCGGGGCTGTTTGAGTTATTGGAAGTTATCGGTAAGGAATCTTCGATAAAGAGAATGAATAAGGCAGCGGAATTCATTCGCAAAATGAAGGAGGGTGGCCATGAGTAAGATTGAAAAGCTGAAACGTCAAATCAAGGAAATCGAGAAGAGACTGGAAAAGTCCGGATTTCGCGGTATAGTCGACAAGAATGTGGCCCGCAGAGATGAAGAACGGCTCAAAAAATTACGCAAAGAGCTTGAAAATCTCGAAAAAGAGCAATAACTTAGGGCTGATAGAATCAATATTCGAAGCAGACAGGAGTGACTGGTAATGGACGAGCATTTATTGAATGAATTGAAAAACCTATTGAAAACCGCAATTAAAGGAGAAGTCGACGGCTTCACTTTTTATAATCTGATGGCCGAACAATCAAAAAATAAGGATGCCAAACGGAGATTGGAAAACCTTCGGGACGACGAAAAACGGCACAAGGCGATCCTGGTAGATTTATATAAGCAACATGTAGGAGGGGATGTCGGAGAACTGCCCAAACACGGACTGGGCGCTCTGGCTACCGTATTCGAAAAGGGCCGCCTGAAAGATATCAAAAGCGAAATGGAATATATCAATCTGGCTATCGAGGCGGAACTGGCGTCGACCCGATTCTACAAGGAAGGAGCCGAGAAAATAAAAGATCCGGACATGAAAAGGATTCTCGAAAACCTTTCGGACGAAGAGGACGGTCATTACAATATGCTGATGGCCGAAAAGCAGGCTATTGGCGGGAATTATTACTGGTTTTCCGCCGGTGAAGGGGCGCCTCTCGAGGATTAACTACAGGCAATAGGAGTTAAGATGTCCTGGGTATGTGAAGTTTGCGGCTACGTTCACGATGACGACGAACCTCCGGAGGTCTGCCCGGTTTGCGGGGCTCCGAAGGAAAAATTTACCAAAATAGTTTGATTAAAGATTGGAATACAATTCTGTTATTCAACAAACCACCCAAAATCGGGAAGATAGCTCCCGACTTCGAACTGCCATCACACCTCGGTGAAAAGGTAAGGTTAAGCGACTACCGGGGAAAAAAGAATGTCCTCCTGGCGTTCTTTCCCATGAGCTGGACCAGAGTCTGCAGTGAACAAATTCCCGGTTATGAACGGGATTTAAAACGGTTCGAGGATTTGAATACCCAGGTTTTGGCCGTTTCGGTCGACAGCATCCCGACTCTTCAGGCCTGGCAAAAATCCCTGGGGGGTATATTGTATCCAATCCTATCTGATTACTGGCCTCACGGAGCGATCAGCAAAAAGTACGGTATCCTGACCGAGGGCGGATTTGCGGACCGAGTCGTTTTTATCATCGATAAGGATGGAATTATCAGGGACATCGATCCGGTAGGGGTGAAGGTTGTCCCCGACAATGAGAAAGTGCTGGAGTTTCTTAAAAAGCTGAATTGAAAATAGACCGCGACAATTCCCCATGCGGGATTATTCATTTGTGAAATCTCCCCGTATATATGAAAAGGATATGGAAGGACGTTAATGTATTTTTCGCTGCCCAAAGAATACCGTGAGACCGGCATCGACGAACTAAAGAAACGGATCGTGGCTGCCAAGAAAAAATTGGGAACCCGTTCGATTATTCTGACCCATCACTATCAGCGGCTGGAAATCGTCGAACTCGGAGACGCGGTCGGAGATTCCTACGGGCTTTCCAAAATCGCGGCCAATCAAAAAGACGTGGAATATATCTTTTTCTGCGGCGTTCATTTCATGGCGGAAGCGGCTGATATTTTGTCGTCGGATAAACAGACCGTATTTCTTCCAAATCCCCTCGCCGGATGTCCTATGGCGGATATGGCCGAAATGAGCGATGTCATGGAAGCGTGGAAGACGCTGGAATCGTTCGGCGGCGATAAAAAAATAATGCCGATTTCATATATGAATTCCGCGGCCGGTTTGAAGGCATTCACCGGTGAACACGGGGGATTGATCTGCACTTCATCGAACGCCGATGCGGCTTACCGTTACGGCTTTTCGAATAGAGAAAAGCTGTTCTTTTTCCCGGATGAGCACCTTGGGTACAACACGGGTATGAAATACGGCCTGAAACCGGAGGAAATGGTTATCTGGGATTTTTCGGAAGCCGACGGCGGTCTGACCGAAGAACAGATTGAACGGGCCAAGGTGATACTCTGGAAAGGGCATTGCCATGTCCATACCAATTTCAAGGCGGAACATGTCGATCAGGTTCGGGCGGAATACCCCGGCGCGAAAATAGTGGTACATCCGGAATGCCCGCATGAAGTGGTCAGGAAGGCGGACGCCAGCGGTTCAACCAGCTTTATCGTGAAATATGTCGAGGAGCAGCCTCCCGGAAGCGTTATTGCTGTCGGCACGGAGATAAATTTAATCAACCGCCTGGCTCACAAATTCCCGGACAAGAAGATCTTTGAGCTATCGGGGCAGACCTGTCCGGTTTGCGCCAACATGTACCGGACGACTGTTAACGATCTGGCTTATTGTCTGGAGAATTTCCAGGATATCAAGCCGATTCGGGTTCCGGATCGGATCAAAGCCAACGCCCGTCTTGCTCTCGAGCGGATGCTCCAGGTTAAGTGATTACAATCCAATACAATAGAATATTATTATAATCTGTCACATCAGATGATTACATTGGCGGCTTTACGATCGTACGGGTCGGCTTAAAAAGTTGTTTAAGGCCGGAGAATCGCACAATGCCCACGCCGGTAACAATCATAAGTCCGCCGACCCATTCCATCGGGCCGGGGGATGTCCCCAAAAATATCAGCGCGAACAGCGCCGTAAAAAGCGGCGTGCTTAGAGTTATCAAAGCGGCCCGGGAGACATTTATTTTCTGAAGGGCTTTTATATAGGTTATTCTACCAAGGACGGGCAGAAGCAGAGCCGTCAATGCGGCCATTATCAGGGTGGTCCGATTCGGAAAGGAAATATCCTGTCCTTGCACCTTCAGGATTATCAAAAAGAAGATAACGGCAAAAATATTTCGAATCAGGACAAAGCGAATCGTTCCGATTTCATTGACGAATTTCTTGACCAGAATTTCGGCTATGGCGAAAAACAGGGAGGACGCTATCATCAGGGTAGCGACCCGGGAAACCGTTAGATTGGTTTCGAACTTCAGGAATAAAACACCGATAATAGCCACCATTCCGCCAAATATCTCAAATAGGTGGAGCCGTTCTTTCAGGATTAGATAAGCCAGTAAAATCGTGAAGATGGTTTCAACTCGAGAAAGGAACGAGACGGTCGCCGGTTCAATCAGTTTAATGGAATACATGAAAGTATATATGCCCAGCGTGAAAAGAACGGTCAAGGCACCGATCATCAGGAACGACCGTTTGGTGGTGGCGGCCATCTCTTCGCGATTCCCTCGATTCACAAGAGCCAGAATGGAAATGGCAAAGGCAAAGATGAAATAATAAAAATTGAATAATTCGGCGGTGACTTCTCCGAGTCCGACTTTGGCCGGGATATTACCCAGTCCGCAAATTAGCGCGCAAACAATGGCGTAGAAGTCGCCGGTCCGCTCGGGTTTCATTGCGGCTGGCCCTGATGGGTCGTTTTGTACTTTCGATATTGCGTTATATAAATACCCAAGCCCAAAATAAAGAGAGCGATTGAAATCAAATGATTATATGTCGGATACATTCCGAAGAAATGAATATGCATTTCACCTTCATAATAGCGGACGTATTCAATGGCATAACGGAACATGGCTTCAATCATGAAAAGGAGTCCCACAATCTGGCCATCGAACATTTTATGATTCGAACGCCAATGCAGGAAAAGAAACAGGAATAATCCATACAGAGAACTATAGAGCTGCGCCGGGTGAATCGCATGATCTCCGAAGGTATAATATGGAATGGAACCGGTCGGAAAGGTCACGCCCCAGGGAAGATCGGTCGGAGTGCCGAAACAGCATCCGTTTAAAAAACATCCAATACGCGTGATTGCCAGTCCAAGACCCACGGTCGGGGCGAAAATATCGAGACTCTGCAGAATCGGCATTTTGCGCCAGCGCATGTACAGATATGCCAGAATTACCGCGAGTACCACTCCGCCGTACAGATTCAATCCCGCGATTCCGATTTGATCTGTCCCAAAGGGATTTATGGTATTCAGCCAGTGTCCTTCGAATTCCTCGAGATGAAACAGCACATAACCAAGGCGGGCGCCGATGATCCCTCCGAAAACCAGAATATAGGCCAGTGAGAAGAGGCGGTCAAAATCGTAGCCTCTCTTCCGGGACATGCGGTATACATAGTAGACTCCCAAAAGCACCGACATTGCCAGCATCAATCCGTAACTTCTAATCGCTATTGAGCCGATTTTTAGTATTTCAGGAAACACTTATTTTATTCTCCTTTGTCGCACTCTGTTTAGTACCGGAAGTCGACTCCCAGCGGCGATGATATTTCAGCACCAGAAAGGTCATAATAATCCCGATCGCCGCTCCGACCACTACATCCGATACGTAATGATATCTCCCGTAAAAAGTCCCTAACGCCATACCGGTATTTATAATAAGGAGGAAAATACCGGCCCTGCGGTAGTATTTCAAACAAAAAATATTCACCACCACGGCCACGGCCACGTGAGTTGAGGGCATACATCCGCCATGAACCGAACCGTGCATCTGGATGAATTCCACCAGTTGCCGGAAAACCGGACCATGAATGGCACTGGCATACTGGCCCTCGAAATAATAACGGGGACCTTCGATAGGATACAGGAAAAACAGCAGATAGCTGGCGAAGAAGGTCAAGCAGATCGCGGCCAGCCCTCTGGCGATGTTATCATAGTCTCCTTTCAGAAAAAGGAAAATGAGGAAGGCCGGGATCATGGGGTAATAAGCCAGGTATGTGAAACTGAGCAATTCGGTCAACCATGTACTCAGGATATTTTGTTCTATCCAGAAGGTCGGGTAAACGCCAAATATGGCTTTTTCGAAAGCTGTGAGTTGATAATCGAAAAAACCGGGGAAAAACAGATGCATCAATCCGCCGGTTTGGCGATAGAGAAAGGTGAACAACAGCGCGGGGTAGAGCAACCTGACAAATAAGATTACCTTTCTGTCGCTCCGGCCCAGAAAGTAAATTATACCTCCGACCATAGCAGCAAATACAATACTGGCGAGGAATTCATCGTAATATACCGGCAATGGGCGGCCGAAGATAAGGGCCAGTATCGAAATAACCGACAAATAGACAAGTATGATTACATCGAAAGGATATAATTTACGGACGGTCATTTGTTCCCCTTCTTTTCTTTATACCCTTCGATAACCACGACTATTTCCCCTTTGAGAGTTCGAGAGGAACAAGTTCCTTTTATTTCAGAAAGCGTTCCCCGAATGAACTCCTCATGTATCTTCGATATTTCCCGGGCAATACAGGCGTTGCGGTCACCCAATACATCGAACGCGTCGGAGATCATTTTGGCTATTCGATGGGGCGATTCATAGAATATCAAGGTATGCTCCAGTTGACGCAGTTTCTCAAGACGGTTTTTGCGCGCCGCCGATTTATTCGTCAGGAATCCTTCAAAGAAAAAGCGATCGAGCGGCAAACCGGAACCGGTCAAAGCCGGTATCAGGGCATTCGGGCCGGGGAGCGGAATTAGAACAACGGTATTCTCAATAGCGGCCCTGATAATACGATAGGCGGGATCGGAGATTCCGGGCGAGCCGGCATCGGTGACTACCGATACTACTTTTCCCTCCTTAACCTCCTTGATTAACTGCTCCGCACGGGCCGCTTCGTTGAAATCATGATAGCTTATCAATTTCTTCTTGATCCCGAAATGATTCAAAAGCTTCGAAGATTGACGAGTATCCTCGCAAGCGATGATATCGGATTCGCGAAGGGCATCGAGCGCCCGGGAGGTTATGTCGCCAAGGTTACCGATGGGAGTCGGAACCAGGTAAATTTTTCCCTCTTCAGACATTTCATGCATCAATTGATAGTGATTTTATCGGGGATCGGTTTTAACCCAAGGTCGGCTATTTCAGGCAAATGCCGTTTATAATAGAATTTATTCAAAAGATGAATCGCGCGATCGATAAAGGCGTCTTCGAAACCGGCGTCGTTTAATTCTTTTCTCCCGGTGACATTTTCCTCAATCATCATATACAGAAGTTGATCGACGATGGCATATTCCAGACCGAGTTCGTGTTCGTCGGTCTGCCCTGGCCAGAGATCCGCGGTGGGGATTTTGTGGAGTATTGCTTCCGGAATATCGTAGAATTTCGCCATTTGCCGAACCTGGGTTTTATATAGCATCCCGATAGGATTGACGGAACACGCTACATCGCCATACCAGGTGCCGTAGCCCAAACAGATTTCAGTCCGATTGGAGGTCCCCAGGACGAGGAGTCTTTTTTCAAATGCCCGATCGAAAAGGATCGACATTCTTTCACGGGCCATTTTATTCCCGGCTCGGACCGGGTCGATTATCTTTATATCGGGATAATAAGCGTCTATCATGGGACTGATGGAAATTTTGTCGACCTTGATATGTAGCTTTTGGGCCAGTTCCCGGGCGTCTACTTCTGATTTTCCGGAAGAGCTGGAATAGGGGAGTATCAATCCGAATACTTTATCCGGGCCGACCGCTTTGACCGCGATTGAAGCCGAAAGCGCGGAATCGATCCCTCCCGAGATTCCAAGGATGTAGCCCTCGAGTTCACTATGGGCCAGCTTGGCCCTCAGGAAGTTCTCGAGTCGGGAAGCGGTTTTCGGTTCATCGAGCTTAATCAAATCCATTTCTACTTACTCCTGAGTTTTCTGAAAATAACATTCCACGGGTCGCGGTCAAGAAAAAACTAAATAGGTGACATTGTCATCGTTGACACTGGGGTAAGACAGGTATATATTGGGGCAATTCTAATAATCCCTAAAAGAAAGGCAAAATATGGCTGCGGTAAACAAAGCTATTCTAATTGGAAACCTTGGAAAGGATCCCGAACTCCGCTATACTCCCGGCGGCCAGGCGGTGGCGAGTTTCTCTCTGGCCACCTCCGAAAAGTGGCGGGACAAGGACGGTGTAATGCAGGATAGAACTGAGTGGCATAATATTGTCGTCTGGGGAAGGCAGGCCGAAACCGCCAAGGAATATCTCACCAAAGGACGGCAAATATACGTGGAGGGGAGAATTCAGACCCGTTCGTGGGATGACAAAGACGGCAACAAACGGAATACGACCGAAATAGTGGCTCAGAGTATTAAATTCCTGGGTTCCCGGGAGCAGCAAAGTTCATCGTCCAGCCGTAGTGGAGAACTGCCGCCGGAGGCTCCTCAGCCGGAACTTTCCGGTGAAGACGACGATTTGCCGTTCTAATTTCGTTCAGATGAAGATTTAACCGGAAAGACTGATACTTTCCGGTTTTTTATTGGCGGGATTATTCTTTGTCTTCGAGTTTTTTAACGCGCTTAAGAAGCTCCGGGAGTCTTTTTAGTGATGCTTCCATTCGTTTGGTTTCCATGATTTCGCGGGCGGGATAACCAAAATAGGATCTTCCTGCCGGAATATCTTTATTGACGCCCGATTGTGCGCCGACCATGGCGCCGTCGCCGATTTCGATATGCCCGACCAGACCGACCTGGCCGGCAAGGATAACCCCTTTGCCGAGTTTGGTCGAGCCGGAAATGCCCACCTGTGCCACAATTATTGAATAGTCCCCGATTTCGACATTATGCGCGATTTGAACGAGATTGTCGATTTTGACATGATTGCCGATTTTAGTCGGTCCCAGGGCGCCCCGGTCGATAGTGCAGTTGGCCCCGATTTCGACATTATTGCCGATCTCGACCCATCCAACCTGCTTAACTTTCTTGATGCCGAGCTTATGACGGGCGTAGCCGAAACCGTCGGAACCGATGACGGTCCCGGAATGAACGGTTACATTATCGCCGAAGACTGTGCCGTCATATAAAATGACTCCGGGGAAGAGGCGGCAGTTTTTACCGAGAGTAACTCTGCTGCCAATATATACCTGAGGATGAATAGTGCAGTCGTTTCCAAGACGGGAATTATTGCCGATATACGAAAATGCACCGACACGGCAGCCCGAACCCAGTTCCGCGCTTTCTGATATCCTGGCCAATGGGTCGATACCGATGGAATCGGGCAGTTCGTCAGGGTAGAGGATATCGAGTATCAGGGCGAAGGCATAATAAGGATCTTCGTGGCGAATAAGGTTGGACCGTCCGCATATGAGGTCTTTTTGCACAACGACCGCCGAAGCGGCGGTCGTATCGAGGAATTTTCTGTATTTATTATTCGCCAGAAAACTGATGTCGCCTTCAGAGGCGCTCTGGAGCGGTGCGGCCCTTTTTATGGACAGGTCGCCATTCCCTTCGAGGGTTCCTCCGACGGCTTCGGCCAAATCTTTGAGCTGTACGGCCAAAGAGACTATTCCTTATCGGTTATTCATCCAGCTTAGCCAGAATTTTATCGGTGATATCGTAGTCCTTCTTGCTGTACGCCAATCCCGAGGAATTGAAAATCATATCGTAATTCCCCTCAATGGCGACCGTCTCGATGGCAGCGTTAATCTTTTCAAGAAGCGGTTTCCTGAGAGTCATGTCCTTTCGTTCCGCTTCTCCACCCGGGCCGAAAACGGTCCTGGTATAGGCATCGAGTTTCTGGCGCTTTGCTTCAATGGATGCTTCGCGTTCTTTTTTCTTTTCAGCGGAAAGCAACAAAGCCTGGCGTTCGTACTCTTCAATCAGCTCTTCCAGTTCCTGCTGCATGTCCTTGGCTTCCTGATCCCAGGCATTGTACTGGGTCTGGAAATCTTCCTGGGCCTTATTCCATTCCGAATACTCCGCTAGAATCCGGTCGGAATCGACATAACCGACTTTAAACTGGGCGTGCCCGGTCACGGCGAGGCCGCCGGTAAACAAAATAGCCAAAAGCCCGATTAAAATTTTTCTGCGCTCCATTTTCATTCTCCTTATATCGAATAATTTAATTCTAACGGAATGTAGTCCCGATCTGGAAGTGCGGTTTCCAGCCCTTTTCCTGTTTACGGTATTGGTCAAGGGGATACCCGAAGTCGAATCCTATGGTCCCGACACCCGGTACAATTAAACGAAAACCAACTCCAACTCCGCGATAGACATGATTCAGTTTGATGTCGCTGCGATGGAGCCAGGAATTGCCGGCGTCGAAAAAGCCCAGAAAATATAACTGGTCTTTCAGCAATGGAATCTGCAGTTCAAGATTGGCAACGATCTGGTACTTCCCCCGTACGGTGGCGGTGTATGGCGAACTTATCGTATCGACACTATCGGGGGTGAGCATGCTGTAATTGGGAACGGAATCGCTTTCCGGGATTAGATAATAGTTGGAATACGAAGTAATTGTAATCGAAGTATCCGGACGGAGTGATCCATCATCATATCCGCGGACGATACCATCGTACCCGGTTCCACCGGGGGAATAGCGCTCGAATTCCAGAATTTTATCATCGTTCCTGGCGCGTATACCGCCTACGGTGAGTTTTCCGGCCAATGCAATATCCCCCCAAATCGGGATAAACTTGGCGAATTCGAATTCATGCTTCTGGTATTCCCAGAAACCCTGTAAATATCCTCCTGCCTGTGTAAAGCTGTAAGAGATGACTGATCCTTTGGTGGCAAATTCAGGGAGGTTTTTGCTGTCACGGGTCAAAGAGAAGGTCAAAGACGATGACGTGAACCAATCTTCACCATAATCAAGGAGCGATCCCGGATACGAATCGCCGAGTTCGACACCGGTATCCCAGGGCTCTTCCGGATCCGTTTCGTAGGCGTAATGCACGGTTTTTTCGGAGTTGCTGACTTTATAGTCGTCGCTGAAATCGTAGAAGCGGTCTCCCTCAAGACGATATCTGGCGTATAAACGGAAATAATCGTCGGGCCATTTCAGACGCCGTCCGACTCTGACCGATCCGCCGCGGCGGCCTTCGGTATAATCTTCATACCAGCGACGATTGGTATAGTACACATCGGCACCGACCAGGGTGGGAGTGCCGTAAAACCAGGGCTCCGTGAAAGAGACCGAATAAGAATTCCTGCGGCTTCCCCAGTCGACGCTGAAATTCAATTCCTGTCCCATACCTCTGAAATTGGGAATACCGAGCCCGAATGTTCCTACGAATTTATCCTGGCCGGAATAACCGGCACCGGCAGAGATCTGACCGGTCGGTTTTTCTTCGATCTCGAGGGTGACATCGACGTCGCCTGAAGGCAGATCGACTATATCCGGCGTAACATTTCCGAAATAATTCAATTGCATGATATTACGGACCGAACGAATCAACAAAGATCGGTGGAAAATCTGCCCCGGCTGCAGGGCCATTTCGCGGCGAATGACTTTTTCCTTGGTCCGATTATTACCGGTTATCTTTACCAGATTAACTTCGGAGGGAAGACCCTCAACGATTTTGTACGAAATATCGATCAGGGAATCGCGGGTGGTTTTTTCATCGAGCACCCGGACGTGCAGGTAGCCCTGCTCCTGGTACATATAGTACAGCTCGTAAATCGATTCATCGTATTCTTCCTGGTTGAATACTCTGCCGTCCTCGTATTTCAGGACCCGGCGGAGGTTATCGGCAGTGATGACTTCGTTGCCTTCGAACCTGGTATCTCCGAAATAGTAGCGGGGCCCCTCATATATATCCAAATAGATTTTCATCCGGTTGCGAACGGTGTCGATACTCATTGAATCGGATTTCAGATAGGCATCGACGTAACCCTCTTTATGCATGTACTCGATGATTTTGTCTTTGTCTTCCGGATATTTATCCTTGTCGAAGTTCGAAGATTTCAAGAAACCCCGTTTGCGGTTGCGCATTTTCCCGACAATATCGCCCGCTTTTACTTTTTCGTTTCCGGTAACGACAACCTCTTCGACCTTGATTTTATCCCCTTCATGAATGGTGAAAATCAAATCGGCCTGGGTGCTGTCGTCTGAGAGAACCGTCTCGTAATCCGCACGGGCCATGAAGTAACCCTTGCCGGCGTAATAATCTTCGATGGTGGTTTTCTTTTCGTAAATGAAATGCGGCGAAAGATAGGCGTTAGGGCTGATACTAATATCCGCTTTAAGGTCCTTGGTTTTGATTTTATTATTGCCTTTATAGGTTAAATCGCGAAGGCGGGGGAGCTCCTCGACCTGAATGGTGACTTCGATACCTCCCGTTACTTCGTCCGCGAAAATCCTAATATCGCGAAAAAAACCGAGACCGTAAAGGCGTTTGACGGCATCCTGAGTTATCGATGCCGATAGCTCCTCTCCCTTGGTGATGCCAGCGACTGACAGGATAAGGCTGTTAGAGGCCGAGCTGGCTCCTTCAACCCGAATATCGACGACATTAAAAGACTGCGCTTCGGCATTATGAAAACAGAATCCGAAAATCGTCAGGGCCAGAAGCGCAATATTTAAGATGAATCTTCCCTGAAAGTCTATCCTCATAATTGTTTATTTTCCGGAAGGAGGGACTATCTTCTTGATTTCGATCTCGGAATAGTCCTGGCGATGGCCCCGGGTCCGGCGATATTTGGTTCTCCTTTTGAATTTAAAGATGGTGACCTTGTCACCCCTGGTTTCCCCGAGCACGACCGCTTCGATTTTTGCCTTGTCAAGGTATGGAGTCCCAATGTGCGAATTATCCCCGTCATTGATGACGAGGACCTTATCGATTGAGATTTTATCCCCCTCTTTCGCTTCAAGGCGCGGAATGGTTATCCGGGATCCGACTTCGACATTGAACTGCCGACCGCCCGTTTCGATAATGGCGTACATTAAATTATCCTCCAATCAGATACTGACTAATATTTCGTTCAGAATTTAATAACTTACCCTTTTTCGACATACTGTCAAGCGAAAACTAAATGGCCTCTTACCCTTATAACCATTTACACGCGACTGATAATTAAACGTCCAAAGGAAAATGCGGTTCCAAAGTTAAATTGCGGAGACAGCGGAAACTCCAAACGGTTTCATAATATGATTGCGCGGTCCCCAAAGAGCCATATATTGCAACCGAACAGAAACTTACGGGTAATAATACGTGATGAAGGCCGACGAAATAATTCATATGAATACCGGAGTTTTCAACCTCGTTTCGAAATATAAGCCGAGCGGAGACCAGCCTGAGGCAATCAGGCAGTTGACCGCTGGATTGAAACTGGGGGCGGGACACCAGACGCTGCTTGGGGTTACCGGTTCCGGGAAGACCTTTACCATGGCCAACGTTATCAAAGAGTATTCCCGTCCGACCCTGGTAATTTCGCACAACAAAACTTTGGCTGCTCAGTTATACGGGGAATTGAAAGCTTTTTTCCCCAATAATGCCGTAGAGTTCTTCATCAGTTATTATGACTACTATCAACCGGAAGCCTATATCCCGACTACGGATACCTATATCGAGAAGGATACCTCGATGAATGATGACATTGACCGCCTGAGACTGCGGGCGACGGCTTCCCTACTGGAACGGCAAGATGTCATTATCGTGGCATCGGTATCATGTATATATGGCCTGGGATCCCCAAAGGATTATGAGGCACAGCTGCTATTCGTTGAACGAGGGCAGGAAACCGACCGGGATGGGATGATCCGGCAATTAATCGAAATTCACTATAACCGGAACGATATCGATTTTTCAAGGGGGAATTTCCGGGTCAGGGGAGATGTAATTGAGATAATTCCGGCCTATTCCGAAACGGCTATGCGAATCGAATTATTCGGCGATGAGATTGAACGAATTACGGAAATCAACCCGCTTACGGGAGAAATAATCGCCGATCGCCAGAAGGTGGCGATTTATCCGGCCAAGCATTTCGTGACCACCAGTCCGAAATTGGCCAGGGCGATCGACAGCATTCAGGAAGAGTTGGGATTGCGGCTGAAGCAACTTCGGGAAGCGGATAAACTGCTGGAAGCGCAAAGACTGCAATCCCGAACAAAGTATGATCTTGAAATGATGCAGGAAATCGGCTATTGCAGCGGTATCGAAAATTATTCCCGGCACCTGACCGGGAGAAAACAAGGGGAGAGGCCGTACACGCTCATAGATTTTTTTCCCGAAGATTTCCTGGCCATAATAGACGAATCGCACCAGACTGTCCCTCAAATCCGAGGAATGTTCGCCGGGGACCGATCTCGGAAGGAAGTGCTGGTCGAGCACGGGTTCCGGCTTCCTTCGGCACTTGACAATCGCCCGCTGTTCTTTGATGAATTTGATAGCCTGGTCAAAAGGGTAATCTACGTTTCGGCGACTCCGGCTGAATATGAACTCCAGAAATCAGGGGGAGTGGTAGTCGAGCAGGTGATTCGTCCGACCGGGCTGGTCGACCCGAATATCACGGTCAGACCTTCGTCTAACCAAGTGGACGATCTCATCGAGGAAATCAGGCAGCGAGTGAGTTTGCATGAGCGGGTTCTTGTGACTACTTTGACCAAGCGCATGTCCGAGGACTTGACCGATTATCTTGCCAAATTGAATATCCGGGTACGCTATCTACACAGTGAAATTGACACCATCGAGCGGACCGAAATCCTGAGGGATTTGCGACTCGCGGAATTCGACGTCCTGGTGGGGATAAACCTTCTGAGAGAGGGGCTGGATTTGCCGGAGGTTTCCCTGGTGGCGATTCTGGACGCCGATAAGGAGGGATTCCTGAGGTCGGAGCGTTCTTTGATTCAAACGGCCGGGCGCGCGGCCAGGAATAAGAACGGAGAGGTAATTTTTTATGCGGATAAAATTACCGATTCCATGAAAAAAGCAATCGACGAAACGGAACGTCGGCGCGTCAAACAGCTGGAATATAACAGAATTCACAAAATAAACCCGGAAACGATTTTCAAAACCCGGGAGGAAATCCTGTCCGCGACAAAATTCGCGGATTCGAAAACGGAAGAGAAAAAAGACATCGAACGGCCGGATTATTTTTCGGATATGACCATGGAAGACAAAATCGCTTTCCTGGGGCGGGCGATGCGCAAGGCCGCCGAAAATTTGGAATTTGAAACTGCTGCGGCGCTGCGGGATGAAATAAAGAACTTAAAGGAACGGATGAAGAATCTTCGCCGGAGATGATACCGTGAAATTCAATATTCTGATGAGAATTATTTTATGCGGAGTATTGGGCCTGGGGCTAATCGTTGGATGTTCCGAAAAGCCGGTGTCGGGTATCGATTACGAAGCTGAAATGCGGCGTTTCATAGAAGAGGATCCCGACGGAATCGAGCTGTATTCCGTTGATATCTTTCCAGATTCTTCGGCCTCTTTCAAACTGGATGACAGCGACGATCTCTATTTTTATGTTATCGATAATAACAGCCGAACTTATGCCTATGATATCAGCAATAAATACGATACCCTGTTCGGTTTCAATGATATTCTGGACGCGGTCGTAACCGTAAACGATTTAATAACCGGGAAGGTTTATCGTATTCGCGGCGACGATACCACTCGGGCCTATGGCTTGGAAGTCCGTCTGCAGAGATACGCATATTTCCTGAAAATATACGGGACGGCTTATCAATATCACGGCTGGCGCTTCTGGGCTTATTCCTGCTTGAATTATACTTCTGACGGATACTTTAAAAATACTTCCGATGATTCAATTCCCGCTACCCTGACCAGAGAGAATTTAATTCGTGGCGTTTATAATAAACTTGGTTCGTATGTGGTTTTGAAAAATGATATCGTGAAAATGCCATTATCAGATTCTCTGTCCTATTACAGCCGTTTCCAAAATCGACTATTCGCCGAAAACGGGAATGAAGAGCTGGAGGCATTTCGAAACGATTTGCCGACCGGGCAGCAATTCTACACCGGATGGCGCCTGCCAGCATCGTCGGACCGTCTTTATCACCTCATTACCATCGACAGCGACACCACCGGGTACAATTTCAGGGAAGAAGAGGATAACGAAGGCAGTGTTATCGATTCGGTCATGGTGAAACAGGGTGACATCGTAATCCCTTACGCCGTCGATATCTGATTTATTTTCTCCTTTTTTGCTTGTAAATACTCCGACAATCGAATAGTATTTAAATAATGGAGTATTTAAGGTAAATCGAAAATGACAAGGAGGAAAAAATGCGTTCGAAATCGTTGAAAATTATTCCCTTAATTCTAATGCTGCTTTTGCTGGTCGGTTGCGGAACCCAGATTCCCTCCGGGCACAGGGGGGTATTTTATTCCAAGTTCGGCGATGGAACCAAAATGGGGACAATTTATGAGGAGGGCTTTAACTGGCATCTGCCCTGGAACAATATTTTCGTCTACAAGGTGCAGCTTGATGAACAAAGGGAGGATTTGCATGTTCTTTCGGCAGATGGGGCCTCGATCGGCCTTGAGGTCACCGTCTGGTTCCGCCCGATAGCGGACAAACTAGATTCACTTCAAGTCACGGTAGGTCCGAATTATTATAGCGTGGCGGTGGCTCCGGCACTTCGTGGGGTTGCGAGATCGGTCGGAGGTCAGTATATGCCGGAGGAGATTTATTCGACCAAGCGGGAGGAAATCGCGACAGAAATTATCAGTGAGATGAAATCCCTGATGACCGATAAATTCATCTCTATCGAGAATATCATTATTCGAAATGTCGGCTTGCCGCCGAAAATAAGCGAAGCAATTAACGCCAAACTTGAAGCGTCACAGGATGCTCAGAAGATGGAATTCGTCCTTGAGAAGGAGCGCAAGGAGGCCGAGCGAAAACGTATCGAGGCTCAGGGGATAGCCGATTTCCAGAAAATAGTGGCATCCGGGGTTACCCCATCTTTATTGACATGGAAGGGGATCGAAGCAACCCAAAAGCTGGCCGAATCGCCCAATACCAAGATAATAGTTATCGGAAGGTCGGATAACGGCTTACCGGTAATACTTGACACCAAAAATTAACGGATAAGTAACCATCGTTAAAAAGGCCGCCCGTTATGGGACGGCCTTTTTTGTATTGGATTGCATTTTATATGCAAGTGAAGTAATCACATATTTGTGCTTGCTGAATTGATTTCGTAGACACGGGAAAATGCAAAAATCCGCCCGACGTATCGAGCCATATGCCTGGCTGTAAGATATTATGCCTCAACCGGATAATATCTCGTAAATCGATTCGATTAATATGGACTGAATTCTCCCGGTATTAAGGTAACAAAAAGGAAAGAGGGCAAGGGATTTGCGTCTAAAGCCCCCGGTAATATGCCCATTCGGGGTATGACAACATATATGGATTGAGCAGGGACAAACAGAGACTTGACGAAATCGATTAAGATATTGCGCGAAAAGCTTTTCCATAGCTTTTCCAAACCTAAATTTAACTTGACAGATATGGGGTTCGGGGTATATTGGGAATGAACTATAGGTACTACAATAATACTTGCTTTGAAACAGCCGGAATTGGACCTGGTTCCGGTCTGGGAATAAATAGATATAGAATTAATTTTGGGCATTCTAAGAATAGTCAAATTCAGACCCTCACTCTCTTAGTACCCCATCGCCAGTACTTGAGATTCTCTAAAGATGAAAGCTGCTTTTGGAGGAAATATGTTTAGACTGAAGTTACTCGCCATCCTTTTGGTCCTGGCGGTCTTCTGGTGTTATGAGCCCGTATTCGCGCAAACTCAGTCTTCCAGTGCTTCCGATTCCAAGGAAGGAGCTTCTGCCGCGTTGATCGATTCGACATTGCCGGCAACGGCCCTGGAAGTTTTATATGACGAGGAAGGTAATACTATTTACCGGGAATGCTCGTCGTGTCCTCCCCAGTATAAGCCGGAATTCAATCCTTTTTCGTCGCAAGCGACGGTTCATATTTGTTTCGGTGAAACCGTATATGATACCCTGATTGTTACCGATCTAAATACCGACCAGGTAATAACCGTTACCAAAACGGCCGGAATCGGCAATTTCAATTCCACACCGACGGTTTCTCCCGTTTACGGGTATCTGTCTTTCGTGCCGGATACATCCGGCACTTATGTCGTGACCTTCAAGGCGACCGACGATATGGGCTATACTACTTATGCCACCAAGTCCTATTATGTTTATTTGAATTACCCGCCGGAAATCACCAACGGCGGAGTCGTTATTTCCTCCGAAACGATTAGCAGCGAGCTTACTTATGATGTCGAAGCAGCCGACATCGAAGAAGATCCAATTACATATTCGCTCGTCAGTGGTCCCGGGACCATCGATCCGGAAACCGGCCTGATTTCGTTCACGCCTCCGGAGGCGGGGACCTTTCAATTCACGGTCGAAGCTTCCGATGAATGCGGTTCGGACCTGACTGTAATCACTTTCGAGATATCTTCGGTTCCGGTAGAGCTTGTCTGTCCGGAGCCTTATATTCAGGAATTCATTTGTGAACCGGGGAGCCTTTGCTACCCCATATCCGGAATTCCCGAAGGAGCAGAAGTAACAGTTCTGCCGGCTTCGGCCTGGTGGGATGCCGAAGCGGGCAAAGTCTGTTTTTACACTAATTGTTCGGTTGAAAAGCATTTAACGGCGATTATTACTTATCCCGACGATCCTGAAAATGCAGATACTTGCCAGTTTACGGTAGACGTAACATTGAATTCTCCGCCACTGGTAATTCTCCCCGGGGACGAGGCTTTCGATTTCTGTGTTCCGGAAGAAATCTGTTTCCCGGTCGGTATAAACGATCCCAATGGTAATATTGCCTCAATTGAGGTTTTACCCCAAGGGGCAGTGTATGATGATATAGCCGGGACAGTCTGTTTTACTCCGACGGAAAGCGGCATATATCAAATAATCGTGACGGCTCTTGATGAATGTGAAGCAATCGATGCCGACACCCTGACGGCGACCGTAAATATCGACGAACCGCCGGTTGTCAATGCCGGTGAAGACTTCGCGGTTGAACTTTGCACCTTATCCGAATTCTGTTTCCCGGTATCAATCACCGGAGATAATATCACTGAAATCGGAGTGTCACCACAGGGGTATTTCGACGCCGAGAGCAACCAGATTTGTTTTACTCCTGATTCCGAGGGAACCTTTGAAATTGTTCTTTATGCTACGAATAATTGCGACCATACCGGAGCGGACACGGTCAATGTAACCGTGTCGCTGGGAACTACTGTCGAAATAGACTGCCCCGTCGAACCGCTTTACCGGCAGCTGTGCGGACCGGATGAAATCTGCATCGATCTTCCGGTAGCTCCTCTGAATGCGGTCGTCCGGACTTCTTTTGGTACTTATGAAAACGGAACGATTTGTTTTGTTGCCGATACTGCCGGCACCTATACCATTACGCTCAGCGCCCAAACTGAATGCGGATCGGATGAATGTACCATAGTGGTGAATGTCGATATATTGGAAGTTCCGATTGTATCCTGTCCCTTCGATCCCATGAATTTCGTCATTTGTGCCGGAGAACAGGTTTGCGTTACTCCGGAATTCAGTCCTGTCGATGCCTCGATTCAAATAACGGGATCGGGGGCGACTTATGAAAACGGGCAGATTTGCTTCACTCCGGAATCCGAAGGATCCTATGGTGTCCAATTGATTGCTTCCAACGAATGTTTCGCGGATACCTGTAATTATATCTTCGATATCGACTTTACCAATCCCGTGGAAATATTCTGTCCTCAGGAGCCGTTCAGTCAGTTCCTCTGCGAGCCGGCCCAGCTTTGCATGCCGATTGAAATTGCAAACTTGGCCGGCGATGTCACGGTATCGTACGGAGAATTCATTGACGGCCAGCTTTGTTTCTTTGCCGATACTGCGGGAGCTTACGAAATCGAACTGACCGCCAGCGGAAGCTGCGGCAGCCAGGATCAATGCACGATAATTTATAATGTCGAGTTCGGGCAGACTCCGCATATTGATTGCCCGGCCGAACCGTTCAGTTACCTGATTTGCGAGCCGACTCAGTTTTGCATCGACCTCGACATTGCTCCATCGGGAGCGACGATTACTCCATCTTACGGTGAATATATAGAAGGGCAGCTCTGTTTCGTTGCCGATACTGCCGGGACTTATACAATTAATATTACGGCTGAATCTGACTGCGGTACCGCTGAATGCACCGTTACGGCAGTGGTGGAGCAGGGGGATTTCCCCGAAATAAGCTGCCCGGTTGAACCGATTAACGAATTCCTTTGTGAACCGGGTCAAATCTGCTATGAACTCGGAATCACTCCGCTGGATGCCGAAATAAGTACTTCTTTCGGCAGTTATTCCAATGGTCAGCTTTGTTTCATGGCCGATACTGCCGGAACTTATAATATTGAAATTACAGCCGACACGGAATGCGGCACGGTAGACTGCACCATTTCATTCATGATAGAATTCGGCACCACTCCGGTTGTTGAATGTCCCCAGGAGCCGTTTAGTTTCGACCTGTGCGAAGCAGGACAGATTTGCGTTCCGCTAAACATTACCGGGGCAGATAATATTTCTCCGAGTTTGGGAACGTTTGCTGACGGCCAGCTGTGCTTTGTCGCCGATACGTCCGGGACGTACGAAATAAATATTTCTGCCGCCAGTGAATGCGGAACCGATGACTGCACTATATTTGTCAATGTCACCATTGACGAGGCACCGGCAATTGAATGCCCGATCGAACCGATAGCTTTCGATCTCTGCCAGCCGGAAGAAATCTGTATCCCGATTATTTTTGCTCCGGCAAGCGCCGAAATCCGGGCCTCGTTCGGCACTATTGCCGACGGTTCGCTTTGCTTTGTTGCCGACACCTCGGGTACCTACATAATCGACCTTACTGCCAGCAATAATTGCGGAACGGATGATTGCCGGATTATTGCCCAAGTTGAAATCGGAACCGCTCCTGTTATTGAATGCCCGTTAGAACCGAATGCTTTCGACCTCTGCGGATCGGAAGAGATTTGCATTCCCTTGGCGATTACTGGAGCGGCCAACGTCGAAACAAGTTTGGGCTCATACGCAGACGGGCAGATCTGCTTCGTTCCGGATACATCCGGGACTTATACAATAACTGTCACCGGCTCGAATGAATGCGGGACCAATGATTGCACGATTATAGCCAATGTAAACATTGATGAAGTGCCGGCTATCGTCTGCCCTGAAAGTCAGGGAATAGATGTTTGCGACCCGCAGGAAATCTGCGTACCTATTACTTATTCACCGAGCACAGCTTCAATATCTGCCTCGTACGGTACCATCGTGGACGGCTCATTGTGCTTCATGGCCGATACGACCGGCAGATACGAAATTGTTGTAACCGTCTCCAATAACTGCGGCGAGGCCAGTTGTCTGGTTCGAGTCAACGTTACTGTGAGTGCACCGGCAACAATCGATTGTCCCACAGAACCGTTGACCTTCCAGATCTGTGAACCAAGCGAACTATGCTTTGAACTACCCATAGTGGCTCCGTACGGGCACGTCGTAATATCTTACGGACACATGGATGACGGTCAGCTCTGTTTCCAGGCGGATACTGCTGGGACATATACAATAGAGGTGCATGCACAGAATAATTGCGGAGCCGCTGATTGTATTATAACCGCGATTGTCGAAATGGATGAGGCGCCGATTATCGCCTGTCCGCAGGAGAGTTTCGAGTATACGCTGTGCGAGCCCGGTGAATATTGCATCGACCTCGCCATAACTCCGGCGAATGGCCTAATCGAAACAAGTTACGGAACTTATAGCAACGGTCAGCTCTGTTTCCTGGCCGATACTGCCGGGACTTATGAAATTGCAGTTACCGCGACTACCAATTGCGGGACAGCCGAATGTACTATATTCGTAAATATGCTTCCGGGGCAGATTCCGAATGTGACCTGTCCTCAGGATATGACCGAATTCATCTGCGAACCGGAAAATATATGCGTTCCGGTCGAAGGGATACCGTCTGGAGCGACGGTGACGGTTTTTCCGCCGTCGGCCTGGTTTGACGCCGAGACCTCATCCATCTGTTTCTACACCAATTGTTCGGTTGAAAAGAATCTCTCGTTTACGGTTGCGACCGAATGCGGCGAACAGACCTGTTCGTTCGTAGTTGATGTGACCATGAACTCCAGGCCGCTGGTTATCCTCGGGCCGGACATGTCCGTAGCGGTGTGCGGAAACGAAAGCATTTGTGTTCCGGCCGGTATCAATGATGTTAATGATAATATCGCGATAATTGAAGTTCTTCCGATCGGCATATATAATGCCATTGCCGGCAATATTTGTTTCGTTCCGGATACGGCAGGGGTGTACACTCTGATACTGAGAGCGGTCGATGAATGTGCCATGTTGGACGCCGATACCGTATCAGTAACCGTCGACTTTAACGATGCGCCAGTGGTTACTTCGGCAGACGATTACGACATTCTTCTGTGCGATGTTACTGAAGTTTGTTTCCCGGTTGATATTTCCGACGATGAAGGGAATTTGGAATCGGTCAATATCGGTCCGATCGGTTCGTATGACACGGGCACGGGCAATGTGTGCTTTACTGCCGATACGGCCGGCGTTTATCAGATTATAATAGGGGCCATCGATGCCTGCGGATTAAACGATGCCGACACCACTAATGTAACCGTCACTTTTGGGGAGACGGCCCAGATTACCTGTCCGATCGATCCGGTGAATTACTTCACCTGCGAACCCGGCGAAGTCTGTTTTGACATTCCGATAGCCCCAGCGGATGCTTCAGTAGAAGTTTCTTTTGGCAGTTATAGTGACGGCCAACTCTGTTTCCAGGCCGATACTTCGGGAATGTATGAAATTCACATTGCGGCTTCATCCGATTGCGGCAGCGATGAATGCACGGTCCTGTTTGAGGTCGTTATAGGGGAGAGCCCGGTCATTAGCTGTCCCACGGAACCGATTGTCAGGACCATTTGCGAGCCGCAGCAGATATGCTACGAACTTTCGATTACTCCACTGGATGCCGAAGTCAGCGCTTCCTTTGGTACTTACACGGACGGCTCGCTTTGTTTCGTAGCCGACACGACCGGGACTTATGAAATAGAAGTGACTGCCGAGACCGCCTGCGGAATCGAATCCTGCACTATCATATTCAATGTCGAATTGGGTGAAGCTCCTGCGGTTGTTTGTCCCGAGGAATCAACGCAATTCCTCTGCGGGCCTGGCGAGGTTTGCCGCGAGGTTTCTATTTCACCGCCGGATGCCGAGATCGGCGTTTATCCGATCGGATCCTTCCAGGACGGCCAGGTTTGCTTTACCGCCGACACTGCCGGAATTTATGAAATAACGGTAACCGCGGTCACGGCCTGCGGAGAAAACAGCTGCAGCTTCACGGTAAATGTGGAGTTCAATAGTGCCCCGACGGTTGACGCCGGCGATGATGCCGAATACTTCCAGTGTATATTCGAAAATATTTGCCAACCGATTTATATAGCCGACCTGGAAAATAATATTATGAACGTTTCGGTTTCCCATGGGACGTTCAATTTCGAGACTTCAGAACTCTGTTTCATCCCCGATACGGTGGGAACCTATTGCATCGAAGTCACCGCAGCCGATGCTTGCGGAGCCGAGGCTTCGGACATTGTCTGCATCACGGTTACTTCCGGCGAAGCGGCACAAATCGATTGTCCTGCTTCTCCGTTCGCCAGAATGCTTTGTGAAGCGGGACAGGTCTGCGTCCCATTGGGCGTTACACCGGCGAGCGCCGAAGTCACGGTCAATTATGGAACCTATGCCGCCGGACAGCTATGCTTCCAGGCTGATACTGCCGGTACTTATAAGATAAATGTTTCAGCCAGCGACGCCTGCGGCGATGATGAATGTCTGGTTACGGTAAATGTAACATTTGGAGCCGTCGCCGAAATTACCTGTCCGGATTTGCCAATCGCCGTTTCGCTTTGCGAACCGGGCAATGTCTCGGTAACGCTGCCCATAACCCCGTCAAATGCGACTGTGACGGTCAGTCCGATCGGTGCTTATAATGCTTCGACCGGCAAGCTGAATTTCTTCGCCGATACTACCGGGACATATCGTTTGACGGTCAATGCCTCGGCGCCGTGCGGGACCGACCAGTGCGTGGTTGAAATCGATGTCACGATAGAGGAGTCGCCGACGCTATCTTGTCCCGGTGTGATCGACACCCTTTTATGCGTAGGCAGTACCGATGAACTTTGTTTTGAAATAGAACTGACCGGAACGAACGCGGAAGTCACGGTTTCGCCTCAGGGCTATTACAGTGCCGGAGAAGTCTGCGTTCCGGTGACTTCAGCCGGCAGCACTACTTACAAAATAATCGCCAGGAATTTCTGTGCCGCCGACACCTGCGAGGTAACCGTAAATATTAGCGACAATCAGCCTCCGGTCCTGACGGTTCCCGACGAAATTCTTATTCCTTCCTGTAACGATGAATTTACCGAGGTCTGCATCGGCGGAATATTCGCCACGGATCCCGAAGAGGATGAGCTGACTTTCGAATTGACCTGCGGACCGGGAACTCTCTTTATGGTCCGTCCGGATAGCGGCAAAGTCTGTTTCACACCCACCAGCAGCAATATGACTTATCAGTTCTGTGTGGTGGTGAGCGATGGCTGCAGTTCGGTAATGCAAACGTTCAATGTCACGGTATATCCTTCAAATGTATGTGAAACCTGCATTGAAGCCTCGATTGTCACCGATACCTGCTATATTGTCGGCTCCATCGTACCGGTTCGAGTCATGGTTACCGCGGAACAGCAAATTGGCGGATTCGACCTGTTAATAAGTTATGATGCTTCGGTAATGACCTTCTTATCGGCCTATCAGGGTGATGCCATACCCGATTGGGAATATTTCACCTATAATATCGAATCGTCGACCTGCGGCGGCGGATGCCCTTCGGGTATTGTCAGGCTGGTTGGAATTGCAGACCGTGCCAACGGCGCCAATCATCCTCCCGTCGAGCAGTTGACTCCGGATGGCGAACTTGTCATCATAAATATGCGGCTGACCAGTGATCAGAATGTCGGAGGATTGTATTTGCCGATAAACTTCTTCTGGCTCGATTGCGGCGATAACGGATTTTCTGATCCGACCGGAAATAACCTGTACGTCGACGGCATCATTTATGGCCCATTCGGCAGCGTAATCTGGGACGAGGCGGACGAAGACAGGTTCCCCGAATCCAACCGAATTGATTATACCGGAACCCCGGATATCTGCCTGGCGGGTGATAAGATTACGCCGATTCGCTGCGTGGAATTCCACAATGGAGGAATCTGCGTCATTCATCCCGACGAAATAGATGATCGCGGCGACCTCAATCTTAATGGTGTATCGTATGAAATCGCCGACGCCGTGGTCTTCACCAACTACTTCCTGTATGGTTTCTCCGCATTCCTGATAAGCGTTCCCGGACAGACAGCGGCTTCCGATGTCAATGCCGACGGCGTTCCGCTGACCGTGGCAGACCTTGTTTACCTGGTTCGGGTTATCACCGGTGACGCTACTCCGCATTCCAAAGTGGCCCCGAATGGCTCTTTGGTCAGGCTTGTCGCGGAGCCGAATAAGGACAAACTGACGATTTCGGCAGAAATCAATTATCCGGTGGGAGCAGGCTTGCTGATATTCGAATACGAAGGCGTGACTCCGTCAATCCCCGAATTGGGAGCCCTCCCGGATGATATGAATCTGGCTTATAGTATCGATGGCAACAGCGTTAAAGTCCTGCTTTACAGTTTCTCAAAGAACATTAAGATCAACCCGGGTCAGGGAAGCCTGATAAATATCCCGATTTCAGGAGATGGCAATATCAGATTGACCAGCGCTGTCTTTGCCAGTTATTCGGCGGAAGAACTGCCGACGGAAATAGTTTCCAAACTGCTGCCGTCGCAGTTCTCGCTGTCGCAAAACTACCCGAATCCATTCAACCCGTCGACATCGGTTGACCTGACCGTGCCTGCAGCCTGTCACTGGAATATGTCGATAATCAACATGAACGGTCAGATTGTCAAGCACTACGAGGGAGATGCCGAGCCGGGCGTTACCACGATTGTCTGGGACGGCACCGGGTTCGATGGCAGAACCGTGGCCACCGGTATCTATCTCTATAAGATCGAGGCCGGGACCTTCACTGATACTAAAAAGATGATCATGCTTAAATAGTAAGCTGATACATAGGATGTAATCGAGAAGCCCCCGATTAATTTCGGGGGTTTTTCATTTATGGTATTTGCCGCCGCCAAGAATGGAAAACCCGCGATATAGTTGTTCCAACAGCACCGGTCTTACCAGTTGATGCGACATGGTCATGGGGGAGAGGGAGAGCGTTTCCCGGCAGGAAGCCAACAAATCTTTTTCGATACCATATATTCCGCCAATGATGAAGTCACAGGCTCCGCCCGAGTTTATCTTCAATTTCTCCAGCCATCGTGCGAATTTAAGTGAATCCATGGATTTACCCCGATCGGTTAGTGCGATCGAATAATTCGATTTGACTTTCGAGCGGATTAACTCGGCCTCAAGTTGCATGATCTCGGCCTCAGAAAGCTTTTTACTGCTGCTTTTATCGGGAATATAGTCAAGGGAAAGGGTGATATATTTGCGGAGGAATTTCGAATATTGTTCGATGGCTTCGTCTACCCAGGGCTCTTTATTTTTGCCAACCGCTATGATATTAATTTTAAGCATCAGCCGGGAAAGATTTTGACATAGGCTTTTCGCGACCGGGGTCCATCGAACTCACAAAATAGAATTCCCTGCCAGGTACCGAGCAGGAGCTTTCCGCCCGAAATTACCACCTGCAGCGACGGACCGAACAGCGACGATTTGATATGGGCGTCGGAATTCCCTTCACCGTGCTGATAATCTTCGTGTTGGGGAATTTCCTTGTTCAGTTTATATAGAATATCCCGCTTGACGCTGGGATCGGCGTTCTCGTTGATTGTTACCGCGGCAGTCGTGTGGGGAATAAAAATCGTTGCGATTCCGTCCATAACACCCGATTCAATTACGACGGCTTGCACTTTGGACGTTATATCAATCAATTCTTCGCGACGGCCGGTTTTGACGGAAAATTCCTTAACCATTAAAGAGCGCCTCCGCGTACGCCACGGCATTGAATTGTTCGATATCCTCTTTCTGTTCTCCCAAACCGATGAAATCGACCGGCACCGACAATTCCTCGGCTATGGCAATCATGACACCCCCCTTGGCGGTACCATCGAGCTTGGTGACGATCAAGCCATCGCAGCCGATGGCATCGATAAAGACCTTTACCTGCGAAAGGGCATTCTGGCCGGTGGTCCCATCTATGATAAGCCTGGAGAAGATCTGCTCGCTCGGTATAACTTTTTCCACCACTCGGCGGATTTTTTCGAGTTCCTTCATCAGGTTGGTTTTTGTATGCAGTCTACCGGCGGTATCGATTAAAAGAATGTCAATCTGCTTTGAAAGGGCAGAAGTTGCGGCATCGTACGCCGTAGCGGCCGGATCGGCTCCGCTTTGGGCTCTGAGGAAATGCACGCCAGGCGTCCGTTCCGCCCAGATGGCGAGCTGCTCCACTGCGGCAGCGCGGAAAGTATCGCAGGCGGCCACCATGACTTCTTTTCCCATGTTCTTGAAGAAATAGGCCAGCTTGCCCACCGTGGTGGTTTTTCCGGCACCGTTGACTCCCGATATGATCCAGACTTGAGGTTTCGGGCCGCCATCAATATTCAATCCCTTGCGATTTTTTTCAAGTATCCGGGCGATTTCCGATTTCAGAATGCCGAGGACTTCTTCGCTGTCAGCGGTCTTATTTTCGCGGGCTTTCGCCCGGAGGCTTTCGATTATTTTTTCGGTAGCGGAAACTCCGACATCGGCCTTTAACAGCAATTCCTCGATTTCATCGATAAGGTCGTCATCGATTTTTCGACCGGTAATTAATTGCCCAATTTTGCCGAAAACGGCATCGCGCGTCCGGGTCAGACGCTCCTTGAGTTTCTTGAAGCCTGAAAGCATGGGCGATTATTCTTCAGTACTTTCGCCATCCGTGGCCTCGGAATGGACATACTGCGGATTAATGCGTTCCGCAACCTTTTCCGGAAGACGGACATCGACCGGGATATCCGCTTCCGCATCAATGGCGGTATCGACGATCGTACCGTCTTCGTCCTCGCTGAAACGGACCGATACCACCTTCGATACACCCGGCTTCTCCATGGTGACACCGTACAGGACATCGGCGGCTTCCATGGTCAGCTTATTGTGCGTGATGATAATGAACTGGGTCTGATCGGAAAAAACCCGGATCATTCGCAAAAAGCGGGTTATGTTGGTATCATCGAGCGGGGCGTCGATTTCATCGAGGATGCAGAAGGGAGAAGGCTTGGCCAGGTAAATCGCGAACAACAGCGATATAGCAGTCAGGGCGCGCTCGCCTCCGGACATCTGAGTAATCGAAAGTAATTTTTTGCCGCGCGGACGGGCGATTATTTCTATCGGAGATTCCAGCGGATCATCGGGATTGGTCAGCTGTATATCCGATTCACCTCCGGTGAACAACTCTTCGAATACCTTCTTGAAATTTTCCCGGACCTGATCGAAAGTCTCAAGAAACAGCTTGCGGGCGGTGCTGTTGATTTTACTGATGGTCGATTGCAGAGTCCCTTTGGCTTCCAGTAAATCGTTCAATTGGGTTGAGAGGAATTCCTGGCGTTCACTGGTGGTTTTATATTCCTCAAGGGCCAGCAGATTGACCGCACCGAGGTTCTTCAACAGATCTTTTATCTGGTGCATCCGATCGCGCCGCTGATCTTCGGGGATTGAAGCATCCGGCAACGCGGTTTCGATTTCATCCAAATCGATTTCAAATTCCTCGCGGATCCTGCTTTTAATATTGCGGATTTCCCCTTCAATCTCGGTAGTGCGGATTTCGATGGAATGAAGGCCGCTGCCCCGTTCTTCGCGAGCCTGACGGGATTGTTTTATTTCCTTTTCGCGCAGGTCGAGACTCTGCTGTATCTGGTCGCGATCTTCGCGCATGGCGGTCACTTTATCCGATAATACCGCCCGGGCATCGAAGGTCAGTTTGAGTTCCTTTTCCAGAACGACGATTTTCTCGGAGGCACGCCTTGCTTCTTCTTCAGCATTGACAATTTCCTCCGATTTTGCCGTAGAATTCCGGTCGATATCGGTCAGCAGTTCATTGATATGTCTGATGCGGCTTTCGAGCTGCTGCTGCTGGCTCTTCTTTTCAACCCGGGCTATTTGGAGTTGCGACAGGCGTTTCCCGGCTTCTTCGGCCTCTTCTTCGAACGTTTCGATTTGCCCATCGTAAACGGCCAGCTCCGAAGCCAGTTCCTCCTTCGATTTAATCAGCCTGTCGTAATTAAGATTGAGATCGTACTGGCGGGATTTCAGAACTTCGAGTTTCTGATTCAGCTTAAATGATTCGTTTTCGAGGCGCTCGAATTCCCTATCCAGAGATTGCAGCTCGTACTCCGATGAGGTTAATTTCCTGGTAACCTCTTCATGCAGTTCGATACAGGAAGATAAATCTTCACGAAGCGATTCCAGGGCGGCCTGTTTTTGACCGAGCACGGAAGTCAGGGAGGCCTTCTCCTTCTTGTATGATTCGAGCTTTTCGCGAGTTCGGTCGATAGCCCTATCCTGCTCAATTATCTTGTTTTTGCGACCCAACAGGGATATTTCACTGCTGGATCCACCGGAAAGAACCGCCCGGCTGTGCAGATATTCTCCCTCGGTGGTAACGGCCGAAAAATAGGGGGGAAGCTGCGGGAGAATTTCGTCATTATGTCCCGGCTTGATAATGGCAATTGATGCCAGCAATAAGGAGATAATCGGTTCGGCCTCCGAATTCACTTTGACACATTGATCGGCCCATGCCAGAAATCCGCCGCCTGAAAGGGAAGGACGAGGCAATTCCGATATATTTCCGGCCTCATTAAGAATTACTATTCCGGCCCGCCCTTTTTTCTCACGCTTCAGATAATCAATTATTACATTGGCCGTCTGACGGTCGCGGCAAACCATGTAACCAGCGGTTTCTCCCAGCGCGGATTCAATAGCGTCTTCGAATCCCTCATTGGGAGTAATTTGATCCGCTACCGTACCAATCAGGCTGGGCCATTCTTCCTTGTTGTTCAGTGCCGCGATGGTTCCTGATCCGAATCCTTCATAATGAGCCACCATCTGTGCGAGGAGTTTCCGGCGGGCCTCGGCGGCCTCAAAAGAAGCATTCAATTCATATATGTTGTCGCTGACCTGTTCGATCTGCTCGCTGGTCGTTTTCAGTTCTTCTTCGATTGTATTCTGATTAGATCGTAGCTGCGACAGCTGTTCGTCTATTCGCGCAACCTCTTCCTTCGTGGAGTCGAAGGTCGTCTGCAGGTTTTTCCGCCGCACATTCAGCATCTCGCGCTGACCGCTGATTTCTTCAAGGCGGATGCGGGCTTCTTCTTCCTGCTCTTTAATATTGGAATCGTCAGTCTTGCCGGCGGAAATGCTCGATTCAACCGACGATGAACGATTCTTGAGGCCTTCACGGCGGCGCCTGGCTTCGAGAAGTTTCTCGTCCGCAGCATCGGCCTCGGCCTGGGCCGCAGAGACTTTGGCTTCGAATTCCTCCAGTTCGCTGTTGGCGGAAGTTAATGCGGCTTTGACCTCATCGACTTCGCCTAATAAAATCGCCCGGCGTTCGGTTAAAGCGTTAATTTCACGATCATTCTTATCCCTAAGTACCGCAGCATATTCCTTCTTTTCAGCAAGAACACCTATTTCTTTTTCAATGCTGTGGGCCGCTTCCGATTTCTCATATATTTCGTTTGATATATTTGAGAGTTCGCGGTCAAGATCGGTCAGTCGTTTCCGTTCTTCTTCTTGTTCGGCCGAAAGGGAATCTATCCTGGTATCGTGCGCGGTTTTTTCGTCTTGAAGGCGATCCCGCTCGGATATTTTCGCAGTCCGTTCTTTATTAAGGCTATTAATTGCCTGCTTGGATAAGTACAATTCCCATTTCTTATGCTCTTCGGAAAGCTCCTGATACCGCTCCGCCTTACGCACCTGGCGTTTCAGTGAATTGGTCTGAGTGGTGACTTCCGATACGATATCCTGCAGGCGTAAGAGATCCTGCTCGGTCGATTCCAGCTTACGCAGGGCGGCTTTCTTGCGGTTCTTATATTTCGAGATGCCGGCCGCTTCTTCGAAAAGGAAACGGCGGTCATCGGTGCGATCGGACAGGATGGCATCGACCATATCCTGCTGAATCATGGAATAAACATGCGCGCCGACCCCGGTATCCATAAGCAGATCCGTGATATCCTTCAAGCGGCAGGGGACTTTATTAAGCAGGTATTCCGATTCGCCGGAACGGAACAGCCTGCGGGTAATCTGGACTTCGGAATATTCGGTTGGGAGGCGACCCTTGGTGTTTTGCATGACCAGGGTGACTTCGGCCATACCAAGCGGTTTTAATTCGCGGGTGCCGTTGAAGATAATCTCTTCCATTTTAGAACCGCGCAGGAGGCTTACTTTCTGCTCGCCCAGCACCCAGCGCATGGCATCGAGCACGTTGCTCTTGCCGCAGCCGTTCGGCCCCACAATGCCGGTTACTCCGCCGGTAAGTTTTATAACAGTTTTTTCGGGAAAGGATTTAAACCCGAGAAGTTCCAATCTCTTAAGGTACACTTCTAATCCTCGATGTTTATTGGCCGGTATCGTCCACCTTTTCCTGCAGCTCCTCGCCGACAGGATTAATCAGGCGGTCGATTGTATCCACCATGGATTTGTAAATATTTTTTTCATCGCGGAGAAACCGCGTCTTAATTTCGAGATTATAGTACGGCTGTCCGAGCCGATTGGCAGGACCGATTCTTATGGCCTCCGGAAAAGCGAGTAAGAAACCCTGGGCGAAGTAATTCAATCCCAGATTCATATCCAGGATCATTTCGATTTTTTCTTTTTTCAGTTTATCGATATATTCCCTTTTGGCCATCCCGCCCCATGACAAATCGCCCGAGGCCGGGACCCAGATGTGGAAGCCCCTTCGCGGGAAAATGTTATAAATCACGCTCCCCGGCGTAGCCAGTAGGAATATAGTCGCACCGGAAAAAATCCGGTTTATATCCGGCAGCAAATTCTTTATCATGGTCAGTTCCTGAAGTCCGGGGGGGAGGCAAATTAAAAGAGAGGTTACCATCTTGAGGTTTTCCGGTAACTGGATTTCACGCGGCACGAACCTTTTTCTTGCGAAATAAAGTATCGCCCGGGTTATGATATGCTTGAAATTCGCCACCCGGCTATTCTCCTGCCCCTCCGCCGGCTGATTCCCGGTAGTAGCTTTCCATATTGGAGCGATCAATGACCACATTGCGGACGGGACGTCCCAGAGGGGAAATTGGCCTCATTTCACGGTCGTTCAGTTTGAAATTTATACCTGAGGGATTATATGCAGAGATGACCAGAGTCTGGTTTGCGCGAATAGTCCTGGTTGCCCCGGCATAGAGGCTTCGATTAAGCGCCGTATCGCCATCAGCGATAACCAGAACCCAGCTCGAATCGATGATATCAAAAGACAGGGTCATCTGATCACCGGACGGCACCGTCTGTTGCACCTGTTTTACAACGGTATCCCTTTTAACCGGAGGTTCTTTGGGTTTTTCGGTTACGACCGGCGTGATCCTGTTGGTATCCTCCGCGGCCTGCGGTTTGGGATACACCGGTTCATCCGAAGCTACCGGCAATGAAACCGTGTCCTGGATTTCAGTACTGCTAACGATCGCGCCAGAGGAGCCTTCCTCATCACCGTAATTGCCGAAATAGTAAATCAAAACCGCAGCGACGATTACGATAAAAATACCTGCAAACCAGAAAAAGGCCGTTCCGCTGGATTTTTCCTTCTCATCGACCTGGACATCGAGACCGCGAAGTTCCTGCGCCGAAAAACTGTCACCCAGTTCTTCGACCTTTTCCAGTTCGATCGTCTCCTCGGACGAAATCACGAATATTTTGTCGGGGTCTATCCCCAGTTCGCGGGCATAGGCCCGTGCAAAAAGATTATAATAAACGGTCGAAGGAAAAGCCTTGATATCGCCGGCCTCGATGGCCTCGATATATTTATCGGAAATCCGCGAAGACTGCGCGATGTCTTTGATTTCCCGTTTCTGTTCGAGCCTGATTTTTCGTAACTGGGCGCCTATGTCAAAGTAATAATTCGCAGACATTTTATCCCTTTTCGTTAATCAATCGCCCTGCCAGATTCCCCAAAAGGGTCATCGGTAAGCCGACAACATTATCTAAGTTTCCTTCGATTCTGTCAACTAAAAAACCCCCGGAAGCCTGTATTCCGTAGGCTCCGGCCTTATCGAAGGGTTCACCGCTGGCAACGTATTCCTGCACTTGTTCCGGTTTCAATTCATTAAAAAAGACCCTGGTCAATTCGTACCCCGATACCATATTTCCATTTCCGTTTGAAAGAGCAACCGCGGTACAAACGGTATGCATGTTACCGGACAACCGCGAAAGCATGTCCACCGCTTCTTCAGGTGAACGGGGTTTGCCGAGGATTTCTCCTTTCAACAGCACAATGGTGTCAGCGGCAAGGGCCATATCTTCCTTTTCAAGAAGATCCAATACTGCATTCAGTTTCTGCTCTGCAAGGACTACCGCCAGGCGATAGGGATCGTCGTGGAAGACCTTGTCCTCATCCAGATTAGGTATAATCTGCCTGAATTGGTAGCCGGCATCCTTGAGCAGCCTGACTCTCCGGGGAGAGCTTGACGCCAGGACCAGCCGGTGACTCTCCAATAGTCTGTCAAAATCAGCCAAGTTCATCGCTATCCAATAAGATTGTTACGGGGCCGTCGTTTACCAAGGAGACTTCCATCTTCGCGGCGAATACTCCGGATTCGACCTTAACGGCACTCGCTCGAAACAGCTCCAGAGCTTTATTGTATAGCCGCTCAGCCTCATCCGGAGGCATGCTGGCGTCGAATGAAGGGCGTCGGCCCTTTTTGCAGTTGGCATAGAGAGTAAATTGCGAGACAAGAAGCAATTCACCATTGGTGTCCAAAAGAGATAAATTCATCTTATCCTGCTTGTCTTCGAAAACCCGAAGATTTAAGCACTTATCGACCATTTTGGATAAGAGACTTTCATCATCCCTTTTTTGAAAACCGATTAAGGCCATAAATCCTTGCCCGATTTGGGCTACGGTTTTGCCTTCAACTTCAACCGCGGCCCGACTGACTCGCTGTATTAATAGTCTCATTGTCGGGGGAATATAGTCTAATAATCGGTGGAGTCAAAATAATATCCCCGGACGGCCCGAAATATCTGATTGCTTTTAACAGGCAAATGTCTTATTGATTAAACTCCTGATTCAGACAAGGAGTCATAATGAGTAATGGGAGAACTTCGGTCGGGATCGATATTGGATCGGTTTCGGTCAAGGTAGCTGTGAGGGACGAATCAGGCAAAATCGCCCGAACGGCCTATCGGCGTTTTCATGGCAGGCCGTATCAGACCCTGATTAATGTATTGGATGAAGAATTCTCGGATTTAAAGGGGAAAGAAGTCCGGTTGGGGTTAACCGGCATCGGTGGAAAGACCGGGATGAACATCCTTGGCGGGCAGTTTTTCGGAGAAATCTCAGCCCTGGCCGCCGCTAATTATGAATTGGTTCCTCAAGTCCGGACCATTATTGAAATGGGGGGCGAGGATTCCAAGTTCATTCAGATCGACCCTCAAAAGCGGGTCGTGACCGATTTTTCAATGAATAATCTTTGCGCCGCCGGAACCGGATCATTTCTCGATCAGCAGGCCAATCGACTGAAAATATCGATTGAGGATGAGTTTGGCCGAATGGCCCTGAAATCGACCAATCCCCCCCGAATCGCCGGAAGATGCTCGGTGTTCGCGAAGTCGGACATGATCCATCTCCAGCAAATCGCCACCCCGGATTATGATATTGTGGCCGGACTGTGTTATGCCGTGGCGCGGAATTTCAAGAGCGCCATAGCAAGAGGGAAAAAGATAATCGCGCCGATTGCTTTCGAGGGTGGTGTCGCAGCCAATCCGGGAGTGGTCAGGGCGTTTAAAGATATTCTGGATGTGTTGGACAGTGATTTCTTAATCCCGGAAAATTTCAATGTCATGGGAGCCATAGGGGCAGCCATACTGGTCCAGGGAGGCGAAGTCGGAGCCGAGACCATCCTCGATCCGGAAAAAATAGCGGGTTATCTGAAATATCGCGAAGCCCCGCGGCAGGGGAGAGAAAGACTCACCTTCGATTTCCCCGATTTCAAATTTTATGCCACTACGAAAAAAGCCTACGAGGGAGAAATTTCTAACCTTGAAGTGTACCTCGGTATCGACATAGGCTCGCTTTCCACAAACCTGGTTCTGATCGACAAAGATAAAAACGTTGTGGCGCGGCGGTACCTGATGACCGAGGGACGGCCGATTGAGGCAGTCCGGCGGGGATTGGCCGAAATCGGAGAAGAGATCGGCGACCGGGCTAAAGTAATTGGAGTCGGGACAACCGGATCCGGGAGATACCTCATCGGCGATTTCGTCGGAGCAGATATTGTCAAGAATGAAATCACCGCTCAGGCGACCGCGGCCATCAATATCGACCCGACCGTCGATACCATTTTTGAAATCGGCGGGCAGGATTCCAAGTACGTCGCGCTTGACAATAAAACCGTTATCGATTTCGAAATGAACAAGGCCTGCGCCGCCGGGACGGGGTCGTTTCTCCAGGAACAGGCCGAAAAGCTGGCAATCAACATCGAGCGGGAATTCGGCGACCGGGCCCTTCGGGCCGAATGTCCGGTAGGATGCGGCGAGCGATGCACAGTCTTTATGGAATCGGACCTGGTCGGACACCAGCGTCAAGGGGCAGGGACCGACGACCTTGTAGCGGGTCTGGCCTATTCCATTGCATCGAATTATTTGACCAAAGTGGTCGGAGACCGCAGAATCGGAGAGAATATTTTCTTCCAGGGGGGAGTCGCCTGGAATAAAGGGGTGGTCGCCGCATTCGAAAGATTGACCGGCAAACGCATTACGGTTCCACCACACCATGACGTCACCGGCGCCATCGGCGCCGCGATACTGGCCATGGAAGCGGACGAGGGAATAGGATCGCGGTTCAAGGGATTCGATTTGTCGAAACGGAAGTATGAAATCTCCACCTTCACCTGCGAGGATTGCTCCAATATGTGCGAAATTCGCCAGGTCGACGTTGAAGGTGAGGAGCCGCTGTACTATGGCAGCCGCTGCGAAAAATACGATGTCCGTCGATCTGGCGAAAAGATCCGGGTTCGAGATTACTTTGCCATGCGACAGAGGTTCCTTACCAAACGATATGTGACTCGTCCGCATGGTATTCCCATTAAAGGGCGTGTAGGAATCCCGCGGGCCCTTCATTTTTATGAATTTTATCCCTACTGGAAGGCGTTTTTCGAATCATTGGGGTACGATGTGGTCCTGAGCGATCATTCCAACCAGGCGATCGTGGAAAGCTCCCTGGAAAGATTCACGGCCGAGACATGCTTCCCGGTTAAAATGACTTTCGGGCATATCGACAATCTTATGAAGAAGGATGTCGATTTCATATTCTTACCGGGATTGGTGAAATCGGCCGGAGATTATGACATCGATGAATACGGCACCAAAATATGCCCTTACATCCAGTCGATTTCGAGCACGGTAAAGACCCGTTTCGATTTCAATGCTGCCGGTATAATATTCCTGGGATTCCCCTTAAGTCTCGACCGGGATCCCGCCCACATGGCAGTGCAAATGAAGATAATGGGGAAAGAAATGGGGCTTTCCGAAAGGCAGTTGAGGAAGGCTTGTAAGATCGGAATGAAGGCCTATGATTTGTACCGTCAGAACCTCTTGGAAACCGGTGAGAAAATCCTGGCCGAACTCGGTGAAGATGAAAAGTGCATGGTAATAGTCAGCCGCCCGTACAACGGATTCGACCGCAGATTATCGATGGAGATTCCTCAAAAAATCCGCAAAATGGGGATGAAGGTTATCCATATCGATTTTCTCCCCCTGAAACTAGACACGGAAAATCTTTCCAGCATGTACTGGTTGTACGGAAGAAAGATCCTGTCGGCGGCAAGTTATATAAGAAGGCATCCCAAGCTGTTTGCGATTTATCTGACCTCGTTCGGGTGCGGCCCCGATTCGTTTATCACGCACTTCTTCCGTCGCAATATGACTGGAAAACCGTACCTTCAATTGGAACTGGATGAACATTCCGGCGACGCCGGCATGATTACCAGGATAGAGGCATATCTTGATTCTCTCAGATTCTATAAGTATGCTCCCCCGGTCAGCGATTTCAGTCCCGCCGATCAGCGTTTCGGAGTTAAAGAAAGAACGATATATATCCCGAACATGTGCGATCATGCCTATGCTGTCAGGGCAGCGTTCGAACGCTGCGGCCTGAAAGCGGTAGTGATGGATGAACCGGACGGGCAGAGCCTGTTTTATGGCAAGCGCTTCACCACCGGGAAAGAATGTTTTCCCTGTGCCGTGACCACCGGTGACATGATTCGGGAAATAAACCGTCCCGGTTTCGATCCCAAAAAGTCGGTCTTTTTCATGCCGGGGGCCGACGGGCCTTGCCGATTCGGGCAATATTCGCAGTTGCACCGAATTATACTCGACGATTTGGGGCACAAGGACATTCCCATCTATTCGCCGAATTCCCGGACGTCCTATGCCGATTTCGGACTGGAAGGGGATAATTTCCGTAAAATCGGATGGACCGGAATCATCTTCGTGGATTGCCTGATAAAATGCCTCCTGCGGTCCAGACCGTACGAACGTGAGCGTGGTAAGGCAGAAAAGGTGTACTATCGATACCTCAAGGAAATGCAGGACTGGATCATACAGAACCGCGATATAAAGGAACTTGCCGAGAAAGCCGGCCGGGAATTCGCGTCGATTGAACGCGAAGAAATCGCCAGACCCAAAGTGGGATTGGTCGGTGAAATATATCTGCGGAATAATCGTTTTTCCAATAACCACTTGATTACCAAACTTGAGAATCTTGGGGTGGAGGTCGTTCTTGCCACTTTCGCCGAATGGATAAACTATACGACCTATACCTTCCAGCTCGACGCCGCCGTAAATAGAAACTATAAGGGGATGTTTGCCGGCAAGCTTCAGGATATATATCAGAATCACAGCGAAAGCAAAATGGAAAAAAATTTCCACAAATATTTTCCGATCGATCATGAAAAAGGAATCCGCGAAATAATCCGCATGGCGGAGCCGTATCTCCCGGTGGATGTCAGGGGCGAGGCGGTTTTATCGATCGGAAAGGCCATCGATTTTACCAATCAGGGTGCCTGCGGCATTGTGAATTGCATGCCGTTCAATTGCATGCCGGGAACGATTGTGTCTTCGCTGTCGCGCAAAATAGCTCAAGACCTTGGAGACATTCCCTGGCTTAATATGAGCTATGAAGGGCTTCAGGATTCGGGTGAAGAAACCCGCCTGGAAGCCTTCATTGATCAGGTAAAAAGCCGCTATGCCATAGAGCACGCTTTGCGTGTATCTTAACCGGAATAATGGAAATCGGGGACATTTTGATTGAATCAAATCGATATCTTGATTATCTAATTATTCGATGAATGGAGGCATAAAGCGCTTCGAATGGGAACAAAACCAGCTGATTCTTGTTAGAATCAGCAATAAAATATTTATAAAATACTTGGGAGATTTAGAATGAGTAAGCCAATTGCAGTAACCGACGATTCTTTCGAACAGGAAGTGCTTAAATCCAATACTCCGGTTGTGGTAGATTTCTGGGCGGCCTGGTGCGGGCCATGTAAGATGATTGCTCCTATCCTCGAAGAAATCGCTTCCGAATATGACGGGAAATTGAAGGTTGCCAAAGTGGACGTCGATTCCAATACGAAAATCGCCAGTCAGTTCCGAATCATGTCGATTCCCTCATTGTTGTTCTTTAAGAACGGGCAGCTGGTGGAACAGGTGGTCGGAGCGATGCCGAAAGCGCAATTGGTGAGCAAGGTTAACAAGGTTCTCGACTAGTAAAACGGAATTATGGACAACAAATCGCAGTGGAATAATCCCAAGGACGAATCTATAAAAAGCCTGTTGAAGAGAGCCCGAACGATAGCAATCGTCGGGCTTTCTTCTAATCCTGACCGCGACAGCCATGAGGTGGCTTCGTTCTTGAAAAGCAAGGGATACAGAATTATCCCCGTCAATCCCAAAGAAAATGAAATCCTTGGGGAAATGGCCTATCCTGACTTGAAATCTCTGCCTGGACCGGTAGATATTGTCGATGTCTTTCGCCGGCCCGAACATGCCTTCGATATCGTGAAAGAGGCGGCCGCTGCAAAGGCTCCGGCTGTCTGGCTGCAGCTTGGCGTGGTTTCTCCGGAAGCATTCGCGACCGGAATCGACAACGGAATTATGATGATAATGGACCGCTGTATGGCGCAGGAATACCGCAGGCTGATGAATTAACTATAGCTTATTCTTTGAATGGATATTTACGACCTTATAGCCCTGGTATTATTCCTGGGAGTGTGGCTTCTGCTGGTAAAAGTTATTCTGCCACGGGCCGGAATTAATACCTGAACTCCGAATTACTGCGTTCCCCGGTCGGGGAAAAATAGCGAAGATCTATCCCAGGAAAAAAGCGGGAATGAATCCACTTCCAAAGAAACGCCGCCAGGGAAATGAAATGGTTGGCAATATTCTCTTTTTCCGGGTATAATATATTGAAAGAGTAATGGCTTACCCCGAATTTGCCGATTAGGATATAGAATGAGCTTTCGCAGTTATAATAGCGGTATGGGATCGGTAAGAATCGGTCCTGGTTCAATTAGTCCTGTTATCAAATATTTGATAATTGCCAATGCTGCTGTTTTCTTAATCGAAGCGGCGACTACAATTGATATTACACGGGTTTTCGGACTGACTCCGGCTTTGTTCTATTCAGATTTTCCCAACTACCTGTTCCAGCCTCTAACCTATATGTTTTTGCATGCCGGATTTTTCCATATCTTCATGAATATGCTCGTGTTATGGATGTTCGGGACCGAAATTGAGTATGCCTGGCGTTCCCGGCCGTTCTTATTTTTTTATATTCTTTGCGGATTTGGCGGAGCTCTCTTTTCATTGATTTTTAATTATACTTCGAATGTACCTATTGTAGGCGCTTCCGGTGCCATTTATGGCGTTTTGATGGCCTACTGGTTTATGTTTCCCGAGAGGTATCTTCTTGTCTTCTTTGTGCTTCCGATGAAAGTAAAATATGCCATACCCCTATTTGCGCTACTGGTATTTTTCACGGGAGGGCCTAATATTGCACACCTGGCTCACCTCGGCGGGGCGGTTTTCGCGGTAGCCTATATTAAACTTGACTGGCGTTTACTAAAACCCTTAAGTTATTTGAAATCCGTCAAATACAAGCGAAAAACGGCGGAACTGGAGAAAAACCGTCAAAAAGCCGAAGAAATAATGAAGAGAGTCGATGAAATTCTCGATAAAATAAATGAAGTCGGGTATGATAACCTCCCGAAGGAAGATCGGAAATTTCTAGAAGAAGCCAGCCAAATCCTTTCCAAAAAGGATAAATAGGCGGCCATATAAATTAGGGACCGCATGCGTAAGAAAATTCTAATCGCAGAAAAATCCGAGGCTATCAGAAGTATCGCGGAATCGCTCCTGCACCAGCATGGCTATGATGTAATATCGGCCGGGACGATAGAAAGGGCCAAGCAGCTGATCATATCTTCCGAGCCAAGTCTGATTATCGTCGGAGCCGACCTGAAAGATTCGCAGGAAATACACCTATATGAAATCATCGCCGAAAATGAGGCAACTTCGAAAATCCCGATGCTTCTAATTGCCGATCCCGACGGCCGCCAGATACCGTTTCCGCCCGAAATTATTCTACCGCGACCGTTTGAGACCGAGGAATTCATGGAAAAGGTGAGGCTTTTTGTCGGCGGAACGGAACCTCAAAAGCCAAAAACCGACGAAGTTGATCCATTCAATGTCGCTTCGGTGGATGACGAATTTCTCGATGCCGCTCTCGGCCTGGATCATCTTCAGGTTGAGGATTCCGAGGTCGTTGGTGAAACCACCACGGGGATGTCGGCAAGGGGACATTCACGGGAAAGCGAGGATGATTTCGGTATTGCGAGAAAGGAAGCCGAGCATTCCGAAGACGATTCTTCCCGGGTTGAATCCTTAATGATTCGTGAAGACGGTTTTACCGAAGATTCGCGTGAGTCGAAACAGAAAATCCCCGAAAACCTGTCGGCGTCTTCCAAACTGGAAATACCCAATGATCCTTACGGGATGAAGAAGAAACAGACCGGGAAGATCGAACAGGTAGGACATAAGGGTAGTCCCGGAAGTACGGGGCCGCACGATTACGATTGGTTCATCAATGAGATGCAGAAGGATGTCTCAGATATCAAGTTTGCTCCTGAGGCTAAAACTCCGAAGATATCAGACGAAGATACCCTGCATAAAGAGGATACCGGTGCCGGGCTTGAGCCGATAAAGCAGGTACAGGGCAAACAGAAGGACCCGGGACATACTCCGACGCCAGAGGGGGAGGATGCCGAAATCAATGCCGGCGGGGTTGATGAATTCATCTCGGAATTCAGAAAAGAGATGGAAAACCTCAACGAGCTTGACAAGAAGAAAAAGGCTCAAGCCGGATTGCAAAAGGCGCGGACTGCTTCCGAAAAGACGACTGCCTCCAAATCCGAAGAAGAAAAGTCCCATCCTAAAGAAGCCTGGGAGGATCAATCTCAGCTTAGTAAAGAGGAACTGCGGCAATTGACTGACAAGCTTATTGATTCCGTTTCGGAAAAGCTTGCGGCCCAGTTGCTCCAGAAACTCGACAAAGATGAGTTATTCCGTGCCTTGCAACAGGCATTGCCGGATGTAATCGCAAAATCCCGGAAATAAATTCTTGCCCTATTCGTTATTCCATGTTATCCTGGATTTTAATCTAAGAAGTGGTATATGTTTGAAACTGGCGTAACTGGCATCGGGGCATTTCTGGCGGGAGTGATTTCTTTCATATCACCATGTGTTCTGCCGCTAATTCCCGGATACATCTCATTTATATCTGGCGTATCGCTGGATGATTTAGGCAGTCGCGATAAAGCTTCCTCGCAAATGGGGCGGGTTGCCGTCAACACCATCTTTTTCGTCATCGGGTTTTCGCTGGTATTCATTGCTTTGGGAGCGTCGGCATCGTTCATTGGAACCTGGCTCTTGAAAAACCAGATGTTATTCAACAAAATTGCAGGCGTCGTAATATTCCTGTTCGGACTCCATGTATCCGGATTACTGAAGATAAAGGCCTTGAATTATGAAAAAAGGTTCCAGGCCCGAGACAAGAAGTTCGGCATTATCGGATCGATATTTATCGGAATGGCCTTCGCGTTCGGGTGGACTCCGTGTATCGGGCCGATCCTGGGCTCGATATTGACCCTGGCCGCAGTTCAGGATACCATATGGCGAGGTATCATGCTTCTGGTTTTATATTCAGCGGGATTGGGAATACCTTTTATTTTAACCGCCCTTCTGTTCAATTATCTGGTCGGGGTATTCGGTTTTATCAAACGGCATTTCCGCTCTGTTGAAATTATTTCCGGAGGGCTCCTTATGTTGATCGGAATTCTCGTGTTCTTCAATCTTCTTCAGAGAATCGCCAACTGGATACTTGATTTGATTCCGGCGTTGCAGAATGTCGGCTAATTGATTTTCTGTCTGCATACCCCATAATAAAACTCCTTCAAAAAAAATCTGCTCGTCCCTTGACCCGCCTTGTTCGCTTACTTATATTCCGGCAACTTTGAATTGCTAACTGAAACGACTGAATATGCCAAAGAAAGCAAATAACGACGCCATCCTCGCCATCTGCGTTCAGGAGACGGTGGAGGACGGTTCCGAAATGAGCCTCGGAGAGGGGTTCAATGCCGAGGATATATTCTTTTTGCACCAGGCATTCCTCGCCGACACTCTGGTTAATGTCCTGGGCCTGAATTCTTTCGATATCCATCTTTTCTACGGAGATTCCACGGGAACCCGGAAAGCGGTATCCACGATTGTGAAATATCTCAAAGATCGACTGAAGGGGAAAAAGGCCAATGTCCTTGAGTCGAAATTGCACAGCAGTATCCTCGAGCCGGAACGCTGGGGAATTAAGATGGAAAGGGTTTTCAATAAGTGCTTTGACGACGGCTATAAGTACGTGTTGTTTATCGGGAGCCGGACTCCGACCCTGACCGAAAAACACCTTAAGATGGCCTATAAATTATTAAAACAATCCGACGCCGTTTTCGGACCCACCGTACAGGGGAGATACTACCTGCTCGGCATGACCGGTAAGTACCATGTCAACCTGGCCGATTTCGACTGGCGGTCGCCCAAAATATATTCCGAGGTAACCGAACGGTTTCGCGAACGGGGGCTTTCCTGGGCCGAAATGGAAATGTGGTACGCGGTCGAACATCCCGAGGATTTGGAATTTCTCGTCAGAGATATCAACCAGTATCGGCTGGAGGGAGATGAAGAGTCGGCCAAAGAGACTGAACTGGTTTTGAAGCGTGTCATGGAAAGGCAGGCCTGACAAATGGAGCGAGAATTGCAGCGCCTGACCTGGGTCGATGTCAAAAGGCTGGTCCCGAAGGAAATCGATACCGTGATATTTCCGGTAGGAACGGTCGAAGCACACGGCGCTGCCGCAATCGGAACCGATAATTTTATTCCTGAATCGATTTCAGCTCACCTAGCCGGAGAAGTAAACGCCCTGATAGCTCCGACCGTGAATTACGGAATCACCAAGTCTCTGTACGGGTATCCCGGCTCAATCACCGTAACTCCCGCCACTTTCAAGCAGTACATTTTCGAAATCCTGAAATCGTTTCGTGATGTCGGGTTCAAAAAAGTCATCCTGATGAATGGGCATGGCGGGAACAACGCCGCCCTTAAAGAATGCGCCCAGGAATATTTCCGTGATTATGGAATTAAAATAGCCGTTATCCATTGGTGGGATCTCTGTGAAGCGACCGCCATAGAGTTTTTCGGAGAGCATGGCGGGCACGCCGCCTTGGACGAAGCCGCCATGGTGCAGGCCATAGACAGTAATCTCGTAAATAAAGAACAGCTCGATCGGGAGATGGCCTATTATTATCGTCCCGGCGGCGACATCTATCCGGTTCCGGGAACCATTTTGCTTTATAAAAAGGGGGAGGGCTTCCCCGATTACGACCCTGTTAAAGCGAAGGAATACCAGAAACTGGTATTCAAGGAAGTCACTGAATTTGTCAAAATGATACTCTCGCGCTGGGACATGATCTGAGCATGACGCTGCTCTAAAAGCGATAAGCGCTGGTCACGTAAATTCGATCGTACGAAATATCTTCATCCACAATTAGATTATGCGATGCGGTTAATTCATCGCCTGCATCGTAAGTTGAGGCATAGATGAAATCGGAATTCCTGTTGTACCCGGATCGGACCCAGGCGACATCGATAGTCATGACCCTGTCAATCAGGATGCCGAAACCAAGCGAAAATCCGTTTCGATCGTCGTCGATAAATTGCTTTTTGACCGGAAGAGGATCGACGAAGTAACCTCCGCGCAGCGATAGACCGAGTTTCGGAAAGACATATTCCCCGCCGATTCGGTAGCGGAAGACCTTATCGTAATACGCTTCGATTTCGTCGTTATACCGCTCCATGAAGATATTGTTTTTATATTCCATCTGGGTCCAGTCGGTGTAATCGATATCGAGGGCCAGGGTGGCTTCATTGAAACTAAGAGCCATCCCCCCGGAAAATACGAAAGGCCGCCTGATATCGTATTCCACTTCATCTACATAAATACTTGGATCGCCGTCGTAGGTGGTACTGATGTCTTCTTTAACGCTCATGGTCAAAGGGGTTTCAAAGGCCAGCGCCATAGACAGATATTGATTCATTTGAATCGCCAATGATGGCTTAAAATTCCAGCCGAAATACTTATCGGTAATATAATCTTCCTGACCATACTGCAAATCAGGAAGTGAATCGAGGCGATATCTCCAATTATAGTCGTGCTTTCCGGTATATATAAACAACGACAATCCAAAGGCAATACGAGGGGAGAGGTCGATCCCGGCTCCGGCTCCCCATTGGGTCAAGCCTCCTGTCTGAAATTCGTTGCCTCGGGCCGTAATGCGGTTTCCGGGGCTGGCCGAATCGGAATGGCTGAGGGTGAAGACCCGATCGAAATTGGCGACATTGGCGACTCCGAATCCGAAAACCAGTGAGCCGCGGTAAGTGGGATAAGGAACCGTCAGGATGGCGCTGTTCAGGCGCGTATTGGATTTGGAATCTTCAGCATTGCCAAAAACCGATTCAAAACCGGCGAAGCGATCTTGAAAGGTTTGCTCGGTCGGAGAAACCCCGGTATAGTCGACAATTCTTCTGACTTCGCGAACCGACGATTTATCGGTATATTCCTGGTGCGACAAACCGAGGCTGGCTTCGATTCTCGGGATCCGAGCCAAATTGGCGGGATTATAAAACAGAGCGGAGCCGTCAAATGACATCATGCCCGCGCCTCCCATACCCATTTGCCGGGCACCATAACCGAAGAAATTACCAGCGGTGATTTCCTCCACTTGATCTATATATTGGGCCATTAAACTGCAACTTGATAACCCTGACAATAATATGATATATAATAATGATTTAACTATCATAGCCGATCTCATTGACGTCCTCCGCCGCGGCGGGTCTTCTTGGTGTTGTCGGGCTGGGTCTGTTGCTTTTGCTGCTGGTCCTGGTTGTTATTGTTATTGCCGTTATTATTGTTATTGGTGGAGTCTTTGCCGGTTTGAGTATTCCCTTCTTTGACACTCCCTCCTCGTCCGCCTGAGCCTCCTCCGCGGGTGATGGTGGTCGTTCCGGGATTCGACAGCGGCTCAACATAGGGGGGACGTATACTTCCGCGGCGAGTGGCTTTTTCACCGGTGCTGGAACGGGGGACGAAAACATCTTCATTCTGTGAATTTACCTGGCGTCCTTCCGAGGGAGACCAATAATAATCCCACCACCAGGGGTAAGCGTAGTAATAACCGTAGCGCGGAGTCGACCACCAGTAATCGCTGTAATGGTCTCCATAGAAATAGCCGTAAGGATAGTCGTTGTAGTCGGTATGGCAATCGATACAGGCGTCCTGATAGTCCTCCTGAGCATATCCTTCTTCGGTCTGCGGATGCATTAAAACCGTGTAGCATCCCGAAAATGTCATTGCCAGGATTAAAAGAAAGAAAAGGAGGGTAAAATACTTATTCATAAACATATGGGTCCGTTCTATTCAGTACTAAATATATTCCACATAGGTAAGACGTATACCGCGGCTGAAAGAGTTAACTCCCCGGCGGTTATTTAAAAGGTTTTTGAGCAGGATTTCAATCGACAGGTTTTCCGAATAAATCCACTGCAGACCGAGATTCAGATACCCCCGTCCGCGGCCGTAGGACTGATTCGCCTTGTTATCATTCAATGCGAAATCGTACTCCATCACCAGACCGAAACTGGGATTGAAGCGGGTGTCCATGCCGACAAAGAAATTGGGATCGTCATCGTTATCATCGGTTTCCATAGAATAGTTCACTCCTGCGTGCCCGCCGATGGACCACTTATAGAAATACAGGGAACGGGTTATCACGCCGTAAAAGCCTTTTGACTTATAGGTGTAGCGCTTCAGGCCGCTATCCCAGGAATCATATCCTTGAGTTGTCAACCCGATGGCGATTGCAGGGAAATAATACTGCTCATCGACCAGTTTGAGCTTGGCGTTGAATTCCAGGCGTGGACCTCTTCGGGCCTGCTGTTCCGAAAGAATCCGATCTCCGCCGTAGGATATCCCGATCATAAAATGATTGGTCAACCCAATGGCGACCATACCCAGAACTCCCCCCTCGGGATATACACGCGTCACGAAATCGAAAGCTCCCCGGGGCAGGGTCCAGGCGGTGGGAGCATCGATCAGGTACCGCGGCTGAATGTCGAAATAGGTCTGGCCGACCTGCTCGACTTCCTGAGCCTTGATTATGTCCGATGAGCCCATCATAATTGCAGTAATTATGAGGATCATCACAGCTTTTTTCAGCATTTTACCCTCCTTAGTAAAATAGCATGAATTTAGGCGATGATACCCCTTCATGGCAAAACCGTCAATAAAAAACTATGTTCCCCCGCTTATCCCATGTTTCAGGGCAATTATTGTTCCCGGCTGTTTATTATTTATACCATTGGGGTTTCCACGGATTCCGCAATATAATCCTGCGGCCTGCACAATATTTGGTCGAACTGGTTGATTTAATGCACTTTAAATATTCAATTTGTCCGAATAACAAAGTCTACAATTGACTGTTTATAATGACCCTCTATATTGCCTCGTTATGGAAGGGTTTTTAAAACTGGCGGCTGTTTTCATTGCGATTATCATCGCCCTGAGAAAAAACATCTTCGTGGGATACATTCTGCTCTTTGCCGGATTGGCCACGGCACTGCTGTTCGGAGCTAGTCTGCAAAAAATCCTGATTGGCTACCGCGATGTGGTTTTGTCGCTCAATTTCCTGAGAATACAGGCCATAATAATTCTTATTACCTTCCTGGGGAGAATCCTTAAAGACATCGGCTATCTTGACAGGCTGGTATCGGCCAGCAGGGATCTACTGGGAGGAGCGAGGACCTCCGCGGCAATGCTGCCACTTCTCGTGGGTATGATGCCGATGCCGGGAGGGGCGATTCTATCGGCTCCGTTAGTGGGGCAGATTCTTCCGCAAGAAAAATATACTCCGGAATTCGCGGCGGCGGTCAACTATTGGTCCCGCCATGTTATCGAGTTCTGGTGGCCGGTGTACCCCGGAATCATACTGGCTGCGGCCCTGACACAAATGCCTATCGGGACCATGGCTTTGATGCAGCTTCCGATGACTTTTATCATGCTGCCGGTCGGGTTTATTTTCATGATCAGGAAAATAAAAGAGAAAGGGGACGGCAGCGGTCATTTCTGGAAACCGCTGGGGAAGACCCTCCTGGGGATCTGGCCGATACTACTGGCCATTTTGATATACGCCGCGACCCCAATACATCTGGTGTTTGCCATTATAATCTCCATTGCTCTCCTGATATTTCTGGAAAAGCCGGCTACTTCGATAGTAAAGGCCGCGGCCAAACAGGCCCTGGCCCCGCGCCTTTTTGCCCTGGTTTTCGGGATTATGTCGTTTCAGAAAATGCTGGAAATCTCGGACGCCGTCAATTCCATCCCCGAGATGGCCGGGCAGTTGGGTCTCCCGGATACCGCCGTTATTATCGCGGTGGCTTTTATTTCGGGGATGCTTACAGGGATGCTGGCTGCCCTGGTGGGGCTGTCATATCCGATTTTGGCAGGATATTTATATCAGCCGGAGCTGAATTATAACAATATCTTCCTTGCCTTCACGGCTGGATATCTGGGTATGATGTTGTCTCCCACGCACTTCTGCCTGATTTTAACCAATGAACATTTCAAAGCCCGGCTGGCCGGAGTTTATCGGCATTTGACTGTTCCTTTGATTATTGTCTTTTTGGTAGCGTTTTTGCTTTATGTTCTGGGGTATCCTTGGAGATTATTCGGCTGACTTAATTGAAGCGGCCCGTAATCTTTTATGGGAACTTTAAAAATGGGAAAATGTAACATTCTTAGGTAATAGGTGGAGCTGTGAAGCAGGAAACTGAAAAGCAACAGGATCATGAACTTATCCGAAGGGTTCAGAATGGCGACATGGTCGCGTTTGGCCGGATTATGGATAAGTATAAGGATCGCCTTATGAACGTGGTTTACAGGATGTTAAGTTCCGAACAGGAAGCCGAGGATATCGTCCAGGAGACATTCCTGAGAGTTTACCAGCACCGCGACAGCTTCGATTTCCGTCATTGTTTTTCGACCTGGATTTATACGATAGCTTTGAACCTGGCTCGGAATGAACTCCGTAAGAGAAAGCGTTTTAAATTCTTCGATATTTTCGATATGAAAGGGAATGAACAGGAAATTGCGGTGGAGATGGAACTCCCGACCAACCTTCCCCAGGCGCTGGAAAAATCGATTGAAGGACTTCCGGAGAAATATAAGCTGGCCTTCGTTCTCAGGGATGTCCAGGAACTTCCGTACGATGAAGTGGCCAAAATAATGAATATACCGCTCGGGACGGTAAAATCCCGTGTTAATCGTGCGAGAGCAATATTGAGAGATAAATTGAAACCGAGAGTGGAGGAATCACATGCACTGTCGAAGGGTACGCTCCTTCCTGTCAGCTTACTGTAATGGTGAGCTATCGGAAAAGCGATCCCGGGCGATTGCCGATCATCTGAAGGCCTGCCCGAATTGCCGTCGTGACGAAGCCACCTCCCGTGAGCTTTTAAGTTCTATTCCGCGGATGACGCAGGTGAAGGTTTCCGCCGATTTCAACGCTCGCCTGATGGACAGGCTGGCCCAGGAAAGATTCAGCGAAACCAGAAGCAAGGCGTATCTTCCAAAGAAGCGGGTTCCGGTGGTGAGTCTTACGCGCATTTCGGCGGTTGTCGCGGCAGCCTGTTTCGTATTCGCCTTTATCTTTGCAGGCGGAATCGAGAAGTTCCTGACGCCGACGGAGAGACCGACAATTGCGGAAACGGCCGATCCCCTGCTGAACGACGACTACCAGACCGTTCAACCGCAGAGCGAACACTGGGTATTCAAAGATCAGCTTCAACGGGCGACGCGCATCAAAAGCATGATGCAGCGACTGTCCGGGGAATCGCAGTTTAACATCTTAACCGGGCAGCAAACCGGCGGGAATTATAACCGCCTGTGGGTGCCGATCCCGAGGGAATTTTTCCGGATGCAACCGGGGACTTTCCAGATGTATAACGGGACCATGATGCCGGAAACCACCATGGTCAGGGAGGTGAATGCCGAAGGCTGATTTATAATGAGTTCTTCAAGAGCCGCCGGGCGCCTGTAAACAGGTTCCGGCGGTTTTTTTCTTGCCAAATTGAAGTTGCACCTTCTCGGGCCGAATGGTATTATACTGGCGCTATGGCGGATTTGGATATCACAAAGCACCTGAATGACATAGGCGAGCCCCCGCAGTCACGCAGGGTCCGTTTGCTTTCTTTTTTTTCCGCGGCCATTGCGGTTGCACAACAAGATTCTATTCTCGAATGCCTTCGTTTTTTCAAAGGTTCCGATTTCGATCATCAAGCTGTCTATGAGACTATCCTGCAGAGCTATCTGTTTCTCGGTTTTCCCCGCATGATTGAGGCCGCCATATACCATTCCGAGGTCTACGGTCCGCCGCCCGCGGGGAATAACAAAGCAATTAAGAGTATTTCCTCCGAAGAAAGCGAGAAATGGTTCAAAGAAGGAATGTCGCTCTGCAAACAGGTTTACGGTCGCAACTATGATAAACTCGAAAAGCGCTTTGTCGAAATATCTCCTGATATGTTTCGCTGGATGGTTATCGAAGGATACGGCAAGGTGTTGAGTCGCCCGGGACTTAATTCAATCGAGCGAGAATTAGCCGAAGTGGCCGCTTTGATTGTCGATAGGCGTGAACGGCAATTATTGTCTCATATACTCGGAAGTCTGAATGTTGGGGCAGACATAGAATTGATTCGGCAGGTAAATTGCGACATAATGCCACTGGCGGGAAAAGCCGCATATGAAGCGGCCGATAAGATAATAACTGACGTAAAGAAAAAGAGATGACAAAGACCAAAAAGTTCATTGCGGGAGGGATCGGGATTCTGATCGCCCTGTTCATTATCTTTGTCGTTCTGTTTTTCTTTTTCGGCCTGCTGGAATATTTCGTCAACAGCAAGCTGACCGAATTGGTGGAAAACCGTTTTCACGCCAGTATCAGGGTTGGCAAAATCAGCGGAGATTTCTTTCATAATCTTCATCTCCAGAACATCGTTATCACATATGATGACAGCGTTCATTCCTATGAAATGGCCCGTATTCCCAGTCTGTTGGCCGAGTACGACTACACCAATATCTGGGAAGGACAGTTTATATTCAAGAGCGTTTATATTGATTCGGCCTCGCTGGTTTTAAGAAAGACCGAATCGGGAGAATGGCTGATACCTCAGCCGATCGAAAGGGGAACCGGCGAAGGGGAGGGCATTGACTTTACCCTTCGCGAGGTTGGACTCCAGGGACTCAGTATCCAGATACAATATCCCGATGACACCCTGTCATTCAATGATATCATGATGCGGGCCCATGCCGAGGGTTCGAACAATACCTATTCGGTGGACATAGATGCCTTGAGCTATCAATCTTCCGACGAGCGTCTGTCATTGTCATCGGGGGGAGGAAAAGCCACCTTGACCGGAAAGAGCCTGATATTCCAGGATATTTTTATTTTTACCGACAGCTCGAGTTTTCGCCTTAACGGTTATGCCGTTCTTCAAAAACGCCCCATAGTGCAAATGGGGATTGCCGCTGACAATATCAACCTCGGCGAAGTCAGTAATTTCGTCCATGCCGGTTTGAAAGGCAATGTCGCCGTAAATGGAAATCTTGCAGTGGAAGAGGGAATCGTTTCAGGCAATCTCCTTATCAAGGGGGAATTTATGGACCGCTATTTCGATTCCCTTAATGCCGTCTTTTCATTCGCCGACAACTATTTTTCTTTCGATACTTTGTATGGTACTATTCTAAAGGGGTGCGGGATTCATGCCGTCGGCGATTTGAATGTTGGCACCCATCCGGAACAATATGCTCTTATCGGAGACATCAGGCACTTCAACCTGAATAATCTGGTTGAAAACACCTTTCAATCGGATCTCAGCGGCAATATCGAATTATCGGGTATCGGCCTTCGCAATAAAACCATGGCTATCGACATCAACACTATTCTCGATGAATCCTGGTTCGATATCTATCACGCGCACAATGCCGCCGGGACGTTGCATGTTACCACCGACAGCATAATTTTCGGAGATAACTTCAATCTGTCGTACTATGACAATCATTTTAATGCCTCGGGCAAAATCGAATATTCCGGCAATATCGATATTCATGGTACAGGGTCGTTTTATTACCTGTCCGCCTTCAACGATAAAATCTTTATCAAGAGCATGGCGGGGAAGGGAACCGGAGAAGCCTCCATCACGGGAAATGTCGGCAATCCCGATCTGAACGGGACCTTCCTTTCCGATTCACTCTGGCTGTACGGTATCTATTCCTCGGCTGCTTCGATAAACTTCGATATTAAGCATTTCACGGAGAATCGATACGGTGACGCCACGGCATTTCTGATTGGCGGATTCGCCTATTCACTGCCGATGGATTCCGCCTTCCTGCAACTTGATATCGACTCGCAAAACGTTCGAATTGCAGATGGATGGTATGGCAACCAGTACATGGAATTGACCGCTCATGGAAATCTCGATTATGAATCGTACCCTCAGCTATTGACTTTCGACAGCGTAAATGTAGACCTGTTTGATATTCCCCTTAAGAATGAATCCGAAATACAAATAGTGGTCGACTCCAATGGTTTTAATTTCGACCGGACCCGGTTTATCCGCCCGGTCGGGCATCTTGGCTGGCAGGGAAGAGTCAACTACGATGAAACCATGGACCTGGCTATAAGCGGAAGCAATATCGATATCGCTCCTTGGATTGAAATCCTGAATAATAAGTCGAATATCGGAGGATCTCTTAGCGGAGATATTACGCTGAAAGGCGCCTTTACCAATCCCTTTATTTCCTTCGACGGTATCCTTGACTCACTCACATACGAAGGGGAATATCTCGGAGTTCTCGACGCGGACCTGGATTATGCCGATCGTAAGGTTATAATTGATTCTGTCAATATCAAGAGCCCGGCCGGAGAATACCAGGCTTCCGGTTTTTATCCCATCGATCTTTCATTCGATTCGGTCGTGCAGCGTTTTCCCGATGAGCAAATAGATGTCAATATCGCAGCAAAAGACGATAGCCTGAAATTGATTGGCTTGTTCTTTCGCGATGTCGATTATCTCAACGGAGACTTCAGGGCCGACCTCCGGATGACGGGGACACCGTTGCGGCCGCAGTTTTATGGCGATGCTTCAATCAGGAATGGCCGGTTGAAAATGTATCAACTGGTGAATCCCTTCGACAGCGTCAACGCGTTTGTTACCATGGATGGCTGGAAAATCCAGGTCGACTCGTTTCATGCTGTTACATATGAAATGAACGACGGACATCCTGATTTCGGCAGTGTCGTCGGCAAAATCGGAATGACCGGTACGGTAACGATCAACAGCGTCGATTCACAGTACTATGACCTTAATGTCTCCGTCAATAATATGCCGGCTATTTATGAATTGGGTGATATTAAAGGCCGGTTCAATGCCTTGCTGGCTGTTACCGGGCAATCGCCACCACTGGTTTCAGGTGACGTGGCAATTCTCAAAGCAGATTACAAAGAGAATTTCGCCGGGCCAAACGAAGGATGGTATGTTATGTCCGAAATCGAAGCGGAAAGCAGCTGGGATTTAAACATAAATGCCGAATTCGTCTCCAATGTCTGGGTGAAGAACGACGATATCGATGCCGAGATCGCCAGCAACGGACCGATCAATATGACCCGCGAACAGGGAGTGTACAACTTCATTGGGGAATTGGAGATTCTAAGGGGAAGCGCCTATCGGGCGGGGAGAAGTTTCCGCTTTGAACCGGGCGGCATTATTTTTTATGAAGATATCGAATACCCCAACCCAAGGCTCGATATTCTTGCCACCACCAGAATCAGACTGGGGCAGGTAGACCAAACGACCGGAGATGTTCAGTTCGAAAGTCACGAGTTGGCGGTAAATATCGGAGGGACCCTGGATGAGCCTTTGATAACGGCAGCGGAAGGCTCAGGATTCAACACCGAAGATTTGGCGACATTGCTCTTAACCGGCACTGCGGTCGAAAATCAGGCGGGTGAGGGATTCGACACACAATTATTGGAGAGGGGGGTTTATGCATTGGGTGATTTAGCCAGTTCACAGGCCTCCCGAATAGTCGGAGTGGAAACGATAGAAATCGACCCGTATATCGGAGATAAATTCAATCCTCGATTTACGCTTGGCAAGTACGCCAATCAGAATCTTTATTTGTATGGAAGAGTGGGATTGTCGAGAGAAGCCAATCAGGAAGTCGGCTTTGAATATCGCCTAGAGAAATTCATGCTCCTCGAAGGACGTCTAAATGAGCAAAATTTATATAACCTCCTTTTAAATTTTTATTGGGAATACTGAAATTGAAACGGACGGTTTCCTATTATCTTTTATTGTTACTGCTTCTGAGCATCTCGTCCGCCTCCTCTCAGAATGGCCGCGATGGTAATCTGGAACGCTGGCTCAGCAAAAAGCCGAAAATCGAAAAAATCGAAATTAACGGGAATGATACCGCTAATTTCAAATACAAGGACATTGCCGATGTAATGTTTTCGAAAACCAGTAATTTCTGGAGAGCCATGCGCGGGGAACGGGCACGGAGGGTACAACGGGAGACGGTCGATCGCGATACCTCGGGGATTAAATATCTGTACCTATCCAACGGGTTTCTGGGCGTTTCAGTAGAAGAATCGTTCGATATAATTCTCCCTGATTCCAATGCCATTGTGAAAATCGACATTGACGAGGGAAGGCAATTCAGGTTTCGATATACATGGACCCAGGGGAATTATGATTCCACATTTCAGTCCGGCATAAAGGAAATAGTCAGGAGAATCGAAACAGGTAAGCCGGCCAATCCCTTTATCCTGCGCCAGGCCGCATTTGACATTAAAACCGTATTGGCGAATGAAGGCTATCCATACGCCTCCATACAATACCGCCTTGACACGCTCAGCGATTACGATTACGCTGATGTCTCCTTTTATATCGAGCAGGATTCCCTGGTGCATTTCGGCGATGTAAACGTTGAAGGGCTTAAAAATTTTAGCGAGAAATCGGTCCGGCGCGAAATTACCATTGACAGCGGACAGGTCTATCGGCGAAAAGATATCATAAGCACTCAAAAGCGGGTGCTGGAAACGGGAAATTTTGTCACTTTACAGCTCAATCCCAGGGATCAGAATCTTGCATCATTCGACCGTCTGAATCCCGATTTCACCCTCAGGGTCAGGGAGAAGAAACCTCATTATGTAAATTTCAAGACCGGCGCGGCTCAGGATTCCCTTAAAGACTTAACCTGGACATTCGGAGGTTCGTGGGGGAAGAGAAATGTCAGCTCCAGCGCCCGCAAACTGGAATTCAAAGCCGATGCTTCGTTTATCATCTTTACCGAATGGCGCCTGAAGGAACACAATTACAGTGTCAGCCTGACCGAACCCTGGTTTGTCGGGATTAGAATGCCTCTGACGCTGACCGGCGAGATATCTCCGGGGGTCAAAACTCCTATCGAAGAACAGGATTATCGCATATTAAGCTGGTCGGTCTCCCTGTCAACCTACCGGAATATTCAGGATATCATGAAATACCTGACCGGCATTAAATACGAATCGGTTGAGATTTATGGCCTCAGCCCTGAGGACGCCATCAACCTGCGACAGGAAGAAGGAATCAGAATCCGGCGCAAGCTCTTTTTCGATCTCACCCGCGACAGCCGCGATAATATATTCGTTCCAAGCACGGGTTCCTACACGGTCATCAATTCCGAATATGTCGGGGGATTTCTGAAGGGAGACGATTCCTTTTATTCATTAGACGTCAGCTGGGCACGCTATCAGCGGGTATGGCCGGGATGGATTTCCGCCACCCGCCTGAAATACGGCTATGTCCGGGAGTTCGGAGATTCTAAAACCGTTCCGGTTGATGACCGTCTTTACATCGGCGGGGCTAACACTATTCGGGGTTTTACGCATAACGGGTTGGGGCCGCAGTCGGTTGATTCCCTTGGAAACCGAACTCCGCAGGGAGCCAATATTATCTTGATTGCCAACCAGGAATTCCGCTTTCCGATATTGGGCAACTTCTGGGGTTCGATCTTCGGCGACATAGGGAATGGATTCCTCGCCAAGGAGGAAATAAAATGGAATGTCATGGCGATGTCGATCGGAGGGGGAATTCAGTTTTTATCTCCAGCCGGGCCGATCCGCCTCGATTACGCCCGCCCTATCCGCAGAAAGGTCGACGACAACTATAAATTCCATCTCAGTATTCTTTACGCTTTTTAATCCGTATATATTTAGGAACCTTAAAGCCTATTTATGGTTATTGACAAAAAGGGAAAATTGACTATTTTAATGCGGTTTTTGTATACAAAAAAGTAGAGGATTTACATTGAGACAGGTATATCTCGACAACAACAGCACCACCCCGGTAGACGAACGGGTCCTGGAAGCAATGCTGCCGTTTTATAAAGAGGGATTCGGCAATGCCAGTTCCGTTCACCATTGGGGACGGGACTCCAAAATGGCCCTGGAGGAATCCCGCGAGAAGGTCGCTTCGATAATCGGGGCGGATCCATCCGAAATATATTTCACCTCCGGAGGAACTGAATCCGACAACATTTCCGTGATTGGTACCGCTTGGTATTACGAAAAGAAACGGAATCATCTGATAACTTCTGCTATCGAACATCATGCCGTGCTTTCTTCGGTTCAGTTCCTCGCCAAGAGGGGATTTCAGGCAGACTATCTCGGCGTTGACAATGAGGGTTTCGTTTCGCCGCAGGAACTTCGCGGTAAAATTACCGATAAAACCTCGCTGGTTTCCATCATGCATGCCAACAACGAAACCGGAACGATTCAAAATATCCAAGAATTGGCCTCTATCGCGAAAGAGCATGGCGCGGTCTTCCATACCGATGCCGTCCAGACCGCCGGTAAGGTAAAAGTGAATGTCGACGAACTGGGGGTCGATTTGCTGTCGATGTCGGGACACAAAATTTACGGTCCGAAAGGGACCGGTGTGGTTTATATCCGCAAGGGGAATAAAATTACGCCGTTGTCATATGGCGGACACCACGAAAAGAAACGCCGCGCGGGGACCGAAAATGTTCCCGGAATTGTCGGCTTCGCCACCGCCCTGGAATTGGCCGAATCGATACGGGAAACCGAGCATAAGCGGCTGGCGCTTCTGGCCGATTTGTTCATCGACGGAATCATGACTAAAATCCCTAATGTCTATTTGAACGGACCGAGAGACAATGAAAAGAGAGTTCCTTCAACGGTGAATCTTTCATTCGAATTCATAGAAGGAGAATCGATCATCCTTTCGCTGGATATGAAAGGGGTAGCAGTGGCGTCAGGATCGGCCTGCACTTCGGGATCGCTTTCCGCTTCGCATGTCCTGACCGCGATGCATGTCCCGGTGGAACTGGCTCAAGGATCAATTCGTTTCTCGATGGGACGTTTCACGACCAAGGAGGACATCGAATATACGATTAATGCTCTTCCGGAAATAGTGGAACGGCTTCGTTCGATGTCCCCGCTGTACCAAAAAAGCAGTTAAGAGTTTAAAATATCTGAAAAATCGGGGCTGGTTTTTCAGCCCCTTTTTTATGGCTTAATATGGCAAAGAGAGTTCTGGTGGCCGTGTCCGGAGGGGTCGATTCCTCGACCGCCCTCTGGCTGTTAAATCAGCAGGGGTACGAGGTTATCGCCGCCCACATGAAACTCTGGAATTACGAAGATACCGGCGGCGACTTGCACCAGGATGGACGATGCTGTTCGCTGGAATCGGTGAATGACCTTCACCAGGTATGCGGTCGATTGGGAATTCCCTTTTATGTCCTCAATTTCGTGGAGCAATTCAAAGAAGTCGTAATCGAGTATTTTGTATCCGAATATGGAAAGGGGAGAACTCCGAATCCCTGCATTCTTTGCAATGTCGATTTGAAATGGTCGGCCCTTTTACGCAAGGCGGCGGAACTGGAATGCGATTATATCGCCACCGGGCATTATGCCGGAATCGAAACGCGAAACGAACGGTACTATGTCCGCAAAGGGGTCGATGACAGCCGGGATCAATCATACTTCCTTTGGAAATTAACCCAGAAGATGCTGGCGCGGACCCTAATGCCGCTGGCAGGATATAAAAAGTCCGAAATCAGGCAAATAGCGGCCGAGGCGGGATTAAAAACCGCCGCCAAGGCAGAATCGCGCGATGTCTGTTTTGTCGCCGATAATAATTATCGCCGTTTCCTCGATGAATGGGAGGACAAATCGCGCGAGGGATTTATCCCCGGTTTGATTGTCAATGAAAGAGGGGATGAGGTCGGGGAACACCGGGGTATAGCCTTCTATACCATCGGGCAGAGGAAAGGGATGGGGATTGCCCACCCGGAACCGTACTATGTCAAGGAAATAATCCCGGAAAAGAATCTCCTGGTCGTTACCGATAATAAAAGTTCCCTCCTGCAAACGAACTTGATCGCCAATGACATCAACTGGATGGCCCTCGACAATCCGAACGAGCGCTTTCAGGCCGAGGTTAAAATCCGCTATCTTCACCCACCTGCAAAGGCAACCGTAGTCCCGATCACCGATAAATCCGTCGAGGTTGTCTTCGAAACTCCGCAACGTGCCATTACACCGGGGCAATCGGCAGTGTTTTATGACGGCGATATCGTCCTTGGCGGAGGGTTCATTGAAAAATCAAAAAAATAGTTGTAGCCCTTTCCTGTTTGTATAATATTCAAATTACTTCGAATAATCTAAAAACAGGAGGCAAATATGCTGAAGGCAACATACCTTGGCCACAGTTGCGTTATGGTAACTGACGGCAAGTATAATATCATAATCGATCCCTTTTTGACCGGGAATCCCCAGGCCAACATCAAACCGGAAGATGTTAAGGTTGATTTTATATTGCTGACTCACGGACACGGAGATCATATGGGAGATGCCATCCCGATAGCGAAGAAAAACAACGCGACTATCATTGCCCCGAACGAACTGGCCGTATATGTTTCCCTGAAGGGAGCGAAAGCGCATAATATGCATATCGGGGGAGCACATAATTTCCCGTTCGGGAGGGTGAAATTGACCATCGCCCACCATGGCTCCGCCGCCGGCGATGAGATGAAATATACCGGCGAGCCGTGCGGGTTTCTGATTACCATGGGGGGAAAGACTATGTATCATTCCGGAGACACCGGGCTTTTCCTCGATATGAAGCTGATTGGAGAAATGAATAACATCGACCTGGCTTTTCTGCCCATTGGAGATAATTTCACCATGGGAGTTACTGACGCAGTCAAGGCGGTGGAATTTCTAAAACCGAAGAAGGTCGTCCCGATACATTATAAAACCTGGCCGGTTATCGATGCCGAACCGAAAGATTTCGTCGAAAAGCTGAAAGGCCAATCGGTGAAGGCTGTTATTGTCGAGCCGGGCGATTCAATTGAAGCATAGTTATATTTATATATAACAATAAGATAAACAATTTAACTATATAGATACTTTATGAATAAGGTCCTGAGGGTGCTCGTGTGGGTGGTCGCGGTAGCGGCTGTCCTTATAATCGTTACAATTGGGGCGGTTGCCCTGTTTTTCCCCAAAGAAAAGGCCAAGGATCTGGCTTTGCAAAGATTGTCGACGGCATTGAACCGAGAGGTTAAAATCGATGGAGTCGATATCTCCTTTTGGGGAGGTTTAGGGGTTTATCTCAAAGGTATAAAGATATCCAATCCACGAGGGTTTACATGGGACCAGTTCATGGAGGCGGAAGCGCTCGATATCAAGCTGCGGTTCTGGCCTCTTTTAAAAGGGGAAATCGCGGTCGACCGGACCATTATTGTAAGCCCGCGGATTGGGCTTTTTAAGACTCGAACCGGGCAGGTGAATTACTTGTTCGGCGTCATCGATTCATTGACCCCGGAGCCGATGAAAGATAAAATGACCGATGAAGGCAAGGTTGCAGCAACCGCCATTTCGTTCGAAAATCTCAGCATTAAAAACGGACATATAGATTACGTCAACGACTCCTCGAAATCGGCCCTGACCATATTTGGTTTGAATTTGAATTCCCGGCTGACCAATCCTTCTGAGAACATTTTTAATTTCAACGGTAATGCCGCTATGGATTCGTTGAAGTTTCGTACCGAAGAAACTACTTTCCCGACATTGCATATCGAAGCGGGCTATAGCGCCTCGGCAGATTTGAACAAATCGCAGGCTTCGATAAATAATACTACCCTGACGGTCAACGGCATTGCCATGAAAGTGCAGGCGGGGATACCCAATATTGAGACATTCGATTTTGCCAATCTCGAAATCACGGCTGAAAACAGTCGTATAGATGAATTGCTGGCTTTGGTTCCTGAAAGTTACAAGGATCAGATTAAAGATTATAAAATCGACGGCCGTCTGAATTTGAAGGCTCTGGTTAAATACAATGCCAAACAGGAATCAGAACCGTTCACCTATAGCGGTAACCTGGAAATCAGAGATCTGAACCTTACCAGTAAGAGAAGTCCCGGGAGTGCCGAGATTGCCGCCATTACGGCGGATTTTACTTCCATAGATTTCAATGCCTCTATTTCAAATGGACGCGTCAACCTCAAGTTGCTCGAACCTATGATCGACAGCACCGGACAAACCAATCTTGACGGTAACCTGACTATGAATCTTAAGGCATCGGGGAAAATCGACAATCTGTACGGAGCGAAAATCAGCGGAGATGTAGAACTTCCGGACGGCAAATACAGCTCGCCCTCTATGGCGGAGCCGCTACAGAAAATCGATTTGAAGGCGACACTTACTCCCGGTTCATTGAACCTTCAGAAGATGGATATTGCCTTTGCATCGTCTGATGCATCATTAACGGGGCAGTTAAGAGATCCGTTTCC
>Ga0209287_10000033_pt1 | contig 87665 bp, 94 predicted proteins | sample PPLLak3cmMay2015_2_FD_187255 | JGI IMG/M metagenome (GOLD analysis project Ga0209287, IMG submission 187255) | Freshwater sediment microbial communities from Prairie Pothole Lake near Jamestown, North Dakota, USA - PPLs Lake P8 Core (1) Depth... | ecosystem: Environmental > Aquatic > Freshwater... | reverse complement strand
AACAAATATTACTTTGGAACATACAGATGTTCTTGGTAAAAAAATCCAGGATATCGCATTACAAAAATCGGGCATCATAAAAGATGGCGTTGCTGTCGTGACTGCCGCAGAAGGAGACGCTCTAGACATCATAAATAATGCTACTGTGGAGAAGAATGCATCTATCAATATAATAAACGAAAAAATGTGGAAAAGGAAATCATTCGATTTAGGTGGGCAAGAATTCCATATAAAGGGCACATTAGCAGATTATAATGTAAAAACATCTATGCTAGGCAAACATCAAGGGGGGAATATCTCTCTTGCGATAGCTACGGTGGAGAATCTTCAGATGAATGGCATATACATCCCTGAGACGAGTATCGCAGAAGGTGTTGCTAAAGCGACAAACCCAGGTAGACTCGAAATAGTTCAACATAATCCAATTGTTTTGCTTGATGGTGCACACAACCCGGCAGGAATTAGTACGCTTAAAGAGGCGTTAAACGATTTTGAGCATGATAAACTCATAATTGTGCTAGGTATTTTATCAGACAAAGACGTTAATTCCATGTTATCAATCATTGTTCCTGGTGCAGATACTATCGTTGTAACAAAATCTCATAGCAGTCGTGCCTCAGAGCCAACTAAACTTAAGGAAATGATAGAAAAAGTTGGTTATAAAAAAAATATAATTGTAAAAGACCAAATCCCTGATGCAATAAAATACGCGAAATCTATCGCAAAAAAAGATGATTTAATTTGTGTAACCGGCTCTCTTTTCACAGTTGGAGGGGCTAGAGAATATCTTGTGAAAAATACCTAAAAACGTTAATTTTTTACGCTGATTTTTAACTCCAGGTGTTCAAATCCCTTCCCCTGCGCTTTTTTTATTACGAATTTATTTTCCAAAAATGTTAATATCCTAACTGATATTCATAATATTTGAGAGGATGGAGAAAAAGAAAAAAATTGCATTCTACCTAGTATTATCATTAATTGTATGGAGTGTAGTTGCAATAGTTGTGATACAAAACCCTTTACCAAAAGAACCAGATAATCTGCCCAGTGAAACCTGGAGTTATTACCAAGGTCGATCACCTCTCGAGGTTTTTTTGATAAAAAACCGTGATGCCATCCTATTTGTTCTTTTTTTATGTACAGTATTACCTGATATAATTATATTGACTAAAGAGCTGAAAAAACAAAAAAAATAAGTCCTTGTCTTTTGTACAAATATTTGATATAGAAAAAACGTATTCTATGTTATTGTGACAAAATACAAACCTAAAATCGTTGATGTTAAAACACTAGAGAATGCAAGAAAGGAAATAAAGAAAATTGGTAGCGACCCGCAGAGCATAGATATAATGGCTCCAAAGGCAGTCTCAAAGGTAATAAAATTAGAAAACGTGTTGCTGCAGGATGCGATAATAATCAAACAAGATATGCTTTCTATCGGTGGTGAAGTCGCTGTACCAAAAAACACGTTTCAGCTACATGACAAAACCGGCGACATACTACTCATGGGGACAGTTAAACAACTAAATGAACTTGTTTGTAAACTAGATAGACATTACCCTAGATTGAAAGAAGTCGCAAAAGAAATAGCCATAGTTTTAAAAGGTGTTAAATGAGGTTTTTTAAGGTAGGGAAAAAATTATTCGACCTTGATGAAAGAACCGTTATTATGGGTATTTTGAATGTCACACCTGACTCTTTTTCAGATGGTGGAAAATATTTTTCCATGGAATTAGCAGTCAACCATGCTATAGAAATGGAGAAAGATGGCGCAGACATAATTGACATAGGCGGTGAGTCATCACGACCGGGTGCCGCATCAATCTCCTTAGAAGAAGAAAAAAACCGTATCATCCCGGTAGTGGAACAGCTTGTTGACAATCTACATATCCCTATTTCCATTGATACATACAAATCTGAAATCGCAAAAAAAGCGTTGGATATTGGTGTTAGCATGATTAACGATATAAGTGCACTTCATGGTGATAAAAAACTAGCAAATGTTATAACAAAATATGACGTCCCAATTTGTCTTATGCATATGAAGGGAAACCCACGGGACATGCAAGTTGATCCAGTATACGATGATGTGGTGAAAGAGATATACAGCTTTCTGAAAGAGAGAACTGATTACGCGATTTTTGATGGTATTAAAAAAGAGAAAATAATAATTGATCCTGGCATTGGTTTTGGTAAACGTACAGGACGTGGTGTTGAGGATAACTGCGAGATATTAAAGCGGCTTTCTGAGTTTAAAAATCTTGGTTATCCTATAATGGTTGGTACTTCAAGGAAAACTTTTATTGGCAACGTCTGCGGAGGAAACAAACCATTACCTACAACAGAGAGACTAGAAGGGAGTCTTGCAGCTGCTTGTCTAGCTGTCGCCAATGGCGCAGATATTGTTCGTATCCATGATGTAAAAGAGACACGAAAATGTCTATGCCTTGTAGATCGTGTTGTTAGGCGACATTAATTCCAATTATGCGCTGGGTTTCTTGGAACAAAAATCCAGAAGAGCGTATACAGTATTATCCCAAGTCCTGGTGGCAGAAATACGAGGATTGCCCATATTATACGAATTAGTATGGGATCAACTTTGAAGTATTCGGCAACACCACCGCATACGCCGCCTAGAACCCTGTTTTTCCCAGATCTGTAGAGTCGCCTGTATTCAACTGATTCGTCTTTAATTTCTTTTTCAACTCGTTTTCCGATATCCTTGACCTCTTCACCAATATTTTTTGCTCCTTTTTCGATTATTTTACCTGCTTTTCGTCCGATTTGCCCGACTTCTTCAGCGAAATCCTCAACCTGTTTCTCCAAAGATGATGTCTGAGTGTTGTCGTAATTATTTTTCGCTAAAGATGTACCGCATTTGATACAATATTCGGTGTCGTTCTCGTTTTCAATCCCACATTTTGGACAATAAACCATATTTTTCTCCCCAAAACCAGCACCTGATAATGGATTTTTGTTTATAAATTATAGTTTTGGAAAAAGAGATTAAGCATTAGCAGATTCTTGGTTTGAGGATGTTTATTATGGAGAATGCTGTGTGTCCGCTTGATTACAGATATGGTAGAAAAGAAATAAAAGAGATTTTCGGTGAAAAAAAGCGTCTGCAATTTCTGCTTGATGTAGAGGCTGCTCTTGCCCGCGCTCACGCAAAGGTTGGCAATATACCGCAGAGTGCCGCTGATGAAATTACAAAAAAAGCTTCTGTTGAATATGTTGATGTTGAGCGTGTAAAAAAAATTGAGGCCGAGACAAAACATGATATAATGGCTGTTACAAAAGCACTTAGCGAGGTTTGTAAGAAGGATGCTGGTAAATATGTTCATCTCGGTGCAACCAGCTATGATGTTGTTGATACAGCTAATGCCTTGCAGTTTGCTGAGGCTACCGAACTGATTCAAAGGGGTTTAAAAGATCTTAGAAAAACCTTGACTGAGTTAGCCAAGAAACACAAAAATACTGTTATGCTTGGCAGGACACATGGTCAGCAGACCATACCTATAACTTTTGGTTTGAAGATGGCTGGTTTTGCTATGGAGGTTGAGCGGCATCTTGAGCGTATGTACGAGTGTAAAAGCCGTTTGCTTGTTGGGAAGCTCTCTGGTGCTGTTGGTACTGGTGCTGCTCTTGGTAAAAACGCTTTGAAAATACAAGAGGTTATGCTTAGTGAGCTGAAGCTTGGCGTAGAGGATGTTGCTACTCAGATAGTTGATCGTGATAGATACAATGAACTTTTGTGTGTTCTTTGTAATGTTACTACTAGCATGGAAAAGTTTGCTACTGAAATTCGTAACCTGCAACGCGATGAAATAGGTGAGGTTGCTGAGGCTTTTGAGACAAAAAAACAGGTTGGTTCTTCTACAATGCCGCATAAACGCAACCCGATAACATGCGAACAGATATGTGGTTTAGCACGTGTCGTTAGAGGGTTTATAACACCAACTTTTGAAAACTCTATACAATGGCATGAACGTGATTTATGTAATTCTGCCGGCGAGCGTTTTATTTTACCACATTCTTTGATACTTACTGACTGGGTTGTTTATCAAACAAATATTGTGTTCAAAAACCTAAAGGTTTTCCCAGATAGAATGCTAAAAAACATGGAGATATCAAAGGGACTACCAATGGCTGAGTCATTGATGACAAAGCTTATAGAAAAAGGACTTGGTCGTGGTGAAGCACATGAACTTATGCGTAAACTATCGCTGAAAGCAATTGAAAAAAACAAGTCACTTAAAGAGGTTTTTTCTGAGGAAAACAAGAAAATGAAAATAATGTCACAAGCAGAGATAAACAAGTCTCTTGACCCGAAAAACTATCTTGGTGCAACACCGCAGATAATCGAGCGGGCTGTAAAAAAACTTGAGAGAAGATAATCATGGGAAGTTTAGAAAAAATAACGGCTAATGCAGAAGAAGTTGTTACTGTTGAGGAACTAAAAGCTGTTTTAGATAAACCAAAACCAAAGGCATACATAGGTTTCGAGCCATCTGGTACTGTTCACATTGGTTGGAAGATTTGTACTAACAAGATAAAGGATTTTCTTGATTGTGGTTTTGATTTTACGATACTTCTTGCTGATTGGCATGCTTACATAAATGACAAACTTGACGGTGACCTAGAGAAAATAAAACTCTGCGGGAAATACATGGAGGATTGTTTCGCTGCTATGGGAGTTGACAGCAGCAAAGTAAGGTTCGTGTATGCGAGTGATTATGTTAACGACCCGAAATATTGGGAGCTTGTTTTGAAAACAGCAAAAGCAACATCCGTGGCTCGGGTGAAACGAGCGATGGATATCATGGGGAGAGACGAAGAAGAGGCCGACAAAGACCTATCAAAATTATTCTATCCTGCAATGCAAGTATCAGACATTTTCTATCTAGACTTAGATGTTGCCTATGGTGGCATGGACCAGCGGCACGCACATATGCTGGCGCGCGACGTGTCAAAAAAACTTGGGAAAAAACCACCTGTTGCAATACACACACCATTGTTAACTGGTCTGCAGGCAGGTGGACGAATGGATCCTATTGAAACGAAGATGAGTAAAAGCAAACCTGACTCGATGATTTCAATACATGATATGCCCGATGTCGTAAATAAAAAAATGAGCAAAGCATTTTGTCCTGAGAAACAAATTGAGGGAAACCCTATATTAGAAATATGCAAATATGTTATTTTTCCAGAGTTGAAAGACAAAAAATTTTTGATTGAAAGACCTGAAAAGTTTGGTGGAAACCTAGAATTTGCAAATTACAATGAACTAGAACAAGCCTTCGCGAATGGTCTTCATCCGCTTGACCTGAAAAACTCTACGGTGAAATATATTAACATTATACTTGAACCAGTCCACAAATATTTTGAGAAACACCCAACTAATTATAACAAAATGAAAGAAATAAGCGATATAAAATAAAAAAAAGATTTTTTTAACTTGTTTTCTTTTTATTTTGTTCGCGTGCCGCTGCATCAACACCTTCTATAATTTCTCTAGATTGTCTTCTAATTTCAGCAACCTGTTTTGGTACAAAATTAAATTTCTTTATCATAAACTCAGATGAAAAAATCAGGGAATGTAAAAAAATTGCCGGATCCATTTTTTCATCCTGAGAAAACTTAAGCAACTTGTTAACATTCTTAAGTAAATCATCTGTCGTGTACTTACTAACCTCTTTATCAACCATATAAATCACTTTAGGCACGGAAAGTAGATGTATAATAAATCATTTTCGCAATTTTTCCCTAAAAATTAGACTTTTTTTCTTTTTTCAGAAAAGTATCGATATCACTGTGTATATCGGATAAAGACCTCGTCTCTCGTTGAAGTGTTGAGTTTCTGAACATCTCACTATTTGTAGAAATCCTATATATCTGGCCATGCAGCCTGCTCATCTCGCTCTCAATTTGTCCTTGCAGTTTAGCATTTTCTTCTCGCAGCTGACTTATTTCTTCTTTTAGATGACTTATGTAATCACGGACTATTGGATTAACATTCTCTAAACCAATATTAACCTCATCGTGCTTGATCGGATTAACTGGTTTACTAGGGGAAGTAAAGTATTGCCACAAGGCATCCCTAAGTAGTTCACTATGACTTACTCCCTCTCTAGTTAACTGGCCAACTATGCGTTCCTCTTTATCATTTAGCTTTAAACCTATAGTCTTTCCCACATCCATCCACTCCTAGTTAATATCCGGAATAGCTTTTTGTTATATATAAATGTTAATGTTGAATAAATACTGACGATTGAAAACAAAAAAATTTTATAGAATATTTTTTACATTCTATACATTCTAAAAACCCAGCCTTTTTTTGGTTTCTCAATTTTTTTTCTTTTACTGGGTTTTACGGTATCGTACTCGGGTTCAATTTCTTTTTTTGTTCCAGATAATTCCATGGTTTGTAAAGCAGGTTTACGGGATTCCTCAACATAAAACATTAGACGATCGAATTTATCGTCGACTCTTTTTATTGAATCCTTGGTTTGATTGAAATACTCATTTTGAAGAGACTTGTATGAATCCTTTAGATACCTAATTTCGTTATCGTACTTATTCTTCCATTCATTTGTTTCATTTTCAAGTTGGTTTATACGCGAGTTTAATTGATCAATGTAGAGGTTTACATAATATTCAGGGTGGTTTACAGGCTTCTCCTCTTGAGCGTAAACCACATGGTTTACAGGCAGATCATTTTCCTCCTGTTGAAAATGGTTTACAGACTGGTTTACAGGCTTCTCCTTATGGCTGTAAACCACATGGTTTACAGGCGCATCAATTTCCTCCTGTTGAAAATGGTTTACAGACTGGTTTACAGAATCAAAATAGTGAGACAGCGCTTCTCTAAAAATTTTGGTTTGTGAAGTACCTTTTTTTACAATCTGTTTTACTATATCCTCCTCATCAGAAGTAAGCCTCAGAGATATAGTTTTTCTCATCAATCCATCCCAAATAAGTGATAAAAGAAATCAATCAAACAGTACTTATATTTTTGTGAATATAAATTACCCAACCAGGAGTTTTTCATAATAAAGCGATCTACCAGTATTGAGAATCTCAAGTAAAATGCCCTCAGTTACTTTGCCAACACCAGTTATGCTCTGCAAATCATATTTCATAGAAGACAGAGGCCGTTTAAGTTTAGAAATAGAATAAGCAGCATAACCATAGGAAGAACGTTTTCCCTGCAGTTTTAAGAGATAATCCAGGTGCTCAAGTATAACAACAACTCTATCGTTTTCACTCAAAACATCGGTATAAAGAGATGGCGGAATACGCCTCGGAATCTTATACTCTTTTGTTATAGCATAGAACATTTGGTTTATACTTTCATAGTATTCACCAACAGCATTACCCCATTTATCGCCCTTGTAAATGTTATGGTAATCAACAACAAGTTCAGGGTAATTATTTTGTAAAGTTTTGAAAAAATAATCCTTCTGTTTACCATCCTTAAGTGTCATACCACCGAAAATTATGAAATCAACATCTACATCATTTGCCTTTCGAATGGTCTCATGCAAAACATCTGGTTTGTCTGTTATAAAAGGTATAACGGGAAGTAAAAACATACCAACTGCAATACCGTTTTCTTTGAAAAATCTCATAGTCTCTAATCTTTCACTCGGCGGTGGAACACCGGGCTCAAAGACTCTACTAATCTGGTTATCAGCAGAAGAAAAACTAAAACTAACAATGACTTTGTTTTTCTCGTTTATTTTTTTAAGCAAATCAAAATCTCTTTTCACCAAAGTAGATTTTGTAAGAACATGGACAGGGAAATTATATTCAGTTAAAAGCTCAAGTGTTTTCCTAGTAATTTTATATTTTTCCTCAACCGATTGATAGCTGTCACCAACACCACCGCCAAGCAACATATACCCATGTTTAACAGAACCACGTTTAATCTTGGATGCTATCTCTCTACGCAAAACATCAACTGCATTAACTTTTACAACAACATCCTCACCAAACTCGCCATCTACACGATATTTCTCAGAACGACCATCACAATAAACACAGTTGTGGGAACAACCACGATAAAGATTCATACCATAATATGAAAGAAACCATGACTCGATTTTATTTTGTGAGCGAAGTATAGATTTTGCCTGAAGCTCCTTAACATTCATCTAGCATCATCCTATCTTTATTCATTTGTTTTCTTTAACAAATACCAGCAACATACCAGATATAAATGTGAGCACAAGCGATAAATACAATGGCATAGAAAGATCTATCTCGGTCCATAAAAACCCAGCAACAAGCGATGCAGGCAGAGCACACAAACCAATAACCATTTGGAAGCTACCAAGTCCACTTGCCCTGTAATCAACAGGGGCTAACTCAGATACCAAGGTTTTTTGCACAGGATCCAACGTAGCTTTATGCAAACCATACAGGACAAAAACAAAAATAATTGAGAAATAATTTCTAAACAAAAGAAAACTAACACAAACAAGCGCCCATAAAATATAAGACAAAAATAGTACAGGCTTCCTACCAATTCTATCTGAGAATTTACCAACTGGCAAAGAAAATATTGCTGCAAACAAGGTGAAAATCAAATACAAAATTGGTACAAAAGTAATCTCAAAACCAAATTCTTTTGCATATATAAGCAAAAACGAATAACTAAAAGAACCTAATGCAAAAAAAGAACTCAAAAGCAGAAACAATTTGAAGTTCTTATCCAAATCCTTAAAAGAAAAACCCTTGTAAATTTTTGTTTCCACATTCTTTTTCTCTTTTATGAAAAACAAAATTAAAAACACGCCGATAATCGATGGTATGGCAGCAAGTATAAACAAGTTTTGATAACCAATCATCCCAAAAAATAATATACATACTATAATGCCACAAACCGCACCTAGGTTATCCATAGATCTTAGAAGACCAAATTTTTCACATCTATTCTCTTTTGTACAAATATCCGCGATGATTGCATCTCTAGGCGCACTTCTAATTTTTCCAAACCTATCTAATATCCTGAAAGGAATTGCATGTTGCCATGTTTTTGATAAGGCATAACCAATTCTTGATGAAGAACCGAGAAGATAACCTAACCAGACGAAAACCTTCCTTTTTCTTATCCTATCAGATACATAGCCTGACACTGCTTGTGATATAGAAACAATAGCTTCGCCAAGGCCATCTAAAAAACCTAAAACAACCATGTTTGCGCCAAGGATAGTTGTAACAAACAACGGCCAAATGGGATAGATTATGTCTGAGCCGAAATCATTTAAAAAAGACGCTGCCGCAAATGTATTAATGGTTTTTTTAGTCTCTTTCTCATCCATTATAATAAATCCCCAATTTTTCTAAGAATGCAGGCAGTAGATATCTATTTGCTCATCATTAAACCAGCGACTAAGCACAACTTCTGATTTTAACTTGGATTTAGACAGATACTTATCAAGTTTTTTCCTATCTGAAAGTGAGCTGAAAACAAAATATCCCTTGCCACCTGGGCGCAGATATTTAGATAGATTTAAAATGAATTTTTTTGTGAAAAAAAGACCATCTAAACCACCATCGGTTGCAACATCAAACCAACCAGACCCACCAATTTTTTCCTCAGATTTTGTTGGTAGATAAGGTGGGTTGAAAATTATAACATCGAATTTTTCATCTGATTTAAGAGCGGAAAAAATATCGCCTTGTCTAAAATCAATTTTACCGTTCAGTAGTAATTTATTTTTCAGGTAGTTACGTTTAGTGATCTCTACCGCATGAGGATTGATGTCAGTACATACAACGTTTGTCCCACGACGCAAACATTCAAGTGCAACAATCCCACAACCGGTCCCAATCTCTAAAACAAAATCACATTTTTTTACTTTGATGGCCTCTAATAATTGAAAAGTATCTTCAGCAGGCTCGTAAACCTCTGGATGAAGCTCTATAACGAGTCCGTTGTAATGAAATGTTTTATATGGTTTTTTAGTTTTCAAGCTACATATCACCAAAATCTTTCTTTTTCATTATCTAGTGTTTGTATTTTTAACCTTATTGCTCAAGAGATGGTAAATTATTAGAACCTGTTGTATGATTGCGACTACAGATATCCTTGGAGGCATTATATGAAGTTTTGTCCAAAATGCGGCTCAACAAATGTTGGCTGGGTTCTGCCATATGACCGACAAAAATATGAATGCAAAGATTGCGGTTACGTTGGAGCCTTGATAGTAGAAGATGGTAAGATGGCAGAGGGTGTAAGAAAGGAGTATCTAAAAAATAAGGCCAAAAAATAGTTTCAATAGTTTATGGTGAGGAGTTAATTAAAAAATAATTGTGGAGTAGAGTTATTATGACCGCGGTTGATGTAAAAAATCTTGTGAAACATTATGGAGCGATACAGGCTGTAAAAGGCATATCATTCAATGTTAATCAAGGTGAGATTTTTGGCCTCATCGGCCCAAACGGCGCCGGTAAAACAACTGTTTTGAGGATTATTTCAACTTTACTCAAGATTACATCAGGTTCAATTAAAATCATGGATTACGACGTTGAAAAAGATGCTGATAAAATCCGTAAAATAATTAGTTACCTGCCTGAGGATGCTGGCGCCTATAAAAATCTGACAGGCAGAGCCTATCTCCAGTTTATTGCAAATTTCTTTGATGCGAAACAAAACCGAGAAATGATCGAAAAAGGAATAGAGATAGCTGACCTCGGTGAAAGAATCAATGACAGGGTTGACACATACAGCAAAGGTATGATGCGACGTCTGTTAGTCGGACGGGCGTTGATGATAAACCCAAAACTCGCAATACTGGATGAACCTACCTCGGGATTAGATGTAATAAATGCACAGGAAATCAGAAAACTTGTAAAAAACACTGCAAAAAAAGGAACCACAATATTGCTTTCTTCCCACAATATGCTTGAAGTGGAGTATCTATGCGAACGTATCGCTTTAATATCAGATGGTAGAATCGTTGAAGAAGGCAAACCAAAGACTTTGATGGAGAAATACAAAGCAAATAACATAGAAGAAGTTTTCACAAAGGTGGTGCGTTAATGAGTGCACTTGGCAATATAATAAAAAAAGAAATCAAGGAACTGATGACACCCGCAACATTTTTACCAATCATTATAGTGGCACTTATTTTTGGTACAATGGGAAACAGCATCCAGGGGATACAAGAACAAGCAAAAGAACCGCCCATTATTGGCGTAATTAACGCAGATAACGGCACATATGGTACAATAGCTTCTTCGATTCTATATAACAACGCAAAATCAATCTATAACTCAACCTCAATCGATGACAAACAAACAGGAATAGACGCACTTAAACAAAAAAATGGTGTTGCACTAATAATTATACCTAGTAATTTCACTGAACAAATACTAAGCGAAACACCTGGAGAAATCGAAGTCTACTGGATTATGAAAGGCGCAGGGATAATGGACACAATCTCATCAAGTATTTTCCAGTCATTAATTGCCTATATCAACACAAACATATCCACTGAACTCATCCATAAAAACTCTTCAGTTAACGCCTCATTTGTTCTCACGCCGACAAGAAAAGTTGAAACAACAAATTTCAAAAATAGGGAATTCAAAAACTTATCACCAGATGCTATAGTTGGTATGCTGTCCTCCCAATCAATGCTCATCCCGATTGTTATGATGATGATCATAATTATGGCAGGAAGCATAGTAATTACATCAATGGCGTTAGAGAAGGAAAACAAAACGCTAGAGACGCTTCTCACATTACCCGTGAAAAGAACCAGCATTGTAACAGGAAAAATTGTTGCTGCCGCTGTAATAGGATTACTATTATCTATAATTTATATGGTTGGCATGGGCTACTACTTCCAAGGATTTCAACTATCTGGAGGAGCAAACCTTGCTGATTACCATCTAGTTTTAAGCTCTGCACAAGACTACCTGCTAATAGGCATATCTCTCTTTATAACGCTCATCGCAGGATTGGCATTGTGCATGTTATTTGGAACATTTGCAAAGAACTACAAAAGTGCACAAACACTAACTTTCCCAATCACTATGCTTGCTTTGATACCTATGTTTCTCACGATGTTTGCAGACTATGATACCCTGCCGTTAGCACTAAAAGCATTGGTCTTTGCGATACCTTTCTCCCATCCTATGATGGCACCACGGGCTTTAATATTCAATGATTATGCTATCGTGATAAGCGGCATAATATATGTCACAATATTTGCCATTATAACAATAGCTATAGTTGTATGGATATTCAAAACAGATCGATTACTGACTGGTAGTACTAGGATGAAGAAGATTTCAAAAATAGGTGGACAATTCTTTAGAATGAAGAGACGCTATTAAAAAAAACTTTATCATTTCCTGGCGGAGAAACTTATTTAACCATAGACTACTTTTATATTTTTAGGGAGGTATATAGAATGAAAAAATATCTAATATTAGGTGTAGTTTTTTTGTTGGTGTTAACGCCGTTAGCTGCAGCATCATCAAATGTAACAAATGCAGTGAAAAACGGCGTAAAACAAGCAGGTGTTTCTCAGGAAGATTTCACACACACAGTAATGACTGAGTATGGTACAACAACAACTTGTCCTTATTGTGTTATTGCATCAGGTCAACTATACAGTATTTACAGCTCTGGCGACCTGGATTTCTACTACGTATCACTAGTATATGATAAAGGCAACGCTAACGTACGTAGCAGACTGCAAGAGCTAGGGGTGAGCAGCATACCAGATGTGTATTTCGATGGTGGGTACAGAAGATTACTAGGCGCACAAACTGATGAGAGCCCATATAGGAATGCTATAACGCAATGCGGCATGAGAACAGTACCAGATATTGATGTGGATGTCAGCGTCGAATGGAAAGGCGGTGGCACATTAAAGATCACAGTCAATGTCGTAAACAACGAAGTAGAGGATTACAACGGCCATCTAAGAGTATATATCACAGAGAAAGAATCAAGATGGGATGACAACGGCGGTAACCCATATCACTATGCCGTTCTAGACATACCAATAGATAAAAGTCTTTCATTGCCACAATCCCAACAACAAGGAAACCCAAGCCCGCTCAGTGGCACATACACATTTAGAAAAACATGGTTTGGAGGGTTATACGGATTCAGTGATATAACCCAGGACAACATACTTGTGATTGCATCAGTTTTCGACCCAGATTCAGATTATGCTGTTGAAACAGCAGCGGCTGAACCGACAGCGAGTGGTGGATCAGTTACGCCTTCGTCACAAATGCAACAACTGCTTCCAGCGATCAAAATTTTGTACAACCAAATTCTGGCGAAATTTCTATCAAACAACTAAATGTTAGCTAACAAACCGCCTCGGCGATATATCTCAAGTTGTACCTTTGAGAAGGGTTTACCTAAGTAGGTTTCACCCTTCGTCTTATTTATTATTTTACCAGTTGAAAAATCAATAGATAACTCATCGCTATCTGAAATCTTATTTACAGCATCTTCGACAACAAGAATTGGCATAGCACTATTAATCGCGTTACGTTCATAAATAGCGCCAAAAGATTCAGCGATAATTACTGAAATACCAAGTGATTTAAAACAATCAACAGCCTGCTGCCTTGAACTGCCAGCACCAAAGTTTTTACCAACTACAATTATATCTCCTTTCTTAGCCTCTTTTGAGAATTTCTCATAACCTTTCAAATTATCAAATGTGTATTGCCCCATATCAGCAATATTGGTAATTGCCAGATACCTATTATGATAAATCATGTCTGTATCTATGTTATCTTTTTTTATAACCCATGCTCTTCCCTCAATAACCAATGGGGCATCTAATGTTTTTTTCTCAGATTTTATCTTCTTTTCTTCAGATTTTTTTATTTCCAGAGGCGCTGGTTTATCTGGAATATTATCAGCAGTTGTAATATACCCTGCGACAAGCGACGCAGCTACAGTCTCAGGAGATGCAAGATAAATATCACCCTTTCCCTGCTTACCAACAAAATTACGATTACCAGAAGATACAGTAACTTCACCGGAACCAGTCTGGCCAATTTGACCAGCGGCACAACCAGCACAACCAGCTGAGCCGACAAGCGCACCAGCGTCTTTAAAAATCTTAATCAAACCTTCACTAAGACATTTTTTCCAAATTTCATCAGTGGCAGGAACGATCTTAAGAATACGTCCAGGTGCTACCTTTCTACCATTCAAAATCTTTGCAGCAGCTCTCATATCATCCATACGACCGTTTGTACATGAGCCGATAAAACCAGAATCAACCTTTTTGCCAGCAACGCTTTCTACACCAACGGCATCCTCAGGATGACCTGGTTTAGAAATCATCGGTCCAAGATTAGAGATATTGATCTCAACTGTCATCTCATACTCTGCATCATCATCAGCAACGACACCATCTTTGTTTGGGAAAAAAATTATTATACCGCCCATTTCAGTAGCCATAGAGGCTATCGTGATTTTACCATCAAGTGACAATGAATCAACATAGTCGCCGTAAAGCTCAGCAGAATAACCAAGAAGCCCATTTGCCCCAAACTCTTGAAGCATTCTAAGAACAACATCTTTCGGAGTGGAAATCGGAGAAGGCTTACCTTTCAACATGATTTTAACAGATGATGGGACCTTAAACCAAACCTCACCATAAGCCCAAGCATGAGCAATATCCTGATCACCCATCCCCTGACCAAAAGCACCAATAGCACCCAAAATATTAGCATGAGAATCAGTAGAAACAATAGTTCCACCAGGTTTAGCTATGCCCTCATCAATAACAAGATGAGTACCTATTCCTCGCTCTATATCAAAAACCTTTATACCATTTTTACGTGCAAAAAGACGACAGATATGCTGGTTAACTGCATATTTCTGATCGCAACCACCAGGGTTACAGTCAAATGTAAAAAAAGTTTTTTTAGGATCACTAACAGATAAATTATTTTCCTCAAGATTCTTTACAACATTGGCTCCACCGAAATCACGAGCAACTCTAACATCGATATCAATATCAATTATATCATTTACTTTAGCATTGCCATTAGAATGATTTTCAAAAATCTTCTGAATTATTGTTTTACCCATTTTCAACCACCTTTAAACCAAAGATAATTTATGGAATTTTCCTAGATTCTTTTCCTTTGTAAACCACTTCTGAGAAGTTTATCTGTCTCATTTTAGGTTGAGAGACCAATTCTTCGAAGTAATGAGCAGAAAGACCAGCAACTCTGCCGTAAATAAAGAACACCTTGGCCATAGCAGGATCAAGACCCATGTCTGCAACAATAGCCCCGATAACACCATCCACGTTTATCGGTAAACTCTTTCCGCTAATTTTTTCAAATATCGTACCAACTATTTTTGAAAGCTTTACATACTCACCATCAACACCGTTTTGAGATGCCAAATTCCAAAGAACGTCACGCCTTGGATCATTAGTATGAATCCTATGCCCCAGGCCCTCAATTCTTTTTCCTTCTTCAACATATTTTTTAATGATTTCCTCGGCAGCCTGAGATACGTCTATTTTTTCTTTATTTGCTTTAGTTAAGCATTCATTGAAAAATTTTGCAGCCTTAGCACCAGCACCACCATGAACATCAGTTATTGCACCAACACCATGAGCAACAGCAACTTCGTACGAAGCTCTGGTAGATGCAGCTATAATGGTTGCTTGAGCAGACGGGGGTGTAACTCCGTGGTCAACACTTGCTACAATCATTGCTTCCATCATCCGAGCATGCTGCTCATTAACTTTTGAATTACCGGTCACAGCACGATAGACAACATCTGAAAATGATTCATTTCCATCGAGTTTTTCCAAAGTTTTTCCGTTACCCAGTATCTCTGAAATATATCGCGCAGTTCTACCAATGCAGAACATGGTTTTTTTAACTGCACCGTCTGTTCCTTCCAATGGAAAAATTGCTAATTCTTCATCAAGAACAAAATATTTCACTAGTGTTTTTGAAACATCTTCGTTTTTGGATTGCTTGATCTTCGGTGCAGACTTTTTTGCTGCTTCAACAACAATCTTTCTCATCGCATTAAGCGTTTTTTCGTCAGGAAACTCACCTTTCAAAAGAAGATAAGAAGTTTCAATAAATCCTTTTTTTTCAATTATGTTTTGCAGTGGATAACCGGAAATAAGAATGTTGTTTGGCATAATTTTTGTGATCATTGTATCCCAGCTCATGTTTTCTCCTCTTTTACCACCTTTACCATGTCCAAGACAGTTCCATCAAACCATTTTATAATCCCGGTGATATCGTCACCAAGATTTGGTTCCTGTGGTTTACCAGTTGCATCATACGCCATGTTTTTCAGATCCTCGATAGGAACAATATCAATCGAATCTTTTATCTTCTTCAAAAGATCTTTTCTGATCGGGTTTATAGCGATTCCTCTATTTGTCACAACCGCATCGATCACAGAACCAGGTGTGGTTAGAGTAGTAACATCTTCTCTGATAATCGGGTTTGCTTTTCGGAAAATAGGAGTGGAAATAATCGTCAAATCAGCACCAGCAGCAGTATCCTGATGACCACCTATCCCATGAAGCAAACGACCATCACTATGCGTGTTTACATTAACATTGTAATGTACATCAACTTCAGTTGCCCCAAGAACAACTGAATCAAGGCTGTCTGCAGTTCGTCCCTTTGATGTTGGATCTGCATAATGGCCGATATCAGCTGGTAGGCTTGGATCATTTTGGATGAATTGGATTGATTCAGTATCAAAAACCTGCGAGTAATACATTTTCTTTACACGACCGGCTTTGTAAATATCGATAATGAATTTTGTTAAACCCCCTGTCGCACATGAGGCGACAACGTTTTTCTCTTCCAGTCTTTCGCCAAGGTATTTCACTGCAGCAAGAGAGATACCACCGGCACCGGATTGAAAAACCATACCGTTTTTAATCAAACCAGCGGCATCCATTAGATCAACGCACTGTTTTGCAATATTGAGTTTCTCAGAGTCATCTGTGATTTTCAAGGATCCTGACACGATCTGTTTCGGGTCACCAATTCGATCAACTTGAACAACACAATCTACGTATCGCTCTTGTATCTCCTGTGGTTTACAAGGATATTCAACGACATTGTCTGTAACAACGATAACATGCTTTGCCATCATAGCATCAATCTGTGAATAAGAGATAGGACCAAATGCGCTATCACCAATTACGCCGGTACAATTTCCTCGCTCGTCACAAGCTGATGCAGCGATTATGGCGATATCGATAGGAAGCTCACCTGTTTTAACAGCACCCCATCGCCCACCATGGGAACGTAGAATTACCGGGCTTTTTAAAGGATGCTTAGAAACATAATCACCAACAGTATCGTTTAAACTACCTTCAATTCGTGTGATCAAGCCTTCTTTAATGTAATCAATCACCGGTTGATGAACAGTAAACAAAGCGGTTTGAGCAAGTCGAATATCTTTTACACCCAGTTCTTTTATAGCAGCAAGCGTCTGGTTTACCACAAAATCCCCATTACGTAGTTGATGATGAAAAGAAACGGTCATCCCGTTTTTCAACTGACAGTTCTTCAACGCTTTTTCCAATGAGATTATTTTAGATGCAAAACCGTATTTGTGTGCCCCTGAAAATGGTTTAAATGACATACCACCAATCGTAGTCTCCACAGACCTACCTGCAGCGTTCTTAACCTGCGTAGTCTCACTTCCTTTTTTTAATTTCAAAATCAATAAAATCACAATGATGAACAATTATTGCCTCAGGAGTTCTATTCATAGTATCCCCCTCGTGAGAATGAGCAGCAATGATATGTACAACTTCTTTTGGTAAACCACATTCCTCAGCAAGCTTTGCACCAGATTCAGGATGACGCATCTTTGAACCAAATTCACTCTTCACAACTTTTCCATCTTTGATTTCATACTCTAAAAGTTTCCCAACATCATGAAGCAACGCACCAGCAACCAAATAATCTTTATTCAGAGTCTCTTTCCGTACATTTCCAATATTCCATGCTAAATTTGTTATCCTCTTTGTGTGATCTACAAGCGGACCTGAATTTTCAAAAAGAAGCGTAAAAGGGACATCCGCTAGTCGCTTCCACTTGCCACGATCAGCTGCCATTTTCCATACTGAAACAACTTTTTCTTGCAAAGTTTTATCTTTTATCCATTGTAATTCCGTGAAACAGTTTTTAATATCAGTTTTTTCTACCATATTCTCCCCCCGAGAACTTTCTCTGTAATCTGTATATATATTATTAATATTCTCTTCTGTGTTGAAACTAAGACTAAAAAGAAAAAAAGAGAGGGAGTTGGTTTGTTGTTTTAGTTTTTAGCTTATTGTTTGATGACGTAGCAGTATTAGGTTGTAGAGGAGCAAACTCTTCATACCGTTGATATTCAACGGCATAGTTACTGATATCGTTGTCCAGTCGCTCTCGCCGCCCATTACATCTTTTGCCTTAGCCTTCACGACATATGTTCCTGCTTCAGCCCAACTGTGTGTTGTATGAGCCGCCTCACCAGAATCATATGGGCCAAACCAATCGGAAGTTGTACCGTCGCCCCAATCAAAGAAGTAGTATATCTCGTGGTTTTCTGCATCTGTAGAAACAAGATTGTATAGGTATTGGACTCCTGGTTTACCTGATGTTGGGCCCTGTACAACTGGTGCAGTTGGTGGGTTGTTGTCTGTAATAACAACAGTTAATTTATCAGACCACGGACTACCTGCGCCCCAGATATCCTTAGCTTTTACCCTAACTTCATAAGTTCCCAAAACAGTCCAAGCGTGAGTCGCCATTCCAGTTTGTCCTGATGTGTAAGGTCCAACCAAGTCACTGCTGCCATCATCCCAATCAAATAAGTAGTATACCTGATCACCATTTGGATCTGTTGCAGAGCTAGAATACGTATATTCTTCAAACCAAATTCCATTTGTTTTACCTGATGGTTTTGCTGGTTTTGCCGGTGGATCACTTGGGTGTGGTGTTTTAAGCAGTTGTGCTGGGTCTCCAAATAATAGGCAACCCTGTATGATTGCTCGCCATGTTCCATATGAGTAATCCCAGCCGATTGTAGGAGCCATTCTGTCCTTTGACCACGCATGTGCTTTTCCTAGCTGCCAGTTGCCAAAATCGCCTGATTTGTTTTCCATGTCAAGGAAGTATGACCAGAATTCTTTGGCTTGGAATGCGCTACTTGAATTTGTATCATCAAATTGTCCCCATCCGTAACCAGTGTTGTATACGCAAGCAAATGCTAGTTCTGTGTCTGAGTGGAAAAGCATGGAATGAAGAACACCATCATCAGCAGCATCAAAATCACCACAATGACATCCATAGTCGTGCATGAAAAAGGGTTTTGTATTGTGATACTGAGATTCCCAGTCAGTGCTGTCTACATCAAGAGACATGGAAGGATCTGCGTGGGCTATACCGCTAATTACAGTGACTAAATCATTATTGATAGCGGTCTTAAATCCATTTATTGCTGCTGATCCACTTCCCCCCTGCCAACCTGGATTTGGTGGCTCTGCGGTCCAAGCAACAGATATATCAAACTCGTTACCCGCATTTACGGCATTCCAGGTTTGAAAACCATATTGGAATCCAGCCCAGGTTGGGAATGGACCACTTGAACCAGGAATCGGTCCGAGCCAGTCATCAGTTCCTTTTATGGCACTGTAATCAATGAAATCGTCTCCCTGGCAATTCCATCCAGTATCCCCGCCGTAAAATGCTGCGTTGTCAAGATATACATCTTCGGTGCTATCTGCATAGTAAAAGCTTTTTGTTAGCCAGTTAGAAACATCCTGTGGGGTATCACATGTTACTCGGCCAATGAATAATTCTGCATACAAATCAAAACCACTGTCTCCTTCTTCACCCCAATAATTATCTGAATCTGCATTGAAGTTATTGTCAAGGTTACTCCAGTAAATGTCAGCATCGATGTCGGTCTCGTAGTTTGTATCCATATCACGAGCCGGTATGTAACTTGATTCGCCATCGCCACCTATAAGTATGTAACTTGTTCCCCAGTCCTCATATGCATCTTTGCAAAATTCCCTAATATGTGCTTGTTGGTCGTTAAAAGGATTTGAGCCGTGATAATCAGTACAAGCATCGATATCCTGTACTGTAACAAGTGTACAGCTTAGACCGTCATCTGATGCATGCTTGTCCATAAGGCTTTCCCAGTTATATGGCATTGAACCGCTGGTGTCCCAGTAATCTAAACCATTCTGGGTAGTTGTAATAATCACATAATCATAATTACCGGATGGATCACACAACCCGCCTGGATACTCAAAAGTTGGAACACCTGAATTATACATATCAGTTACTTCAGGGTTATAAACAAGTTTTTCCACCCACGCCTTGTCTTCCGGGTTGTTTCTGAAAAACTCGTTAACATGGTCTGTTTCTTTCAGATTAATCTTAATCGCTACTTCTGAGTAGTAGGTTAAAGTAGCTTCGGATGGATTATATTGGATTGGATATATTCCAAAATTAAGAATCGAATAGCCTCTGCTATATCCAATGTTGTAATCTGAGTTTAAAGCAGATGGAAAAGCAACATCGGAGGAATAAATACTTTCATCTATTTCAAACTCTTGTGGCTCGTTTGAACCAATAGGAACCGAATGCTGATAAGGGAAAACTGGTTTTTGATTAAGATCTACATTAGAAGTATCAATGGTTCCTTGGATACCAACAAAATCTATACTGGTAATTTCTGTTTTTGGTGGCAATAAAATTGTAGCAAAGTGAACGGGTAATGCTGGTTGGCCGCCAGTTTTAGCCATTGTCATAGAGCCAGGTATTTCTACAAATGTGTAATCAGAGCCATCTGCTGTTACTGATTTGAAGTTTGGCTCTTTAAAAAGAAATGTGTAGCTTAAACTATCTTCATTTAGATTTATTTTACTTGCTGTTTTTATGGAAATCCCTATCGTTGTTGCCACAGCTGTACTTAACATCAAAACACATAGCGTCACAGCCACAGCTAATCTGCCTAACTTTATTTTTCCAAAACTCGTTTTCTTCACAATATACACCTCCACTTAGTTAACATTTGTTAACGTAGAAGGGTTTAAATCTTTTTTGTAACTGGAAAAAACATAACAGCAATGATGGGAAGAAGCAGAGAGGTGAATTTTTTTATTAGAGGGGGTAATTAATTGGATGGGTCTCTAATTGGAAAAAGTCGTTATATTACGGCTTCTTCCCATTGCCGTCAAGTAAATAAAATATTTTAGGGTTTTAAGTGCCTTTTTCGCAGATGAGTACATACACGTATATACTTGTATTTATGCAGATAAAAATTTTCAAAAAGATAAGTAGAAAATTAAATGTATTCATCCCAACTCTTAATCTTCAAATCTTTTAAGGATGTCCTGCTTATTGCTTCAACAAATCTTTTTGCAAGCTGCAAATTTGTTATAAGTGGTACATCAAAATCAACTGCTTTTCTCCTTATAAGATAATCGTTGTCTAGTTCGTCTTTTTCTATGTTTTTTGGTATGTTTATAACCAAGTCGACTTTCCCATCTGCTATATATGTCAGAGTGTTTGGCTCTTGGTTTTCTAGCGGCCAATATAATATTTCTGCTTTTATTCCGTTGGCTTCCAAAAAGTCTGCTGTTCCTTTTGTGGCGTAGAACTTAAATCCCATTTTATCTAGTGTTTTTGTGTCGTTGAGGAATTCTGCTTTGCTGTGTATTGGTCCGGTAGATAGTAGTATTGTTTTCTTTGGTAGTTTAAACCCTACGGATATCAGGCTTTTTAGGAATGCTTCATTGAAGTCGTCGCCTAGACATGCTACCTCGCCGGTTGATGTCATTTCCACGCCTTGTATGGGGTCTGAGCCTTTTAGTCTGGTGAACGAAAACTGTGATGCTTTGATGCCAACGTAATCGAGATCAAATGATGAACGGTCCATGATTGGTACTGTTTTGTTCATCATTATTTTTGTGGCTAGGTCTATGAAGTTTATTTTGAAAACTTTTGATACAAATGGGAAGCTCCTTGATGCTCTTAGGTTGCATTCTATTACTTTTACGTCGTTGTCTTTTGCTATGAACTGTATGTTGAATGGACCTGTTATGTTTAGTGATTTTGCGATTTTTTTTGTGATTATTTTTATTCTTCTCATAGTTTCTAAATAAGTTCTTTGTGGTGGTAGAACCAAAGTTGCATCACCTGAGTGAACCCCTGCATTTTCCACATGTTCTGATATCGCGTAACAATATAGATTGCCATGGTTAGCTACAGCATCGATCTCTATTTCTTTGGCACCTGTTATAAATTTGCTTATGACTACAGGATGTTCCTTGTTTATTTCTGAGGCTTTTTTAAGATATTCTTTCAGTTCTTCTTTACTCAGGGCTATACTCATTGCTGCACCGCTTAGCACATAGCTTGGTCTAACAAGTACAGGGTAGCCTGCTTTGTTTGCAAACTCTTCAGCAGCCTCCAGGCTGGTTAGTTCTTTCCATTCTGGTTGGTCAACTTGTAGTTTGTCTAATAGTTGTGAGAATTTGTGTCTATCCTCTGCAGTATCGATATCAAGTGGCGATGTTCCTAGTATACGGACACCTGATTTAGATAATGGCAATGCCAAGTTGTTTGGTATCTGACCACCCATTGAGATTATTGCTCCCAGTGGTTTTTCTTTATCGCAGATATCCAGTATTCGTTCCAATGTTAGTTCATCAAAATACAGTTTGTCGCATATGTCGTAGTCTGTGCTGACTGTTTCTGGGTTGCAGTTGACCATTATTGTATTGTATTTCAGGTTTCTTAGTGTAGCAACTGAGTTTACACAACACCAGTCAAACTCAACAGATGAACCAATCCTGTATGCCCCGCCACCTAGTACGATAACCTGGTTTTTTTCTTTGAAATCCAAATCGTCTTTACAGGCATTGTATGTTAGGTAAAGGTAGTTGGTTTTAGCTGGGTATTCTGCTGCCAGGGTATCTATTTGTTTAACAAACGGCAGCACTCCTTGTTTTTTCCGCTTTTTTCTGACATCCATCTCAGTGGTTTTTGTTGTTATAGCTATTTGTTTGTCTGAGAAACCTTTTTGTTTTGCTTCGATTAAAAGTGATGATGACAGATTACGAAGTTGATATTTTTTTACTTTTTCTTCCAAGTCTATTATGTTTTTTATTTTATGTAGGAACCATCTATCTACTTTGGATAGTTCATATATCTTGTCGATGCTGTATCCTTGTTTCATCGCCTCAACTACGGCAAACATTCTTTTGTCAGTTGGTTGAGAAAGTTCTTTTTCCAGGTTGTTAAAATTTATGTTGTTGCATGTAATACCATTCATTCCGACATCCAGCATTCTTATTGCTTTTTGTAATGATTCTTCGAAGCTTCTGCCGATGGCCATTACCTCTCCGACTGATTTCATTTCTGAGCCGATGATTTGGCTGACTCGCCTAAATTTTTGTAAATCCCACCGCGGGTATTTTACGACAACATAATCCAAGGCAGGTTCGAAGCATGCTGAGGTTTCGCCAGTGATTATATTTTTAACCTCATTTAGACTGTAACCCAATGCTAGTTTTGCCGCAATGAAAGCCAGCGGGTAGCCTGTTGCTTTTGATGCCAGAGCTGAGCTTCTACTGAGTCTAGCGTTAACCTCTATTATGCGATAATCCTCTGATTTTGGGTCTAGGGCGAACTGTATGTTGCATTCGCCGACTATGCCAAGTTTTCTTATTACTTTTATAGAAATTGCTCTGAGTTTGAAGTTCTCAGATGACGTTAGTGTCTGGACTGGTGCAACGACTATGCTCTCACCTGTGTGTATGCCCATGGGGTCAACGTTTTCCATTGAACAGACCACTATGCAGTTGTTGTATTGATCTCTCACAACCTCGTATTCGAGTTCTTTCCAGCCACCAAAATATTCTTCGACCAGTATTTGTTTTGTGTATGAAAAAGCTTTTTTTGTTAACTCAACCAGTTGCTTCTCATCGTATGCAACACCAGAGCCCAAACCACCCAATGCATATGCTATTCTGCACATCACAGGGTAACCGATTTCTTTTGCTACTTTCACTGCTTCTTCTATGTTTGTGACAGCCTTGCTTGCTGGTACTTTTAGGTTCATTTCCTTTATTTTTTTTACAAAAAGATCACGGTCTTCTGTATTTAATATAGCCTCAACTGGTGTTCCTAGGATTTCGACTTTGTATTTTTTGAAAACACCTTTCTCTGCTAGTTCCACGCCAACATTTAATGCTGTTTGTCCACCGAAACCAAGTAAAACGCCATCTGGTTTTTCTTTTTCAATTACTTTTTCAACAAAATAAGAATCGATTGGCAAAAAATATACCTTGTCTGCAAGATAATCTGATGTTTGTATTGTTGCAATGTTTGGGTTTATTAATATGGTTTTTATTCCCTCTTCTTTCAACGCTTTTATTGCTTGGCTACCTGAATAATCAAACTCTCCGGCCTGTCCTATTCGTATAGCACCAGAACCCAATAGTAACACTTTTTTGATTTTCTTTTTCATTTCGTTGACCTCAGGAACATGTCAAATAAAAACTCAGTATCATCTGGGCCTGGTGATGCCTCTGGATGAAACTGTGTACCAAAAAATGGTTTCGAGATGTGATGTATACCCTCGTTTGTTTTGTCGTTATCATTGTAAAACCATTCACGCCAATCCTCTGGTAGTGTCTCTGAATCAACTGCGTAACCATGGTTCTGTGAAGTTATGTAGCATCTTTTTGTACCAGCTTCTACACATGGTTGGTTGTGGCTTCTATGACCATATTTTAGTTTGTATGTGCTGGCACCAGCTGCCAAACCCAGTATTTGTGAACCCAGGCATATGCCAAGTATTGGTATGTTTTTTGAAAAAGCCCTTTTAACATTCTGTATAGTGGTTTTGCATAGTCGTGGGTTACCAGGGCCGTTTGATATAACGACACCATCTACCTTTTCTTTTAGGAAATCGTAGTCCCATGGTACTCTTATTACAGTGAAATCTCTTCTTAGAAAAGCACGTATTATGTTGTTTTTCGTTCCACAATCAACAATAATAATCTTTCTTTTGCCTTTTTTGTAAACAACAGGACGTTTTATGCTAACCTCTGAGACCAGATTTCTTTTATTTGGGTCCTCGAAGCCTATATTTTCTTTGCCGTTGTAAACTATTTTCCCAAGCAGTGTGCCTTTTTTTCTGATTTTTTTTGTGAGCTCCCTTGTATCAACACCACATATGCCTGGTATTTTGTGTTCTTTCATCCAGTCTGAAAGAGATTTTTTTGCGTTCCAATGTGAGTAGTTTTCAGAATAGTTTGATATTACTAGGCCTTGGATTTGTATTTTGTCTGATTCGAAGTATTTTAGTATGTTGTCTTCTTTTTCGTAGCCTGGTACTCCGTAGTTGCCTATCAAGGGGTATGTTAGAGTTAGTATCTGTCCTCGGTAAGATGGGTCGGTTAGGCTTTCCGGGTAGCCTACCATTCCTGTGTTGAATACAACTTCGCCGTTAGTAGGTTTTTTTGCGCCAAATGAATGGCCTTGGAAAATGGATCCGTCTTCTAGAATTAGTTTAGCGTTTTGTCTGTTTGATGTCATTTTGGAAAAATCCCCTTCCACATAAATTAAAAAACATGTAATTTTATGTCGCCTAATATATCTTTCCGCTGCATTTGTTTATTTTTCTAGGAGGGATTTCCGGTAACATCTGTAAGGAAACATTTAATAAGCATTAATATAAACATTTATATAAAAATAATACTATAGCGGGTATACAATGACTCCCAAGATGAAGAAGATAGATGTAATAATTGTGGTAGCCCTGATAATCATATCAGCGGTAGTTCTATACAGAACTAACTATCTTTCTTTTAACGGTGAAAAAAAGGATACAGGGGCTGGTGAAGAAGAGATTATACAGCCTTCCCCAATTGTACCACCAACATCGATGATACCTGGTTATATGAGGGCTGTTTCAGCAGATGATGAAGGATCTCATTATCAGAAGATACGTATTAGCAGAGAATGGTGGTATTTCAGTGCCATATTAGGTGGAGAAAATAGTGAACTAGATGGTTGGTCTGTTGCTATCAGTTTTAACCATATGGCTCGTAGTGATTTATTTGGTACACTTAAACCAGATGTTCTTGTGGTTACATTAAATGGCCCAAATGGGGAAAAATACGGCGGTATTGTTAACAATAAAAGGAGTTTTGGTATACTATCTCAGCCGATACTTACGGCCACATCGCCCGGTGTTAGCGTAAAATATGCTGATTCGTGGGCCGAAGGTAGAGCTCCAAGCTGGCATGTAAAAGCAATAGACAATGACATTGATAAAGAACATGATATAGTCGTGGATTTAGAGTATTTTGCGCCATCTGATCCGATTTGGACTGTTGGCGAAAAAGCTTTTCTTAAATCAAGGAGCAACATAGCAAACTATGCATTCCTTGGATGTAGAGTTAATGGTACAATTACTATTGATGAAAAAGAATACAAGGTAGAAGGTACCGGTGTTCATGAACATTCTTGGTCACCAAATATTGTGACAAGAGGATCAATCGGTGGATGGGACTGGTTCCACATGAGTTTCAGCAATGGATGGAACATATACCTTGCTAACTACTACCCAACTCCACAATTTATATCAACTAGGACATCTAGGCTTAACCCGTTTAGCACCTTGTTTATAACAACCGATGACGGAGAAACACTTACATCTCTCGACAATATCGATATTAAGATTACCAAATCGGAAGAAAAAGTTTTCCTAAAACTTGTGACCATGCCATCTGAGTATAGTGTATCAGCGAAATCTCGTGCAACCCAGGTTTTGTTAAAATCAGCTAAAATAGGACTCGACCTTGATATAAAAACAGATAACTCTTATTGCAAGATTTGGAAATTTCCAACATACGTTGGTATGAAGGTTGGTATGAGTAACGTTACAGGTAAAATAACATGGTCTGATAGTGATGGCAACCAAGAAGTAACATTGAATGGTCTTGCTACTTCGTGGAGTATGAGGGCTCTACTTTAAAAAATTATTTTATTATTTCTACTTCGCCCTTGTCTGCATCTAACAAAATTGTGTCGCCGTCTTTTATTTTATCTATATCAATCTGGTCAACACATGGAATACCTGCAAGTATAACACCGGTTGCGACTATGGTTTCAGTTTCTTTGTTTATTATTCCTGCTGGTGCTACGCCGTTTTTCTTCAAACCGTAGATAACGTATGATCCCACTGTTGATCCTTTGCCGCATGGAAAAACTAGAATCTTGTCTTTTATGTTTTTTCCTTCAAGTGGATGCCCCCTTTCTATCATTTTACCTGTTTTTATGTCGAAACTACCGTAGAAACCTATTGGCTCTTTTGAAACAATAGCTACACCTTTTGTTTTTCCTGGCGATATCATTCTTCCTTTCATGTTTGCGCCTCTATTAGTTTGTTTATATCAGCAAAAACAACGTCTTGTTTGCAGAAACCTGGTAGATAGTTGGCTGCTTTACCAGAATCTACACCTGTAACCTTGTAACCCATCTCTTCTATCGGTGAAACAACCATGCATGTATCAGCAACAACGCTTCCACCTGCTTTCTCAATTATCTCAACAAAACCCATTCTTTCAGCTGCGTCTTTCATTACTCGTGACGTACAAATCCATAATGGTTTTTTAAGCCGTTTTCCTTTTAGTTTTTCCGCAAGTGTTGAAATTTCTCTAAGCGAGGCATGCGGACAACCCAGAATAACTATATCTGGTTCTTTGCCAGAGTTTAGTTTTTCGTATACCTCTTTGATTTCTTTTTTACCAACGTTTATTGTTTCTAAACCATCTTTTTTAACAAGACTTGCTTCAGGAGTTAGTCCTTCAGCATGGTAAAGTGCGACAGCACCTGATGCAGCCATTGCAGCGCCAAGAGCTTTCAGTTGGTCGGTGTTTGCATCTTTTATACCTGTGAAATATGGTATTTTGTTTTTTACTTGTTTACCAACAAAATATCCTAGTGCGCCGTAATCTGAGCTGAATTCCAACTCAGCATCAACCTTTATTTTAAAATGCGGGTGTCTATTTTCATCTAAGTGTAAATCATAGTTAGGTGTTTTACCACAGATAGCAGCGGCTAACGCAGATGGCCCTCCTTCCCTATTTGTTCTAGCGCCTATAACGGAGTTGGAAAAAGATACAGCTGAGCTCTCTGACCAAGCAATATGTTCTCTAAAACGTGGTAGATTTCCTGCTAAATATGGTGTGCATGTTGATGTTACTATTATGCCCATTTTTTTGAAAGCATCCATAATGCGAAGCTGTTTTTTAGCGAAATCTTTTGGAAAACCTAGTTTCTGCCAGTTCTCAAGGTCCATCCCAGCCGGGTTGAGAAAAGTAAGAACCTTTACTTTTGCCCCGTTTTCAGCGAGATCCTCTAAAAACTCTGTACCAGGGTCAGCAATTGATTTATATGATACACCGGCAACTTGTACAGAGCCAACCGGTATCATTTTATCTGCTTTGTAAATTTCGCCAAGGCGAACAAGCAGGCGAAACATTCTTTCCATTACTTCGCCTTGCTCGCCATCGAGAATCTTTTCTTCATCTTTTGTGAGATACATATACTCCCCCTTATGGACAGGGTTATATGCTTGTAATATTTTATTGTTTTTGTAAAAAATGAAACTTAAACAACTTCCAGAGGATTTCATTGTAGAAGAAATTCCTAATTTCAAAATATCACAAAACAAAGACAGATACCAAGTTTTTTTAATGGAAAAAAGAGAACTCGACACATTTGATGCCATTAAAATTATATCTAAAGAACTGAAAATACCTTTGCCAAAAATTGGATTTGCTGGACTGAAGGATAAACACGGCATAACAAGACAATACATCTCGATTCCCGTAGAACAACACATTGAAAATAAAGATATGAGAAACATAAAACTAGAGTTCGTTGGTTATCACAATAAAAGAATTGAAACAGGCGATCTCAAAGGAAATAAGTTTACAATAACTGTAAGAAACATACAAAAAGGTGACACGCCAGGAATATACAGCAGAGCGGAAACTATCCAGAATATAGGTGTTCCAAATTATTTCGACTCGCAGAGATTTGGAAGTGTAATACACAATGAGTTTATCGCGAAATATCTAATACAAAAAAACTATGAAAAAGCAGTAAAGATATTTCTCACAAAATACACAAAAAAAGAAAGGAAAAAAACAAAAGACGAAAAAAGAGAGATACTAGCTAATTGGAAGAATCTGGAATCTCTGAATATAAAAAACAAGTTTTTTTCAGATATTATTAGCGAATATGTAAAAACAAAAAGTTGGCTTGTAGCATATAAAAAAATACCGTCAAATCTCAGAGAAATGTTTGTAAACGCTTATCAGAGTTATATGTGGAACGAATGCGTGAAAGAATCACTTAAAAAAATTATAGGAAAAGAAAGATTGTATGATATTGATTATAATATCGGGTCTCTAGTTTTTTATAAGAAAATAATTGATGCTGAGCTTAAAAAAATCCCCGCAACGTTTCAAACAATCAGCTCATCTATAGAGTTCTTGTCAGATTTTGAAAAAGAAATAATAAAAAGTGTATTATCAAAGGAAAAAATAGGTTTAATGGATTTAGATATCAAAGAAGAAACGGGAAATTTTTTTAAAACACGCGAAAGAGATGTTATACTAAAACCAGATGAATTCAAAATATCTGAAATAGAAATTGACGAAGTTAATGATCGAGAAAACAAAAACAACTACAAAATCATCTTATCTTTCATTCTACCAAAAGGAAGTTATGCTACTATTATTACAAAACGTTTGTTTGGTCATTAAAAAATAAAAAAAAAGAAAAAGATAGATGGGTTTATTTTTGGTTTTTTATGCTGTTAGTATGTATCGCAGTATTGGGAACGCATGCGGGAATCGTTCAAACAGTCGCAGGATAAACGGACTATATGTTCTTGGTATGGAAACTGATAGTGTTGTCCAGCCGCTTTCTGCACCAATAGTATCTTTTGCTTTTGCTTTTACTGTGTATGTTCCCTTCTTTGTCCATTTGTGAGTTAGTGTTACGTCAACACCTGATGCTGATGGGGTTGTCCAACCACTGTTTGTTCCATCGCCCCAATCAACATAGTATGAAACATCGTCTCCATCTGGGTCTACTGCATTAAGTATGTAATCGTATTCAACTTTCGGTTTTCCTTTTGCAGGACCGTCAATGCTAGGTGCTCCTGGTGGGCTATTAACGCCAGCTAGAGCAGCATAATATATCTCTTTGTCAGCATCTCTGGTATCTACCCAGACTATTCCTGCTGAGTGTATATCAACCGAGTTTTCTTCTTCCGATACTGTCCCAGGGTTATCATTTATCTGTTCAGCTGTACCCCAGGTTTCTCCACCATCATCAGATATTTTCAGGAAAAGATCTCCACCATCTATGTATGCGCAGTATAACTTGTTGTCAATTACACATAGGCTCGGGTATGAGCCAGCTGCAACTGTAACTGGTGTTGACCATGTGGTGCCGTCATCAGCACTGTATACACATTTTACATTTCCACTGTCCATATAGACTATAGCAACATGGTATGCTGTATCTTCTTGGTATGCAGCGATTTCAGGGCTTGTTCCTTCTGCTACATATTCTTGATATGGTGTAAATTCGATATCTGCTTCTACAGCAGCATCTATTTTCTTCCAGACAATTTGATCCATATCAGTTGTTGCATTGTGATATTCCCAAGTAGCGTGGAACCAGTCCGGTAGCATTGCCATCGCAGGTTCTTTTGCTGGAGCCGTCCACAGATGAGATTGCGCATCAAAGAACATTGTCGCTCCCCCTGCTTCTATATTTGTTATGTAGTACAGTGGACAATCTTGTATATCATAACCTAAGTCGTTCCAGTGGTAGATGTACATGTTTGCTGGGCCACGGTTACCATTATATGGCTCAGTTGAATAGCCACAATCTTCTATAGTTGCATATGTTGGGTTTAAAGCAGGGTCGGTCCAGTAGTAGAACAACCAGGTGCTGGGATCAGTTGTAACATCTGCGATTTGATAGAAACCAACTTGTTCTGTGTCATAGTACATATCGACTCCAAAAAGTCCTTTGTAATCAGTTTCTTCAGGACCTGCTACATATGCTGTGTCAGATGCGTAAACCATGGTGGTACCGGTCAACGTTACGATATAACCATTCCAAGACATCGGATCTGTTGGCGTAGAAGAGTACCCTATCCCCATATTCCATGTTAAAGAATCCTCTTCATTGGTCCAAGTTACAACAGTATTCCCATCTGCATCTTTTGTTATACCAGGTATTATGTCATCTCCAACTGAATTAGAAATCAATATATTATCGGCTTTTGTTCTATCTGCTGGTTTTATCACTTTATAACTTTTTACTTCATTTAGAACTGCTCCATTTTGTTGCGTATCGTTAGCGATTACAGATGAACTAGGCAAAATAAAAGCTAGTGCAACGATAATCGCTACAGCTGCTTCAAAATATCTTTTTCTACTTATTTTTCGCAAAATTTCACCTCCACCAACAATTATTTAACGGATGTTAATTTATAATAATTTCGCTTACTAAATTTTTTGAGAAAGGATGCGACAATTTTCTACAAGTAGGTTAATTTCCTCTTTAGTTGCATTATCGACATGCACGCCACCGACTGCAACAATCTTTGTATTATATTTTTTACAAGCAGCTTCAGCAATTGGTTTTAGAACAATATCATCAAAATGTTTTTCCAATCTCACTGCTTGAGTTTTTTTTCCTGGCTCGCAAATAACAACGCCACCAATATGTGGTTTTTCTCCTCCACCAAGAACAAAAAGAAGGTTATCGCCAATTTTTTCTTGCTTTAACCAAACCTTATACTTGCCTCTACCCGATGTAATCATTAACATCAACTTTTTTGTATTTCACAATCTCATATTTACTTTTGTCAACATTAAAAGGTATTGTTGCATCAACACCAACCTTTGAGGTGAGTGCTTTTTTGCCTGGTTCCTGTTTTGAAGATGGATCAAGACTGCTACCGGGTGAATCGGATTTAACAACCAGGTCTTTATCCCCCTGGAAACGCGTAGCAATAGACCACTCAACGGCAGTGGGGTTATAGATGTCAACGTCCTCATCAATGATTGCAACATGTTTCATGCTCTTGTGACCGATAAACGCTGCCTCAATGGCTTTTTTACCATCATCGGGATTTTTCTTTTCAATCTGAACTATACCATGAAGCCATGAGCCGCCACCGATTGTAATCAACACGTTTTTACATTTCACAACTTTGCTGACCTCATCATAAATAGTTGGTTCTTTTGGCATACCCATTAATATCTTATGTTCCATGCGTCCCGGGATAAGCGCTTGGTACATAGCATCCTTACGATGTGTTATACAATCAACAACAAAAACAGGTTCTTGACGCTCAAAATCCCTTGTCTCAGTAAGATCGAGAAAAGGTCCTTCTTTATCTACATCCCTAGTTAACCTGCCTTCAATTACAAACTCTGATTCAGCCGGAACCTCCAGATTCTTTGTTACACACTTAACCATCTTCATAGGCTCGAGTGCATTAGCAATAGAAAACTCATCAACACCAGATGGTGGACCAAGAGAAGCAGCAATCATAACAGGAACGGAATTGCCGATGCAAACAGCCATCTCCAAATCTCCTTTAATTTTGTCATAAGTTGTCCTGGTTTGTCTACCTTTAATTAGACGGGCCGTAAACTTATTCTTACTCCTCTGCATCAACCTATGATAAGAAACATTCCTGCCAGTATCTGGATCCTTTATAGTAGCGACCGTTGCTGTTGCATAACGTCCACCATCACCAGGCAGATGATACAACAGAGGCAATTTATCTAAATCAGGATTTTTTATAACAACCTCTTGACAAGGGCCTTTATCAACAACCTTTGGAAGTTTCGGGTTACGCAGTGCATCAACCAGTTTCAGTAAAAGCTTATCTTTGGTAGTACCAAATGACTCAGCAATAATATCACGATTAGAAGTAATTCCTGCGAAAACAGGGAAACCGTAGCCTTTAACTTTTTCAAAAATAACAGGTTTCTCATCTAGAGCGTAAATAATGTTAGCGATCTCATATTTAACAGATACTTCTTTTTTTATACGAACAAGCTTATCTTCTTTCTCAAGTTTTGCAAGAAAATCACGAAGATTCATCTATATCCTCTCTCTAGAAGTAACTCCTATGACGGTTTTCAACACCTGAAAACCTTCTTTTTCGATAGCATTTGCAACTTTCTCTTGCAACTCTTTACCGGGTGTCAAAGCAATCATGTTACCACCAAGCCCCCCGCCAGTGAGTTTCGCACCAAGAGCACCGATATCTCTAGCAAGTTTAACAAGAAAATCAAGCTCTCTAGATGACACTTCAATCTGCTGTAAAAGCTTATGGTTCTCATTCATAAGCTTACCAACCTCAGTATAATCGCCCTCGTGAAAAGCTCTTTTCGCCAGATAAGCGATATTCTCAGCCCTATCAAAGATATCATCATATTTTTTCGGGTTTTTCTCTTTCCGCTCTTTAACACCCGCAACCGCAGCCGTCGTATTAGCAACCCTGCCAGTGTTGCCAATAACTATCTCAACTGGATTAGAAATGGCAATTTTCTGCATAACATTAGGCTCGGCTTTTTCAAACCATATAAGCCCACCAAAAGTCGACGCAGTGTTATCTACGCCCGATGGAGTACCATGATACCCTTTTTCGCCTTCAAACGCCACCTCGTTGATCTTCTCATCAGATAAACTAAGGTTATAATACTGTGACAATGCTCGAGCCATAGCAACACAAGACGCTGCACTAGCACCTATACCGCTTGCGGCATAAAGATCACCATCCAGCGTTATTTTGATACCATTTTTTGATAAATCAATATTCATCGCCTTAAGGATCCTATCTATTGAATCCTTCTGTTGATCAAGTTTATCTTCTTTGTATTTTGGCGTAGCATTTCTTTTGTCCTCTAAACTATACAATGGTTTATCATAAGGTTCCACACGGGCATGCGTATATTGCCCTATGGAGGAAACAATAGATGGCACACCATATACTACAAAGTGCTCATTAAATAAAATGGCTTTTCCAAAACCAATGCCCTCGCCCTTCATATGTATCACATATATTGTCCTAGGTTTTATTATTGCTGATTTTTATTGCAATACTATAATTAGTATATGTTTTTTATGATTATGCTAAAAATAGGAAAAACCAGGCTTTTAACATAAACCCCTCAATTTATGTGAAAAAACCAAATATTATAAAATTCTTTATACAACTCAATCAATATGATGTTGAATGAAATCCTACAGTGTTTTAATTGACAGCGTTCACATGCGATGTACATTAAATACGGTAAGTTCCTCTATGATTTATCGATATCTCATTGAAAATGGACACAAAATCACTCAAGATGCAAAAAAAGCAGATTTTATTATTATTAACTCATGTGGATACCACCAGGAAAAAAGAGACGCGAGTGTAAATATTTATCAAAAATATAATGCGATTAAAAACCAAGATACAAAAATAATTATGTATGGCTGCATTGTAAAGATTGACGAAGAACTTTTGAGGACTTTAGATTTATATCCAATTGGTTTTAATGATGGCAAGATTTTAGATGATTTCTTTTTTCAAAAAAAATATTTCGAAGAAATGACTGAGCGTTGTGATAGCGAAACAAGAAATATATTATGTAAGACTTCAGGCCATCTAGATTTTTCACTCCATTCTAACTTTTTTCTTTCACGATTATTTATTCCTTTTTCACGTAAAATGAAATTAAAATACAATCGTTTCATATTTGGATTAGATCACCACGATAAAATACTTGTTCAAGTAAGCAAAGGGTGTCTAGGAAATTGTTATTATTGCGCAATAAAAAAAGCAAAAGGAGATCTAAAGTCAAGGGGTATAGATGCGATTATCTCAGATATAAAAAGTATATATGACCCTTCAAAAATGTTGTTTCTAGTTGCAGATGACTGTAGTTCTTATGGACTGGACATTGGAACAAATATTTTTCTACTTTTGAAGAGAATTCATAAAGAGTTCCCTGATTTGTCAGTTCAAATAAATTACATAAGCCCAAACCTATTAGCTAAATTTTATAAAGAATATATGAGACTTTTTAGAGAATCTCCTATTTCCTATGTAACAATTCCTATGCAAAGTGGGTCAAATAAAATCATCAAAAACATGAATCGTAATTACGATGCCTTTCAAGTTGCAAAAATCATTAAAGAAATCAAGCAAATATCTCCAAATACGTTATTTGAAGGGCATTTTATTATTGGATATCCGGGTGAAAATTTTATTGATTTTCTAAAATCGGTATATATAACAAAATATTTTGACTATCCGCTTGCATTTATATACTCAGATACAAAAGGTACTAAAAGCTATATGCTGCCTAATAAGAAGGGGCGTATGGCTAAGTTTTTTAGACTTTTGATAATTTCAGCGTTCATTAATTTAGTTGTCCTTTACAGATTAGCAACCAAATAAAAATAATTTTAGTGGCCTATGATGGTACGCGATAGCAGTGCGCACCATATATTACATCTGCAATTAAAACAAAAGAAGGCAACGGATCATCTGACGCAAATATCGCATATTCTTTTTCTCCAACAAAGGAATTTATCCATTTGCGCATGGAGAAATTACCTTTTAACATGTTTTTTACTGAGGATGGGATATCATCTGGTAAAAAAATCCATTTTACATGTTCCTTATATGAAGTTGCCTTTGCCATATTTTTACCTAGTATGTCCATATATGCAATATAAGGGATGTTGCTGCCGCATCTTGCGGGTAGACCGACCTGCATCCAACATCTAGCGTTTATCTCTATTAATTTGAATTTATTGTCTCTTGGATCTTTTTTAAATTCGGCATCAATAATGCCGTGGTATCCTATTTTTTTTATAAAAGGATCAATAATTTCCTTAAGTTCAGGAACTTTTACACTTTCTATCAAGCATCCGTTGCCAAAATCGTGTGGCCATTCTCTTATTCGCCTATACATAAAAACGCCGTGTGGTACACCGGTTTTATCGTAATAAGCGTTTAATCCATGCATGCAACTTGCAGATCCAGGTATGATTTCTTGTACGATGACTTCTTGATTTTTTTTAATTGACTTTTTGTATCCTTCAGTAAGTTCTTTACTGGATTTGACTTTAAAGGATTTTGTTTTAAACTCAACTCTGAAAGTCTCAGAGTGTACAGGTTTAATTATACAAGGATATCTCACATCTTTACTAATTGATTCAAGCTGAATTTCATCAATTGGGAAAAAGGTTTTAGCATGAGGAATTTTTTGTTTTTGTAATATTTGGAAAAATTTCTTTTTGTTAAGAAGAATTTCGGCAACATCAATATCTGCCATTGGAATATGATAATATCGTTCCAATTTCTTCTTATGTTTAAGTATGGCAGTAGCTTCGATATCTCCATTTGGAAAAACCACGCCCTTGGAAGATAAAGATTCCCCTACGGCTAACAGGAATTCTATGTAATCTTTTTCGCTATTTTTTGGGTGAGGACATGCAACACCTATGCAATATTTTGAGTGGAAACCTATCTGGTTTGGATTTGAGCTCAACCAAACAACAGGAACTCCTTGCCTCCCCAGAGATCTTGTAACGCCCAAACCTGTTGTTAGATAGCGACCAAGAACAAATGCTATTGGCGCATCTATATTTTTTATGAATTTGTTGTAGTTATTGCATCTCATTATAACCATCTCTTCACCAAGATGAGTGGTTTTTACCATATTGTATATGTGGCTCCATCAAATTAAGTATTTTGCAATATTATACTTAAAAAATGAATGGTTAATCTCTAAATAGCATTATATTAATACGTAACATAAATGAAAGAAGAGCTTAGGGGCGAGTTAATAAAAAAAAGAAAAGAATTACCAAAAAATGAGGTTTTAGAAAAAAGTAAACAGATTGAAAAAGGACTTTTTGAGGTTGATGAATTCAAAAAAGCATCCACAATACTATTTTATGTTTCATATGACAACGAAGTGTACACACATGAAATGATAAAAGAATGTATTTCAGAAAAAAACATAGTTGTACCAGTTACAGACAAGCTTAGGGGAAAAATGATTCTTTCCAAGTTAGATAATTGGGGTGATCTAGCGATTGGTTCTTATAACATACTTGAACCTAAAAAAGAAAAGATAAAAGAAATATCAATCGATGATGTTGATCTTATAATTGTTCCTGGTGTAGGATTTGACGAAAGAGGTAATAGATTGGGGCATGGGAAAGGTTACTACGATAATCTACTAAAAAACTCAACGTCTTTGAAAATATCACTGGCTTTTGATTTTCAAATTGTTGAAAACATTCCAACTGAAAAACATGACATACCAGTGGATAAGATAATTACAGAAAAAAGAGTAATAGATTGTAAAAAAATCTAGGTAACGATCTCTTTCAATCTATTTGTTTCTACTGCTTTTTTTATCTCCATCGCGATTCTTTCACCATAGCTAATAGAATGTCCATAAAGATAACCTGAGTGAGGCGTAAACTGGGTCAATGGACTACCTGGAATACGCATTGAAACATCAAAAACAATCATCTCTTCTTTGCCTTTCTCGGCAGCAATAGCACCTTGTAGTGCAAACGGACCGAGTATACCTGGCGGGTATTCTTTTTTCGTGGTTTTAACAAATTTTTCCCCGAGATCAAATATTTTCTCAATGATAGATTCCTTGGTGGTAGCTGCTATGTGGCCTGTTTCAATGATTTTAGGTCTAAGATATTTTAGTACTTCTTGTTGCTCGTCTGCAGGAAGTCGGATGAGACCGTCGATATTGGTTTGTCTTCTTGTATCTGTGCCCATTATCTCAAGTTCATCATCAATGGCTGAATAAAAATAGTTGAAATTTATCTGCGCACCAATAACGTATTCTTCGATTACCGCTTTTTTAAGTGATTCCTTTGTTATTAACTTCTTTTTAATCATGTCCTCGGATTTTTTCTTATAGTCATTAAAACTTGTTGCATAGAAAAACGCTCTTTCATAACCGCGAATCGCTTCGCTTACTTTTACTATAACAAGCCTGTCGATATCCTTTGGTGATTTGAATATCTTCGGATGTCTTATGCCTGCTTTCTCAAGAAGATAATACTGGTTCTTTGGTACGTCTCTTTCCTCAAGCTTAAGCATGGAACGAGTTCCAAAGATTGGGATCATAAACTTGTTCTCAATGTCTTTGAAATCAAAGTATACCCAGAAATATCTGTTGTGAATGAAAATCGTGTTTTTCTTTCTAAGTTCTTCTTGAACAGATGGCTTAACTATGTCTGAGAATTTATCAAGAACTATTGTTTCATCAATGCACCCTCTACCGTCTTCACGTGTTTTGTAGTATTTTGTGTATGTTTTATCTCTACCTTTTTGACAAACAGCAAGTGTTCTAAAACCATGTTTTTTAGCACCACGGCATACATCAAGAGCAGAATGTCCGCCTAAAACACCGATTGTAATTTTATCTTTGTCGTAAGAATCAGCTAATTTCTGAATAACATCTCTTTTTATCATAGGGAAGCCACCCCATATACAGGGCCATTATTTGAATTTTGGCCTCTTTGAAAGATGAACAGACAATGGCATACTGTGCTGCGGGTAATCAGATGTAATTATATGGATTAAGTTGTAGAGTTCGTCTAAAGTGTATGCACGGTTTTCCTCACCAATTGTTTTAACTCTGAAACGAGGTGTAAATGTTTTGCTACTGCTTTCTTTTTCACCAACAACAACAATTAACGGAACCCATTCTTGCTCTGCATCACGTATTTTACGACTAACGCTCTCTTCTCGATCATCAATATCTGCCCTTACATGAACATAAGGTGATTTTTTGTTAAAATCTTCTATGAGCTTTTCACATGTTTTAACAAAATCACTACCAACAGGAATAAAACGTATTTGGGTTGGTGAAAGCCAAAGAGGCAACATCGGTTTTTGGCCTTTGCTCATTTTAATTGCTTCTTTTTCAAGCAAAGCATAGATTACTCGCTCAATAGCTCCTGAAGGGCTGCAATGAAGAATTAAGGGGTGTTTTGCTGTTCCGTCTTTATCTGTAAATTTAATGTCGTATCTCTCACCATTTTCTATGTCAATTTGATCTGTGCTTAATGCAGACGCTTTTTCAGACATATCAACAAAGTTAAACTCGTATTTTAAAACAAAGTAGAAAATTCTTTCATCCCACATCTCAAGTAAAACCGGTTTGCCTAGTTTTTTTACAAGATCAGTCATGAAATCCTTATTTTTTTCATAAAAATCTTTTGTTGTTCGCAAAGCCATCTCAATATCATTATTTTCAATGCCAATGTTTTTCAAAACACTAAGACATAAATCGTATCTTATTTTGAATTCATCCATAGCCATGTTTAAATCAGAAGTTAAAGCATGTACATCTGGCATTGTAAACGCTCTAAGTCGTCTCAAACCAGTAAGCTCACCTGATTGCTCTCGCCTAAAAGAATATCTTGTCAACTCATAGATTTTAAGCGGCAAATCCTTGTAACTAATTGTGGCATCGTGTGCCATTAAAAACTGCCCAAAACATGCGGCAAACCTCATGAAAAAAGTTCTCTTATCGCTTTCAATCTGGTATTGTCTTGCTGGAAATCTCTGCAAATATTTTGAGAGCGTTGGATGATCCATATCATACATTATCGGGGTTTCTACCTCAAGACCACCATATTCAATCACTCGCTGGGTTACATATTCCTCAATCAATTTTTTTATAAATCTGCCCTTGGGGTAGAATCTCATGTTACCAGCGTCAGATGCTGGCTCGTAATCTGCTATTTCCAACTTTTGCATTAATGCAACATGTGGTGGTTCACCTTTGACTGCCCTTGTTTTTTCTTTTTCGTAAAAGGCAAATTTCTTTAGGTTTTCATGTCCTTTGAAATCAAATTTACTGATATCATGCAACTTGCCATCTTCTGTTAAAATATGCCAGTAAGAACTAAGTTTTCTTTCTTTTTTCAACGACTCAGTTTCTTCACCTACGGGAATTATTTCTCTAGAAAGCTCTGAAAGTGGATGTCCTTTACAAGATATCTTAAATGATTTGTACCAACCGAAAGGTGCTCTGCGAACATTGAAATTTTTGTTTTTCAGTTCACACTCAATTTCCATTAAAATTTCCTGGGCTTTCTTTGGGTTGGCTAAATCAGAGGATAAATGAGCATATGGGTAAAGCATAATGTTTTTTACTTTAAGTTGTTCGGCTGTTTTTTCGATTTCAGCAACAGCCTGTTTAACAGCTTGACTAGATGATTTCTCATCAACTTTTTCTACAGCAGTAAAAGCAGTCAAAGCCTCCTCAAATCTATCTTTTTTAATTTTTGTTTCTTCAGGATTTTTAATTGCTTTTTCTTTAACTTCGTATTCTATATAATCGCTATGAATCAGTAATAATTTCATTGAATCAACCCTTAAAACAGATAACTGTTTTTAAAGATAATGATTAAAAAGATTATTAATGGGGGAGGCGGCGGAGGTGTAAAACACCGCTTTAGTAAAAAATTGTTGAAATTACTTGCAATCCCATCTCTCCGCCTAATTTAAGCAATATATTAGACAATATAAGAACGTTTCGGAAAAAATTCTAAAAAAAATTTCTCCTTAAACAATAGATAAGAGTTCATATGGCTTTTTTGTATGTCGCTGCATCAAGCAGTTTATCAATCTCTGATTTGTCCTTTATTTCCAACTCAACAAGCCATCCCTCAACATATGGACTTTTATTTATTGACTCAGGTGACTCCTCTAGTTTTTTGTTTACATTAACAATTTTTCCGCTTACCGGGGAATAAACCTCTGATACAGATTTCACTGATTCTACAACGCAAAGTTCTTCGCCCTTGTTAACTGTTTTGCCAACTGCTGGTAATTCAACATAAACAATATCTGTGAGCTCAGCTTGGGCATGATCAGTTATACCGATAGTTGCCCTGTTTCCCTTTATTTTCAGCCATTCATGCGTTTCAGTATACTTCAAATCATCTTTTACTTCATTTGCCATAATTTATCATCCCTCCAATAATTTACTAGGAGTTATAAACGTTTTCTAAATTCTTTTGAGACCAATCCTTTGGCACAAAAGGTGGTTTAACAACCTTGGCTTTCAAAGGTTTGTCTCTAACAACAATGTCTAAAGTGTTCCCATCTGCTCTAAGGTCATGACGGACATAACCCATTGCTATGCCTACGTTAAGACATGGCGAAAGTGTTCCGCTTGTAACGATACCAACTTTTTTTCCATCTTTTTGAATCTCACAACCGTGTCGTGGGATTCCTTTATCAACACACAATAAACAGGTCATTCTGTCAAAAGTGCCTTGTTCTTTTTGTTTGAGCAAAGCTGCTTTGCCTATGAAATCATGGTCCCAGTTTATAGTCCAACCAAGTGTAGCTTCGAGAGGGGTTTTTCCACCGTGAAACTCGTTACCGGCAAGCATAAAACATTTTTCAAGTCTTAGTGTATCACGTGCACCAAGCCCTACGGGTTTTATATCAAATTCTTTTCCAGCATCAATAATCTTATTAAATACGGTCTCTGCTTTTTTTGTTGGAGTAATTTGCAATTCAAACCCGAGTTCTCCAGTATAACCGGTATGGGAAATAATGCAGGGTACGCCTGCTACATCAATATATTGACAACCAAAAAATTTTACGGAATCAAGATCTATGTCGGTAAGCTTCTGCAATGTATCTTTTGATTTTGGACCTTGAATGGCAAGGATAACAAAATCTTTTGATACATCTTCTGCCTTTGCATTTAGTTTATGTTTTTTTGCTTGATCATTCAACCATTTAGTAACAATAATGTTCATACCGGCATTTGGGATCATCATGTATTTGTCTCCAAGATTCATAAAAATTGTGTCATCGATAATGGTCCCATCTTCCTTTAACATCTCTGTATATTGGCTTTGGTTTTCCCCAACTTTTGTTGCATCTGATACGGTAGTAAGACTAAGTAGCTTCGCAGAATCTTTTCCAGTGATCCATACATTACTCATGTGAGTAACATCAAAGATACCAACTGATTTTCTAACAGCTAGATGTTCGTCCATTATTGAAGTATATTGTATAGGCATCTCAAAACCGGCGAATTCAGTGAAACGTGCGCCTAGTTTTTTTTGCATTTCATATAACGGTGATCTGTTTACCATAATGTTTTCCCCGGGCAGGTGAATACAATAAACGTAATTTAAGATTTCTACAAAACATTTATTAGATATATATTATAACCCTGATGTCATGCAGCCAACACATATGGGGGGTGTTTACAAACAACAGGATAAGATATTCACTGAAAACCCAGATAATTGTAGGGGCCTACAGGTATACAACGAGAAACTAGTATCATATGAAGGCAGAGAGTTCCGATCCTGGAACCCACATAGAAGTAAGTTGGCAGCAGCGATTTTAAAGGGATTGAAAAACATAGAAATTAAGCCGGGTTATACTGTTTTATATCTCGGTGCTGCAACAGGTACAACTGTTAGTCATGTCTCAGATATTGTAAAAAATGGCATTGTATATGCTGTTGAGAGTTCACCGATTGCACTAAAAAAGTTGTTAGGCGTTAGCGAGAAAAGAAAAAATATCATTCCTATTCTTTCTGATGCTAATCACCCTGAGAGGTATAGCGCCATAGTATCATCTGTAGATTTAGTATATCAAGATATTTCACAGAGGAACCAGGCAGAGATTTTCATAAAAAATCTAAAAAAATATCTAAAGCCAGGTGGACAGGGAATTATAATGGTTAAGGCACGTAGCATAGATGTTTCTTCCAAGCCAAAAGAAATTTATGATGTTGTGGCTAATCAATTAAAAAAACATGGTTTTAATGTTATAGATAAAATGGATTTGTCACCATATGAAAAGGATCATGCTGTGATTTTGGTGTCTTTATAAAAATTTTTAGATTGTTATTTTTATTTCTTTTAACATCTTGTTTACAATATATCGTGGTGCTTCAAAAAGAAGATTTTTGTAAGGCGTTTGAGGTATTGATTCGGATTTGCTGGTTTCCTCTGCTTTTCGCACATGTTTTTTAATCTCATCTAAAAAAAGGTCTTTAATCTCGGCCTCGTGTTTAGCAAATAAGTTTTTTATTTCTTCTGATTTTAAAGAATCTGTAATTATTTTTTTGTTTTCTAATTTATTCAACAATGGTATAATTACACTATCGATCATCTCGCCCTTAGCTAAATCCACAAGATCATCAGCAAGCTGATAAGCAAGACCTATCTCACGGCCGTAATCAGCAAAAACCCTAAGAATATCACCAGACATATTAGCCTCAATAGCACCAGCTTTGCAAGCAGAAGAAAACAATACGGCATTTTTCAATTCTATTATCTTATTGTATTGTCTGAAAAAATCATTTTTTGTTAAAAAATCTTTCGAGTTTTTGTCAAAATTTTTTTTGTTAAAATTTACTTGTTCGAATTCGCCGGATAATATTTCATTCCATGTGTCAACGTATAATTTTGCGATTTCTTCGCCATGTTTTAGTGCCATTTTAAATCCTAAAGCAAGCATTCTGTGGCCAGTTAAAATTGCCGTGTCAACACCTTCTGCTACGTGAAAGGACGGTTCGCCACGACGTTCCAAATCATTATCTATAATATCATCATGAACAAGACTAGCACTATAAGCAAGCTCAATGCTTACAGCACCCTCAAGAGCCCTCTGATACTCATCATCAGATTCTTTACCCTGGGTACAAGTCTTAAAAGAAAGAAGAACTAAAAGAGGGCGTAAACGCTTACCATTTTTTAAGATCGATGTGATATTCCTATCAGAAATCATTGTTTTAATTTTTTTATTTAAATTTTTTGTAGTGTTTTCGAAAAAGAAATCTAGATTTGTTTTATTTTTATTCATCGTCTTACGCTCTAAACAAAGATGGGTTTAGTTAGCCTTTTTATTGAAGAAAATTGATATGCTGTTAGTTAAAGTTCTCCTTATAAATATATCGCATGTCTTTTTAAACTGTAAATATTGTTTATCAAAATTCGAAAAATATAAGTTATGTTAATACATACTTCGTGTTTGGAAATGAAGCATATGGTGACAAAGCCTAAAAATGCATGGGCATTAATAATTTTGTTGTGTTTAATGAGTGGCATGTTTATTTTGTGGGGCGGTTATTCATTAAAATTTGTTTTAGATATACCGTCTTGGGCTGATACCAGTCTTTCGTCAATTTATCCGATGCTTTATGTTGGTACTTTTTTATCTACAATAACATGGTTTGTTTTAGCATGTTTGTTACTTGTATTTGCTTATTATACCTTTAAAGCAAAAAGTTGGATTTGGACTGCGGGAATTATAATTTCCACCGTGTTTATAGTTGTTCTAGGTTTTATGCTTGCATCGTTTATGGTTACTGCAGTATTGTTCGTGGAATCTTTCGCGATTCTGGGATTAGTCACCATTGTAATTAACTTCTTGATAGATCTTGGTATTTTATATTTTATAACAAGGCCTAATGTTAAAAACTATTTTGGAATTACCGTTTAAACCTGTGGAAAAAATTGTTCTTCAGATTGTTAAATTTATTTCTTTTAACATTCTATTTGTTATGTATCTCGGAGCATCATTAAGAAGTTTTTTGTATTGTGATGGTGGTATGATATCTAATCTGCTTAGTTCTTCGGCTTTTTTCACATGCATCTTAATTTCTTTAAAAAAGATTTCTCTAATCTCAGAGTCGTGTTTAGCAAATAAGTTTTTTATTTCTTCTGATTTTAAAGAATCTGTAATTATTTTTTTGTTTTCTAATTTATTCAACAATGGTATAATTACACTATCGATCATCTCGCCCTTAGCTAAATCCACAAGATCATCAGCAAGCTGATAAGCAAGACCTATCTCACGGCCGTAATCAGCAAAAACCCTAAGAATATCACCAGACATATTAGCCTCAATAGCACCAGCTTTGCAAGCAGAAGAAAACAGCACAGCGGTTTTTTGTTCGATTATTTCGTTGTATGATTCGAGTGCTTTGTTTTTTGATGTTGATAAATTTTTAAAAAATTTTTTGTTAAAATCGACTTCATCTATTTCTCCGTTTACAATTTTGTCCCATGAGTCAATGTATAGTTTTGCTACGTCTTTACCGTGATCTAGTGCAATGTTAAAACCTGTTGCTAACATTTTATGTCCAGTTAACAAAGCACTTGCAATTCCTTCTTTAGCATGAAAAGATGGTTCACCACGACGTTCCAAATCATTATCGATAATATCATCATGAACAAGACTAGCACTATGAGCAAGCTCAATGCTTACAGCACCCTCAAGAGCCCTCTGATACTCATCATCAGATTCTTTACCCTGGGTACAAGTCTTAAAAGAAAGATGAGCTAAAAGAGGGCGTAAACGCTTACCGCCCTTTAAAACTTCGACGATTTTTTCATCCGGAATTATAACTTCAATTTTTTTATCTAAATTTTCTGTAGTATTTTCGATAAAAACATCTAAATTCGATGAGTATTCTTCCATTCACTCCCCCAATTTATCTTAATCCTATATTATTTGTCGCTAATAGTATATATTTTTTGTTATTTTGAATGATTTGGCCATTATATACTTCGGAGCTGCTCTTCTGAGAACCGAGAGAACAGCATAGCTATCTTAAATAGTTTACCTATCTTTTTGATGAAATCAGTGTTGTTATCTCATAATTTTGGAATGTAAAAAATGATGTTCATATTTATAAAAATTATGTTACTATGATAACAAAACCTAAGCGTTTTTGTTATTATCTTATTTTTGTAGGTACCTGGCAATTATGTATATCTCGGAGCTGCTTTTACGAGACGCAGAAGGAGAAAAACGACTAACTATCTTAAATTTTTTATTTACCTCTGAGATGAAATTACGCAAATCTTCGCCCTCAAAAACTTTGCAGATAAAGTGCCCGCCGGGTTTAAGCAGAAAACACGCTAATTTAAGTGAATGCTCGCAGAGATAAACACTTCTTGCCTGGTCAACAGAATAGTTGCCAGATATATCTGGGGACATATCAGATAAAACAACGTCAGCATTTCTGTCACCAACAACATCTCTGACCTCTTCTGCAGTAATTTCTTCTGTTAAATCACCCTGCAAAAATGTTACGCCATCAATTGGGTTTATGTAAGCTAGGTCAATACCCACTACTTTCCCTTGATAACCGACAAGCTCTTTTGCAACCTGGCTCCATCCACCTGGTGCAGCGCCAAGATCTACTACTACATCGCCTTTCTTAACTATGCTGAATTTATTTTGTATCTGTTCAAGTTTAAAAGCAGAACGGGCCCTATAGCCGACTCGTTTAGCCTCTTTGTAGTAATGTTCCTTTTTTTTCTCTGAGTACCAGCGAGTCATGTTATAGTATGATGTCTATGTCCAAACGCTCAGCTAGCTCTTTGTACCTGTTTCTTATTGTAACTTCTGTGACACCAGCTACATCTGCTACTTCTCTCTGTGTTCTGCGCTCACCACACAGGATTGATGCTATGTATATCGAGGCTGCTGCGACACCAGTTGGTCCACGACCACTAGTTAATTCTTTGTCAGCAGCGTCTTTTAGAATCTCAATAGCTTTTGATTGAACGTCTCCAGACAGCTTTAGTTCACTGCAGAACCTTGAAATGTAATCCTGTGGTGAAGTTGGCATTAGTTTAAGTCCAAGTTCTCTTGCTATGAAACGGTATGTTCTACCTATCTCTTTTCTTGAGACACGTGAAGAACCTGCAATTTCGTCAAGTGTTCTTGGAACGTTACATTGACGACATGCAGCGTACAAAGCCGCTGCTGATACACCTTCGATGCTTCTACCGCGTATTAGATTCTTAAGAACAGCTTTTCTGTAAATCATAGCCGCTGTTTCTCTAACATTTCTTGGCAATCCCATACCAGATGCCATACGGTCTAGCTCTGATAACGCAAAAGCTAGGTTACGCTCTGTTGCATCGCTAACCCTTATACGTCTTTGCCATTTCCTCAGCCTGTATAGTTGTGCTCTGTTACGTGTTGGAATAGATTTACCATAAGAGTCACGGTTTTTCCAACCAATCATTGTGCTAAGACCTTTGTCATGGATAGTGTAAGTCATTGGTGCACCGACACGCGCTCTTTTTTCACGCTGTTCACTATCAAATGCACGCCACTCTGGACCTTGGTCAATAAAATCTTCGTCAATTACAAGCCCGCAGTCTTCACAAACAAGTTCAGCTCGAGAATAGTCCTTTGTTAAATGCGTGCTACCACATTCAGGACATTGAGTAATTTCTTCAATACTTGGTTTATCTTTTTTCTTTTTAGCCGATGATGGCATCATAGGAAAATTCCCCCATAAATATTTTAAACTTTTCGATACGCTTTTAAGGCAAATAATGGAACTTATATATATAATTTTCCCAGTTTTGGGCTTTGCATAATAAAAAAATTTAAAAACCATTTTTGGATTCGATGTGCTATATACATAGTACATGGGGTATGATTTATGAACTTATCAATTCCTCCAGAACCGACAATAATAAAAAAACAATTCAACAAAGAAAAAAATAAAATCGAAATGAAAATCGAAACACTGGCATTATGGTTTGGAAACAGATTACCAAGCTATCTATGGAATGAGGGAGGCTGGGCTAAGCCACTAAAAGAAGAGGGATACAACTGGCAGAGTTTTCTAAAAATACTGGCACTTCATAAAAAAGATATGATAAAATGGTCATGGGATACTTTATCCTGGAGAGATTTTCTAATCAAAATACAGAAAACGCTCGCAGATCCGGTTTTTAAAACAATGCTGGCAGAACCTTAGGGGGGAACTAAATGACAGAATCTGAAATAGATGGTGTACCAATAGTTCTTACAGCCTCGCGTGCAGAGGCAAACGAGTACAACAACAACCCTTTTGATGCGTTTATATGCACTTTTCCAAGAAAATTATCAGGATATATACTTAGAGAGCATTTAGCAAATTTAGAGAATAATGAGGATGGAACCGCCAGATCTACCATTTACGGGTTAAGAAAAGTAGAATCGATGCTTGTTGACGAATTTGGTAAAGAAAATGTGGTCGTCTCTCACTACGATAATTTGGATAAATTCCTTGGTAAAAAAACAAAGATAGTCGGCATCTCATCAATGGATCCAATGGGTCTTGCCTATGTTTCTACAACTTATAATTCTCTCATTGGTTTTGGTGGAGAGGCGCTGAATGCCTTTGAGTTCAAAAAATTAGTTGCTCATCCAGCTATACAGAAATATAAACCAAAGGTTATAGTTGGTGGTGCTGGTTCATGGCAAATCAGTGAAGCAGGCGCACAAGAGAGTTTGGGAATTGATGTACTTTTCCAAGGGGAGGGCGAAGCAGATCTTGTTAACATTTTTAGAAAAATGATGAGGGGAGAAAAGGTTCCTTCTTATTTTGAGGCAAAAAAACCTGATCGAGAGAATGTGCCTTTGATAAAACATGCTGCATCATATGGTATGGTGGAGATAACTAGAGGTTGTGGGCGTGGTTGTCAGTTTTGTAGCCCGACAAATCGAACTAAGTATTCTTTCCCAATCGACCATATAATGAAAGAGGTTGAAACCAACATAAAAGAGGGAACAAAATCTATCTTTACTGTAACTGAGGATATCTTTCTTTACAAGTCAAAACCAGGTTTTATTCCCAATAGGGAAGAGATAGTTAAGCTTTACAAAACAATCGCTTCTTATCCTGGTGTAGAGTATATTTTGCTTTCGCATGCATCGCTTGCACCAGCGATATACGACCGGAAACTTATGGAGGAACTGTCGCCGATTTTACTTGAAAAAACCAAATGGAACCCAAAGACAAGTGCGACATACAAAAAACCGTTTGTATCAGTTGAGGTTGGGATAGAAACCGGTAGTGTTCGCCTCATGCAGAAATACATGAAAGGAAAGGCACTCCCTTACAGTGTAGACAAATGGCCTGAACTCGTAGTACAAGGCGTTGGAACTATGAATGACTATGATTGGTGGCCGCTGTGTACAATCATGACAGGACAGCCAGATGAGACCGAAGATGATGTCATAGCTACTTTGAATCTTATTGATGATCTTAGGGATCATAATGCCAAGATGTTTTACACACCTGTTTTGTTTATACCGTTGAAAGAGGCGGTTTTAGGAAACCATAGAAGAACTAAGCTTAAGAACCTCACAGAGTTGCAATGGGAGATACTGGCTAGATGTTGGAGGAACAACATTGATTTCTGGGCGCCAGATATGCAGAAGATTATTGGGCCTGGTTTCTTCTTTACTCATTGGTTATACGCCAGATGGAAACATGGTAAAAAGGCAACCGCACCTATGATGCATCTAGCAGGCTTTCCAGTCGCTGGTAAAATCGATAGAAAATGCAACCCAGAATATTGCCAACAAAACAGTAGTTTTAAAGAGATTTTTGAGCAAATAAAAGAAAGGTTTTAAGCTAAGCAAATAAACCAGTGATTCTATCAGTTTTTTAGAAAAGCCTTGTATGCCAGATAAGCTGAGTAAACGTCTGCTTTGCTTGTAACCTCATATGGTGAATGCATAGACAAAACTGGTGGACCGAGATCAATTACTTCCATGCCAAGTCTCGAGAAGTATTTTGCGACTGTGCCACCGCCGCCTTTGTCAACCTTGCCGAGCTCACCTGTCTGCCAAGGTATTTTTTCTCTATTCAGTAAGGATCGTATTTCTGCAACGTATTCTGCTGATGCATCATGAGCCGAGTATTTGCCGCCGTGGCCAGTGTATTTTGACATTACTACACCGTTGCCAAGTGATGATGCGTTTTTAAGTTCAAAGACTTCCGTGTAGTTTGGTGTAACAGCTGAGTTTACATCAGCTGAGATGACTTTGGATTTTAACATGACGCTGTCGACATCAACGTTTGGGTCCATTTGTCTTATAATCGATCGGATGAATGTTGCTACTTGTGCTGTTGCATTACCTTCGCTACCTATCTCTTCTTTGTCAACAAATATTGAAAGTGCTGTGTGCTCAGGGTTTTCTAAAGTAAGTATCGCTTTTAATGATGCGAAGGCACTTGCTCTGTCATCTTGTCCATATGAGCCGACCATGGATTTATCAAACCCTATATCTCTTGCTTTGTATGCGGGGACTGCCTCTATTTCTGCTGAGACGAAATCCTCTTCATCCATACCATAATCATTATGCAATTTTTCTAGAATCGCTGTTTTAATTTTTTCTTCAAACTCACCTGTGGCTGGTATGCTACCTACAACAATATCCAGTGTCTCGCCTTTTATTGCCTCATCCATCTTTTTTTCATCTTGTACTTCCTGCGATAGATGCGGCAGTATGTCTGGTACAGAGAAAACTGGGTCTTTTTCATCCTCGCCAAGAGTAAAAAATTGTTTTTGTCCATCTCTTTTTATAACAACACCGTGCAGGGCGAGTGGTATTGTCAACCACTGGAAATTTTTAATTCCGCCGTAATAGTGTGTTTCAAACAAGGCAAGGTTGCTATCAGAATCCTCATACAACGGAACCTGTTTTAGATCAAGTCGTGGTGAGTCGATATGCGATATAACTATGCGTAGACCTTCACTTACCGGTTTTTTACCTGGAACGACAACGGCTGCTTCTGATTCTCTGTTCAAAAGTATTTTTTTGTTGAATTTTGTAGCGTTTTCTTTTATTTTTTGTATGGTTTCTCTCTCTGTTTTTGATGAGTTTAAGAATTTTTTGTATTCATCGGCAAAATCAAACGCTTCTTTTATCTGATCTTTAGATAATAAATCCCATGCTGGTTTCTTTTTGTATGCATATTTGCTCTCTTCCTCAACCATACAATTGCTCTCCCTTCATTGAGTCATATGTAACCTAAATAAAAAGGTAACTAAAAAAGAGAAGAGAGCGGGGTGTAAAGTTTATCTTCTTATTATTAGAACTACGATTATAACACCGATTATAACTATTATTGCTATTATCGCAGCGAAAAGAAGAATAGCGGAATTTGAATCTTCTTGGTTGTTGCCATTGTTATTGCCACCATTACTGGTTCCATCTTCTGATATAGTAATGGTAGTAGATGCATATCCTTGTTTATCGTCTGAATCAATTACTGATAAGCTAACTTCGTATGTTCCTGCTTCGTTGTATGTATGAGTTGGGCTTTCGGCGGTTGAATCTGTTTCCAAATCTCCATCGAAATCCCATTCGTATTCATATGAATCTTCGCCGGAAACAGTTGCGGAAAATTCGATATTTTGTCCAACTTTTCCCGTGGATGGTGCAGTGATTTCTACGTCTAATTCTCCAGGTATATCATAAAAAAAATCAGTATAATATTCTGTAGAAGAAACAGAATCGGTGGTTTCTATATAGATGCCTGTGTATGTCTCACTACTACTACTATTAAAATCAAAGACGAACGTAATAGTTGATCCAGAATATTCAAAATCTATGCTTCCCGGTGCCTCTAAATCTATGAATAATTCACAGTTTGTATTTACATAGAATATGCTGTATTCATGATCAGTAGTGGAAAGTGATAAAATATAAGAAACATAGTTTTCGGAATCCGTATCATTGATATCGCCTCTGTTTTGAATATCTCCTTCCACTTCTAATGTTAAAGTCACTTCCTTATTTTCTCGTACATAGTTGATTTTGACTATATCGATGTTTGGTTTTGTAGTAATATTCTCTCCATCAATATCTAAGACGTCGTTAGGGTCATCTGTAAATGATTTTTCTTCATCTGCTGCATGAACTGAAAATGTCGAAGTAAGCAAAAGGCAAGTCAATATTAATCCAATAATTACTATTTTTTTTATCATTTTATCACATCTTTTCTCCAAATTTTTCAACTCCTTATAGAAATTGTGGTTTATAATATTTACACAAAAAAAGATTTTGTTAATAATATATTTAAATCTAGGTTTTTTGGTAAAGGACCATTATCTAATTTTTAGATTTTATTTTAATTTCTTTCTAATGTTTTGTACCATCACTGTGAAATCTTCCAGCGTGGTTTCGATTGTATTGAGTGTTTTGTGTACTTTATCTGTGACTACTGCCCCCTGAGGTGATGGTTTTATTACTCCATCGTTTTCTAATGTTCTTAACGAGTATCTAATCATATGTTGTGGTTGTCCTGTCATTTGTGAAAGGCGTATTATGCCTATTGGGCCGTGATCTTTAACTGTTTTTAAAATATCCAGATGTCTGCTTAGTAGGCCTAGCTCTTTTTCTGCTACGCCAGTTATGCCTGATCTTCCTTTTGTTTTTTCTTCCATAACACACCTCCTGAGTTAATTGTTAACATATGTAACGCGCTACTTCTATATAAAATCATTGATTGAAAATATCAACCACGCTTATAAAAGAAAAAATATAAGATAGAGAATATACATTCAGTAACTCATGGCAGCCATAGGATTTGCATTACTATCTATAAGCCCTTTACACGAGAAAGATGTGTATGAATCTCTCACGAGAATGTCTGAGATAATTGAGGTTCATCCGCTTTTTGGCGAATACGACATCCTGATAAAAATATCTTGTAACGATATTGATGAGATAGGCAGTGTAGTAATAAAAAAGATTAGATCTTTACAGGGCGTAGTTGATACAAAAACGCTTATCGGAACTAAGAGTTTGTCAGGATAAAGTTTATTTTTTCCTCTGTTGACGGGCGAGGTATCTGATTCTTTCTCCGACCATTACCATTTCTGCTATGAATCTTATTTCGTAGCTTTCTTCTTCGCTTGATACTTGCCCTACAATCAACATTTTTTACCACACTTCCATTTCAGTTCATTTCATGTTAATTGTTAACACTTACCAATATTATATGTGTCTTTCCCAATATAAATATATTTCTATTTTTTTAAAAAAAACTACATAAAAATAAGATGCCAAAATACACAGATAAATTTATGTACAAAAACAATTTATTATAAACAGCTTTAAGGGGGAAAAATATGAAAAAAACAATAATTCTACTAACCATACTAATTCTATTGGCGACAGTTACAATAAACCAAAAAGCCTATTGCAAACAAACAGAAACAACAGATAATAATATACCCACAAATGAAGAAATTATATACATAGACGACAACAACACAGCAGGGCCATGGGACGGAACAATAGAACACCCATACCAACATATAAACGACGGCGTCTTCAATTCAGCAGAAGGAGATACAATATATGTTTTTAGTGGAACCTACTACGAAAACGTAGTTATCAACAAAACAATTAAACTGATTGGAGAGGACAAGAACCTTGCAATAATAGATGGCATGTATGGGAAGTATGTTCTAAAGATAATAAAATATAATGTGACTGTTAAGAATTTTACAATCAAGAACTCGGGTGGTTACAAGGGGGATTCTGCAATAAAAATTGATTCTGGAAATAATACTATATCAAATTGCAACATCTATAGAGCAAGAACAGGCATACATCTAAACAACTCAAAAGAAAATAAAATAATGAATTGTTTTTTTAACACAAACGGCGAAGGAATATACTTAATAAATTCATCAGAAAACACGATAATGTATTGTCAATTTTGCCATAACAGCATAGGTGTTAATATTCAAAGTTCTCAGAAAAACAAGATATACGATTCCTATGCGCATACAAATGGCATTGGGGTGTTCTTAGAGGCATCTTCTGAGATAGAAATAATGGGTTGTTCTATAAGCGATAACAACGACAACCAGGGCGGCATATTCTTATTTGAATGTAGTTTTATAAATATAACTAACTGCAGCATTAACCACAATGGCGTGGGAGTAAAAATAGGAAGCTCAGAAAATGTATCTGTAAACAAATGCGACATAGCATTTATCACACATTACGCTTTTAAAATAGAGGACAGTTCAAAAAATATTCTCATAGAAAATAGCGAAATTAAAAATAGTTTTCGCTACGGGGTACATGTTACAAACAGCCAAATAAAAACAAGAAACAACAACGTATATGGAAATAGTATTTACGGACTGCACGCTAAAAAATCTGTTTGTGACGCGAGGAATAATTGGTGGGGTTTTTTCACAGGACCAGCATACACCGGGCTGGGTAAATCAGATAGGATAACAAGAGAGTTTGGAAAGGTTTTTTATGTACCATGGATGCTGAAAAAAATAATAGGAGTAGGTTGTAGTTGGGAGACAAATAGTATATTTGAGAAACTAGAACAACCAGATGATGCACACGAAACAATAGTAAACCAGGGTGGTGACATGGATTCTGATGGTTGTACTGATTTCTGGGAGGAGAAATGGGGATACAACCCGGGTGTTTGGAATGACCACCTACTTCTAGACCCCGATGGAGATTCTTTGAATAACGTTGAAGAATGTTATACGGATCAATGGGGCTCAAATCCTTTCTATAAAGACATTTTCTTAGAGATAGACTGGATTAAAACAATGGATTCTTCAACAAACAAACCACCAGCCGATCAACTGAATCTAATGATATCTGCTTTTAAGAATCATGACATAAATCTTCATATCGACGTTGGAAATCTAGGCGGTGGAGAAGAAATAATTTATAAATCCAATTTTTCGTATTCAGATCTTAAAGACTTATACTGGGATTATTTCTTGCATAATAATCTAGACAACCCGCGAAAAGGTGTATTTCGTTATGATTTAATTTGTGATTATGGTGCTGGTCCAGGGTTTGCATTTATTGGATGGGATTGCCTTGATTCTTTTCAGATAGCTGCCAAAGCTTTAGAAGAAGGCGCCCCAAAATATAGTAGAGGAAGACTAGTAGTAACTGGTTCTATGCATGAAATGGGTCACACTCTCGGTCTTTTTGTAGATGATTTTGCAGGTATTGATAACTTAGCAACTAATAAATTTAAAAATAAAGAACTCTGGTTGTATATGAACTATAAAAGCTGCATGAGTTATAGCTATACATGGAGTATAATGGATTATTCAGATGGAACCCATTTGGGAAGAGATTTTAATGATTGGGGTAATCTTGATTTTAGTTTCTTCAAAAACACGCATTTTGAGTGGCCCAAGAGTTCTATTTAGTCTTCTTTCCACTTTGTAAGCAGAACACCAGCAATGAAAAATATAAGAGCAAACACAATAACAATTCCTGTATAGAACATTGACTTATCAAAGTCCATATTAATCATAGAATTACGCAAACCCTCATTCACATAGTATAGGGGAAGTATACGAGAAAAATCCTGAAGGAACTGAGGCATCTGCTCCAACGGGAAGAATGTACCAGCTAGAAACATCATAGGAAAACTAATCGCACCAGCAGCAGTATCTGCTGTTTCTTCTTCTTTAACAAACCGCCCGATAATCATACCCAAACCTGAAAACAGGAAACTGTTTGCGACAATGATAGCAATCATCCAAATATTGATGTTAATTACTATACCCCAAACCAGCATTCCAACCAAGATTGCTATAGCTGTAGAAAAGAACGAGAGGAATAGCATGAACAGCATTTTAGCCAGTATCCATTCCGTTCTTGTTATGGGCGTAGTCTGAAGTTTCCTTAGAATACCATCCTTCCGAAACTTTGTGTTACGCTCAATACTGCCATAGATACAAAGCTGCATTATGGTAAACCCTATCATCCCTGGTATGAAGAAATCGATGTACTTGAACTTCTTAGTAATAGTACTAACCTGACTCATACCAATAACATGCCGGCCGCCACTGAAACCAAGGTTCAACTCCTGTAAACTGCTACCAACTATACTACGCACAACTGATGTTGCACCTTGATCAGATGGATCATAATAAAATGAGAGATTAATTGACGCATTAGAATCATAGAACGACTGATTGACCTTAGCACCAAAACCTTCAGGTATCACCAATGCACCCCTGAGATCTTTTTCCTTTATGTACTCGGTAATATTCCTGTCATTAGGTATTATTTCTATCTTTAGTACAGAGATGTTTTTTAGCATGTCTAGATATTGCTGTGACCATGCTGATTGATCCTGATCTTGAACATATAGGTTGTAAGTTGTACTATCAGTCCCAGAAAATATTGCACCAAATATCAATATCAAGAGGACGGGAAACACTATCGCCCAAAATATAGTTCCGGGGCTCCTTATCCAACCCTTCATACTAGCAACAAAATCAGTGGCAATAATACGTGGATTCATTTATTCCTCCTCCTCCGAAAGTTTTGCACCGGTAAGATTAAGGAAAACCTCTTCCAAGTTGGATCTACGTATATCTATGCTTTCATAGTCAATGCAATCATGTCTAAGATTGGATAAAATCTCAAGCACCCTATCCTTATAATCAATCTTTAAAGCAATATCGCCATTTCCCTCAGAATGTACGTCGTATCCTTTTTCTTTCAGCATCTCAACAGCATTAGCATCCCTACATTTTTTGATATGAAGGATACTACCAGAACCATATTTATCAACTAATTCATCGAGAGAACCCTCTGCTATAATCTTCCCCCTATGAATAATAGCAATATGGTCAGCAAGATACTCTGCTTCCTCCATATAATGAGTGGTGAGAAAAACAGTTTTACCTTTATTTCGTAAATCTGCAATAACCTTCCAGACTTCACGACGCGCCTTAGGATCAAGCCCAGTGGTCGGTTCATCAAGGAATACTATCTCAGGGTCATTGACAAGGGAGATAGCAACACCGACACGTTGTTTTAGACCTCCTGAAAGTTTTTTGTACAACATGTTTTTATGAGAATCGAGATCCATGGCTTTTATAATCTCATCTACATCAGCTCTTTTTTTGTAAAGTTTTGAAAAATATAGTAAGGTTTCTCTAACAGTTAGTCTCTCAAAAGAATGGAATTCCTGCGGGAGTATGCCAATTTTTTCTTTAACATCGTTAAAAGATGTAGAAATATCTTTATCAAAAATTTTCACTGTACCTGCTGTTGGTTCACGTATAGATTCAATGATTTCGACAGTGGTTGTTTTCCCAGCGCCATTCGGGCCAAGGAAAGCAAAGACTTCGCCTTTTTTAACTGAAAAAGAGATATCATTTACTGCAACCAAGTCTTCGTAGACTTTACGGAGATTAGAAACCTGTATAGCAACGTTTTCAGGTGCAACTGATTTTTCAAATGTTATCTTGCCTTCTGCAGAACATTTTGGGCAGGTTACTTTTATAACTTGACTTGGTTCACCAAAGAAATTAAAAACATTGTTACAACTTGGGCATCTGACAGTTTTCTTAATCATATATATTCTCTTTTTTTGATAAATATTTTTATAGAGAATACGCCCATACAAAAACTAGTATTTATCCTTTATCAATAGGGTCATATTAGTTTTTTTTCCGTTATTTTCATGTTTTTATCTAATTTATAAACTATCGGCACGCCAGTTGGTATCTCAAGATTAGGTATGTCTTGCTCAGATATATTTTCTACATACATTGTGATTGACCTGAGACTGTTGCCATGCGCAACCACAAGTATTGTTTTTTCTTTTTGGATGTCTTTTAAGATATTGTTTTTAAAATAAGGTATGGTGCGCATCGTAGTATCCTTCAGACTCTCACCACCAGGGGGGTTAACATCGTAGCTACGTCTCCATAAGTGCACCTGCGCTTCACCGTATCTCTTCATCATTTCAGCTTTGTTCAACCCTTGCAGTTCACCATAGTATCTCTCTGCCAAATCAATTGACTGGTAGATGGGTAATTCTTTACTCTCATCCCCGGCATAATGTTCCCAGTCATGTATTCTTTTTTCTTCATGGTGTATAACAGGTGTTTTCTTACTGTTTGACTTAACTAAAATATAATGCAATGTTTGTACAGATCTTAGCAAATGAGACACATAAATAACGTCAAATTCAACGTCTCTAAGTTTATCCCCAGCCGAAATAGCCTCTTCGATACCTTTTTTTGACAGCGGTACATCAACCCAGCCGGTAAAACGATTCTCAAGATTCCATACAGACTGCCCATGTCTAACTAGTATTAGTTGAGCCATCACTCTTCATCTCCACAAAATCATATCCAATAAAAGGTTATAGTATTTTTTCTTTTGTACAACTAATCATATTTTTATCTCAATACCAACCGGGCAATGATCTGACCCGAAAGCATCCTGCAAAATAAACGCTTTTTTAACATGAGGCAAAAACTCTTTGTTCACAAAAAAATAATCAATCCTCCAACCAACATTACGCTCACGAGCACCTGTTTTCATATCCCACCACGAATACTCGTTTGGCTCCTTGTTAAAATATCTAAAAGTATCAACATAGCCATGATCAACAAACGTATCAATCCAAGCCCGCTCAATTGGTAAGAAACCAGATATTTTTTCGTTTTCCCTTGGCCTTGCCAAATCAATTTCTTTATGAGCTGTGTTAAAATCACCGCATACAACAATGTTTTTTCCTTTCACTTTCAGATTATCAACATATGCTAAAAAAGTGTCGTAGAATTTAAGCTTGTAATCTAATCTTTCCTGATTTTGTTTCCCATTTGGAAAGTAGATATTAAACAGAGTAAAAGATGAGAATTCTGTAATTAATGTTCTTCCTTCGGCATCGAATTTTTCTATGCCGAAACCAGTCTTAACGTCTTTAGGCTTCTCTTTTGCAAAGGTTGCTACTCCACTGTAGCCACCTCTCTCTGCTGGGTTAAAAAAGACATGATAACCAGGGGGATTTCTTAGATGTGGTGGTAGTTGTTCTGGTCTTGCTTTTATTTCTTGGAAACAAAAAACATCGGGTGTCTCTTTTTTTATAAAATCATATAAACCTTTTTTACCAGCAGCTCGCATACCGTTTACGTTCCATGATAAGATTTTCATAATATCACTTAGTTTCTCTCAATCAAAGCCATGTAGAAACCATCTGTTTTATCTTCATCTGGCCAAAACCTTTTTTCATCAACTAGTTTAAAGTTAATGTTTTGTTTTTCAACAAATTTTTTTATTTGATCTTCTCCCTCAGATGGCAATATACTACAAGTAGAATAAACCATCCTACCGCCTTTTTTTAACAAACCACAGTACCTATGAAGTAGCTCGGTTTGCAATTTATAAAGTCGCTCCAAATCAGGAGATGTAAGCTTCCATTTAATATCAGGGTTTCTCCTCAAAGTACCAAGCCCGGAGCAAGGCACATCAAGTAACAACCTGTCTGCTTTTCCTCTAAGCCTCTTGTAGATTTTAGATGAATCGATATGTTTAGTTTCTATATTGTATGCTCCTGTTTTGTTTGCTCTTTTTCTAAGTATTTCTAATTTCCATTTCTGTGTATCCATGGCTATTATCCGACCTTGGTTTTTCATCAAAGCAGCTAGATGAAGTGTCTTGCCTCCTTCTCCAGCACATGCATCCACAACAAGCATACCTGGTTCTAGTTCTAAAAATCTTGAAACCATCTGCGAAGCAGTATCCTGAATTTCAAAATAACCTTCTTTGAAGCTTTCTAGTTTGAAAACATTGATCTTATTTTTAATTAGCAGTGCATCTGGAACATTATCTATTTTTTCAGTTTGTATACCATCTTTTTTAAGAATTTGTACTAATTCATCCCTTGTTTTTTTCAACGTATTTACCCTGATGATAGTATCTGGTTTTTCATTAAGAACTCTAACAACAGGATTCCATTTTTCACCTAATTCTCTTACCCCTAGCTCATCAAGCCAATCAGGTACTGACTCTCTTATCGCCCTGATTTTTTCTGCATCTGAAAAACGTTTTTTAAGTTCTATATTTTTAGAGCACTGTTTGCTTTTGTATAAAAAATATAAATTGTATATTTCCCACATATCTTTTTCATTAAATGAGGGTTCTTTGTCAGATAGAACCCATAGAAGCCGCCAATAACGAGTTATGTCATAGACTGTTTCTGAGAAAAAACCTCTTTGATCATCAGCCCAATTTTTATTGTTTTTCAAAGAGATCATTATTGCTTTTGTTGCTTGAACGTTGTCTTTGAATATGGTTTTTAAAGCAAAAGAAAGCTCTTTTGAAACTGGTTTAAATTGTGCGATTGTAACCATATTATCTACATTCCATGTCCAATCCAGTAGACTAAATAAATTAATAAAGTAAACTCACAATCTCATGAAAAAATTTGGTGATTTATTTGAAACACGTACATTACACAGATGTTGAGTTAGAAAAACCATCAGAACAAGGAATAAAAGACATGAATGTAAGATGGCTTATTTCAAAGAAAGATGGCGCTGAGAATTTTGCTATGCGTCTTTTTGAGGTTAAACCTGGTGGCCATTCTCCACTGCATCAGCATGACTGGGAGCACGAAGTTTTTATTTTAGAAGGCAATGGTATCGCATTTGATAAAGTTCATGAAAAGCCGTTTAAACAAGGTGACGTGTTTTTTATTAAACCAATGGAGTGGCATCAACTTATCAACAAAGGTGACAAAACGTTGAAGTTCCTCTGTTTGATTCCTTATAAATAATTTTCTTGTTTTAGGCAATTTTCACAAATACCATATACATCGATTTGAAAATGACAAATATCGCCTTTGACTTTTGTTTTTAGGAAATCGATTTTATCAATATTAAAATGGGTTGTTTGATTGCATTTCTGGCAGATGAAATGACAATGGTTGTTCTTCTCTCGCGAATATATCATTTTCCGATTGCAAATATAGGAGTGTAGTTCTTTCTTTCTTCGTAAATCCTTTAAGAATCGATAGACTGTTGCTATCCCAATATTATGATCTTTTTCCTTTATTTTTTCATATAATTCATCTGCGGTAAAAAATGATGTAAATATCGATATTTCGGATTGTATAAGTTCTTTTTGTTTGGTTTTTCTTGATTTTTTTGCCATATTGCTTATTCCTCATTATTGATAATGGGAATCAATAATATTTTTAAATAGACTGCGCTTGAAAAGATACAACTAAAATGAGAATGAGGAAAAAATTATGTTTGAACTGGCATATATTATCTTAGCGACAATTGTCGTTTCACTTATTTCGTTCGTTGGAGTTATAACATTAACTTTAAAGGATCAGATATTGAATAAAATCTTGCTTATTCTAATAGGGTTATCCGCTGGTGCGCTTATGGGTGGTGCTTTTCTGCATTTATTACCTGAAACTGTTGAAAGCAGCGAAAAATTCAATGTACCCTTACTTAATTTGTTTCTTTTTGTGCTTGTAGGTTTTATTCTCTTTTTTCTCATAGAAAAAGTTCTTCATTGGCGACATTGTCATAAAGGAGAGTGCGATGTTCACACATTTCAGTATATGAACCTCATCGGGGATTCCATCCATAATTTTATTGATGGATTGATCATGGCAGCAAGCTTTGTGGTTTCAATTCCTCTCGGCATAACGACGACGATTGCTATTTCATTTCATGAAATTCCTCAAGAAATTGGCGATTTTGGTGTTTTAATTTACGGGGGTTTTTCTAAGAAAAAAGCGCTTACACTGAATTTTCTTGTAGCGTTAACAGCCGTCATTGGAGGAATTGTTGGCTATTTCATTTCCAGCCGAATTGAAAACACCGTTCTGTATATACTACCATTTGCTGCAGGAGGCTTTATTTACATTGCAGCAACAGATCTTGTTCCAGAAATAAGAAAAGAAATAGATATGAAAAAATATATGGCCACTCTGCTTGTTTTTATATGCGGAATATTAATTATGTGGTTGACTAAAATCATGTTCCATGAGTGAAACACAAAATCGCTCCATATAGTTATTTCATAAGTTACATGAACAAATCTAGTACTCTAAATGCTATACCGCCTATTAGCAAAGCCAGTGTTATTTCAAAAATTGTTATATACATAGCACGTTTCCAGCCGGTCTCTTTTACCATGGCGGCAATTGTTGCTATACATGGTATATAAATCATTATTATCAATGCAAAAATTATCATTTGCAGCGGTGACATAACCTGACTTATATCGGTTGTTCCTGCGGCTGTTGCAAGCAGTACAAGTGCTGCTTCTTTTCTTAAAATACCAAATATGAATAGGAAGCCAGTGAATGCTGGTAATCCCAACCACACAACTGTTATAGGGCTCAAAAAATCAGAAAAAATTGAAAGTAAATTTGTTAATCTCATAGCCTCTACAATGATACTACCAACTATGATCAATGGTATGGCTGTTAAAACAAATGGTTTAAATCTTACCCACGCCTGTTTTAATATAACTCTTGAGGAAGGTGTTCTATAAGGTGGCATCTCCATTATTATTCCCACTGAAGCACCAGGTATTATTTTATTCAAAAGTCTACCAATCAAGAAAATCAGAATGAAATCAAATATGTATAGAGCAACTGCCCAGCCAACACCCACATAAGCACCAACTAGACCTAGAATAACTACGGTTCTCGCTGAACAAGGAATCAATGTTGAAAGTATCAAAGCAATATATCTATCTCTATTATTCTCAAGGATTCTACATCCTGCGCAAGCAGGCACATTACACCCAAATGCAACCAATAACGGCATACATGCTTTGCCGTGGAGACCCATTGTGTGACAAGGTCGATCCATTAGATACGCAACTTTTGGTAAATACCCTGAGTCTTCCAGGATGCCCAATATGATGTAGAATGGTAGGATAAAACCTAAAGCAACTGCGAGTGATGCATAAAAACCAACTACTCCTCCATTCCATGCAAGGTCTGGCCAAAAACCTGTGAGTTGAGGTCTTAATTGCTCAAATATATTCTGTAAATTTTCTGACAACCATCCGCCAAACAAAGAGATGAAACCAAGAATCGCAAGCATAATGACGAATAAAAGAACGTATCCGCCGATGCTGTGCATACTTAATGTATCTAGACGTTCACCCCAAGATGGTTTCTGCGGTTGCTCATGTATCTGAATTTCTCCTGCTATTTTTGCAGCGGTAGCGTAACGCTCAGAAGCCACTACCGTTGCACATGGTTCTTTGTGTATTTGTTCTATCTCTTGAGAAAAATTTCGCGCCAATTTGATTAGATCTGGTGCTTTTTTTTCTATTATTTTTGTTATTTCTAAATCTTCTTCTAAAAGTTTTATCGCAGTCCAACGCAATGGATAACCTATGTCAGTTTGTTTAAGTATCTCTTCGATTTTTTCTATCCTTTTTTCAATCTCTGAACCATATCTAACTCTTGGTTTTTTAACGGTTGTTTTTTGGTTAACTAGTTTTAGTGATTCGTCAACGGCTTCATGTACCCCAATTCCTTTTGTAGCAACTGTTTGGACAACGGGGATCCCGATAATATCACTGAGAAGTTGATAATTTATAACTATCCCTTTTTTCTTAGCAACATCGATAAGGTTTACAGCAAGAACTAGTGGTATCTGCATTTCTAATAATTGGAGAGTGAAAAAAAGATTCCTCTCCAGTGCCGTAGCATCAACAACGTTTACTACTACATCTGGATGTCCTAGCGCTATATATTCTCTAGATACTAACTCTTCTTGGGAATAGGTTGATAAAGAATATATGCCGGGGAGGTCAATAACTCTAATTCTTTTATCATGGTGAACTAATATTCCTTCTGCTTTTTCTACGGTTTTACCAGGCCAGTTACCAATAATCTGTCCAAGACCTGTTAATTGGTTGAATATTACGCTTTTTCCTACATTTGCATTTCCAGCGAGCGCTATAGTGAGATCTGGTTTTTCCATTTAGTTTTCCTCTAGTTGTATAAAAATCTTATCAGCAATACCCTTTCCGATAATGATTTTGCATCCTCTAACACAAACCTCAATTGGTCCCTTTAACGGCGCCCCACGTATAAGAGATACACTTGTTCCGTTAGTTAAGCCAAGATCGCAGAGTCGTTGAACAACATTTCTTCCACCCCGGACAAATTCAACTTTTCCTTTTTCACCTGGTTTCAAGCTTGTTATTGGGACAATTTTTTGTTTACGTTTCTCTTGGCTTGAAATATCTTTAGATATGCATTCGTTACAGTTGTTTACATCAATATTACATGGTGGTATTGGTGATCCATGTGGGCATTCAGTTGGTACACCTAACGTTTTACATAACGCTTGTTCTGTTTCATCGGTTATTACATGCTCCATTTTACAGGCCTGATCGTGAACATGTTCCTTTGGTATATGTAGAACTTTATCAAGGAAAACCTCTAGAAGTCTATGTTTTCGTTTGATTCTAGTAACTAGGTTTTCTCCTTTCTTTGTTAGAGATGCACCCTGGTAAGGTTCGTATTTTACAAGCCCGTCACGATCCATGCGTTGTAAAACTTCTGTTACACTAGCTGGTGCATTGTGCAATCTTTTTGCGATCTCTGTTGTTTTTGCTTTACCTTCCAGTCCAGCAATATCATATATTGCTTCCAGATATTCTTCAATTTGTTCCTGCGGCATAAAATCTCACAATATATAGTATATTGTATTATTAAGAATATAAATATTTCGGTTGACCTAAATTTTAGTTTTCGTATAAAGTATTTCACCAAAAAGATCCTTTATAACGATTAGTAGCTGGGCAACCAAAACATCGGTTCTCGGAATATGCCTGGCATGTTTTATATTCCACGCCACAGGGAGGTTTATTCAAGGATCTTTCAACAATCTTAATCGGCATAATAAAATCCTTTATACTTGATATTATAATGTTGAAATCCGCGCTTTGCACATCTTTATCCGGGCGTATCCGACAATCAATTATTGATTCAAGAGATGCTAAATCTTCGCCTGCGAATAACAACATTAAGTTTTCACTTCCAGATACAACAAAACCATTTAAAAAGAAAGGACAGTTTCGAAACATATTCAAAATCTTTGTAGTATTAGTCGTTCTTACCATTACCTTTGCAAGATATATTCCCACCTTGTTGATATTTGCTCCAGTAATCTGTTCTATTATTCCTCTTTCTTTTAATTTTTTTATACGCATTGCTACTGAAGGTTGAGAGAGTTTGACTATTTTGGCAATCTCTTCTTGAGACATGTCTTGTTTATCATGAAGTAAAGAAATTATTTTTTTATCTTTATCATCTAACATATTTTTTGTTTGTTGCATTTTTTACCTCATTAAAACGAATATATTATCAGCAATATTTACTATCTATATTAACTTTAGCTATAAAAAATAGGCGAAAATGGTTTTTTTGACAATAATTATTGTGGCAATGTTTATAATCAAATGCCCATGTATGTACATATCATGAGTAAAAATAATGAAAGGGAGGTGAAATAGAAAATGCCTGGTGGCGACAGAACAGGACCTTGGGGACTTGGACCTAGAACCGGACGAGCAGCAGGATACTGCAGCGGATACAACATGCCTGGTTACGGAAACCCTGGATACGGCCGAGGATTCGGTAGAGGCGGGGGACGAGGTTTCGGACGAGGAGTCTGGGGACGTGGCAGAGGTTTCGGATGGAGAGGAACATACCCTTATCCAACACCTTACTGCCCTGAAACAATTCCAGAACCCAGCAAAGAGGAAGAAAAAGCCTACTTGGAAGACATGGTAAAAGGTCTGGAAGAAGAAATAAAAATGATACAGCAAAGACTCCGAGAGTTATCAAAAGAAAAAAAGGAAGCTTCACAATAAGACCTTCAAGCTGCTATGTTTTTCTTTCCGTTGTAGAATATATTATAAGAATTAGAATAAAAAAAGGTGATAATTTACATGGAAAACAAAGATAATGTTGATTTAAAAATCACGAAAAATCTAAGTAAAATAAAACATAAAATCATTGTGTTAAGTGGCAAAGGCGGTGTTGGAAAAAGTACAGTTTCTGTAAATCTAGCTTTTGCTCTTGCACAAAAAAATTATAAAGTAGGTTTATTAGACAGCGATTTTCATGGACCCAGTATTCCTAAAATACTTGGCATTGAGAATAGAAAACCAACAAATTCTCCCATTGGTTTCAATCCTATTTCTGTTACACCTAATCTTAAGGTCATGTCAATGGGTCTTCTTCTTTCCGATAATGACTCTCCTATTATTTGGCGTGGACCAATGAAAATGGGTGCAATAAAACAGTTTATCGGTGAAGTCGATTGGGGTGATCTTGACTATTTAGTTGTAGATCTTCCGCCAGGTACCGGTGATGAACCATTGAGTATCGCTCAGCTTATTCCACATAGTGATGGAGCAGTTATTGTAACAACACCTCAGGATTTAGCATTAGTAAGTGTACGCAAATCCATCAATTTTGTGAAAAAGATGAATATGCCAGTGATAGGTATTATCGAAAACATGAGCGGGTTTACTTGTCCTCATTGCAACAAAGAAATTGACATATTCAAAACAGGTGGCGGACTGAAAACCTCAATGGATTTTCAAATACCATTTCTTGGCAAGGTACCAATTGATCCACAAATTGTCATAACTGGTGATAGTGGTGAACCATTCCTTAGTAAAAATGCTTCGACCGATGCTGGTAAAGCATTTGTAGATATCGTAGACAAGATTGAACAAATTGTAAACCAAAGGAGATAAAAACGGTATGCCAAGAGGGCGTGGGGGCGGAGGAGGCTTCGGACGATGTGGCGGCCGAGGTCTTGGCGGTGGATATGGTATGGGTCCAAGCGGAGAATGTATCTGTCCCAACTGTGGCCATCGGGAACCTCATCAACGAGGCGTTCCTTGTTATGCAATGAAATGTCCAAGTTGCGGTACATTGATGACCAGACCTTATCAGTAGTTTTAGGCAGAAAATCCAGGGTGAATAAATATGAAAAACACAGGAAAAAACAAAGAATTGAATGACAAAGAAAAGATTAAGAATTTCTTAGTAAAATTAGGATTTATCTGTAATAGTTCTCCATCATCTCAAAATCTTATATATTCAAAAAATGGGGAAGTAGTTATGATAAAAAATAGAAAAAGGTAAAGGAGGTGAAAAAATAATATGCCAGGCGGAGATGGAACAGGACCAAATGGTCAAGGACCAATAGCTGGTGGGGGTAGAGGCCAAGGACAAGGTCGAGGTCTTAGAGGAGGATTTAGCCTAGGACCCGGTGGTGATTGCAGATGCACAAAATGTGGGTATGTGGAACCACATCAGCAGGGAGTACCATGTTATGATAAAAAATGCCCAAAATGTGGATCGCCAATGTTAAGAGGATAAAGAAAATTAATATTGCACGAAGAGGTAGAAAAGAAAAAGGGGCAGATTTCAAAATCAGACTGAATTATCTTAAATAGAGAGCTAGATTAAGATAATGTATAGCAATCCATGTTGAAAAAGCATTAAAAGCAGGAGCAACTAAAGAGGAAATATTTGAAGTAGCTGTAGTCTCTATCCTTATAGGAGGCGACTCGGCGATGACGTATATAGTCGAAGTAAAAAAAGCATTAGATGAATTTGCTACAAATGGAGAGAAATAATGAAAATATGTGTATCATCAACAGGAAAAAATTTAGATGCAGTTGTTGACCAACGATTCGGCAGATGTCAGTATTTTTTAATTGTTGACACAGAGACAATGAAAGTTAAAACTATTTCAAACGAAAGCGCACTGTCTTCAGGTGGTGCTGGAATTCAAGCCGCACAAATTGTCACAAAAGAAGACGTAGGTTCTGTGATTACAGGAAATATCGGACCAAATGCTTTTCAAATCCTTCAAGCAGCTGGTATTAAAGTTTATACTGGTGCAGAAGGAACAATAAAAGAGGCGATTGAAAACTATAAGAACGGAAAGCTGAAAGAAACAGGATCAGCAAATGTAGAAAGTCATTCAGGAATAGGAGGCAGAAAATTATGAAAATATGTGTCCCAACTATGGGAAATAATGGATTAGATGAGGCTGTAGGCGAGCATTTCGGTAGAGTTCCAACTTATACGATTGTGGATCTTGATACCAATGAAGTGAAAGTGGTTCAGAATACAAGCGAACATATGGGCGGGGTCGGCTATCCACCTGAGATTATGGCACGAGAAGGTGTTAATGTACTAGTTTGCAGAGGACTTGGTCGACGTGCTATTAGTATGTTTGATGAGACGGGTATCGAAGTGTATATTGGCGCATCAGGAACAGTAAAAGATGCGGTTTCCGCATTCAAGCAAGGGCGCCTTCAAAAAGCAGGTATTGGCGATGCTTGTGGGCAACATGCATTTCGTGATGAACATCATCATGAACATCATGGGGAACACTGCGAATAGATAAAGGCACCATAAAAACGAATGCATTGTATGGTAGAGATGTAAGGATGATTCTATGACTATCTATGAGTTTGAAAACAAGAAACCACGCATAGGCAAAGGTACATTTATTTTTCCATCAGCAGACGTAATTGGGGATGTTACTATTGGAGAAAACTGTTATGTTGGACCCGGTGCTCGTATTCGTGGAGACTATGGATCGATACGAATTGGCAATGATACTGCCATAGAAGAAAATGTGGTTATTCATGCTCGGCCTAATGAAAAAACAATCATTGGAGATTCTGTGACTATCGGGCATGCTGCAATTATTCATAATGCTACGATTCATGATTGGGCAATCATTGGTATGGGTGCGATTGTAAGCGATTATGCAGAGATAGGTGAATGGGCAGTTGTTGCAGAAGGCGCTGTGGTAAAAAATAAAACAAAAGTTCCAGATAAATCGATTGCAGTTGGCGTACCAGCAAAAGTTGTTGCAGAAATAACTTCGGATTATATGAAACAATGGACTGAATACAAAAGAATATATTCTGACCTAGCCAGAAAGCGATTTCCAAATTCACTCAAAGCCGTAGACAAATCGGAGCTTTGACATCGATGATCATCTCGGTTGCTAGTGGAAAAGGTGGTACTGGAAAAACGACAGTAGCTACAAATATTGCTTTAAGTATAGGAAACGCCCAGTTCCTTGACTGTGATGTTGAGGAACCAAATGCAAACATCTTTTTACATGCAACAATCAAAGAACGTGAAGACGTCTCTGTGATTATCCCTGAGATAAATAAAGAAAAATGTGACTATTGTGGTAAATGTTCTGAGTTTTGTGTATATAATGCTTTAGCTGTTGTCCGCCAAAAAATTCTGGTTTTTCCTGAGTTATGCCATTCATGTGGTGGCTGTGAAATGGTTTGTCCAAAGGATGCAATTAATTGGAAAGAACGAGTTATTGGTAAAATTGAGCATGGCCAGACCAATGGTATTGATTTTTATCATGGGATATTAAATGTTGGAGAAGCACAAGCTATTCCAGTGATTAAGGCTTTGAAAAGAAAAATTGACAAAAAAATGAATGTTATTATTGATGTTCCTCCTGGCACTTCTTGTCCTGTTATCGAGTCAATTAGTGGCTCAGATTATTGTATTCTTGTTACTGAGCCTACACCTTTTGGTCTTCATGATCTTAAGCTTGCTGTAGAAGTAGTTCGACATATGCATATTCCTTTTGGGGTTGTTATTAATCGTGATGGTATCGGTGATGATGGAGTCGAGGTTTATTGTAAAAAAGAAAATATTCATGTTCTTTTGAAAATCCCTGAACGGCAAAAGATTGCGCTTCTTTATTCAAAAGGTATTGCTCTAGCAGATGAAGCATATGAATGGAAGGAGATGTTCGGACTTCTTTTTAATCGTATACAAGAGCAGGTGAAGAAATGAAAGAACTCACAGTGATTAGCGGCAAGGGGGGCACAGGTAAAACATCGATTACTGCAGCATTTGCTTCACTTGCAGAAAATGCTGTTTTTGCTGATTGTGATGTTGATGCTGCTGATTTGCATCTTATTCTTAAACCCAAGATTAAAAAAACAATGAAATTTCATGGCCTTAAAATAGCATCGATTGATAAAAGTCTGTGTATTGATTGTAAAAAATGCTATGATTCTTGTCGTTTTCATGCAATTGATGAAAAGATAAATCTTACCAAGGAATCTTGTGAAGGTTGCGGTGTCTGTGCCTATGTTTGTCCTGTTCATGCAATTTCGATGGTTGATAGGGATTCAGGTTTTGCTTATATCTCTGAAACAAGGTTTGGTCCAATGGCTCATGCGGTGTTAAACACCGCAGAAGAGGCTTCAGGGAAGCTTGTTACTGTTGTGAGGAATAACGCAAAAATTCTTGCTGAGAAGAAACAAAAGGATTTGATTATTATTGATGGACCTCCTGGTATCGGATGTCCGGTGATTGCTTCCATGACAGGTGTTGATCTTGTGTTGATTGTTACAGAGCCAACGCTTTCAGCGATTCATGATCTGGAACGTGTACTGGGTGTCGCACAACATTTTCATATCCCTGCGGTGGTGTGCATTAACAAATCATCAATTAATGCTGAAAATACGTCTAAGATTGAGCAGTATTGTAAGAAAAATAATATTTTGATTGTTGGAAAACTACCATATGATACGATGATAACTCAAGCTATGATTCATGAACAAAGTGTAATTGAGTTTTCAGATGGTAAATTATCTCAGGATATAAGTGAAATGTGGAACAAGATACTTGAGGTGCTAAAACAAAATGGTTGAAGACAAATTAGAAGAGACAATAAAAGAACTTCAAAAGAAAATAGAATATGATGAGGAAAAAACCTATTCAAAAGTAGTGATCAAAGAGTGTCGCAATCCTACTAATTTTGGGATTTTTAAGCATCCAGATTCAATTGGAGTAATCAAGGGTCCTTGTGGAGATACTATGAAGATTACTCTCAAGATAGTAAATGGTAGAATACAGAACGCACGGTTTTGGACAGATGGTTGTGGTGGCTCACTTGCTTGTGGCAATATGCTTACAAAAATGATCAAAGGAAAAACACCTCGCGAAGCGTTGAAGATTTCTAAGGATGATCTAATCAAAAATTTAAATGGATTGCCTAAAGAGCATTCTCATTGTGCACTTCTTGCTGTGAATACCTTGCATGAAGCAATTAATACTTATAATATAAATAATAGCTGAAAATAAATAGTTATTTTTGTAATTAAAAAATAATTAATGAAACATACATAATATGACGAAAGAAAACGATGTTAAAAAATATATACAATTCTACAGCACTGATCTTGGTAAAAAAATATTGGAACGAGAAACAAGATTTGTTAATGAAAAATTATTAGGTTGTAAAAAAGTATTAAGTATTGGTTGCTGTCCAGCATTCCTAGAGGCAGAACTTCACAATCTTCATCCAGAAATGGACATTACTGGGTTAGATTGTTCCAAAGAAATGATCGAACAAGCTACCAAAGAAATTCCTATCATTTATGGAGACGCTCAGCATCTTAAGTTTGAAGACAGCAGTTTTGACGCTGTGCTCTATGTCACTTCTTTAGAATTTATCCAAAGTGTTCAAAAAGCTATAAAGGAAGCCTACCGAGTTCTCCAATCAAAAGGATTACTTCTTGTTCTTATGCTAAACCCAAAATCACGTTATTTTCAAGAGAAGTATAACACTAATAATTCCTATACACGAAAAAACATAAAAAATACAAACATCAACAAAATTCAAAAAATTATTTCACGGTATTTTAATATTAAAAATGAGGGATATTTTCTGGGGATAACCAAACAAGACGTCGTTGATACTGATGATCAAAGCATTGCAAGTCTTTATTTTTTAAAGGGTGAAAAACTATGATGGAGGATGCAAAGAGGATAGCGTTTGGTCCAGTTCCCTCACGACGCTTAGGACAAAGCATTGGAATAAACAATATTCCACCAAAAATATGCACATATTCCTGTATCTATTGCCAACTAGGCAGAACACACAATATGCAAGTCGAAAGGAAAGAACTCTATAAACCAGAAGAAATAATAGATTCAGTAAAAAATAAGATAAAAAAAGCCAGAGGGAAAAAAGAATCTGTCGATTATCTTACCTTCGTACCTGATGGAGAACCAACATTAGATATTAATCTTGGAGAAGAAATCGAGATGCTTAAAGCCCTGGGAATAAAAATTGCTGTTATTACAAACTCTTCGTTGATAGGGAAAAAAGATGTTCAAGATGATTTAGGAAAAGCTGACTGGGTTTCTCTGAAGATTGATACCGTCGACCAAGAAATCTGGCATCGTATCGATAGACCCCATGGATCTCTAAAACTTAAGGATATATTGGATGGAATGTCCGAGTTTTCGAATTCCTTTTCAGGTGATTTGGTAACTGAAACGATGCTTATTCATGATGTTAATGATAAGAAGGGGAGATTGGGAAAGGTTGCTGATTTCATAGCAGGGTTATCCATAAAAAAGAGCTATATTTCAATTCCAATTAGACCACCTGCGGAAACATGGGTAAAATCTGCTGGTGAAAACGAGGTTAATGGAGCGTTTCAAATCTTCAAAGAAAAAGGGATCGAAGTTGAATATCTTATCGGCTATGAAGGTAACACTTTTGCTTTTACAGGGAACATCAAAGAGGATCTACTTAGTATCATGTCTGTACATCCCATCAGGGAGGATGGCGTGAGAGAATTGTTATCGAAAGCCAACGCAAATTGGAGTATTATTGAGAAGCTTCTTGTTCAACAAAGAGTGATACGAACAGAATATAATGGTAAAAAATTTTATATGAGAAAGTTACCAAGTAAAACTCGCGATACAACAGAAGGTGGTTTTTAAAGTTATGATAATTAAGATAGTGGTTTAAGATGATGAAACGAAAAACTACCGAGGAGTATATAGAGGCCATTTTCGTTCTTCAAAATCAAAATGGTTACGCAAAGACGGGTAAAATATCTTCAGAAATGAGTATACGACCATCTTCGGTAACCGAAATGTTGCAAAAACTCCAAGAAGAAGGCTATGTAAAATACGAACCTTACAAAGGCGCCATACTTACTGAAACTGGAATGGGGATTGCTCGTGAGTTGATGAAAAAACACAAAATCATCGCAGATTTTTTAGAGATAATTGGTATTAGAAGAAGCTTAGCAGAAGCTGATGCATGTCAAATTGAACATCATGTGACTGTAAAAACAATGGGACGTTTAGGGAAATTCGTAGAATTTATTAATAATGCACCACATGAGCCTAAATGGATTGAACATTTCAACTATTATGTAAAAACAGGAAAAAGGAAGCAATGTAATTTTTATGATGAACAAGAAAAACATCAAAATGGATTAAAAAAATAGAACGAGTTGTGTGATATAATATGGTACCAAAAAGAATGTTTTTTACAAAAGGAGTGGGTCGACACAAACATGAGTTGCAATCATTTGAATTAGCACTTCGCAATGCAGGGATAGAAAAATGCAACATTGTCAATGTATCCAGCATCGTTCCGCCTCATTGTAAAATTATTCCGCGAGAGAAAGGAATTCGAGAGCTTAAAGCTGGGCAAATAACCTATTGTGTCATGGCAAGAAATTGCACAAATGAACCAAATCGTTTGGTTGGAGCTGCAATAGGTGTAGCATTGCCTAAAGAATCAAACTCCCATGGTTACATTTCTGAGCATCACTGCTTTGGTGTTACCAGCAAGAAACTTGAGGAATATACTGAGGATCTTGCTGCAACTATGCTTGCAACGACACTTGGTTTGGAGTTTGATCCCGATAAGGATTGGGATAAAAGAAAACAAGAATACAAGATGAGTGGAAAAATCGTTCGAACCCAAAGCGTTGCACAAACCGCAGAGGGGGATAAAAACGGATTGTGGACTACGGTTATAGCATTAGCAATTTTTTGTGAGAATTAAAAGGCGAGATAATTGTTTACTAATGAAGTAATGAATAGATTTAAAAAACCAAACAACGCAGGAGATCTTAAAACGTTCAATGGTTTTGGAACGGCAGGAGATCCTGGGTGTTCTGATGTTGTCGATATAAAGGTAGAATTTAAAAACGGTCGGATAAAAAACGCTTGTTTTAAGGTTTTTGGCTGTCCTGGTGCGGTGTCAGCAACAGATGTTTTTATTGATATGATAAAAGGGAAAACCATCGAGGAAGCACTGCGTGTAAAAGAAGAGGATATCGCACGTGCGTTAGGAGGATTACCAGTTGAATCTATGCATTGTACCCATCTCCCTATGGAGGCATTTCGAAAGGCTATAGAAGACTATAAACATATGATTAAAAAATAAAATAATTTGTAATATGTATAAAATAAAGGAATGGATAGTGAAATTAAAAAATAAAAGGAGGAAAATTTTATGGAAGAAGAAAAAAAAGAATGTTATTCGATGCCTTTGATAGGCGATGAAGCACCGCATTTCAAAGCAAAAACCACAATGGGTGAAATCAATTTCCCAGAGGACTATAAGGGAAAATGGGTGATCCTATTTTCTCATCCTGCTGATTTTACTCCAGTATGCACCACTGAATTCATGACCTTTGCAACTATGCAGGGAGACTTTAAAAAACTTAACTGTGAACTTATCGGATTGTCCATCGATAGTATTTATGCGCACATTGCTTGGCTACGAACAATAAAAGAAAAGATAGAGTACAAAGGAATGAAAAATGTTGAAGTGAAATTCCCATTGATTGAAGACATCAAAATGGAGGTTGCAAAGAAGTTTGGTATGCTACAACCAAATGCATCAACAACGCAAGCAGTACGAGCTGTATTTATGATTGACCCAAATGCAAAAATCAGAGCAGTACTGTACTATCCACTATCAAATGGCCGAAATATGGAAGAAATAAAACGGTTGCTATTGGCTCTACAGAAATCTGATAAGGAAGGAATTGCCACACCTGCAAACTGGCAACCAGGTGAAGATTGCATAATTCCACCACCAGGTTCATGTGGAACTGCAAAAGAACGTGTTGAAAAGAAAGAAAAAGGCAAATACTGCCTTGATTGGTTCATGTGCTTCAAAAAAGAATAAAATACAAAATCTCTATTTTTTCCTTTATTTGTTTGTAAATTAAATCCAGTGGCAAACAAATAATCAAATAGAACTATATCATCAGGACATATTGCATATAAAATAAATTTATTCAGTTAATTCTTCTACTTCTTTTTTACCATCTTCTAACGCTTCAACTTGTTCCTTATCGAACATCAACAAGAGCGCTTGAAACTCACCAACATGTTCTTTTTCTTCGTTAGCAACGTCAAGTAAAACTGTTTTGATGCTTTTGTTTTTTGCAAGTGCTGCCATTTGTTCATAGAGATTTATTGCATCTAGTTCAGCAATTATTGCTGTTCTTAAAATTTCTTTGTCAATATCTTCAGGTTTTATTTTATTTAAATCAATTGGTATTTTTGATAACATATTTTCTACCCCGAAAAATTTTAATTTAGCAATAACAAACTTAATAAAAAATGTTTTCTTTATTAGAAATGCTAAATTATGAGTGAAAAAGCACAGATGTTCAACAAAAAAGCATCTAAATCAAAATACAAAGCAGATCAAATTATCGAAAAACTTGCGTTGAAGCCTGGGCAGATAATTGCAGATATAGGTTCTGGTGGAGGATATTTTACATATAGATTTGCTAACATAGTCGGTGATAGAGGGAAGGTCTATGCTGTTGATACAAATGAAGAGTTATTGGATTTCATCAAGAAACAAGCAAAAGAAAAAGAATTGCCCAATATTACAACAGTACTTACTGCATCAGAACATTCTGATTTGCCAAAAAATAAGTTTGATTATATTTTCATGCGAAACATGACTCACCACTTGACAAATCGAGTTGACTATTTTAAGAATTTAAAAGAGATGTTAAAATCAGATGGAAAAGTAGTCATAATTGAATACGATGGCAGAGGGAAATTCTTCAGTTTTCAAAAACTTCATCGACATTTCGTCCTACAACAAACAATAATTGATGAAATGGAAAAAGCAGGATATGCCATATACAAAAGTTTTGATTTTCTATCAGAACAATCATTTACAATATTCTCCATAGACTAATGAATCAAAGAATAAGAAGTGAATATGAAGTGGGCGACACAGTTATATATAACACGGTTTTTTACTGTGACTAAAATAAAGGTAAAAGTGGGTATATGAGCTTTAATAAATCAAATCTTAAAAAAGGCCTTCCAAAAGAGACACAGTCGTTATGCCCAGAGTGCAAAAAAATTGTTAAAGCTACCATCTACGAGAAGAATGGTAAGGTTTTGATGAAAAAAACCTGCGAGGAACACGGTGATTTCGATGATGTCTATTGGTCTGATGTAGACATGTATCTAAAGGCTGAGGAATGGGCATATGATGGCAAGGGCGTAGATAACCCAAAAGTTACAAATGCAAAGGTATGCCCAGATGATTGCGGTCTTTGCAACCTTCACCTATCACACACTTGTTTAGCCTTAATTGATTTAACCAATCGTTGTAACCTGAAATGCCCCATCTGTTTCGCTAATGCTAACGCAGCAGGCTACGTATTTGAGCCATCTTACGACGAAATTGTTCGTATGATGGAGAACCTGCGAGCAGAACGTCCTGTGCCTTGTAAAGCATTACAGTTCGCTGGCGGTGAACCAACGATTTATCCACGTTTTATGGACGTTATTGCTAAAGCAAAAGAACTGGGTTTTGCGCAGATACAGGTTGCTACAAATGGTTTGAAGATGGTTGACTTTGATTTCTGCCAGCAGATGAAAAACGCTGGTATGAACACGATTTATTTACAGTTTGATGGATTAAGAGAACAAGACTATATTGCTGCCAGAGGAAGAAAACTGTTGGATGTTAAGTTGAAAGCAGTAGAAAACTGTAGAAAGATTAAACCGAAACCGTTATCCACGGTACTGGTTCCAACTGTTGTTAAAACAATAAACGACGATCAGGTTGGAGAGATAGTAAAATACGCTGTAAAAAATGCTGATGTTGTGCGTGGTGTAAACTTCCAACCAGTAGCATTTACAGGTAGAATAGATAAAGAACAACTTGAGAAACAACGATATACCATACCTGATTTAATTCACGACCTAGAGAAACAAACAAATTTCCTCAAAAAAGAGGATTTCTACCCGGTGCCACTTGTTGCACCAATATCTGACCTTGTCTCAATATTATCTGACCGCGAAGAGATAACCTTCTCAGCCCATCCACATTGTGGTTATGCGACATTTGTTTTCATAAACAAAGGAAAAGTAACACCGATTCCAAGGTTTGTAGATGTGGAAGGTTTATTTACAAGAATGGAAGAATTGTCAGGAAAAGCAAAGAAGCTGAAATTTTTCATAAAACTTTATAGGACTGTTAAAAAGAAACACGATGTTGCTAAAACATTCGACAAATACTTCGGAGAGTTTATCGATAAAAACAAGATGCCTGAAGGACTAGATATAATGGAGATACTATCCAATATAGCATCTGAGAAAGACAAGAAATCTGTCGGTAAATTCACATGGAAGACTATGATGATTGGTGCTATGCATTTCCAGGATTCATATAACTATGACATTGAGCGTGTGAAACGTTGTGTTATTCATTATGCAACACCTGATGATAGGATAATACCGTTTTGTGCCTATAACGGTGGACCAACTTTCAGGACTGAGGTTGAAAAGAAATTCAGTATTCCTCTAGATGAATGGAAAAAAACACATAAAGAATGATAACTATATATTAAAAACTAATAATTTTTAAATTCTAGTTATCAAGAATACATCTGAACAATATACCAAAAATAAAGACTTATTAACAACCCAAATATTTCAATGAAAGGTTTTAATTAATGAACGCTGTTGAAAGATTACTATGGTGGTTACTAGGTAGTTCAGTAGGTGGCTATAACAGATGTCGTATTATAGAGGAACTACTTAAAAGACCATACAATACTAATGAACTTTCAACGATTTTAAATTTAAATTATAAAACCATAAGACATCATCTTGAAATTTTACAAAAAAATAGATTGATAGTTTCTACTGGCCAAGCTTATGGCAAAATATATTCACCATCAGAATTTTTAGAAGAAAATATTGAATTTTTTAAAGAAATTTGGGGTAAAATTGGGAAAAAATAGATAAAATATAAAGTATTTGAAAAGGTGGAAATATGAAAGAATTGCCGTACAAAAACAAAATAAATCCTAGAACAAAGGCATTAATAGTAATATTATGTCTTTTTTTAATTGGTATAATAATTGGTTTGATTATTTCCAATATCGGAATAATATTTTTAAAAGAAACAGCAGACAAACAAGGTATTGAAATCACCGATACAATTGAGAGACGTATAGCAAATAGTTACAGTTGGTTAATTACTATTACCTGTATTGATGCGGCTCTTTTGATTGGTCTGCTTTGGATATATTTTGATACTTATAGAAAAACAAAATCTAGTTTTATGATTGGTTTAAACTTCTTCATAATTATATTTCTAATAAAATCGATTCTTTCAGTAGTTTATCTAAATTCATTTTTCAATGAATCTATTGTGCTTTTACCAAATGCCATAAAAACAATAGGAACTTCAGGTATAGGGCCATTAGGTTTTTTTATAAATATTTTTGAAATAATAGCCATCAGTATTCTACTTTACATAAGTATGGAGTAAAATATGGGTAAGATTTGGGTAAAAATTTAAATCTTAGGAGTAACTACTTTTTATTAAAAATGGAGGCAAAAAATAATATGAGAAAAAAATTGTTAATAATCGGCATATGCGCATTATTTATTTTAATGCCAACGCTGGTCGCAGTTCCAAGTCTCAGTTCTATGAAAAAAGTAAAAACGCAGATAGAAGCTTCCAGCCTGGTAACCCCTACGCCCGATGACTATGATGGTACATTCATAGGTGCATTTGGTCGCGTATACAAAGCCGAGAACGGTTCATGGGCCAAAGAAGCCTATGGCTATCTTGCAGGTGTCTACAAACAAGGTGGCAGATATAAAAGGGTACTAGCTTATATTTATGACTTAAACCAAACACAAGTAGGATACATTGGATTTATATCGGCAAATAAATTCCTCGTTGGAAAAATAAAGAATATGCAAAACCAATCAGCACCAATTGTAGGTTTCATATTCTACAATGAAGAATATTTCATTGGCAGAATAATGAGTGTTGTCGGTCCAGCTCCGCATATATGGGGCGCATACACACCAAACTAAAAATTTTTCATTTTTCTTTTTTTATTTATTTTCCTATAGATTTATAAGATATGGTTTTATAAAGTTTTATTTATGTGCCTAGCAATACCTGGTAAAATAGTCGAAATCGACGAGAAAAAAGAACATGCTATTGTTGATTACGGAAAGGGCACTAGACGCAAAGCAAACATAACACTTGTTGATGTAAAAATCGGCGATTATGTTCTTGTCCATGCTGGTTTCGCAATACAGGTTTTAGATGAAAAAGAAGCGAAAGAAACACTAAAACTTTTTAGAGAGATGCTTTCCATGGAGGAATCGTAGTGTTTTCTCTCAAAGACAAAAAACTAGCGGATGACATAGTATCTAGAATAAAAAAATTGGATGTTAACTTAAAGTTTATGCATGTTTGTGGTACGCATCAAGATACTCTTGTAAAACATGGTCTGGATGCTTTACTTAAAAAATGTGGCATAGAAATCGGACAAGGACCAGGTTGTCCTGTTTGCGTTACTACTCAGAAAGAGATTGAAGAAATGCTGCTCCTTGCAAAAAAGGGAAATATAGTGACAACTTTTGGTGACATGATGAGAGTGCCAGGTGAAAAACATTCATTGCAGAGTATGAGGGCAGAAGGCTTTGATGTTAGAACTGTATATGGTATAGAAGATGCTGTTTATATAGCTGAAAAAAACAAAAATAAAGACGTTGTTTTCATGGCAGTTGGATTTGAAACTACTGCGCCTACAACTGCTTCGGTTTTACTGAAAAATCCTCCTAGTAATTTTTCTGTTCTTAGTTGTCATAGATTGATACCACCTGCATTGAAAGCTATTCTGGACATGGGTGAGATAAAGATAGATGGTTTGATACAACCAGGGCATGTATCCACAATTATTGGTACTAAACCTTATGAATTTATTTCAAAGGATTACAAAGTTCCGCAGGTTGTAGCGGGTTTTGAACCACTTGATCTATTGATGGGCGTTTGGATGCTTGTTGAACAGATTCAACACGGAACTGCAACAGTTAATAATGAATATATTAGAGCCGTAAATGAAGATGGCAACGTAAAAGCAAAAAAGGCCATAGATGAGGTTTTTGAGCCGGTTAATAAGAAATGGAGAGGATTCCCTGTTATCTCACAATCTGGTCTGGATTTAAGAAAACAATTTAAAATATATGATGCACGTAAGAAATATGATAATGAGCTAGAAGATTTGAAAAATAAAGAATTCAAAGAACCAAACGGATGCAAATGTGGAGAATTATTAAGAGGATTATTGTCACCAAAAGATTGCCCATTGTTTGGAACCCGATGTAGGCCAGATAGCCCTGTTGGTCCCTGCATGGTTAGTATAGAAGGTAGCTGCAACATCGAATATCGTTATAAAAAATAAAAAGTATGTTTTCATACTGATTCTTCTATAATCCACCTATAATTAAACTAGGATCGCCAAGTAATACCCATTCCTGTACTGTTTTAGCATCAATACAAGAACCACTACCGCTAGATTCATTCCAATTAATTGGGTTTTCCTCTAGGAAACCAGCGATACAATTATTCCAAATCTTCCCAATAACCTTTTCGCCTTTTGCATATTCTTCAAAGAATTGTACGCTTAGCCAATTACTACCAGCGCCATCATACTCAGCACTATACCAACACAAACCAGTTGACCCAATAGTAGCAATAGAACCACCACGCGGCGAAGAAACTAGCTCCCAGCTCCAACAAGGTTTCATCCAAGGGAAAAAAATCCACCAAAAATTATTACCAGAGCTTACATCGAATTTACTATTCTGACAGCCGTCAACAAGGCATATCGGCAGTTTGTTTTTATTAAACAAAAACAACATATTAAACAAACCAAAATTACCTATCGTTTCATCAGGAGAATAAGTAGCCCATATAGTTGGACTTCCATGGCCAGATAAGTAAATAAAACCACATCCCTTGTTTATCTCACGGATTATACTCCAAGGTTTTTTAGTAAGCTTACCATTTGAAGCCCAGAGTTTAACAGGAGTAAAACCTTCCATGGCATTTAATGCAATCTGAGTGTAATTTTCGCCCTCAAAACCAGGAAATTTACTATATGTATCGCCACCAGCCACAACCATTCTTTTAAACCATGAATCAGCAGCAGCCTTACTCTCATAATCTATAATCTTACGAACTACTATCTGAACATCGGATGTATCAATACATGCTAATCTACCAAGACAAACATCGGGTTTGAGGTCAATAGGTCCATCTTCAGCAAAACCACCAGTCCATTCAGCGAATTTATCATTATCGTTTTTGTCCCAGCTAGAAAAATTTGCGTATGAGTCATAAATATCTGCATAGTAAAGATCGCTTATAAAAGTCGGTTCAGGATGCAGAGAATAATTATCATTTGTGTAACTATAACGAACAGGAACTTGATCTGCATCTCCGACAAGAAGAACATAAACAACATCCCAGTTTTCTATCGAGTTTTTTATGAAATATTTTATTTTCTCTTGATCGTCCCGACCTTGGACGGAGAAATAAGTACCATCGTATATCTCATCAAGTGAAACAAAAACAGTATCTAATCCTCGATCATTTTTGTGATCAATCAAAGGCTGGAGATAAGAAGCAAAAGACGATGGACCAATAACGACCATATCATAGCTAGTTCCAGTAACTTTTTTTTCCGCATTAATATCAACTGGTAAAATTGCAGTTGTAGTAAATAAGATTGCCAATATTACTCCTATTGTTTTTTTATACATGTCTTCTTGCCCCCCTGTAGAATAATATAATTGGTTTTAATATAAATAATTGTTGGAACAAATATCCTACAAGGTAAGAAAAAGATAGGTTTTTACAGTGATTTCATTTCTATTTATTGCGCTTCTTCAGATAATTTATTATGAAATAAAACGTTGCTGTTGAAGCTAAAAAACAAAATACTGAAACATAAATTAAACTAATTACAACCTTGTTTGTAAAAGGGTCATCTGGCGTTTCCAAGGTTGATGCTAGTCCCTGTGGATTTTTTGTCATAATTGAATTTAACATAGGATAGAACAAGAAAACAGACAATAATGTTATTAGAATTATTGAAAGTATTAATGCTTGTAATAGTGTTTTCCAATTTATTTTCATCTCATCTCCTCCACAATAAAATCTAATGGTTCCTTATTAACTTGCTCTTTTTACTTCAACAGGAGTAAATCATATTTTTTACCGGTAATTTTACCGGTAATCATGAGTTCAAATCCTTTCCCCTGCACTAATTTACACGGACTTTATTTCCAATTTATTTCCAACAATAACATTTTGTCCTAAAGCTATGCCACCATCGCCATTAGGCACGTGATCATGTACAATTAAAGACAAACCGGACTTCTTTACTTGTTTTTCAACCATTTCAGTGACTGGAATATTATATGAAACCCCGCCAGTAAGGCCTATGGTTTTAATGTTATTGACCTCGGCATTTTCAACTGCGATTTCAACAAGTTTATCAACAACTGTTTTCACCATGGAGTAAGCAATGTCTGCTTTCCGGGTTTCTGTAAAAGGTGGTTTTATTTTTTCTTCAATCTGTCCAAAAAGATCGGTTGTACCGATAACACCATTTTTAACCTCTACATCAAAAGAATATTTTGGTTTGCCTAGAGCAAGATATTTTTCAAGCTTCATCGCAGGCTCACCATCATAGGTCCGCTTAGTACAAATATCAAGATAACATGACAATGCATCAAGAACCCTGCCAAAGCTACTAGACTTAGGCGATTTGTCCATCATTTTACTAAGTACGTTTGCATCCTTTCCAGTGAAATATTTTTCTTCATCGAATTTCTTGAATATCGCAAAAACCAATCTTCGTGGATCCATCGTAGCCTGATCACCACCTAAAAGTGGGATGTTTTCAAGATGACCAACCCGCTCAAAAGAATCAAATCTTGAAAACAGTACTTCACCTCCCCAGAACGTGCCATCGCTACCATAACCTAGCCCATCAAGCGTCAAAACAACGCTTTCATCTAATTTGTTGTCTAACAATAATGATGCTGCATGAGCCCAATGATGCTGCACCTCAAAAACCGGTGCTGAGAACTCTTTTGAAAACTTTTTAGCAACCTCTCTTGAGTTATAGCCCGGGTGAAGATCCATCACCACTGCATCGATAGCTTTTTTATCCATAGTTAATCTCATTAGATGTCTGATGCTTTGTTCAAGGAACTCCAAAACAGAGTAATACTTTGAGTTGCCAATATACTGCGTAGCATACAATTTATTGCTGCATGAAACTGCTCCGCAGATGTTCTCACCCGCACCCACACTAATAATGTTTTTATCATAGGTTACATAAAATGGTTCGGGTACAAAACCTCTTGATTTGCGAAGGAAAAAAGTTTTACCTTTCCAGATCCTAACAACTGAATCATCTGTTCTATTGGGTATATCTCTATTATGCATTAGATAATAGTCTGCATCTAGCAAAAAAGCATCATCATTGTTTGTTATCATTGGCTCCCCATGGATATTTGCAGAGGTCATGATAACTGCATCAGATTTCAAAAAAGAAAAAATAATATGGTGCAGACCAGTGTATGGAAGATACAAACCAATTGTGTTCAAACCAGGTGAAACATCCTCTGCTTTTTTCTTTTTAACAAGAACAATCGGCCTGCTCTTAGACAGCAATAGTTTACGTTCATCATCTGAAATATCGCCATATTTCTCTGCTGTTTTAATGTCTTTTACCATTACCGCAAAGGATTTCTGAGGCCTATGATACCACACGCGGAAATGTTTTATCTCATCTATCTTGCAACAGATGTGCATGCCACCCCATGATTTTATGATACCTATACTGCCATCATCTATGTGTTCTGCGAAACGCTGAATTGCTTTCTGATTTCCAAGATCCTTCTTTTTTTTATCATACAATCTATATTCTGGTCCACAGGTTGGGCATGATATAGTCTGGGCATGATATCGCCTGTTCAATGGATTTTCGTATTCTTCTTCACATTTTTTGCAGAGTTTGAAATCATTCATAGAAGTGCGTTCTCTATCATATGGAACGTCTTTTATGAGACTGAATCTTGCTCCACAAACAGTACAATTAGTGAAAGGAAAAAAAATTCTCCTGTTCTTTATGTTGAAAATTTCTTCTAAACAATCATCACAAGTTGCTATATCCGCTGGTATTTGTGACTGCTTCGCACCTTTTTTGCTATGTAGTATTTTGAAGTCTCTGAATATTCTGTTGTCTTTTCTAACTATAATCTCGCCTATTTTTGCTATAGACGGTAACTCTTTTTTTACTTGGTCAATAAAATCTTTTGGGTTTCTGTCAACAACAACCTCTACCTCAGAACCAGTGTTTAAAACATAACCTTTCAGACACATCTGTGTTGCTACACGATATATGGTTGGTCTAAAACCAACTCCCTGGACAATGCCTTTGAATATAAACTTGGTTGAATTAGTCATCTTTATTCAACAATCAAATCTTTTGAGTACTTGTCAGTATCTGCCAGCAAAAACTCTTTGCTCATACTAAGACAGTTCACAGGACAGATTTCGTTGCATTGCGCACAGAAAGTACATCTGGCCAGATAGATTTTGATTTTCTTGCCCTCTGGTTTGAACTCTATGGCACCTGATGGACAGACTTTTATACAGAGCTGACAGCCTATGCATTTTTCTCTATCATACTGTATTTTTCCCCTGAAGCCATCTGGTACTTCTACAGGTGGTACGATCTGTGTTTTACCGTTTTGTACGTTTTCCATGAACTTTGTTGTAGAAGATGGAGTGTATTTTGCTGGGAACTTGTTTGTAAAAGGTTTTTTGAACATCTGAGCAAAAACCTGTGGCAGCATAGAAAATCTCATGCCATAAGCCTCCTTGTTTTCTCAACGCTCATACGATGCAACGTCTCCTTATCCAAGATGTGCCTCTCGTTTTTATGTACGATTGAGACACGGTTAGTACAAGACATACATGGATCTGTGGACGCGGCAACAATCGGTATATCGGCTATCTGTTGACCCTTAAGCATTGGAATCCATGGTAAAATATTGCTGTAGGTTGGTGCACGGACTTTCCAAGAATAAGGCGCATCGCCTTCATTCAGTTTCACATAGTGGAAAACTTCACCACGCGGTGCCTCCATACGACCAATACCCTCACCTTTAGCTTTTTTAAGTGTTGCAAGCAGTTTAGCGATCTTCTTTTCAGCAACTATATCGCCAGCTGGCATGTTCTTGATACACTGTTCAATGAGATCAATTGATTGTTTAACCTCCAGTAGACGAACAATAATTCTATCGTAAACATCACCGTTCACCTCACCAGTTAACACATCAGGTGTTACGTAATCAAATTCCAGGTCACCATATGCGAAATACGGTTGGTCAAGTCTAACATCCTTTTTCACACCGGATGCACGAGCAGTAGGACCAACAGCACAAAGACTCAATGCATCCTCTTTCTTTAAAATACCGCAGCCCTGGCTACGCAACTTAAACGTTTTATCATCAAGGAAAATGTGACGCAGTTTCTCAAAATTCTCCTTAAAATAATTAAGGGTTTCAAAAATCCTAGGATGCATATCTTCTGTTATATCACGTCTTACACCACCAATCATAGTGATGCCTTTTGTGACACGGTTACCAGTCAAATACTCGGTTAAGTCAAGTACTTTTTCTCTCATCTGCCAAGTCAAAAACAACACAGAATCAAAACCTATCTCATGAGCAGCTACACCAGCCCACAAAATATGGGAACAAATTCTCTCAAGTTCACCATGAATAACTCTCAAATAATTTGCTCTATCGGGAACCACGATCTTTGATACTCGCTCTACACCTAGGGCAAAAGCCATAGGATGACAATAAGAACAAATACCGCAGATACGCTCAGCTAAATACAAAATCTGTATAGGGTTACGTTTTGTACCAGCCCACTCAATACCTCTGTGAACATGACCAAGGGCTACATCAACGTTAACGATTTTTTCGCCATCAATCTCAAACTCAAACATCACAGGTTCCTTAAGAGCAGGATGAATAGGACCAATAGGTAGTTGATAAGTGGTCTTCGTAGTACCTTTACTCATTTTTTCACCCCATGAAGATTCCTAACCATCTTATCAGGACCGGTCTCATCACGACGCCATGGGAAAACACCCTCTGGAAAATCATCAGAGATGAAAATCCTGGTATTCTTTGGGATTCCCTTAACCTTAATACCTAGCATCTCCTGTTTCTCCTGCTCAGAGATAACAGCACCGGGGATAAGATCAGTAATAGTCTCAATAACAGGGTTAGACTTAGGCAACTCGACTGTTATATTGATAGAAACCTCATGGTTTCTCTCACCACCGTATAAAGAGAAATGATAAACCAACTCGATGTTACTTCCCATGTCGTATCCTGATGCGACAGCAAAATGTGGATGCTCATCAAATGTAAACAAATGTTTTACAACATCTTTGAAAATGCTCTTGTCGATTCTCATCCAGATATGAGAAAACTCGGTTTTTTTAGAACCATGAGCATATTTTTCTATGCGAGATTCCTTGATTTTTACTTGGAATTTATCAGCAAATGATTTAACCAAATCCTCCGGTGTTAAACACTTAGTCATTTTTTCGCCTCCAAGGTCTCAAGTTTCATCCATGCCTTTGCAACACCATTGATAATATTTTCTGGACGTGGCGGACAACCAATCACATAAACATCAACAGGAATAACATTGTCAATAGGACCAACTAGGTTATATGATTCATAAAATACATCACCTGTGTTACCACAGTTACCTACACAAATCACAGCCTTTGGATCAGGCATCTGCTCATATGCACGCTTAACCTTTTCAACCATCTGCCTAGTAACAGGTCCAGTGACCAGAAGCGCATCGGCATGACGAGGAGAACCAACAAGTTTTATACCAAAACGCTCAGCATCATACCTGGGGCAAAGAGCAGCAATGATCTCAATGTCACAACCATTACAAGAACCGGAGTTGATATGATATACCCATAAAGCTTTTTTAAAAGACTTAGGTAGACCTTTCGCCATAAAACAACCCCAATTAGCAGAGATTTTATTCCGGGTGGAGGTAATCTAAGAGACTATTAAAAATTTCCGCAAAAGGTTAACATATCCTAGGAACAGGGTCACCAAGTGGTTTATGCAAGATACGTCTTCCACCAACAGTTGTCTCAAGAACCACGCCTTTTACTTTCTTTGTCGCACTGCCAATAATGGCAGCGTTTTTACCAAACTGGTGTTTTTTAAGAACTTTAAGCACATCATCTGCTTTCTCTTTAACAACACCAATCACCACTTTGCCCTCGTTACCAATCTCAAGAGGGTCGATACCAAGCATATCACAAGCAGATCTAACGCCCTGAGGGACAGGTATATTTTCTTCATCTAGTACAATCCCTACTTTGGATTTCTCGCTAAACTCATTTACAGTATTAGCTAAACCTCCTCTCGTCGGATCTTTAGCAGAAACAACGCCTCCTTCTTTGAACATCTTTTCCATAAGATCATTCAGCGGGGCGATATCTGATTTAATTCTGGTTTCAAAACCATATCCCTCCCTAAAAGATAAAAGAGCGATACCGTGTTCACCCATATTACCAGAAACAATGATAACATCACCGTCTC
>Ga0209287_10000032_pt1 | contig 88006 bp, 74 predicted proteins | sample PPLLak3cmMay2015_2_FD_187255 | JGI IMG/M metagenome (GOLD analysis project Ga0209287, IMG submission 187255) | Freshwater sediment microbial communities from Prairie Pothole Lake near Jamestown, North Dakota, USA - PPLs Lake P8 Core (1) Depth... | ecosystem: Environmental > Aquatic > Freshwater... | reverse complement strand
CTATCTCCTCGGGGTAGATGTTTTGACCGCTAGGGCCAAGTATCATGCTTTTGCTCCGTCCCTTGATGAAGATATAGCCCTCAGGATCCACAATGCCGAGGTCTCCTGTATGCAGCCACCCATCAACAATGGTTTTTTGGGTTGCTTCCTCGTTTTTGTAGTAACCCATCATAACGTTCTCCCCTTTAAGCAGTATTTCACCAGCAACATTCTGCGGGTTATTGGAATCAACCCTCATTTCGAGCGTAGGGAGCAGAACACCACATGACCCCGCTTTACTCCTATTCCAACCGATATATGAGATTAACGGGCCACATTCAGTCATCCCATAACCTACAGAATAACGAAATTGGATTTTGCGCAAGAATTCCTCAACCTCAGGGTTTAATGGTGCTCCACCAATAACAATTTCGAGGAAATTACCACCAAAGGCATCAGAAAGCTTAGCGTTAATCCTTTTGTATATCTTCTTATTTAAGAATGGTACATTGAGCAGTACCTGCATAGCTGGCCGATGGATTATCGGTAATATCTGTTTCTTATATATCTTCTCAATGATTAGGGGTACGGCTAAAACCAATCGTGGTTTAATTTCCTGAAAAGCTTGAAGAATAATCTTGGGTGAAGGGGTTTTGGTTAAAAAAGTAATCTGACACCCCACCGAGAATGGGAGTAAAAACTCGAAGGCAGCACCGTATGCATGGGCTAAGGGAAGAAATGAAACCACCCGATCTCTGGGTTTAAGGCCTATGTTCTTCCGACCAAAATCGATATTGGCCACCAAGCTATTGAGCGGAAGCATTACACCCTTCGAAAAACCGGTTGTTCCCGAGGTATAGCTGATAACCCCAAGGCTTGAATTGGATGTTTCGGGGTAAGAAATAGCCTTTGGCGTTAACCCGTTCTGCATATATTCGATAGTTTTAAACAATTCTTGATACCTATGCCCCGCCTTGCCATCGCGGTTAACCAAAAGTTTATTGCTATCGATTGAGAATACGGCTTTTAGGTGAGGCATCGATTGCTCATCCAGATTATCCCAGATTGAATCCCCGGCAAAGAGCATCACCGAATCGGAGTGATTTACGATATGGTGAATATCGTCGGTGGCAAAATCGGCAAGAATAGGAACGATAACCGCTCCGTAAGAGATGGTGGCGAGATAGGTAACAGCCCAACTTGAGTTATTCCTACCGATGAGCGATATTTTATCCCCTTGCCTAATCCCCCATACATCAAAGATTTTATGAAGCCTTTGAATTTGCTGAGCAACATCTTTGTACAAATAGGTTTTACCTTGGTAATCAGAAAATGCAGGGTAATCCCAATTCTCCTGAATACTTTTTCCTATGTACTCTTTGATATAGTTGATCTTCATCATGGTTAAGGGTATTAATGGATATTTATTTAGCTTTAAGGAATAGGTGGATTTGAAACGATTATACTCTTTATAACAATTGGTATTACCAGAACTACAAAAAAATCAACAAGAAGATCAATTATAAGGAATTTACTAAAATATTCTACCCTCATGCCTAGCGCGAATGAACTGTTATTTATATTCATTTTAGTCTCTTCGATAAGGTTAAAGTCGATTTTGCTTAACACTACCCTCGAAAAACCTGATGAAATTTTTCTTCATCCAATTCCCAAATTATTGCTATTTAATACGAATGTGATTGAAAGCTATTATTCATTCCTTTTATCGATTCCACGTACAAATGTAAAAAAAACATTGCAAAATATTTTCAAACAAAGATAATTGGAGTGAAAGTAAGAAGAATGATGTAGCAAGGAAAAAGTGTTTATCCCTACTTGGTTCTTTTCGATTCACAGGATAACGAATTAATTCCTAATTTTACCCTACTAATTTGATTCAATGAGCGCTCAACGAATAGCTATAGTTGTAGCTGGAGGAACAGGGGCTAGGATGGGAACAGATATTCCAAAGCAATTCCTATTGCTACAGGGAGAACCAATCCTAATGCACACCCTTTGGGTATTTAAGAAGATTTCATCCATTGAGGAGATAATTCTAGTGCTTCCCCAATCGCAAATAGAGTATTGGTATGAGCTCTGTAAAAAGCATCAATTCAAGGTTGACCACTCGGTTGTAGAAGGGGGGGATACCCGTTTCGAATCGGTTAGCAATGGGTTGGCAAAGGTGAATAATCCTGAAGCTTTGGTTGCTATCCACGATGGCGTTCGCCCATTTGTTTCCGTTGATGTAATAGAGAATTGTTTTAATGCTGCAAAGCATTATGGTAGTGCAATTCCTGTAATAAAACCCGTTGAGTCCGTTAGGTTGTTGGATGGTTCGAGCACCCGCCCTTTCGATCGCGAAAAGGTTTATCTCGTCCAAACCCCTCAGGTTTTTAGGGCTTCAATTATAAAGAGGTGTTACAAAACAGCTTGGCAACCATCATTTACCGATGATGCCTCGGTTGCAGAGTTTTTGGGAGAAAAGATACACCTCGTTGAGGGGAATCGGGAGAATATAAAAATCACCACCCCATTGGATATGAAAATTGCCGAAGCGCTGATAAACCCTTGAAAATAATTTACACAAAGGCACATAGAATTAAATCATTGTGCCTTTGTGTCTATGTGTTTAAAAAAATCTCTATTTAAGGGTAAAATCTCCTGTACCTACCTGAATTCCATCAACATAAACACTCGCTTGGTATTTACCAGCTACCAATTCGCCTTTATTATCGTAGAAAATACACAGGTCGATATCCTGATTTTGGTAATCAACTTCACGTTTTGCAGAGAAGACTATTTTTTCTCCCTGAAAATCGAAAAGATCGGTTTCCGCTTTTGCCAGTATAAACTGATCGGGACCAAGAATTCTGATGTAGGTATCACGAACACCAGGCTTTGCAATGGCATTCTCGGATAGGGTGAAACAAACTCGAATTTTTTCAACCCTTCGTGCACGGGTAACCTCGTTCCCTTTACGGCTAACCGCCATAGCAACAATACTACGAGCCTTAATTACAGAACCTTTCTCAACCTGACTATTCAACTCTTCTGTTTTTTGCTCAAGCTCTTTTACTGTTTTTTTAGCGGTTGATGCCTCCTCCTTAACTTTAACGTTCTCAGCTATTAGCTGCTGATTCATTGCATTCAGCGAATCAACATCGTGGAGCAGATCCTTCATGATGGTGCGAAGGGTTCCCAGCTCGCGCTGATACTCCTTTATCTTGGTATAGCTGATATTCCTCTCGGATTGGATTTGAGCATAAAGCTTTTTAACCCTATCCTGCTCAGATTGTAGCTTTTGGTTAATTGAATCGTTGGTGGTTTCAAGGGTTGTATAATCGACCATTAACCCTTTAAGGTTACGGGCAATGGAGTCCTTTTCGGAGGTAAGCATGGTTTGAATATCCTCCGAATCCTTAATCTGCCGATTATACATCCATCCTAAAACGGCAAGAACAATTACGAGTATTACTATTAAAAACGAAAGGAAAACTACCGCTTTCGATTTTCCTGCGGGAGCGTTTTCCGTTACTTGATTTTCCTGATTCTCCATATTATCTATTTTTGGTGGTTTGGTCTCTGTAAGTTATCAATTTCCCTTCAATGGAGCTATATTTAACTCTGATTTGTTAACGATTGGAAAATTTCTTCAAGTTGAATGCCCTTTTGCTGCATAGTAATTATGGTTAGCCCATTCTCAACCGCAAACCGAAATATCCCTGTTCTTATATCCTTTTGATTTTTTGATGATAACAGCCATGTATTGCTACCTAACATTTTTATCTCTGAAATATTGTCAATGTTAGAAAGCTTTTCTTGGCTAACCTCTTCAACAAATTCAACAAGAACCGATAGGCCTTTAACCGTTGTTCGGGCCATTATCTCTTGGGTTGAACCATCTGCCACGATTTTACCCCTATTGATGATGATGATTTTCTGGCATATCGCCTCAACCTCCTGCATGATATGGGTTGATAGTAAAACGGTTTTCTCACTTCCTATATCCTTAATCAGCTTACGGATTTCAACAATCTGATTAGGATCTAATCCGCTCGTTGGCTCATCGAGGATTAGCACGTTAGGATTGTGAATTAGCGCTTGCGCTAAGCCAACCCTTTGCCTGTAACCCTTCGAAAGAGATCCTATTTTCTTATTCTGCTCATTACCGATTCCCGTAAGCTCAATAAGCTCGTTAACCCTCCTATGGGTCGCCTTGCCCAGTTTATAAATATTTGCAACAAAGGTTAAGTACTCTTTTACGTACAGATCGGTGTACAGGGGGTTGTTTTCGGGTAGATAACCAATATCCTTTCTAATATCCCTCGCCTGATCATCAATGGTAATGCCATTCACCTCTACCACACCCGATGTTTGAGGAATAAAACGGGTAATAATCTTCATCATGGTTGATTTGCCCGCACCATTAGGGCCCAAAAAGCCAACTACACTACCCGACTGAACCTCGAATGATACATCATCAAGCGCCTTCTGAAGTCCATACTCCTTGGTAACATTTGATACTTTAATCGACATAGTAGGATAAAATACACCCCAAAACTAACGAATTTTACTACTTATTGGACAACCTGAGATGAAATAAAAGATTTCTTGAAATAGAAAACCACAAAGAATACTAAGTTCACCGCTAGACCACAAAGAATTTTCTTTGCGTACTTTGTGAAACCTTAGTGCTCTTTGTGGTTAAAATCTTGCCTTTATAAGTGTAGCCTACAAGCCAAATGTAGCCTTGATTTTGTCAACAAAGTCAAGCTTTTCCCAGGTAAAGAGCTCAACCTCTTTCTCGTAGGATTTACCGCCATTGCCTGGCTCATTAAATTTTACGTTAACCTTCTGGGGAGTACGTCCCATATGTCCGTATGATGCCGTTTCCTCGAAAATTGGGTTTTTCAAACCAAACCGTTTAACAATGGCTGCTGGGCGCATATCGAAAATACCGTCTATTTTCTTGGCTATATCACCATCGGATAGTTTCACCTTTGCCGTTCCATAGGTGTTTACAAACAGCCCAACGGGCTGAGCTACACCAATTGCATAGGCCACTTGAACCAGAATCTCATCGGCAATTCCTGCTGCAACAAGGTTTTTGGCAATATGTCGAGCAGCATAGGCTGCCGAACGGTCAACCTTCGATGAATCCTTACCCGAGAATGCACCACCACCATGAGCCCCTTTTCCGCCGTAGGTGTCAACAATAATTTTTCTACCCGTTAAACCCGTATCGCCATGAGGACCACCGATAACAAACTTACCCGTAGGGTTAACGTGAAGGATAAAATCATCCTTGAAGAGCTTCTGAACTCGCTCGGGGAAAAGGGCTTTAGTCCGTGGAATAAGTATATTTTGAACATCCGCCTTAATTTTCGCAAGCATGGTTTTCTCCTCATCGAAGTCATCGTGCTGTGTTGAAACAACAATGGTATGAATTCTTAAAGGGTTATTCTTGTCATCGTACTCAAGGGTTACCTGGCTCTTCGCATCGGGGCGAAGATAGGTCATCTGCTTACCTTCGCGGCGGATCTTAGCCAGCTCAACGAGTAAAAGATGCGACAGAACAAGGGTTAATGGCATATACTCATCGGTTTCGCGGCAGGCATAGCCAAACATCATCCCCTGATCGCCAGCACCTTGATCCTCCTCTTTCGCCCTAACAACTCCTTGATTAATATCGGGTGATTGCTCATGAATGCTCGAAATAACAGCGCACGATTCTGAATCGAAACGATACTCGTGCTTGGTGTATCCGATGCGTCTAATCACTCTACGAGCAACTTCTTGAACATCTACGTATGCTTTGGTTTTAACCTCACCGCTTAGCACAACAAGACCAGTTGTTACTAGGGTTTCGCAGGCTACTTTTGAATCAGGATCTTGGCGAAGAAACTCGTCAACAAGAGCGTCTGATATTTGGTCGGCTACCTTATCAGGATGCCCCTCCGAAACGCTTTCGGATGTAAATAAATATCCCATTATTCTCTTTTTAATAAGGTTAATAAAATAGGGAAGGATTGTAGATTGCTTGGAGCATTGCTCTGTTTTAGCATTTTTTTACTGTGGTTGCAATCAGTCAAATCATTCCACATTGTCAGTAAAACAAGTTCACAAATCTAACAAAATATGTTGATGGTTGTTCGTTTTTTGATTAAGGATTTATAAATTGGTAACTATTCACCACGGAGACACAGCCCGTCCCGATGTATCGGGAGAGGTCACAGAGATTTGCTTCATTGATCTCGAAATAATAACCTTGATAAGATCTTTTTGTAGCATACAAAAAGATTGTATGAGTTTTAGTTCAAATAAATTCTCTGTGCTCTCAGTGTCTCTATGGTTTCTCTTCATTCCGTTTACTGCTGAATAGTTACATAAATTGATCCATAGTAATAAAGCAGGATTATTCTGAGTTCTATGTTTTGCGTTGTAACCTATCATCTGACACCTGGACCTAAAACCCTGAACTGAGAACTCTTAACTCACCGCTAAATATACCCTTCGGTAACTCGATTCACCTGTCGGTAGCTGATCGCTGCAGCAATAAACCCAAAGGTATTTGCCACCATATCCCATATATCGGCCCCACGATTGACCATAATGATCTTTTGAAGAACCTCAATTAATGCCCCATAGCTCAATGAGATTGTAGCCGCAATGAGAATGGCATCAACCGTAACCTTTCTATGATGCCTCCCCTTGTTGTTTTCAGATATTAGGAGTAGAGTAAAAACGAAGTAAAAGAAGAAGTGTACAAACTTATCGAGATGCGGTATATCAATAATCTTCACCTTGTTAATCTGATTCCCAGGGATACTGCAAAGGGTTAAAATAATAATAGCCCACACAATTGATTTCCAATGATTTCGCCAGATTGTTCGCATTTTGGAAAATGAAAAATAAAGTATTAAAGATATGCCATTGCGTTGAGCCAGCAAAGTATTTAGGATAATCATTTTATGAAAAGCGGATATTTTTGAATCGGGTGATTCTAGTTTCATGCCATTTGCTACCTTTGTCTATCTTTGATAGATACAATGAACGCACCCGAAAAAAGGATAGTTGATTTTATCAACAAGCACCACGTGCTAACGCTGGCCACAAGCTTCGAGGAGGAGCCTTGGTGCGCCAACTGCTTCTACGTATATCTACCCGAGGAGAACAGTCTCGTTTTTACTTCCGATTTCGATACCAAGCATATACAGCAAGCTAGCCACAATATTTACGTTGCTGGAAGCATTGTTCTTGAAACTTCGGTTTTAGGTAAAATTCAAGGTGTTCAGTTTCAGGGTATTATCAGCGAACCAAAAGGTGAGTTTCTCGATAAGGTAAAATTGACATACCTAAAACGATTTCCCATTGCCATGCTTATGGACACGCATCTTTGGGCGATCGATCTAACTTTTATCAAGATGACCGATAATCGTCTTGGATTCGGTAAGAAGCTTATCTGGAAGAAAGACCTGCTGTTCCAGAATATCAACCTCCAAAACTAACCTGTAAAGAATGATTCTTGTAACTGGGGGAACAGGGCTAACTGGTTCGCATCTTCTTTTTGAACTTGCAAAACGGGGACATGCCATTAGGGCAACTAAGCGCTCAACCTCATCGGTTGGTTTTGTAAGAAAAGTCTTTTTACTATATACCCAAAACCCCGATGATTTGCTTGAATTAATTGAATGGGTTGATGTTGACCTGCTCGACTATGCAGCATTGGCCGAGGCAACAGTTGGGGTTGATACCATTTATCATTCAGGTGCTATCGTATCGTTTAACCCTAAGGATGCCCAATCAATTAGCGAAACAAACGTGCGTGGAACCGCAAATGTGGTTGACGCTTGCATTCAGAATGGTGTCAAAACCCTTTGCCATATCAGCTCCATAGCCTCATTGGGTGAACCAAACGAACGAGGTGTTGTTGATGAAAATAGCATTTGGACGAAAACAAAGGGTAAAAGCAACTACGCCAAGAGCAAGTTTTTCGGCGAAATGGAGGTTTGGCGAGGGGCAGAACAAGGTTTACGGGTAATCATCGTCAACCCTTCAGTTATCATTGGTCCAGGGCGTTGGAATTCGGGAAGCGGACGGCTGTTCAGCCGTATTTCGAAAGGAATGCCCATTTACACCCATGGCGTAACGGGCTATATAGATGTTCGGGATGTAGCAAAAGCAATGGTTCTACTTACCAATAACCATGCAATAAAAAACGAGCGATTTATCCTGAATGCTCAAAACCTTAGCTTCAAAGAGTTTTTTACCGATATTGCGCTAAGCCTTGGGAAAAAACCTCCACGATTTGAAGTTAAACCCTGGATGACAAAACTTGCATATCCAGCAATAAAGCTATTTGGAGCTCTTATCGGAAAAGGTGCAGTAATATCACGTGCTAATTTAACCTCAGCGTTCACTATAACCCATTACTCCTCCGAAAAATTAAAGGCTCAAACAGGATTTACCTTTACGCCCATTGCCGATTCCGTAAGGTTTGTTGGAGAGGTATTTCAAAAGAAATTTTTGTAGCAACAGAACACTTTTAACCGCAAAGGACGCAGAGTATGCGCAGAGAGCGCAAAGTATAGTCTCCCTCAATAATTCTCTTTCGATTTTTGGTAGTAAGCGTAACCGATAAAGCCAATCCCTGCAAGCACAAACGGAATGCTTAACCATTGCCCCATGTTAATTGTCATAGTCTTTTCAAATTCTACTTGAGGTTCTTTTAAGAACTCGATGAAAAACCTAGCGGTAAAAAGGGTGGATAGGAAAAGCCCAAAAATCACACCCTCCCTTGGCTTGCCCTTCGATTTGATATAAACTAGGTAAAGCATAATAAAGATAAGGAGGTACATAAATGCCTCGTAGATCTGGGTTGGATGCTTTGGGAAAATTTCGCCGTTCCGCTCGAATATAAATCCCCAGGGAAGGTTGGTCTCAACCCCATAAATCTCAGAGTTCATAAGATTTCCTAAGCGGATTAGGATACCAGCAAGGGCAACGGTGATTACAACTCGATCCAAAACGTAAATTGTCGAAACCTTCCATTTTCTACTGAAAAGAATCAGCGCGGTAATAATCCCTACCGCTGCACCATGGCTAGCCAAACCTCCTTGCCAAATTTTTAGTATATCAATGGGATGGCTAAGGTAGTAGGCAGGTTCATAGAAAAGGCAATGGCCTAACCGAGCACCGGCGATAGTTCCCACAGCGGTATAGATGGTCAACGAATCGAGAAACCCTTCGGGTAACCCCTCCCGCTTCACGAACCTATCGAAAATTAAATAGCCTAAATAGAACGATAGGGCCCATAGTACGCCATAGTAGCGAATGGCTAAGCCCCCAATACGAAATATTTCGGGGTTTACGTTCCAGTTTATCGATGCTAGTATCATTTTAGTAAAATGTTTTTTCGGTAACCGTTCAGTGGTTTGATGCATTAGGGAGTTAAAAACCCGCCGTCCTATACCATAAAATATTTATAAATATACAAAAACAATCAAATTAAGAATCTAGTAACTACTCACCACAGTTAAGCCACAGATTCACAGATTTTTAATTATTAACCTTATCAAAAAAATACAACGATTTTCTTAAAATTTGACTTTCCAACTGTCAATAGTAATTTGAAAAATTTATTACATCTGTGAATCTGTGGCATTTATATCAGTTGTTGTATAAATATTAGTGGCTGAATAGTTACAGAATCTATACCCCAATAACTTAAACCATGAGTCGGCTTTGGTGCATTCATCTTAATAGTAATTCCAACTCGTAAAGGGTAATTATTCTGGTTTTTCCAATCTGCTTAAGAATAAGCAAGTCTTTATCGCCAGTTGCAAGATAGTCTGCATTTGAATCAATCGCTAGATTTAGTAAGAAGTTGTCTTTGGGGTCTCGGCAATCAGTAACCTCACTTATAGTCTTATAAAGAATTCCAAATGTTGAAAAAAGTTCTATGAGTTTTTCAACGTCTTTCTTTTCAAAGAATCTCGAAAATTTTTCTCGCTGTGAAACTGAAATAAACTCATCTATTAATTCTTCGCTAAATACTAGCTGAACAGTATTATCAAATATTTTCACATCCAGATACCTAAACTTATCCGTGATAAGATAACTAATCCAAAAATTTGTGTCGAGGATTAGTCTAGTCTTTTTTCTTAGCATATCGCTCTGCTCTAACTATTTCAACCTCTTTGGTAATGTCATCCAGTGATGGAACATCATCAGATTTTGTCCTCAATTTCTTGAGTAGATTTTTCAGTGCTACACTTGAACTATCAGCCTTAGATATAGCAATTAAATCTAAATCAGCGAGTTGTTTCAAAATAGTTTTGACTTTTGGGTTAAGTATTTCAATCCTAAATGCTTCCATGATCAATTAATTTTGTCAAAGATACAAATAAGCGAAACTCAATCCAAATTCGTTGCATACAGCCTAATTTTTATTATAAATTGAGCGTTATAGCCAACCATTGCGCTAAAATAAAAAAGCACCGCCACGTTGGCGGTGCTAAATGTTTTATAATGGTTAAAAATTATTTGAACTAGCGGTATTCCCTATATATTTGAATGATCGTTATCGTAGGCGCACCATGCACCCGTAGTAAGGGCTACCCAAGCGTTATTATCGGTTACCTCGGGGATTATATCGCCATTCCTATACTTAGTTTCAGCAAGGTTATCGGCTATCCATTCCTGTGTGCCAATACAAATAGTACGGTAAACTTTACCATCGTTGCCCGTATAAGTCCCAGTTTGACCATGAGACAAGGTGGTAAACTCCTTTATTAATCTTACAGATGACCCAGAAGATTTTAAACCATATCCTATAGTAGTTTCTGCCATATCAAATTTTACTATATGTCTGTATGGAAAAGTGTCTGATGTCCAACAACAGGTAGCTTCTTTTATTTTAATGAATACCTCTTGATATCTCACTCCCGCACCTCTCATATTAAATTTTGCCTCATTCGTTGCCCCTGTATTTGGGGCATTCCAATAAAAAGAATTAGTATCTTTTATTGCCCCACCTGAAAAAGGTCTGACTACGGAATCCATACGTTCAAAATCAAGCAACGATGCAACCTTCCATCCAGCATTCGCTATGCTTCTTGTATCCGTTGCAGCATACCAATTATATAGCCTGCCATACTTTATCTCTGTGAAAGCAGCCCCTTTTTCGAGCACTACCACCAAAGGCCCTTTATCCTCGCTCCTGAAATGGAGCTTCAGCTCAGCAGCGGTAAGGGTGTCCACCCAAGCCTTATAACCCTCCTTGGTTACGGTTAAAATATAGTCGTCGTACCCATCGTTCACGGTTACCTTGTTGGTGATTGCGGCCAGGGTATCGGCAAATACAGTTTTATTGCTAGCAGCTATACTTAAATTAGCAGTGGTCATCTCAAAGTTTTGGATCGATTCGTTGTAAGCAAAAACGCCGATCAGGAAGTCGAAAGGTTTAACCACCTCAAAGCTAAACGTTGAGTAGCCAAAATCCTCGGGGGTTGATCCTTCTGCGCTCAGCACCTCGGGCACAATTTTGGTTACAATATCCTTGCCAACGGAAAAGCTGATGGGGAGCGGTTTGCTTACTAGGTAAGCTTTGGGCGAACCCTGCACGGGCGATGCGTAAACTACGTTCCCCGCTGCGTCCACCACAAAGAACTGCTCCACGGTGTAATTCCCCGGCAAGAGGGATAAAGGCTTGCTAATGTAGTAGCCGTTCATATTGTATAGCTCAACCTTTTCCATGGTATAGGCTAAGCTACCATTGGCCTTTTTTATGCTAACAACAACCGCAGCCGGTTCTGCGGCTGCCATCATGCTCGATTTTTGAGCACCGCCATGCGATGGGGCTTTAAGGCTAAAACCGAACTCAACGGTTCCCTCCTTCTTATTGGGTTTAACATCCTCCTTGCTGCACGAGAAGTACAGCAATGAGAGCATTGCCAGTAAGCATGCTGATAAAATGTTTTTTTTCATCCGTTTTGATTTTAGTTAAAAATAGTAGCAATCTGTTTAATAGTATATAAAGTTACATTAAACATTTCGATTAAATAGAAGAAAAACAAGTAATTACAGAGGTGTTTTGATTAAGGAGTCAAAAGTGTAAGCAGGAGATAGCTATTGATTGACGAAAGAGGTTCGCCGACCGATAGAATGCATTCATTTAAAGGTACTTCTCAATATCAATAGACATCATTATGGCAAGTTTGTATCTTATTAAAACAACCATTTTGTTAGGTATCCAAGGCTAATCCTCTGTGTTAAAACTTATATAGAATTCACGCTAAAGTATCATTAGTAACCGAGAAAAAATCTAAATTAAATAGGGCTTGCTGAATAAGCCTTAACGAATAGATTACCTGCCATATAAATACAATTAAGATCATTTTGGATGCAAGGTTTTTCTCATGTATTGTTTGATTTCCTTGCATCCTTTACTTTTTCCTTGATGAAAAAGTAAACAAAAAATCAAGGCAAAACTATGCTTCCCCCCGCTCTACTGCAAGGCAAGAATTACAGCAAAAGTAGGCAAGCCCCTTTTGCGTAATTCTATGCCTTGCAGTATTCACGCCCTGTCTGGCTCGCAGTTTTGCCATCCCACCGCACTGCTGCAACCATGGTTCTTGATGTGCTACAATTCTTTTTTCAAATCAATAAATAAGTGGTTTGACTTAATCAGCAGACCCTAAATAGGTCGCAGCAATGCTGCTTTTAAAGTCGCAGAGCGATGACCTATTTGTAGTAATTGTTTTACAAAAAATCTTCTAGAATCTGTTCAGCCAACGGTACCTACGAACGGTATCGCCCAGCTTATAGCCTATCATAAACTCGTGCGAGCCGAATTTGGAAAGGGTTGAGGCATCGTTAAAGCTTTGGTCGAACGCGTATCCGAAAGTAAATTTCTGGTATCGGGCACCAAACATCATAACAACGGCTCCGGTGGTACGAAACGATACACCCACCCAGTAATCCTGCTTATAGTAGCCCTTAACGTTAAGGTCCATGGAACGTTGAAAACGTTCGTTGGTGGTGAAAAGTATTGAGGGTTCAATGGCAAAGGCACTTCTATAGGGTTCGATTCGGTAACCCCCAATCAGGTAGTACTGCCTTAAAATTCTATACGCATCGTTGGGGTTTCCGTTTCCGAACTGGATTGAGCTCTGGAAAAGCGATGTTGATGAAATCCCTGCGTAAAACTTCTCGTTGCTAATCAATGCCCCCACGTTGGCATCGGGTGAGATTTTTTGATTCTTCCCGATGAGCGGATCGTTAATCCCCTTCTCATAGTCGTACATGTCGGCTTGGGTAACATTGATGCTGAACTGATAGAACGAAACCGATGCGCCAAGGCTAAGCTGGTAATCGCGCATGTATATATGGTATGCGTATGTTCCTTGAAGCCCTGTTCGGCGAATACGCCCATTCTGATCGTTGTAAATAAAGCCCCCTAGCCCAACCTTTCCGCTGGGACGGCGTTTACGAACCCTTGCTTTAATTAACCGCGAGCGGTTCCTGAAGCTCGTTTTGAGTATTCGTGTTTGTGCGCTTACAGCATATGTGCTGGGCCCTTCGACATAACCCGCCCACTGCTTACGAGCGGTTAGGTTAAATGCGGTTAGCCCCTCGGCACCAGCCACGGCTGGGTTAACCAGGTAGGTGTTAAGCATGTACTGGCTGTAAAGCGGTTGCTGTTGGGCAAACCCAAGGGTTGAACCAAATACAGCGAGAACGATTAATATATATCCTTTTCTTAGCATATCTTCTGTATTTTTTTCAGAAGGCTATTCATTATTATCGAACAATTGTGATAGAGCCTTTATATACAAAGGTCTTTCCATCTATAGTAAACTTAATTATATAGTGGTATGAGTCCATGGGAAGCACTTTTCCGCTTAAATCTCTTCCGTCCCATGCAACAAAATCTTGATCGGTTTGCCAAACTAGCCTGCCCCATCGGTTAAACACCCTCACCTGAACCTCATCGAAATAGGGAAATAAATCCTGCTGTGTACCCTTAGGCGGTGCAGGGAAATACCATTTATCGTTTATACCATCGCCATTGGGGGTAAAAGCCGCTGGAATACGTAAATTATTAAAATCGGCAGTGCTGATAAGAATGGTATCGGCGTTGGTACATCCGTTGTCATCGGTAACCTTAACCCAGATGGTTTGGGGCTCCGGCTTGCTATAAACGGTTAATGACGATTGGTTATCGTTGGTGTTCCACTGGTAAGTAAGAACTGTGGGGTTAAACGCATCGAGCAGAAGCGACTGATCGCCCACTAGCATGGTGTCGTTCCCCAGCCAAACAGTAGGAAGCGGATTAATGGTTGCTTCAATCTCGTTGTAAGAGCAGCTTTGGCTAATATCGGTAAGCTTAACCCGATAGGTTCCCGATTCGCCGGTATAGTATATTCGATTGGTTGAGCCATCCTGCCATAGGTAGCTGCTGAACAGACCTGGGTTCAGCTCTGCCAAATTTGGGTAACATACCACAACGCTAGTTGGTACACCCTCGAAGGGAATATTAATGGTAGGTGAATTTAGCACAATTTCCTGTGTATATGGAGTGGCTGTACCGCACCCAAGGTCATCGGGGGACTCAATTACCTCGAAGGTGTAAATACCCCCAATTAAAGACTCATCCCAGTGGACTCGGATTGTGTCGCCTCTTCCTACTAGCGTGTAAAAGGTAGCGGGTACAACGTTATTGCTTGGATCAAGAATTCTCCACGTAAAATCGCTATGCCCGTTAAACCCCTTAACCCAATAGCTCTCATTGCTTCCAACGCATGCCATAGGCAAGTTCTGCCCCGAAGCATGAAAGGCTCCGCTTGTTAAAAGGCTAGCTGATAAAAATAGTATGTATAAAAACTTTTTCAATTCATTATATTTAAGCAATCTCTACTCCATTCTTCCTCGCTGAGCTGATTAACGATGATGAATTATCGTTGTAAAACTTTTTTGTGCTAATTATTTAAATTATTCTATTCGGGAGTTGATCCTATAGGGTCAAACTCATTGATTTTCTTATTGATTTAATACTCAGTAGCCGTACCTAAAGTATCGCTGCTAAACAGGTATGCTTCGCTCGCCTTTATCCTTTGGGCATTGAACGAGCGCAGTATATCTCTTTAGCATCTCTACTCTTTTTTGTATAGCCATCATTTTAATAACCCATTTATTGATAAATCCTCGTCAAGCAGTGGCCAATGTATCCCATAACCCGATGGGGAGATGGTATAATTCAAACGCTCCCTCTCTGTGGCCCGAACAAGTTTATCGGATACCTGTACCAAAGGGAAACTTACCGTTTGGTTGTCGAACACGATTATAATACAATTGTCCACGAAATTAACGTTTTGTATGTTATACGCTTTTTGCATAACTCCTATCTCTTAAAATGTCTGTGCCATTCAGTAACTATATAATCGAAGTGCTCGAAGATAATTCTTTTAACCTCACGGCGAGCAGCCGGTGTAAGATTATACTCTAGCGCTAGGGATATATCAAAGTTCTCTTCATCAATCCAAAACTTACATTCCATATCACCCTTTTCGGCATGGATGTGTATTGGTTCTTCACTCTCATTAGACCAAAAGTAAAGCCGCCAACCTGCGATTAACAAAACTGTAGGCATTGTTCAACTTTTTTTTAAAACCCTGACAGGGTATTGAAACCCTGTCAGGGTTAAGAGCTACACCTAAACTAACGCTTCTATTTTTACTATTGCTTTCAAGCGATTAGCGTTTGGCCAATGTTTTGGTTTACAATTTTTATACTATACAACCTACTAAAGAGCAAAGTTGTTTGGTATATGATAGATAGGACCAGTAACTGGAGGAAGATTTAACCAGTAGGTAACAATATCGTTTGCACCTGCTTCAGCATAAAAAGCATTGGCAACACCCGCTCTGTAATGCGAAAGGGTAGATGTTTTTGATGCAACGGTTGCAAGGGTAAATACATATTTGGTTCTTACATCAACACCACCATCTTGTACATAATCCATATTAGCAGGTATTACAACCGTGCTTCCTGAAAGAACAAATGTAGCATCAGCTGCCCCTACAGAGATACCATGCGGTAGAGATGGAACTGCAGCTACCACCTCAACGCCTGTTGCATCGTAACCAGCTACAGTAGCAGTGATGGTATAGGCATAACGATTATACGGAGCAATAACACCGGCTTCAGCAAAATTGAGCGTTAAGTCATCTACATAACCCTCTCCGCAACGATAGAACTCATTCGCAGCAGCAACGCTCCATGCAGCAGCGGTATTTGCACCATCCAAAGTAGCAGATGGAACAGGTAGAACAGTAATTACGTGATTTTTACCAATATTATCGGCACAAGCACCCGACTGGCGCTCAGCAGCCCAAACGTTTAGCGTACTACCAGCAGCGGGTAACGTACCGGCAGGAATTGCTGCATAGTTTTGTAGCACAGTCCAGTCTTTAATCAGTGTACCTGTTAAGAAATCGACACCGTAAACCCAACGCCAAGCAGAGGATGCGTTAATGCCAACAACACCTACGCCGTTGTATAGCGGGCTATACACTGGGTCTGGGGCAACATAAAGGGTAAGGCCTAAACCAGTGGTTTGGTAGGTTGTTTCGGTAGGGACAACATAGTTTAGCGCATTGGCATGTGCAGGGTCCTGAATGGCTGCAGGGTATGTTTGCGCCTGCGCACCCACCATTACAAAAATGGCCACCATGGTAAGCGCCAGTTTCATGAGAGTTGATTTTTTCATAGCTTATTTGTTTAAAATTTAAAAAATTAAGTTTATTTTTTTGTTTTTTGTTTTCAAATTAGGCCTTCCGGCGTAAATACAATTAATACAAGGGGTAGCATTATGGCGGCATCCCGTCCTGTATGGGGGTCTTTATCCTGTTCTCGGTTAATATCCGGTTTCGCATTGCAAGTATAGTAATTATTAACACATTGTTAACAGTTGATACGTTGACTCGGCTATAAGGTTTACACTTTAATAGATGATTTAATCCTTTTACTTGATAAACGTACCTTAAAACCTGATAAACGAAGGTAAATTTTTTTCTCTAAACCATTTTTCTCTAATCTACAAAAACTTTTTTAACCGTTAAGTGCATAAAGATTGATTATAAAACGCAGAGCTAAAGCATAATTAATTTTTGCTTTGCAAACGAGCCTGCCAACATGCAGGTTCTGCAATTTGCTTAATTTAAGGCAGCCTCTTTACAGGGCTTAGCGCCAACAAGGCAATCTTCCGCTTTCGGTCATCAAAGAACGTACGCTCATTATTTATCAATAATACTGCCAACCACTATATAATACTGATTATCTGGCAATAGCAATAATTACATTAAATTTGAGGTACGAAATCGGAAAGGGTAATTACAACTATAGAGGCTAAAAAAATGAACACAGAGGCACAGGAGCACAGAGAAAAAACAATGCAATCATACAAAAATCAACAGAAAGGCAATAAGTTCCATAAAAAGAGTGTTTTAGGCTAATTCTTGTTTTCAGGCTAGAAAACAGAAAAATATATCACTACTTTCCAATATGATTCTTTATAACTATTCAGCAGCAATAAAAACTCTCACGCAAAGTCGCTAAGCCGCTAAGGCACTAAGGTATTCTACGAACACAAAGAAAGATACAATAAAAAAATATAACCGAAAGTTCATTGGGAAAATGTTTTTTTGTTGGAATTAGCCTAAAAAAAGAAATTACAATCAATTAACTCGCAAAGGGAAAAAACGAATACGTTTTTTCTTTCTTTGCGAACCCTGCCTACCCTGCCTACCGGCAGGCAGGCGGCAGGCAGGTTTGCGAGATAAAAAAGCGAGTAACAGCCTTTATAACTGCATTTTACATTTGCTTGTGAAAATAAATGGTTAACTGAAGATGTACCTGAGTAGTTACGATTCTTTTATAATAGACTTTATACAGATTAAGCAACAACTGCTGAATAAGGGTAGAAAATAGCTACAAGCACAATCACTAACACCGCCCCAGCCTACCCTGCCTACCGGCAGGCAGGCGGCAGGCAGGTTTCAAGGCGGTTTCTAATGGAAAAAGACAATGGGCTTTAGCCCAACATCAAATGGATTGCTAATTACAGCTAATAGCGGGATACAATGACATCATTTATTTACTCTCCCTTATCAAGGGCTAAAGCCCAGCTAATTCAGCGTTTACTAACTCCGCCTTAAAAGGCGGAGTTAGTGATTCAGCCTTCAGCCTGTATTTGTAGCTAAGGCTGATATTTATTCTCAGGCATCAACTGTCATAACCCTTTTTCTTATATCGAACTCACGTTAAGTATGTATTACATTTTTTTTAACCGATGGGTTAACCCATCGGTTATAGCTCTGAATGCTATTACGTCAAAGTATGGTTAACATAACACTAGTATTCTATCTCCCTAACCTTGCGATCTTTGGTTCGGTAAATCTCATAGCGCTTGGTATTGAACTTAACCAGAACATCATTGCTATCGTAGTGATTGATTAGCGATAACCGATTCCTACTATACTGGTATTCCCGAACCTCACGGCTAACCTGCTTGCCCTTCTCGTTTAGCACCAGAACACCAATCTGGTTGTTGTTTCTATCGTATGAGTAATTAATTGTTCTAATTACGGTTGTTTTATCAAACTTCTTTATGGTCAATTGCTCTCTCGCCAATCGGCCAATTGAATCGTAAACCGGAACAGAAACAAGGTTTACTATTGAATCCTGTGGGGAGAAGTTTTTCTTAATCTTCACTTTTCGTGTCAGCTCTTTCCCTTTTATATTAAAGGTAGATTTTGATACATATGCTGTTTTCCCATCCCTCGATTTAGCGCTTATCTCAATCGGATTTCGGTTCGAATCGTACTTATAGATAAAAGTTAAAGAAATTGTAGTGTCGGTTGGGCTAACCTTTTTTACTACTCGCATGGCAAGCAAGCTATCCTTATTATAGGTAAACTCCTCTATTGTGTTCAGCTTCTCGTTCAGGTAGAATTCCGATATAACCTTTTGCTTCCCTTTAAACGAATTCCAGTAGTAGTTATGGGGATAGTGATCGGTTAAACTCCATTCAATTTCGGTATGGCAACGGCCCAAGGAATCAAATATTTCCTGGTATATTGGATAAACCATATCGGTTCTCTTCCCCTTTTCAACGGCATACTGAAAGGTAACCGTTACCCTACGAATATCCTGCGGTGTACGGTTTTGAGCAGAAATAGCACTACTTATAAATAATAAACAAAGGATTGTTACCAGTAATTTTGAGCAACGGAGGGTGTTGGCATTGTTTCTCATATCCTTTTGGGTTAAGAAAAGTTGATAATTAGTACAAATTAAAGCATTTTTTTGAATGCAACGCTGCAAGGGTGATGTATATCATCATTAAAGGTAAAGGGCAAAGGACAAAGGATAAAGGAGAAAGGGTAAAGGAGAAAGGACAAAGGAGAAAGGATAAAGGACAAAGGATAAAGGGCAAAGGATAAAGGGCAAAGGATAAAGGACAAAGGGCAAAGGGCAAAGGATAAAGGATAAAGGACAAAGGACAAAGGACAAAGGATAAAGGATAAAGGACAAAGGGCAAAAGATAAAGAAAATCTTACGTTTAATTTAGGTTTTTTTTATGATTCGACTCTTTCAGGTTCTGTGAACTCTGAAAGGTCTTATAACTCTTAACTTCATCCTCAAAGTACTCTAAACTTTTTAATAATCTATCCCATACTGCTTCATCTTGTTATAGAGGGTTTTGCGGTCGATGCTGAGCAGCTGCGCTGCTTTACTCTTGTTGAATCGGACCTTTTCGAGGGTTGATACGATGAGCTGATGCTCGGCTTTCTCCTTGGAGTCGCGAAGATTTTCGATGGGCTTTGCCGTTGAAAATGGCATTTCATCAGGGGTAGTGTAAATTTCGGATGGGAGGGTTTTAATGGTTACAAATTCACCCGTTTCAAGCAGAACAGCCCTACGGATTACATTTCGAAGTTCTCGGATATTCCCAGGCCATGGGTATTTCATGAAAACATCAACCACTTGGCGGTCGAACCCCACAATCGTCTTTTCCATCTCATGATTGGCCAATTCGAGGAAGTGGTTAGCGAAAATGGTTAAATCGCTTTTGCGATCCCGCAATGGGGCAATGCTAATGGTAAACTCGTTAAGGCGATGGTAAAGGTCTTCGCGAAAATCGCCACGTTTAACGGCGTCAATCAAATCGTCGTTGGATGCGGTGATAATCCGAACATCTACCTCAACCTCCTTGCTGCTCCCAATCTTCTTAACCTTACGCTCCTGAATTGCCCGAAGCAGGTTTACCTGCACATCGTAGGGAAGGTTCCCGATCTCATCGAGGAAAAGGGTTCCCCCGTTTGCCGCCTCGAATTGCCCTATTTTATCGGATATTGCTCCGGTGAACGAGCCCTTGAGATGACCAAAGAACTCGCTGCTCGCCAACTCCTTGGACAACGCTCCGCAGTCGATGGCGATAAAGGGTTTTCGGCTCCGTTTACTCTCACCATGAATTTCGCGGGCAATGTACTCCTTCCCTGTGCCGCTGTCGCCCTGAATGATAACCGAAAGGTTGGTTGGGGCAACGATGTTGATATAATCGTTCACCTGCTTAGCCTGCGCGCTGATGCCCCGAATAAATTTTTTTGCTAATACTCTTGAATTGCTTAAATCCTCATCGTTTACAGAAGCACCGCTACGGGCGGAAAGTGCATTTGTTATGGTAAGTAAAATCTCGTCGGGGTTAATAGGCTTGGTAACGTATTCGTATGCCCCCCTTTTAATTGCGCTCACAGCAATACGGATATCGGCATAGCCCGTCATGAGTATCACAATGGTGTCGGACGATTTTCGTTTAGCCTCGGCTAAAAGATCCAAACCGCTTCCTTCAGGTAAACGGAAATCGGAAAGGAGAACATCAAAATCGGTGGCTTTGATCAGGCGAACTGCTTCATCGTATGAAAAGGCCTCTTTAACCTCATGCCCTTTCTTGGTTAGAAAGGTTTTGAGCATAATGCAAAAGGTAGAATCATCGTCAACAACAAGAATCTTTGCCATGTATATCGGTTTTGTAAAAAAAAGCAGGTGCTAAGTTAGAGAGTTTTTAATAAAATTAACCACAATAGGCACAATAGGTCACATAGGTTTTATTTTTAACTTAAACGATAATTTTTACCCTTCACTATTCAGTGTCGTTTAGTTCAAAGTTATAGGCTTCGACTACGCTCAGCCTGACAGTCAGGCTGAGCGTAGTCGAAGCGTGAGTAAAGAATAGTTAAATGAAATGTATCCTTAACTAAACGGCATTGCTTCACTATTTTTACCATATTGTATTATTTCTAATGTGTTCCCTGCCTACCGGCAGGCAGGTATGTGCCTATTGTGGTTCAGCATTCTCTATCCAGTCACCGTTTTCCTTAATTAACTCAATAAGCTCCTTAACTGCGATTTCTTCGGAGATATTTTTCTTCTGAACCTCCTTACCTCTATACAATGAAACCTTACCATTGCCCATTCCAACGTAGCCATAATCGGCATCGGCCATTTCGCCTGGACCGTTTACGATACAGCCCATTACCCCTATTTTCAACCCTTTAAGATGACCTGTAGCCGATTTTATCTTTGCCACCGTTTCCTGAAGATTAAAGAGCGTACGACCGCAACCGGGGCATGAGATATACTCGGTTTTGGTTGTGCGAGTCCTTGCTGCTTGGAGTATGGAAAAAGTGGTTGAACAGATAATCCTTTGAGAGATTGTATTTGAGGTAATCATAACTCCATCCCCTAACCCATCGATCATCAAAGCACCTATATCGGATGCTGATTTGAGCTGGAATGTTTCAATATCAGAATCGTCATAACTTCGCTGTACTATTACAGGGTTCTCAACCCCTGCATTTATCAAACGAACAAATGCTGCACGCTGATCGGCATACCCATTGGTATTGGAGGTTTCGAGAATAAGGATTAGGTTTTCATTCTTTTTTATTGTAGCAAGCACTTCATCGGTAAGCTCCGATGTATCTATTTTTAAGAATACTGCGCTCGAAGAATCCTTAATATCTCTTATGTTTTCAACCAATAAAATAATTGGCAGCCCCTCTTTACAGTCAATCTTTGAAACATCGGCATTACCAAAAAACAGGTAATCAGCCGATTGCTCCGTGCAACTCCACAGCTGCTTTGCGGCATTAAAACTCCATCCCCACTCAGCTAGCTGGTTATAACCAAGGGTTGGTATATGCGAAAGGTTGGCGATTACAGCAGGGGGATTACTCCTACCTATTTTCTCTAACTGTCTTGATATTCGACGATTATAGGAGAATGGATCGTAGGGTAATTCGATAAAACTTCCAATCTGTGGCTCTGATTTTCGCTCTTGGAAATATGCCACCAACCTTTTTGCGACAGGTATTTCAAACTCGGGATCTTCGGTCAACGAAACCCTAATGGTATCGCCTATGCCATCGGCAAGGAGTGTGCCAATGCCAACGGCCGATTTTATACGTCCATCCTCGCCTTCGCCCGCCTCGGTAACGCCAAGGTGAAGCGGGTAGAGCATATTTTCAGCCATCATCCGATTAACGAGCAATCGGGTTGATTGAACCATTACCCTTGTGTTGCTTGATTTCATGGAGATAACCACATTCGGGAAATTTTGTCTATGGCAAATTCGTAGAAACTCCATGGCCGATTCCACCATGCCAAAAGGCGTATCGCCGTACCGGCTCATTATCCTATCGGAAAGGGAACCATGGTTTACCCCAATTCTAATGGCTACATTTCGTTGCCTACAAATATTCAGCAAAGGAATAAATCGCTCCTCAACCTTAGCCAATTCAGCAGAATACTCAATATCAGTAAATTCAAAAATATCGAATTTTGCCCGAGAATCTGCATAGTTACCAGGGTTTATACGCACCTTCTCAACATGCAAAGCCGCCTCAAGCGCAACCTCGGGGTTAAAGTGGATATCGGCAACCAATGGGATTGATATACCTTTCTTTATTAATTCAATCTTAATATCGGTAAGATTCTTCGCCTCTTTAAGGCTCGGTGCGGTAATCCGAAAAAACTCAGCCCCTGCCTCAACCGTCCGAATACATTGGTTCACCGTTGCTTCGATATCGTTTGTACTAGTGGTAGCCATGGTTTGAACCCGAATTGGGTAACCGCTACCGAGCATCACGCCACCAATAGAAATCGAGGGAGTTTTAAGTCTCTCTAACCGTGTAAGGTTTTCGCAGTATTTTTTATTGGGCATTATGATATTTTTTACAAAGTAAGAAAAAAAATGAACGCGGATGGCACTGATTCACCCCCGCTGATTTTCACGGATACTAAAAATCAGCGTATATCTGTGGTGGTTTTATCCGCTCAATCCGTGTTCCATTTTGTGCTATGTGGTTTAAATTGATTATTGCTTGTTAACTTCACGCAAACTAACTACATTTGCTACTGGCACTTCACATCAAATCCTTACCTATCATGAAACATATCATTGTACCCATTGATTTTTCGAAGGAATCGTTAAACGGACTTCGATTGGCAATAATATTTGCAAATCAGCTTAAAAGCCATATTCAAATGGTTTACGTTCAAAGAGCTGTTTCGGAGATGGGACGTATAGGGCTTGAGGAGGAGCATAAAACTGCAATCCAAAATTTTGAGAAGCTGGTTGATGAATACTCATCGAAACTTCACGAAGAGTTGGAGCTAAGCTATATCATCAAAAAAGGGAAGATTTACCGTGAAGTAGTAAACCAGGCTGAGGCCTTTGAGGATACATCCATTATCTGTTCAACCCATGGAGCATCGGGTTTTGAGGAATTTTTTATTGGTAGTAATGCCTTTAAAATCGTTTCGGCCACCGAAAGCCCTGTTATAACTATCCGACATGGTGCTGTACCACATGAGGTTAAGAAAATTGTAATGCCCATTGATATTACCTCGGACACCCGCCAAAAAGTACCCATCACCGCCGAAATAGCCAAAGCATTCGGTGCCGAAGTACACGTTGTTGCCGTTTCATCCATTCAATCCGATGAAATTGTTGCAAAGTTAAACGCTTACACCAAGCAGATTTGCGACTACCTAAAGGGTAGCGATATCCCTTTCAAATCGGCAAGCCTCACCGGCGACAATATTACAGATATTACCATTGAGTACGCCTTGGATATTAATGCCGACCTGATAAGCATTATGACAGAGCAGTCGAAGGCCATTAGCAACTTTGTGCTGGGCAGCTATGCGCAGCAAATGCTTAGCAAATCGCCAATACCCGTTCTAAGCGTTACCCCACAGGAGCTTTTTATTATGGGTAGCTTTTTTACTCAGGGCAGCGGATACTAAACTTAATCTAATGATTATTTTAAAAAAGGTTTTGTTTCTGCTTAGAAACAACTACCTTCTATTCTCGCTGATTCTAATTCACCTCATATTTCTATCAGTACAGGTTGTTAATAAAAATATATACCTAAGCGACTCGCATGAGTACCTAATGGAGGCAGAAAACATCTCCAATAATGGTACTTTTTACTGTGGCAACTTGGATGAACCCATAAACAACGATTTATACACTAAGCGGCCACCCGTTTACCCGCTGTTCATTGCATCGGTTAAGCGAATGGCTCAGTCCAATATTTTTATAATTACCATTCAATCAATAATATCCATTCTTTCCATTTTCATAATCCGCAGAGGATTCCTGAAAATTGGATATAATAAGAGGTACGACCCGCTGTTTCTTGCTTTCATAATTCTCTCGCCGGCACAAATGGTGTATGCCAATTTAATAATGGCCGAAACCCTTTTTCAGTTTACCCTTGCCCTAGGCTTTTATACGCTAGTTCAGTACTTTATAAAGAACTCCATTCGGTATCTGCTCTATTTCAACCTGATTTTAGCCATATCGGCCCTTGTTAAACCAGTTATGTACCTGTTTGTATATCCAAGTTTTATAGTAATGCTATATATCGCTTTCAAGGATAAATCGATAAAACCATTACTGCTTGGAATTATTCCGATTATCATTATTCAAGCTTATTCGTTTTGGAACTATAAAAGGACTGATTACTGGCACTTTTCGAGCATTCAAACCATAAACCTTGTTCATTATAACTCCTACTACTTTAACGCACAGATAGTTGGCTTTGATAAGGCTGAGCAATTTCTCGATAATCAGATTAGCCAAGCGAACACCATTGGAAGCTATACTGCAAAACAAAAATACTTAATCAGCACCTCCAGACAGGTAATTAGCGAAAACCTTTTTGAATATACCGTTTTTCATCTAAAAGGGATGTTTCGTGCTCTTTTTGACCCCGGAAGGTTCGACCTCTCAAACTTTTTTGGCCTTGAAGAAAAGGGGAATGTTGGTTTTCTAAATCAGCTGAATAGCAATGGTGTTAGAGGTGCAATAAGCTACCTGATGCAGCAGAATACCTTGCTAATAATAGCATTACTGCTAATTGGGCTGGCTAATATTATAAAGGTTATAGGTTTATCCCTATTTGCGTTTACCAGGACAATCGATATCAGGTTCAGGTTGGGAGTATTAGCCCTAGTGGGCTATATTGCCTTTACCGCTGGCCCGTTGGGAGCATCAAGGTATATGATGCCGTTGATACCGTTCGTAATTCTTGCGATGCTAACCGGGTTAATATTCTACTCTCAACGTTTCGCATATTTGTAGCGTTTGGGAGCCTGCCTGCCAGTAGGCAGGTCCCTTGTTAGTAAAACTATCAAAATGCGTTAAGAACTCCAAATGCGTCATCAGCCCAAATTCCGCCGAACGTTTTGTGCGAAGCCAATAAATACGCTGTTGGCGGTTATGAATTTATTTTTCTTCGTTTTCTTTTATGCTATTTATTGTCATCAGAGAGAAGTCAAAAGATTTAGTATAATCTAGGTCTGCATATTCTAAACCTACCTTCTTAATGTTTGCATAATATGCCTTTAAATTCCTGTAATAATTTCGCTCCAATGGTACTGAAACCGCTCGTTCCCCTATTTTCTCTTTTAAAAACCACTTTTCTAGTAATCTAGCAGTTCGACCATTGCCGTCTAAAAAAGGATGTATTTTCACAAAGGTCAGGTGCAGTTGTGATGCAAAATAGAAGGTATCGGTTTCATCGAGTTTAACTTCTAGTAGCTTCTCAACATCAATAAAAAGTTTCTCAAGTTCTCTAGTTACAATCTTTGGTTCAGCCGCTACATATTCAATCCTATCCTGCTCGTTAATTACAAACATAGGATTTGTTCTAATTTTCCCTTGTTGTGATTTCGGTAAAAGGTTCGAGCTTAAAATGGAATGAGCTTTCTTCAAGTTCTCAAAACTTAGCCGATTTTTAAAGATAAATTCATACGCTTTATATAAATCATCTGCTTTCTTTGTATAGACAGGTTTAAACTTAACATTCATGAATTTATGCTTGAAATAGCTATCGAAGTCAATGTCTTCTCCCTCAATTTTCGACGAATATACTGAGGAAACTGACGTGTAAAATTGAAAGTAGTCAACAGGGATTTGAAGTTTAGGAATAGAATTTAAGACAGTAAGAAAGTTCTTATCAACCGAATCTCTGAATTTATCAAGTAGTTGTCCGTGTATAATCTTCAAGACCATAGTTCTTATCTTTCTCCAAAGATACACTTTTCATGGAAACAGCCATTCCGCCTGCACAACTTCATAACCGCTAACTTCCTATAAAATCAAACCCTTTTATTTCAACATTATCTGATGAACGTAGTATTTCCCGGTAATCGTTTGAATAGAGTCCAACCTCTTTATATGATAATCCTTAAAAAGAGTTTTAAAATCGGAAGTATCAATTAGCGTTTCGCGTGATAAGGTTTTGGGGCGATTGATACAATCGGTTAAAATTATAGAGTCGTTGGCTAACGCTTTACAAATTTTTTGTTTAACCCGATTAATATCATCGAATTGTGAACCAGAGATAATATTGGAAGGGGCAACACCTGTTATGTATTCTACCCTATTCTCAACGTTTGGTTTATTATAAAGTACAAAAAACTGCTTCTTGGTATTCTGCTTCCCTTCAATGATAATTTTGGACATGTGCCTATTACTGTCTAGTATATACCGATTCAGGGGGACTAAACCCAATGAGATATTCCAAATAAACATTCCCGCAGCAGTTAAACCGAGAAAACGAATCTCATTTTCCATTACTTGAGATAAAACGATAGCCAAAAGAATAGGAATCATTACCATAAACTCCGCATTGCCCGAAGATGAAAAAGCAAATACAAGCTGTAGAAAAAGAGCTAATAAGTGTACCCAGACTGTTGGTCTCTTAATCCCTTTAATATTCCATTGAATCCGCCTTACATTAAATATTCCGATAGCAATCAAAACTACAGAAAATACACCCGCTATAATAAACAGATTGCTAATTCTTGGAAGGAGCACCAAGTAGCCATGAACCTGAAAGAATGACCTAAAAAGGCCTATTGCAGTAAACATCAAACTACTTAACCCCGTTGATACGCCCGCAGCACCCGAATAGTAGTCGTTAAAAACAAAACGCAAAAAGGCATCTACTGTGAATGGTTGATTATTGTAAAACAGCAAAACCAGTAAATAAGAGATTGGAACAAGTAGCGCAGGTAGAGCAAAACAAATAATGGGTTTTATTTTTTGGGTAGCCATAACGCCAATTAATAATGATATCCACCAGAAGAACATAACCTGATGAAAGAGGCAGGCCGTTGCAGCGAATAGTCCAGAATAGAAAAAACTCCTTATTCCGCTTCCCTTCAAACCCTTTACAAGATAATAGCTTCCTAGAATCGAAAAAAATAGTGGTATTATGTATGTCTCATTTTCAGTAGCATATCTCATTATGCACCATGAACTACCCAAAAAAGCAACCCAAACAATATTCCGTTTAAACTCCACTCCTAAGGTTTTAAGTGTCAGACCAAGTAAATATATGGTTGCTGCTGCAAAAAAAGCATTTAAGATTATTAGCAACTTTAGCGTATCAACCTTGATAAAAAATCCGATTGCGTTGACCCACAAAAACCCTATTGTATTATGGAATAAATGATGAGGAAGAAACAGGTTAATACCCTGTTTTACGTATAAAGCGTACCCCCATGAGTCAATTGAGCTATTCGTGGTTGGAAGAATCAAGTATATCAGTAAAACCAATAATGGAACAATTAATATCTTTCCTTTCGGTGTGATGAATTTCATTTTGAAAATAGTAAACTATTGATTTTGCATTTTACCCTAATTCGTAACTATTTAGGTCTTTCTTCCCAGTTTGAATAAATACACAGACAAATATAATTGTTTAATTTTATATCTCATTAGCTATCAGTGGTTCTGAAAATACCATTTTAAAATTACCCGCTCAAAATGAATAATGGTAATTTCTTTTATCCCCCAATCAACCTATAACCCTGCAAAACAATTACATTTGTATTGTTGTTGTTAAAACACAAGCCCGTCAGGGATTAGAACCCTGACGGGGTTAAACCAAGGAATAGTATGAAAAACAAAAAGAAGAAACACGATAAAAAGGCCAAGGGCAGTATTCGTAAGAAAGATTTAATTAAGGAAATTCTACAGCTATTCGCCAATAATCCAACCTACACCTATAACTATAAGCAGATTGCAAAGCAGCTCAATATTAAGGACGATGGTCCTCGGGTGATGATTACCGAGGTGTTGTACGAGTTGAAGTTCAGCGGAACGCTCGAAGAGGTTTATACCGGTAAGTTCAAGCTTAAAGCGTTAGCGGGCTATGCGATAGGAACCATTGAAATAGGTCGCGATGGTACAGCCGAAGTGCATACAGAGGATAACCGAGAGGTATTTATCCCCGAATTTCGCCTCAATCATGCTCTGCACGGTGACAGGGTTCAGATTCTTATATCGCATCGCATGAAGCGCGACCTTCCCGAAGGAGAGGTCGTTAAGGTTCTTGAGCGGGCTAAGCGAAATTTTGTGGGAACCATAAGCATTGAGCGGAACTACGCATTTCTTATCCCAGATAATAAGCAGATGCCCTATGATATCTTCATCGCTCAAAAAGATTTGAAAAAGGCGAAGAATGGGCAAAAGGTAATTGCACGCATTACCGATTGGCCGGCCAATATGAAGAATCCGAACGGAGAGGTGATTGAGGTGCTTGGTAATCCTGGGGTAAATGAGGTGGAGATGCACGCAATACTCGCTGAGTTTGAACTTCCCTACCGTTTCCCGGAGGAGCTCGATACCCTAGCCAAAAAGATCAGCGAAAAGATTACATCCAAAGATTATAACGAGCGTCGAGATTTTAGGGATATTCCAACCTTTACCATCGACCCGGTTGATGCAAAGGATTTTGACGATGCCCTCTCGTTCCGAGTCTTGACCAACGGAAACTACGAGATTGGCGTTCACATTGCCGATGTTACGCATTATGTGGACTCAGGATCGCCCATTGATAACGAAGCGATTGAGCGTGGTACTTCGGTCTATCTGGTTGACCGCTGCGTTCCGATGCTTCCCGAAAGGCTCTCGAATTTTATCTGCTCGCTCCGACCTAACGAGGAGAAGCTCTGCTTCTCGGCGGTATTTGAGATGACCGGCTCCGCTGAAATTATTAATACTTGGTTTGGTCGAACGGTAATCCTTTCGAAGCGTCGATTTACCTACGAAGAAGCTCAAACCGTTATTGAAACCCGAAAGGGGGATATGCTGAACGAAATTCTAAAGCTACATGAGCTAGCCCAAATACTTCGAAAAACTCGATTTAAAGCTGGGGCAATTGGTTTTGAGCGAACCGAGGTTAAGTTCAACCTCGACGAAAAAGGTAAACCACTTGGCGTTTTCTTTAAGGAGAACAAGGAGTCGAATCAGCTGATTGAGGAGTTTATGCTGCTTGCCAATAAAAAGGTTGCCGAGTTTGTTGGAAAGGCTAAGGATAAAAATAAGGTTAAACCCTTCGTTTACCGAATCCACGATAAGCCCAACCCCGAGAAATTCGAATCGTTTCGTAGCTTCATCACCCGCTTTGGATACAACATCGAAGGCGGCAGCGAAAAGCAGATCAGCAAATCGTTGAATAAGCTGATGGATGAGGTGAAAGGGAAGAAAGAGCAGAACCTAATCGAAACCCTTGCGCTCCGTTCGATGGCAAAGGCTCGATACTCAACCAATAATATTGGGCATTACGGTTTAGCCTTTTTGCACTACACCCATTTTACATCGCCCATCCGCCGTTACCCCGATATGATGGTTCATAGGCTGTTAGCGCACTATCTGAGTCATGGTAATCCTAAGGATGAGCAATCGCTCGAAAAACTCTGCAAGCACTCATCGGATATGGAGGTTAGAGCCACTGAGGCTGAACGCGCATCGATTAAATATAAGCAGGTTGAGTTCATGTCCGATAAGGTTGGACAGGAATTTTCAGGGGTTATATCTGGGGTTGCAGGATTTGGCCTTTTCGTTGAGCTAATCGATAGCAAGTGCGAGGGCATGGTCCCCATTCGTGAGCTGGCTGACGATTTTTACGAGTTCGATGAGGACAACTACTGCCTAATCGGCAAGCAAACGGGTAAACGATTCCAGCTGGGCGATGAGGTGCGGATTGAGGTTTGGCGAACCAATCTTGCCAAAAAGCATCTCGATTTTAGGTTGGTTGAAGTTGAAACGAGCAACAAACCAATCTATAGGAAACCCGTTAAGCCAAAATCAAGAAAAAGACGATAAATAATGTCCGTTCGACATAAGAAACTATTTAAATGCAATATTATCAGTATTTTACTTTATTGGAAAAAATGGAATGATGGAATATTGCCTGCCTGTCGCCTACCCGGTTGGCAGGGCAGACAGGGATGAAAAAAGTTAGAAGTAACTCCAATATTGACTTCGTCGTCCGGCAGTTGCCGGATCGCTCCTGTTCCATTATTTCAGTCTTCCAAAAACATACTGTTAGTATTAAAGCACTAATAAATAGCGATATAACATGCATTGTTATATCGAATTCACGTTAAATAATAAATTAAAAACCTAACCTATTTATGAAGAGACTGTTAGTTATTGCTGTTGCCCTAGCAATATTTGCTAGCTGCGGTAAAAAGAGCGAGATTAAGCAAGGCCCTTGGCTCGGAGTAATCCAAATCGATCCATCAGATAAGAGCATGGATTTACCAATAAATATGAACTACTCCGTTAACGAGCAGGGTGTACCACAAATGGTAATTACAAATGCCGATGAGAAGATTGTTATCGATGAAATTACCAAAAGTGGTGATACCCTTTTCATGAAACTCCCTGTATTCACGAGTGAAATCGTTGCTATTTTCCGTAACGACTCATTAGTGGGCAAATACTACCCAAAGGGTATAGCTGCAGGAAACCCATATAAATTCTTTGCCCTAGCAGGGATAACCGATCGATTTCCTTGGTTTACCGAAAAGGCAACGTATAATGTTACTGGTCGTTGGAAGGTAATTGAAAACCCGGGTACACCCGATTCCACTATAATGGTTGGCGAGTTTAAACAGAATGGTGATCGGGTTACTGGTACTTTTCTTAATACAACTGGCGATTATCGTTACCTAGAGGGAAAAGTATCGGGGAATAAATTCTTCCTATCGGCTGTTGACGGTTCGCATACCTTTATTATCACCGCTGAGCTGACCAACGAAAACACTATGGAAAACGGTCGCTTTATGGGAAGCCCAAAATGGGTAAGCCAATGGTGTGCTGAGCGCAATGAAAAGATTGAACTACCCACCAACGAACAGCTGGTAAGGGTAAAGAAAGGCTACTCAACCCTTGATTTTGCAGGAATTGATATGAACGGACAACAGGTAACCTCGAAGGATAAACGATTTGAGAGAAAAGTAGTTGCAGTTCTTGCTGGTGGAAGCTGGTGCCCAAACTGTTTAGATGAAGCACGGTTATTCAGCAAGCTATATAGCAAGTATAAAGATCAAGGTTTTGAGGTTGTTGCCCTAAATTTTGAGGATAAAACGTTTGAACCCTCAAAGAAAAAGATGGAACGCTTTATCAAGCAAACCGGTGCAAACTATACCTTCCTTTACGTGTCGCCTCGAGGTGGTGCAAAGCGAGATTCTGTGCTTTACCCGATCGAAGGTCAAATGGCATTTCCCACGGGTTTATTAATTGATAGGCTTGGGAATATTAGAAGGGTTGAAACCGGTTTTTCAGGTCCTGGAACAGGCGAACACTATACCAAATTTGTTGATGAGACCACTAAGCTGATTGAATTACTTCTAAGCGAAAAGTAAGAATTTGAAAAGTTTCACGCAAACCTGCATGCAGGCAAAGGTCGCAAAGTAAAAACGCAAAGTTGATTTAATCAGATTAACAATGCGAAACCTTTGCGATCTTTGCGTCTTCGTACTTGCAAGTGCTGTGAACCCCACGAAGTAATATTTTAACTATTAACTACTCCTATACCGTTTAAAAATAATATTGTAAACTGCTTTAAAGAAGTACTTAACATCGGTGTTGAACGGGTGTTTCTCGTAAGCATCAAGGTATTTCATTTCCGAATCCATAATCTCCTCAAGGGTTTTTGGGTAATCGACGTAAAAAGGAGGAATAAGTCCTGGTTTAAACTTTACCCTTTTTTCTTGAAGCTCTTGGGTATAAAGGTTGAAATAATGCTTGCTTAGCGGACGTACCCCAACAAGTTTTAAATCACCTCTGAAAAGGTTAATAAGCATGGGCAGCTCATCAATCCAAAACTTACGCATAAATCTACCAACGGTTGATACCCTAAAATCGTTCCTGATTTTACCTCCCTCCTGCAGGTTGTGCTTATCGAAAATATAACTCTGTAGGTATTCGGCATATGGGTGCATAGTCCGCATCTTATAAACTTTTATAATCTTTCCACCCTTCCCAATCCTTTTTAATTTAATAATAGGCCCATAGGTTGGTTCAAGATCAAATTCAGGATGCTTAAACTTTCGGGCGATTACAAAGAATAAATTATCAATATACTCCTCTTCAACTACCTCAAATCCACAGGAATAAAGCCTTCCAAGAAGTTCAGCCCGACTTATCACCCTATTTTCACCCCGGGTAAGTAGAAAGTAAATGTTCTTAGTTATAGGAAATTTTGGGAATACCCTCTTTAGAAAGTAATCAAGCGTATAGTAGATATAGTTGAGAACTGGTGGAAACTTTGCCAATATTCGTTTTTTCCGTAGCTCCTTGGTTTCGGCAAGGCAGATGAAAAGTCCACCTTTGGGTAATTTTTCGTTAACCGCTTCGAAAAATTTGTTAATTCGCCGAATATCGTTAACCCGTTTAAAGTTGACAATTGAGCTATAGTAATCGTCGCGCTGATTTGAAACATTGAACTTGGTGGTGGTTGATAAAATAAGGGTGGTTTCAGAGAAAAGGTTTACCGCTTTCTCGAAATAGCAGTATGCTGTACGACCCAATTCAAAGACAATCTCCTTCTTAATGGAAATTTCCCGCTTGCTATCGACTTGCTTTGGCTCAGAAATTCTGTAAGGCTGCTCAATGGTTCGTGACTTTGCTTTTCGAGCCCTGGGTTGAAAAAAATCATCGGATAGAACCTTGGTCTTCTTTAGCATTACCCAAAAATAGAAGAATGAAATCTCGATAATTGTAGTAAAGCCAATTGTACCCATTACAATAAACCGTGAGTATTTGTCGTCCCGTAAGAAGTATATTAGTATTGTTGAAACAGCGAGGATGCTAACATTGCTAAGTATAATTTGCCTTGTGTTATCGATATGTTTCTTCGCATCCAGCTTGTACTTATTAAAAAGCAACGAGATTATTAACCAAATAACTCCAAAAAGAATAAATGCATCGGAATAGTTTTCAATGTAGGATATAAATGATGAATGTTTTAGCATGACGCTAATCCAAAACCCTATTACAATAAATAGGAGATCGAAAAGGATAAACCCAACTACTCTTCGGCTCATTTTTAATTTTTTGATAAGTTTTGCCAATATAGCATATTATGTCCTATGTTTTAACAACCTTTCATAAATGTTACAAAAGTAATACGTAATCTATTGCTGAAAGATACTTTTTACCATACTTATTATTTGGTAATTAACTATCAACATCGTTTACTTAAGAATGATTTATCAACACATTAATAACCACGCCTTAAAAGGCGTGGGATAAGTCAAACTACAAACTAGGGCTTTAACCAAAAAAACTTGAAGCATGTGGCTAAAGCCAATATTCATGTTGTTTTTAATGAGGCTGTCTCAAAAGTCAAACTTAACCACGAAGAACTCTAAGGATACACAAAGGACACAAAGTAAAAGTATTGAAAATAAATACTTTGTAAACTTCGTGACCTTTGGGGTTAAATTTTCCTCGGCTTTTCAGACAGCCTCTTATTGATAAAAAAAACAAAAGTTCTTAACGAAACTACATTGAATTAACTATTAAGGCTCTTTTCTAAATAATGGATGATTATTATGAGCTTCAGCGAGCATTAATAGCGCTAAGTACTTAGAGTGCCTAGAGTTAATGAGAGTGTGGCGGGTGACAAGTAATAGCTTGATGAACTTCTGGTTTATTCACATACTGAATTTTAAAATTGACTCCCGATAATTTCTTCAACAACTCAAGGCACTTAAGGCACTCGAAGTACTCTAAGTACTATAAAATCAATCGATATTTAGAATAGAGCCACTATTAATAATGCGGGTAATTACCATAAACCCCAAAGATTGATCCGAAAGATTGAAAATATTATTGCTACATGCACATTTGAAAAATATAAGATTGTACCTTTGCATAACCTTTGCTCCTGTTCAATAAGTTAGCTTTCTCTATTTAAGTTGATATGAAGAAACTTATTCTGGTTTTTATTACCTCCATTTTAATCCTATCCATTTCTATCTATTTTCTCTTTTATCGTCAACAAGGGGAAACCGATTCGGCTTATGATGCGGTAGGAGCAATCCCCGTTGATGCATCGTTCCTCCTAAAAATTAACAACTACCATCGGTTTTCGGTTAATCTACGAACCCAAAGCCGAATTTGGGAATCGATAAAACCATTTACAGCTGTATCCAAGGCCGATAGCATGCTTGCCTTTATCGATACGCTAACCAATCGCTCTGCGACTTTCAACTTGCTTGTTACGGTTAACCCCATTTACATCTCTACACACATAGGGGGAAATGGGGGAAATGAATTTTTCTCATGCGTTAACACATCCAAGGGATTTGATAAAAAGGAGCTGTCAAGCATTGTAAATGGATTTGTAAACAAGGGGGTTAGGATTAATAAATACGAATTCGAGGATGTTACCATATCAACATTCATCGATTCCTATCGATCGGTAGAAATTCTATCATTCACCCTTTTCAAAGGTATAATCATCTGCTCATCGTCAAAATCGTTGATCGAATCATCGATACATCAAATCAAGGGAAATTCATCACTTATCGGCAATTCCTCTTTTTCTGCCATATTTCAAACCGCAGGAACCAAGGTCGATGCCAATCTATTCATCAATAATACAAAACTACCTCTTGCCCTTCAACATTTTGCAAATGAATTATATCAGGATAAAATTATCACGCTGAAAGATATCGCACAATGGAGCGAACTTGACATTAGCCTTAAGACCGATGAGGTTTTCCTAAACGGGTTTACCCAAGCCCTGGATACCACCAATGCCTACCTAAAACTTTTGGCTCACCAGCTACCTGTTGAAAATAAAATTGCATCGATACTACCCTCTGAAACAGCATTCTTTATCTGCTTGGGAATTTCTAACCTCGATCAGTACCTCGATGATTACCGCCTTTACCTCAATAAAGCTGACCGCATACTCGAATATACTTCAGCCCTAAGCGACTACAATCAGGCGGTAGGTTTTAATGTTCACGAACTTTACCGATCCTTCTTTTTAGAAGAATTTGCATTGGTTTATACCGCATTCGATGGTATTGATTACAAGGATTGCTGGTATATAGCAGCCAAAACTAAAGGGCAAAGCCAAACAAAGCAATCGTTTATTGATGCTTTGGATACTTATGTTAAAACCAATAACCTTAGGAAATCGGATTATAAGCTCAGTCTAAAAATCGACAACGAGAAAAGCGTTGATATCTTCAGAGTGCCAATCAAGGGGATTAATAGCGTGCTGTTTGGTAGTTTATTCTCTAATGCATCCGATGAATATTTTACATTTATCGATGAGTACATCATTTTTGGCGCATCAAAGGAGGCTTTATCGAAGTTTATCCTTGCAAACATTCGTAATAACCTGCTACAGCTAGATGTGTCATATCGTCAGTTCAGCAATCTGCTCGCCTCAGAATCGAATTTCTTCGTTTACCTTAACCCCCGTAAATCGGCAAATCTATTCACAAACTATTTAGCAACACAATACTCATCGGCCTTGCTTGATCAATCATCAGCATTGAATAAGATACAGGGTATTGCCATTCAGCTAAACGGAGGTAGCAGTATGATTTTCAATAATATTAGTATTCAATACTCACCATACTTTTCCGAAGATCCCCAAACGGCATGGGAAACAAGGCTCGACACGGTTTTTACTATACAACCTCAGCTGGTAGTGAACCATATCACCAAAAATCAAGAAATTCTTGTTCAGGATGTAAAGAACAAGGTCTATCTACTGAACGAGGTTGGCCGCATAATATGGACTAAGCAACTTCCTGAACCCATTCTGGGGGATATAACGCAGGTTGACCTCCTCAAGAATAAGAAACTGCAATACATTTTCAACACCAAAAGCTTTATTTTTGCTATCGACCGGAGGGGAAGTTTTGTGCAAGGATACCCCATAAAGCTAAAATCTAAAGCAACAAATTCTATCGCCATATTCGATTACGATGGAAGTCGTGATTACCGGCTATTCGTTGCCTGCGAAGACCTTAGGATTTATTCATATGATAACGATGGAAAATCCATTAAAGGATGGAAGTTTGGTAAAACTGAAAAAAAAGTTTCCAAAAAACTTCAGTATTTCAGGGTTAAAGGGAAGGATTATATCGTTTTTGCCGATAAAAACCGACCGTACATCGTTAACCGAAAAGGGGAGGGGCGCGTTTCGTTCCCCCGATTCTTCTCCAAATCGCTGAATAGCCAATTCATTCTGGATGAAAGCAGCAATGTAAAATTGGATCGCTTGGTAACCACCGACTCCATTGGTTTGATAAAATATATCTATTTCAATGGGAGGATTGAGGAGCTCGCCATTAAAGCATTCTCATCGGATCATGTTTTCGACTATCAGGATATTGATAATGATGGAAAAAAGGAATTTATCTTTTTGGATAAAGGGCAACTTTACGTATATAAGCACAATAAAGAATTACTGTTTTTATATAAATTTGATGCCGAAATGTATCCGACCATTCTACACTTTGATTTAACAAAATCGGCTCATTACATGGGATTCTGCTCACCTTCCAGCAAAAAGGTGTTCCTGATAAATGGCAACGGTTCGCTTTACAATGGTTTTCCGTTGAAAGGATGTTCTCTCTTTAGCATTGGAAAATTTTCAGGATCAGGTGTAACCTTTAACCTACTAACCAGCTCATCGAGGGGTATGCTGCTCAACTATTCAGTCAAATAATTAACTAAATATCAAATGCTTGCTATATTACGATTTATTCTCATCTTCTTCTTGGTAATAACCGTTCTGGGTTGGGTTGCACGCCTATTCCTACGTATCTATCTTACCCGTTTAGCCCGCCGAATGCAGAATCACACCGAGGATAAAGGCCAAAAGGTTGGCGAAACCTTTATTAAGGATACAACCGCTAAAGAAAAGGTTGTTGATAAGAGTGTTGGTGATTATGTTGATTTCGAGGAGATTAAATAGTTATTGTACATTAAACAAGAATTAGCCAATGAATAATCTGTAACTATTCACCACGGAGACACAGCTGTGCTCTCAGTGTCTGTGGTTTTTCTTCATTCCGTTTGCTGCTGAATAGTTACAATAATCTTAATTTAAACCGATATGAATGAAATAGTTGCTGGAATAGACATTGGAGGGACTAATACCGTTATCGGGTTGGTTTCAAAAAATGGCGATTGTTTAATTGAAGAAACCATATCGACCCGAAATCACAATAGCTTCGTTGCATTTATCGAAGCCCTATCCCATAAAATTAACAACATTCATCACCACATCGGAGAAGAAAACTACTCTCTAAAGGGCATTGGTATCGGTGCTCCCAATGGAGCATTTGGTATCGGTTCCATCGTTGATGCGCCAAATCTCGAATGGAAAGGAACGCTTCCCATTTGCGCAGAAATCACAAAGCGAACAAGCCTCCCCTCCTTAGTTACAAACGATGCGAATGCCGCAGCCCTTGGCGAAATGTTCTTTGGAGGTGCAAAGGGGATGAAAGACTTTATTATTATAACCCTTGGAACAGGTTTGGGTAGCGGTATCGTTTCAAACGGAAAACTTGTTATCGGCCACGATGGATTTGCGGGAGAGCTAGGACATACGGTTGCTGAAGTAAACGGACGAATGTGCGGTTGTGGGAATAGAGGTTGCCTTGAAACCTATGCGTCAGCAATGGGCATTAAACGAACCGTGTTTATGCTACTCGCCCAAAGCGCCAAACCAAGCACATTGAGAGGGATTAACTTTGAAGAGTTAACATCAAAAATGGTAACAGAAGCCGCTCTAAACGGCGATACGATTGCCCTCGATGCTTTTGAATATACAGGACGAATTCTAGGAATTAAACTTGCCGATACGGTTGCCCTCTTTAGCCCAGAAGCGATTTTCCTATTTGGGGGGGTAGCAAAAGCGGGTAATCTCATCATAGAGCCAACCAAGCGGTATATGGAAGAGTTTATGTTCCCAATTTTTAGAAACAAGGTAAAACTCTTACCCTCAGGTTTAGAGGGTAAGAACGCTGCGGTACTAGGTGCTGCTGCTCTGATTTGGCAAGAAATTGAATAACATTTGGATCACCTACACGGAATACATAGATAATTTCTCAATGAAACTCTGTGATCTCTGTGTCTCTGTGGTTTTAGTTTGCTACTAAAAATACCGTTATGCTCAAAGGCATACCCACAATTTTGAAATATTAACAAATAGGTACTACCTTTAGACCTCATTTCAAAAATTCATTGCTATGTTCGAAAGTAAGATATACTCTGAAAGACGGCTTAGGCTACGGAAAAAGATTCGTTCGGGAATTGTGCTTATCCTAGGGAATAATGAGTCGCCCATGAACTATTCCGCAAATACCTATCATTTCCGTCAGGATAGTAACTTTCTTTACTATTTTGGTCTCGATCTGCCTGGCCTTGTTGGGGTAATCGATATTGAGGATGGTAAAGACTGTATTTATGGTAACAACGTTGATATCGAAGATATTATCTGGATGGGACCCCAGCCCACCATCAACGATTTAGCCGCAAAGGTTGGTGTGCTATGCACTCACCCGTTAAAAGATTTATCATCAACCCTGCAAAGAGCAATAAAACAAGGGCGAAAGATTCATTTTACACCACCATATCGTGCTGACAACATCTTAACCCTTGAGCGTTTACTTGGCATTCATCAATCGTTGGTTCAAAAATATTCATCAGCTGAGCTGGTAAACGCCATTGTATCCATGCGATCCATTAAGGAAGCCTGTGAAATTGCAGAGATTGAGAAAGCCTGCGATATTGGCTACAAGATGCACACCACCGCAATGATGATGGCCAAAGTAGGAGAAACGGAAAGAAATATAGCTGGAACCATTGAGGGTATAGCAAATGGCCTTGGATTATTCCCTTCGTTTCCGATAATACTCTCTCAAAATGGTGAAACGCTTCACAATCATGATCATTCTCAGGTATTGAAAGAGGGTCGCCTATTACTATGCGATGCCGGAGCAGAAGCAATCTCACACTATTCATCGGATTTTACTAGAACTATTCCCGTTGGCGGTAAATTTACTCAACGTCAAAAGGATATATATAACATCGTTTTGGCAGCCAACAACAAAGCGATAGAGATTTCTAAACCTAATATCCCCTACATTCAGGTACACCTTGAGGCAGCAAAGGTAATTGCTACCGGATTAAAAAACCTTGGTTTGATGAAAGGCGATGTTAGCGAAGCGGTGGCCAACGGTGCACATGCTCTTTTCTACCCTCATGGTCTAGGCCATATGATGGGTATTGATGTTCACGATATGGAAGACCTTGGCGAGAACAATGTTGGCTACGACGATGAAATTTCTCGCTCCGATCAATTCGGCACAGCATACGTAAGACTTGGCCGAAGACTTCAGGAAGGATTTGTTATTACGGTTGAACCAGGTATCTATTTCATCCCTGCACTTCTTGAGAAGTGGAAGAGCGAAATGATCAACTCTTCCTTTATAAACTACGATAAAGTGGCGGAATATATTGGATTTGGTGGAATTCGTCTCGAAGACGATATTCTTATCACTTCAAAGGGCTGTAGAATACTCGGTTCAAAGCGAATACCAATAACCGTTGAAGAGGTTGAGAAAACAGTATTAGGATAAGAATTTTTTAATAAATTTGAAGAAGGGAAGGGCTTGGTATTCAAGCCCTTTTTTATTGCTAAAATGCCTCGTTAGCTGTAAAGTAGAATGCAGGCTTATTATCGGGTGTAAGACCAACATCGAATCGAAGATGAATATTGGCGGGGTTTACCCTAGCCCTTAAACCTAGCCCATACGAGGTTTTAAACTTTCTCAATTGTAGCTCATCAATTTCTCTTGCAACATCACCTGCTGATCCAAACATAGAGCCTTTTAACCATTTATATATGGGAAACCGATACTCAAGTTGAGTTGCGAAAAGTACATTATCGCGGTATCGACCTTTGTAGTACCCTCTAAGCATATCGTTTCCGCCCATGGAGGGTAAAAACTGAAATGGTACTTGCCCCCAAGCATAATCGCCAAAAACCTGTAAACTCAATAAATGCTTACCATGAATTGGATAGTAGTTCCTTAAATCCAACGTTACCCGGTTAAACTCTAAATGGCTTCCAAAAATTTTGCTGTTGATCATCAGCGATAGCTTGTAGAACTCCCCATCGGAGGGGTAAAAGAAGTTATCACGCGTATCCCATGACATAAGAAAACCGAGACCCGAAGAAAAAAACGTATCTGTCCCCTTTATCGTTTTACCGATGAGTAGCCCGTCCTCCTGAAAATCGCTCGTTTTATAGTAACTCCACTGTGCTTGAAATCCAATCATCATGACATCAAATAGCACCCGTTGACGCTGTACGAGTAGGGAAATATCGTTAGATAAGTAGTTCTCCTCAAGCGAATCGGGGGTATTACGTCCTATTCCAAAAAATTTATCGGGGTAGTAGTCAACCTTTAGATGTCCTGAATAGAAGAAATCGCGATCCTCAGTATAGAATTTTGGTAGAACGGTTAAACTGGCCTGCTTTTTCTGAGTATAGATTAGGGTTCCCTGAATATTTGAGGCTTTTCCTTTACCCTCCTTGGTAAAGTAGTACCCCGATGAAACGCCTACCCCCCAATTGGTCTCCTCACCATAAAAAAGTATTGGAAGAGCCAACAAGTAGTTTTGATTGGTATCTTTTGGTTGAATTGAATCATTTTGCAGGTAACAATCCGCTGCGATTAGCCGAGTAGAGCTGATTAGAACAACATTGATTATTATTAACCAATTCCTCATAAAACCCTATAATTATTGGGTAAAGGTAGTGAGCTTAAACCGATTTGAAGAATTTTTGACAAACATAATACCAATATGATCGATTTATGGATAAATCATGTGTCAACGGCTAAACCAATTTGGTCAATAGAATGTTTAGGAATTGTTAATAATTATGTTCGTTTCAACTAAAAAATATTTTTGCTTTTCTGCTTGATGTTTTCACTTATCAAATTTTTGTTTCATTCAAAACTTTTTCGTTTTGAATTAGAAAGAATCTTCACACAATATATTAACCATTTTGAACATGTTGGTAACCTACAATTTTAAAACCAAATCGAATATTAACCGATTGTTAATAAAAGTTGAATCGTTTTGATTACCAATATGGAGTAATTTTTTAACCTGTTAAAAATTTGTTATCCGAATATTAATAGGCAATTTTGCAAGCGAGTTCAACATTACTTTTAAACGGAATTAACCGACAAACATTATCATTTTTATAAATTTATTTTAAAATACATATATGATTATAAATGTTAATAGTGTTAATAAAGTTGGCTTTATTGATATCGAAATCGATCCTAAATTAGATTTAATAGAAGAGATTCAAAAGTTAAAGCATGAGAAAAATGCAATAATCTTAGCTCATTACTATCAAACACCAGATATTCAGGATATTGCAGATTTTGTTGGAGATAGCTTAGCATTATCGCAAAAAATTGTTGATATAGAGTCAGATATAATCGTTTTTGCTGGTGTTAGATTTATGGCAGAAACAGCAAAAATTTTGTCACCAGAAAAAAAGGTATTACTTCCTGATACCAATGCAGGGTGTAGTTTAGCCGATTCATGTAAATACGAAGATTTTATTAAATTTTTGAAAAATTATCCAAATTATACTGTTGTTACCTATGTTAATACGACCGCAGAAATAAAAAGTTTATCGGATATTTGCTGTACTTCATCCAATGCTATTAAAATTGTTAATAGTATATCAAAGGACAAAGGAATTGTATTTGCACCTGATAAGAACTTAGGAAGTTATATTAAGAGTGTAACAGGAAGAGAAAATATGGTTATTTGGGATGGTGCTTGTCATGTACATGAGGAGTTTTCGTTAGAGGCAATATTAGAAATTAAAAAGATTAATCCCGATGCAAAGCTAATTGCACATCCTGAATGTAAAAAACCTATTTTATTAATAGCCGATTTTATTGGTTCTACAGCAGAATTATTAAGGTTTTCAACAAATGATAATTCAAATAAATATATAGTTGCTACAGAGTCTGGAATTATTCACCAGATGAAAAAAGAGAACCCGGATAAAATATTTATTTCGCCACCACCCAAAGCAACGAATTGTGGATGTAGCGAATGTTTTTTTATGAAAATGATAACTTTGAAGAAGATATATTTAACTTTAAAATATGAATTACCTGAAATTTTACTTGATTCTGATTTAATGAGTAGAGCAAGAAAACCAATTCAACGAATGATAGAAATATCGAAATAATATGATTGATGATAATTTTTTAAAAGGAGAAAAAGTTGAATCTGATAAAGACCTTGAAAAAAAGATCAGACCAATAGAATTTGAAGAATTTAGCGGACAGAAAGATATTGTAGAAAATTTAAAAATTTTTGTAAAAGCGGCAAAGTTAAGAAATGAAGCTCTAGATCATGTTTTGCTTCATGGTCCTCCTGGTTTAGGAAAAACAACTCTAGCTAACATAATTGCGAACGAATTAGGTGTAACAATTAAGACTACCTCTGGACCTGTGCTTGAAAAACCTGGCGATTTAGCAGGAATACTTACCAATTTAGAACCATCTGATGTACTCTTTATAGATGAAATTCACCGCCTTAGCCCAATTGTGGAAGAGTATTTATACTCTGCAATGGAAGATTATAAAATTGATATTTTAATTGATAAGGGACCAAGTTCTCGGTCAATTCAAATTGAACTAAACCCATTTACATTAATTGGAGCTACAACAAGAAGTGGATTATTAACAAGCCCGTTAAGAGCTCGTTTCGGGATTAAGATGCTTTTAGAATATTACGATTCAGCAACGATTAAAAGAATTTTAAAAAGATCGGCTAGTATTTTGAATATTGAGATAACCGATGATGCTGCAACAGAAATTTCTTTGAGAAGTAGGGGCACACCTCGTATTGCCAATTCATTGTTAAGAAGGGTTCGAGATTTTGCTCAGGTAAAAGGGAATAATACTGTTGATATTGAAATTTCGAGATATGCCTTGGATGCTCTAAAAATTGATAAGAGAGGTCTTGATGAGATGGATAATAGAATACTAAAAACGATTATCCAAAAGTTTAATGGTGGTCCAGTTGGTTTAAATACAATTTCAACTGCTGTAAGTGAAGATGGTGGAACTATTGAGGAGGTTTATGAACCTTTTTTGATAAAAGAAGGTTTTATTAATAGAACACCTAGAGGTAGGGAAGTTACTGCTTTAGCATACAAGCATTTGGGAATTGATAAAAGAGAAGAGCAGGGTAAATTGTTTTAAAATGGGTTAGAAATTTTCTTTAATTCATTTTTGTTAAGAATCTTAATCTTTTTACTCGACATTAAGATAATGTTTTCATTTTTTAAATCGGATAACAACCGAATAACTGATTCAGTGGCAGTGCCTACTATATTTGAAAGCTCAGCTCGTGTTAATGAAATTGTCAAAAACCCTTCAGCATCCTTACCGAAGTTATCTTCAAGCATTAAAAGAACTTCCGCCAGCCGCTCTCGAACTGTTTTTTGAGCAATATCTTTTATATAGCTATTCGCTTGATTCAGCTCTTTGCAGGTTACCTGCATTAGTGATAAAGCAAAATCAGAATTCTTTTTAACAAAGGAGAACATTATGTTTGAAGGAATAAAGCAGATAGAGGCATCTTCTAATACTTCTGCTGTAGTGCATGCAGGTTCGTTACTAAGAACAGAACGGTAGCCTGTGATATCGCCCTTTTGAGCAAATGAAATGATTTGTTCTTTACCATCTAATCCTGTTTTGTAAATTTTTAAAATACCCGAATTAACGCAGTAACAGCCGAGAATTCTATTTCCTTCACGGTAAAGAATATCCCCTTTTTTATAAAGGTTAATAGATTTATTCTGGTCAATGTACTCCAAATCCTCCGCACCTAAATTACTGAAGATAGAATTTTTTGAGCTTGAACAACCTTTACAGTAGTGAATTCCTTCATCCATTGCCTTATGCTATTTATAAGCTAAAGTAAAACAATAATTCAGAAAAGATGTTTATTTCGAAAATTAAGGGTTAAAGATAATTTTTAAAGATATTTAAAAAACGAATATCATTTTCGAAGTATAGCCTTAAATCTTTAACACCATATTTTAGCATGGCTATACGTTCAAGACCCATTCCAAAAGCATAACCTGAATACTGTTTGCTATCAATGTTATTTAGTTCAAGAACAGTAGGATCAACCATACCACAACCTAAAATTTCAAGCCATCCGGTATGTTTACAAACCGAGCAGCCTTTACCTCCGCAAAGCTTACAGCTAACATCCATTTCGGCGGATGGTTCGGTAAATGGGAAGAAAGATGGGCGAAGGCGAATATTCGTGTCATGACCAAATAGTTCGCGTGAAAAGAATAGTAGAGTTTGCTTTAGATCAGCAAATGAAACGCCTTTATCAATATATAACCCTTCTACCTGATGAAATATACAATGGGCTCTAGCAGAAATTGCCTCATTACGGAAAACTCTTCCAGGACAAATAACTCGAATGGGAAGTTTTTGGCTCTCCATGGTTCTTACCTGTACCGATGAGGTGTGAGTTCTAAGAAGAATATCAGGGCTTTTTTCAATAAAGAACGTATCCTGCATATCCCGTGCTGGATGCTCTTTTGGAAAGTTAAGAGCAGAAAAAACATGCCAATCATCTTCAATCTCAGGACCCTCGGAAAGTGAGAATCCAAGTTTTTGGAATATTGTGAATAGCTCATTTTTGATAAGCGAAATAGGATGACGTGATCCCATTTCGATAATTTCTTGCTGTAGCGATAGATCTATCGTTTCCCCTTTTGATGAAGAATTTTTAAAGCTAATTTTTGAAGATTCAATTAAATCAATTGCTTTATTTTTCAGTAGATTAATGAGTTGTCCTATCTCCTTTTTTTCCTCTGAGGGAACATCTCTAAAATCGGATAGCAGAAGAGTAATTTGCCCCTTTTTACCCAACATATTAATCCTAAATTGTTCTACTTCATCAGGATTCGAAGGTGCGAAGGAGTCAAGTTCTTTATTAATATCTTCAATCTTTTTCTTCATGGAATTATTTTTTTAAAACAGAAATACTAAACGTTATGTCTTTGATTGGTCTATCATTTTGATCGGTGTTAACAGACGAGAATTCATCAATAATATCCATTCCTTGAATAACCTCACCGAATACGGTATAATTGCCATCGAGGTGTGGAATACCGCCTATTGTTGTGTATGCCTTACGCTGTTTTTCGGAGAGTTTAAATTTAGGGATTGTTTCCCAAATTGAATCGATTGCTACGCTAACATCAAGCGAGAGGGAGATGGTATCTATTTTTAGCTGATCCTTCTGTTTAGCGAGTTTATCATCGAATATTTTTTTGTAGAGTTTTGATTTATTCTTCGATTCAATTTTCTTTTCCAAATCGTCAAGCTGTTGATTTGTATATAATTTTCCCTTTACAATATAGAATTGGGAACCTGAAGATTTCTTCTGAGGATTAACATCATCGCCTTCACGAGCCATTCCAACAGCACCACGTTTATGTATTAGAGTGTCGTTAAATTCAGCTTCTATCAAGTAATTGGGCCCTCCATTACCGTAAAGAGAATCAGGTTTAGCATTTTTGGTTGTAGGATCGCCACCCTGAACAACAAAATTGTTTATAATACGATGAAATATTTGACCATCGTAGTATTTCTCTTCTGCAAGTTTAATAATGTTATCGCGATGAATTGGGGTTTCATTGTATAATCGAATTACAATTTCACCTTTATCGGTTTGTATTTTAATTAATCGATAATCATTCTTATCTTGGCTACAGGAAAAAGCAAGAAGAAGAATTGAGATTATAAATAATGGTTTTCTCATGATAAATTAATGATTAGAAGTTAATACGTAATTCTAATATTATTTATTTTCGCAAAAATAAACATCAAAGGTATATCAAAGTAATTTATTTACACTTCTTTTACCTATTCATTCATATTTTTAATAAACTTGTTGCGTTTTATAAATTTAAATTTCAGCTATGAATGTTAAAATAGTCAATAAATCTAAACATCCTAACCCTGAATACGCTACTAAATTTAGCGCAGGATTAGATTTAAGAGCAAATTTAGATAATGCTCTAATAATTAAACCATTAGAGCGTAAATTGGTAGGAACAGGTTTATACATTGAGATACCCGAAGGATTCGAAGCGCAAATACGTCCACGAAGCGGATTAGCCCTGAAGAAGGGAATTTCAGTGTTAAATTCTCCTGGAACAATTGATTCTGATTATAGAGGAGAAATTGGTGTTATATTGGTAAATGTTAGCAATAAGGAGATTTTAATTGAGGATGGAGAAAGAATTTGTCAAATGGTTTTTGCTAAACATGAACAGATTACATTTGTAAATTCAAAGGAAATATCTGAAACAAAAAGAGGTACAGGTGGTTTTGGACATACTGGTATAAAGTAAGGTTCGAATGAGAGAATTTTTTTGTAACGTAAAAGTTGTACTTATCCTATTTTCAATATTATTTTCTTTTTTTCAACTTGAGCTGAATGCGCAACAAATAGATGATTTAAAGGAGAAAAAGAAGAAAATAGAGAAAGATATCAATGAAATTTCAACGTTGATTCAAAAAACAGAAAAGGAATCAACTACATCATTAACGAATATTAAGCTAACCAAGAAAAAGATTGACTTAAAGAATAGTTTAATCAAACAAATTGATGATGAGACAGATGAGGTTCAGAAGAGGATAACTTTTAGAAAGAACAAGATTGATAGTTTAGGTTATAAAATTAAACTTATTAAAGAAGAGTATAGAAGAATCATAGTATTTTCACAAAAAAGTAATCTCAACAATAATTTATTGATGCAAATTTTTTCAGCTAATGATTTTAATCAAGCATATAAACGATTAAAGTTTTATCAGCAAGTTTTAATCTATAAAAAACAAATTGTTAGTAACTATAGGAAAAGTATAAACGAAATAAAGGATGAAACATCTAAATTAAACGAGAATATCAATCAGCTTACACAAAAGCAAAAGGAGAAGGAGAGAGAGGTCGGCGAATTAAAAAAGGATGAATTAAACTACCAGCTAAAGGTTAACCTGCTAAATAAAAAAAAGAAACAGCTAGTAGCAGACCTTGAAGAGCAAAAACAAATTTCGAAAAAGCTGAACGATGAAATTCGTAAGTTAATTGAAGAGGAGGCTCGAAAAGAGATAGAAAATAAAACGAAGTCGAAGAGTGTTAGCATAAACTATGTCGCTTTAAGTAATAATTTTAAGGAAAATATTGGTAAGTTTAACCTTCCTGTATTAAATGGGATGGTTACTGGTGTTTATGGAGAATCCTTTCATCCTGTTTTAAAAGAAGTAAAAGTCAAGAATAATGGAGTAGATATTACAATTTCTACAAATTCTCAGGTATTTGCTATATTTAAAGGTGAAGTAAGAAAGGTAATTAAAATTATGGGATCGAATTTAGCCGTATTGATTCGACACGGAAATTATTTAAGTGTTTACTCCAATTTAACAGTTGTAAATGTTTCAGTTGGTCAAGATATTACATCGTATCAGAAAATAGGTGAAATAAATTTGCAAAAAGGGGAAGAAACTGCAATTTTGCATTTTGAACTTTGGAATGAAAATAAAACAGAAGATCCTTCAAAATGGTTTAGAAAGTAATAAGCTAAATTTTTTTAATAATTCGAAACTATTCAGTTGATTATTAAGTATAATTAATGAATTTTATTGCTGATAAATGAAAAAGACAATTACAATAGACAGCAAGGTTGAAAACATTTGCGCTATTGAAAAAATTATCGATGAAGTTTCAGATGAAATAAAGGTATCATCGGATATTTATGGAAAGATTCTAATTGCAACAATCGAAGCAGTAAATAATTCAATAGTTCATGGAAACGAACTAGATCCCAATAAAAAGGTTTTTATTGAAATCTTTTTTGAAAAGCCGAATCTTCATATTTTAGTAGCAGATCAAGGAAAAGGATTTGATTTTTCGGCTGTTCCAGATCCCACTACTCCCGAGAATATTGAAAATGTTTCAGGGCGTGGTGTTTTTTTAATGAAGAAATTAGCCGATAATTTAATTTTTAACGATACCGGAACTCAGGTTGAGTTGATATTCAAGATATAATCTCAATGGCCATTCGGTTTACTAACCAAGATGTAAAGTTTACACTTAAACATAAAAGAAAGGTTGTTAGTTGGATTAAGCAGATTGCTGAGAATAACAATAAAGTTGTAGGAGATATTTCAGTAATATTTGTGAGTGACAATTATATCCTTTCAATTAATAATCAATATTTAAATCATAATTACTTTACTGATATTATTACATTCGATTATTCAAATAAGAATATTATCGAAGGTGATATTTTTATTTCAATTGATACCGTTGAATCGAATTCCAAAACTTTTAGTACCTGTTTTAGTGACGAACTTTTAAGAGTTATTGCACACGGAGTTTTACATCTTATTGGATTTAATGATAAGATAAAGAATGAAAAAAAAGAAATGAGGGAGCAAGAGAATACAGCTCTTAAATTATTCTATAGTGAAAATGATCAATAATTATGATATAATAGTAGTTGGTGGTGGTCATGCAGGTTGCGAAGCTGCTGCTGCTGCTGCAAATTTAGGTTCTCAGGTTTTGTTGATTAGCATGGATTTAACAAAACTTGCCCAAATGAGTTGTAATCCGGCCATAGGAGGAGTTGGAAAAGGACAAATTGTAAGAGAAATTGATGCGCTAGGTGGTTATACTGCTAAAGTTGCCGATTTAACTACCATTCATTTCAGAATGCTTAATACTTCGAAGGGAGCAGCCATGTGGAGCCCAAGAGCTCAATGCGATAGGATGATGTTTTCTGTTGAATGGCGTAAACAGTTAGAGGCTATTAAAAATCTATATCTTTTGCAGGATGAAGTCATTAAGATCGATATAGCTGGTAAATTTATAAAAGGTGTATTTACAAAGAGCGGAAACTATTTTACGACTAAAGCATTAATCTTAACCAATGGAACATTTCTGAACGGGTTAATTCATATTGGTAAAACAAGTTTTCAGGGTGGTAGAATAGGTGAATTACCATCAAATGGTTTATCGGATCAGCTAAGGGAAATTGGATTCGAGGTAGGGCGAATGAAAACGGGAACACCTGCTAGGATTGATGGTAGGTCAGTTGATTTTTCAAAGCTTATTGAGCAGAAGTCCGATATATTAGGTAAATTCTCTTTTAATTGCAATATTACAACACTGCTGAAAGGGAAAAGTTGTTTTATTGCGCATACGAATAAAGCTGTTCATGAGGAGTTAAAGAAAGGGTTCTCTGATTCACCTTTATTCTCTGGAAAAATTAAAGGAGTAGGCCCAAGATATTGTCCAAGTATTGAGGATAAAGTGCACACCTTTTGGCAGAAAGAATCGCATCAGCTATTTCTTGAACCCGATGGGGATTCAACCTATGAGATGTATCTTAACGGATTTAGCTCTTCATTACCAATCGATATACAGCTCAATGCGCTAAAATTAATCGAAGGATTTGAAAATGTTAGAATCCTTCGTCCGGGATACGCTATCGAATATGATTTTTTTCAACCTACACAGCTTTACCACACTCTGGAATCAAAAATAGTACCCAATTTATATTTTGCAGGACAAGTAAACGGAACAACAGGGTATGAGGAGGCCGCAGGTCAAGGAATTATTGCAGGAATTAATGCCCACCTTAAAATTAATGAAAAGAAGGAGTTTGTTGTAAAGAGAGATGTAGGGTATATTGGAGTGATGATTGACGATTTGGTAACAAAGGGGGTTGATGAGCCTTATCGAGTTTTTACGAGTAGAGCTGAATTTAGAATTTTAATTCGTCAGGATAATGCTGACGAAAGACTTACCCCTTTAGGCTATTTATTAGGTTTAATTTCTGAGCAAGAATATTTTCGATTCCAAGATAAGTACAGAAAAATTGATGAACTTTCAAAATTCATAAATTCATTTAGTATTGAGCCATCAGAGATTAATCCGTTTTTATTAAGCGTAGGTAGTGCTGAAATTAGTCAAAAGAAAAAAATAAAAGACATATTATTAAGACCCGAAGTGTTTCTTTTAAGAATGATAAAAGAGGTTGAAGTATTAAGGGTGAAGCTAAAAGATTTTTTTGAAGTTGAAATAATCGAGAGTGCCGAGATAAAAATTAAATATAAAGGTTATATAGAGAAAGAACGTTTATTTGCTGAAAAATACGATAAATACGAGCATATAACCATAAATCCAGATTTTGATTACTTACGTTTTGAATCATTAAGTACTGAGGCTCGGCAAAAATTATCACGAATAAAGCCGCAGACAATCGGCGAGGCGCAGAGAATTCCTGGTGTATCGCCAAGCGATATTAATGTTCTATTAGTTTATTTTGGTAGATAGCTCCACGTGGAGCAAATTATTGTTCGTTTTATAGTTCCACGTGGAGCAATAATTTGTAAAAAGTTATTTATCAGCGTAATATTCAATGCTACTTTAATGAAAGTTTAAACTTTTACTCAATGGAAAATAAAAAAACAGTTGAGGGAGTTATTTTCGATCCCATTAATAGGGTTATAATATCGGGGCGATTTCATGTTGAGAATGGACGTATAGCAAAGATTGAGAACGATGAAAAGGTAACGCAACCAATCATTCTGCCCGGATTTATCGATTCGCACATTCACGTAGAGAGTTCTATGTTAACACCTAAAGAATTTGCACGAATAGCTAAAAAGCATGGAACAACAGCAGTTATTGCCGACCCTCATGAAATAGCAAATGTTGCAGGTGTGGAGGGTATCAATTTTATGATTGAAAACTCCAAAGGAGCAGGCATTCGATTTTTCTTTGGAGCACCGTCTTGTGTTCCGGCGACATCCTTTGATGATTGTCATACGATTATTGACTCCGAAGAAATCAATAAAATATTACAGCGAGAAGATATATACTTTCTTGCCGAGATGATGAATTTTCCCGGTGTAATAAATTCCGATAGCGAAGTTCTTAAAAAAATTATAGCTGCAAAGCTTAATAATAAGGTTATCGATGGGCATGCTCCTGGTTTAATCGGCGACAATTTAACTAAATATATTAATTCAGGAATAAGTACCGATCATGAATGTTTTTCGTTAGAGGAAGCGCATGAAAAAATAGCTAAAGGGATGAAGGTATTAATCCGCGAAGGAAGTGCTGCAAAAAATTTTAACGCACTTCATTCGTTGATAAGCACTCATACTAAAAGCACAATGGTTTGTACCGATGATTGTCATCCCGAAGACCTTATAGTTGGTCACATAAACCAATTGGTGAAAAGGTCTTTGCAGCAAGGCTATAATATTTTTGATGTATTACAGGTGGTTTCTGTAAATCCAATAAAGCACTATAATTTAAAAATTGGTTTGTTGCAGCAAGGAGATTCGGCCGATTTTATAGTTGTCGATAATCTCGAAAAGTTAACCGTTTTAGCCAATTATATTAGCGGCAAGAACGTTTTAGAAAATAAAGAATCTTGTTCAACAGCAAAAAAAAGTATAGATTTAGATTATACATTTACCAGTAAATTCGATATTGAGAGCATAAAAATATCTCCTAAATCAAATACCCATAAGGCAATTCAAGTTATTGATGGCGAGTTGCTGACGAATGAAGTGGAATATAATATTAAAACGGATAATCACTTTATTGTTTCAGATACTGAGAATGATTTTTTAAAAATTGTAGTAGTTAACCGGTATAAGCAGAATCAGGTTAGCGTAGGATTTATAAATGGTTTCGGATTAAAGAAAGGAGCTATTGCCGAGAGCATTGCTCACGATAGCCACCATATTATTGCCGTTGGAATTGATGACGATAGTATTAATAAAGCTATTGAATTTATTATGAAAAGCAAAGGCGGAGTATGCTATTTCAATGGGAAATCGATGGTTGGATTATCTTTACCAATCTATGGCTTAATGTCTGATGAACCTTATGATGTCGTAGCAGAGAAGTACAGATATATAAATTCAATGGTGATCGAAGACGGTTGTTTGCTAAAAGCTCCTTTTATGACCCTATCGTTTATGGCTCTTTCGGTGATTCCTAGTCTAAAAATTACCCCAAAGGGTTTATTTGATGTTAATCAGTTTAAATTCATTGACCCCTTTATTTAATGAACCAACGAAATCAGCTGAAAGAGAAAATTGAGCTAATACCTGATAAACCTGGTGTTTATCAGTTTTATAGTATTCAGAATGAATTAATTTATGTTGGTAAAGCGAAGAGATTAAAGCGAAGAGTTCAATCCTATTTTCTTCATAACGATAATCACAACCGGAAGGTTAAGATTCTTGTTAGTAAGATTAACGATATAAAGTACATTCTTGTTGATACCGAGTCCGATGCTCTTCTTCTGGAGAATAATTTCATTAAAAAGTATCAACCCAGATATAATATCCTACTAAAAGACGATAAAACATACCCTTGGATTTGCATTAAAAACGAACCCTTTCCCAGAGTATTATCCACACGAAAATACCTGAACGATGGTAGCATCTATTTTGGTCCTTACACGTCAGGTTTATTGGTTAAAACAATTCTCGATTTAGTGAAGAAATTATACCCAATACGAAGCTGTGCCCTTAACCTTGAACCAAGAATAATTGCTCAGGGTAGGTATAAACCTTGTCTTGAGTTTCAAATAGGTAATTGCTTGGCTCCTTGTATTGGTAATCAGAATAAAAATGATTACGACTCGAATATTGTCGAAGTTCATAATATACTAAAGGGTAATCTTTCAAATGCACAGGCGTGGTTAAGTTCAAATATGAAGAAAGCCTCACGCGAATTTAATTTTGAGCAGGCACATCTATACAAAACCAAACTCGATATTCTAAAAAAATATCAAAGTAAGTCAGCAATTGTTAGCAATAAAGTATCTAATATAGATGTATTTAATATAATTGATAAACCGAGTTATGCCGTTGTAAATTTTATAAAAATTGTTCGTGGTTCAGTAATTCAAACCTATACGCTTGAGCTAAAAAAAAATCTCGATGAGCCTAAAGAGGAACTTTTAGGCATAGCCATAACCGAAATCCGGGAAAGGGTGAATAGCACGGAAAAGAATATTTTGATTCCTTTCAAACCTGATTTTTTAATCGAAGGGTTAAACTATTCAATCCCAAAGCAGGGCGATAAAATGAAGCTTTTAGACCTTTGCCTCAGAAATTGTATGGCACAATCCTTCGAGATCGAAAAAAGAATTGAGGCGCAGAACCCAATGGATAAAACCAATAGATTACTTTTAACCATTAAGGATGATCTTAATATGAATGAGTTGCCAATGCATATCGAATGCTTCGACAACTCAAATTTTCAAGGTACGAATCCTGTATCGTCATGCGTTGTATTTCGCAACGCAAATCCATCCAAGCGCGACTACCGTCATTTTAATGTTCAAACCGTAGTGGGCGCTAATGATTTTGCTACCATGGAGGAGGTTGTGTACCGAAGGTATAAAAGGCTTATCGATGAAAATCAATCGCTTCCACAGCTAATTGTAATTGATGGGGGAAAGGGACAGCTTCATTCTGCAGCCGAGAGCCTTAATAAATTAGGGATTATTAATAGCGTTAAACTAATTGGAATAGCCAAACGTTTGGAGGAGATTTATACCCTCGGCGATGCAGTCCCGTTATACCTCGATAAAAACTCAGCAACGCTTAAGGTTATTCAAAACATTAGAAATGAGGCGCATAGATTTGGAATAAAGCATCATAAAGCTAAACGGAGTAAGACAAATATCAAATCGCAGCTTGATGATATAGTAGGAATTGGCGATAAAACAAAGCAATTGCTTTTTACCACTTTTAAATCTTCTGAAAAAATTTTGCAAGCTAAGCGTGAAGATTTAGATAAATTGATTGGTAAAGCTAAAACAGATTTGCTTTTAGAATATTTTAAAAGGAAATAATCGATAATTTTATGAGCTCAAATGAAATATGATGAACGGAAAATTTTGCACTTCATTCAATGCTCAGCAGGATACTTTAAAGCTACTGAAAAGTAGCTCTGATTCTATTGCCATTATTAGAAAAGATTCAACCTTACCAATTCAACCGAACACCTTTAAACCTCTTATAATTCAACCAAAACAAAATGTTGTTAATCAAAATCAGCAGAAAGATTCAGCAAAAAATCAACCTCTATTTTTGATTCATAAGAGTAATGATAAGTCTTTGATTGATAATTATAAAGAATTTATTTCTTTCAGTCCTCATACCGATAGTAATTGTTATATTATTAAAAACCAGATATATAAAAAAGCTAAACCTGTATTTGTTATTGATAAAAATGACTCTAAAAGCCATGTCATAAAGGAATGTGAAATTAAAGAAAAGATAGGCATATCAAACGATTGGACATTAATACCTATTCTTCTAGGTATGTTATTATTCGCTAGCATTGTTGTTCGGTATCGTAAATATTTGGGTATTCTTTTCGAAAGTATTATTTATAGATTATCATCCAATAAAATACTGAATGAGAAGAACACTCAAGTAAAACGATTAACGATTATCCTTGATGCTATTTATATAATAGCCTTTTCATTAACTATCGATCAGGTTGTAAAAGGGTTAGAAGTATTTTCTCCTCCTCCCAAATTTCCATTTATCGTATTTGTAGTTTTTTTCGCTTTTTTAGTTATCCTCAGAATTTTTCGCTTGATTGTTTTTAAGCTTTCAGCAATATTTTCAGGCCAAAGGGTATTCTTTAAAGATTTATTTAATAGTTCATTACTTTATACCCGCACCCTTGGACTCTTTCTACTTCCTCTAGTATTTTTTGTAACCTACTCAACGGGAACTATAAATTTAATTTTAATCTATCTATCCGTTTTTATAATATTTATAATGCTGATAATGAGGCTTATAAGTATGTTTCGTGCATTTATAGTTGTTGGATTTTCTATTTTCTATTTCATTTTGTACCTTTGTGCCCTTGAAATACTACCTCTTTTGGTAATATGGAAAGAGGTCAATTCAAGATAAAATGGGGTATTGAATTAAATCACAGAGTCTTGAAAATAAAAAAAATTCTAGTTTCTCAGCCGGAACCGCAGAGCGAAAAATCACCTTATTTAGAGTTGGCTCAAAAGCACAACCTTAAATTTGATTTTAGGCCATTTATAGTGATTGAGGGAGTTGCAACAAAGGAGTTTAGACAGCAGAAGGTGGATATTTTAGAACACACCGCTGTTGTGTTTACGAGTAAAACAGCGATTGATCATTTCTTTAGAATTTGCGAAGAGATGAGAATTACTGTACCTGAGGCGCTAAAGTATTTCTGTATAACAGAGTCGGTTGCATTATACCTTCAGAAATACATTGTGTACCGTAAGCGAAAGATTTTTTATGGTAGTAGTACATTTCAGGATTTAATGGAGGTTATTAATAAGCACAAGGAGGAAAAGTTTCTAGTTCCTTTATCGGATGTTCATAAGCCTGAAATACCTAAAACGCTTGATAAAGCTAAGGTGAAGTATAAAAAAGTTATTCTATATAAGACCATTAGTAGCAATCTTTCCGATTTAGGGATGAGTTATGATATGCTGGTTTTCTATAGCCCGAACGAAATAAAATCACTTTTCGATAATTTCCCTTCTTTCGAACAGGGAGAGATAATGGTTGCTGCTTTTGGTCCAACAACAGCCAAAGCGGTTAAAGAGGGAGGTCTTCGTTTAGATATTCAAGCACCTACGCCAAACTGTCCAAGTATGACCCAAGCGCTTGAAGAGTTCATCAAGAAGCACAATAAGGACAACAAATAAACGAAAGGGGTTTAAAAACCCCTTTTTTTGTACCATGAGATTATTTTTCGGGAAAAGCGAAAAACTTACCTCCGAAAAGGAGATCGACCAGCTTTTTTTAAAAGGTAGGAGTAGTTTCCTATACCCAATAAAATCAATTTATTTAATTAATGAAGAAGAAGCAACAGGGAGCAGAGTTTTAATTACCGTTTCGAAAAAAAATCTTAAAAATGCATCTGATCGAAATCTTGTGAAACGAAGACTTCGCGAAGCATATCGGATTAACTCTCATCAACTAAAAGAGACGCTAACAGAAAAAAACTTAAATATTAGCTTAGCCTTTATATATTCATCGAGCAAAATAATTTCATTCGATAAGATTGAAACCTTAGTTATTAAGCATCTTTCTAATCTTACAGCAATAATTGAAAAACGTGAATAACCGAACTAGTAAAATAGCTGTAATTATCTCTAAATTTGCTATAGCAATACCTGTACTGCTAATAAAAATTTACCAATACACCATATCCCCCTTTTTTCCGAACAGCTGTAGATTTTACCCATCGTGCTCCGAATACTCATTGCAATCCTTTAAAAAACATGGGCTTTTTAAAGGATTATGGTTGACTATGAATAGGCTAAGAAGATGTCATCCTTGGGGAGGTCATGGAATTGATCCAGTTCCCTAGATTAATTTTTTGGGAGTACAATTCTAAACGAAGAACCTTTATTTACCTCAGAATAGTTGATGAAGATCTTGCCCTTATGATATTCTTCGATAATCCGTTTCGACAAGGTTAATCCTAAACCCCAACCTCTGGACTTCGTCGAATAACCAGCTTCAAAAACTTTTGAGTGTTTCGATTTATGGATTCCCTTCCCGTTGTCGGTTATATCGATGTAAACCACCTGAATATTATCCTCAATATTGAAGAGTATTTCACCCTCTTTCGGGATGGCATCAACAGCATTTCGTACAATATTTTCTACCACCCACTCAATAAGAATTGGATTTACAGGAATAAGAATAGCCTCTTTCTCATCATAAAGCTTCGAGAAAACAATCTTATTTGAAACTCTACTCTTTAAGTAATCGGTTGATTTATTGATAATTTCAACTATATTTTGCTGCTCAAGCGATGGGGTCGAACCAATTTTAGAGAAACGATCGGCTATTTTCTCTAGGCGAAGAATATCCTTTTCGAGCTCAACCGCAACGGTATGACCATCACCACCCTCCTTAAGAATTTCTAAGCAGGCAAGCAACGATGAAGTTGGTGTACCTAGCTGATGCGCTGTTTCCTTTGCAAGGCCAATCCATATTATATTCTGCTCGGCTCTTCGAGCCTGACTAAATGCATAGTAAGTTATTACAAGAAAAATAATAATTATTGCAACGAGCACGTATGGGTAATAGGTTAAACGGACTAGGGTGATACTATCCTTGTAGTATATATAATTCTTTTTACCATCGAGAAGAGTAACCACAATCGGTTTGTGCGAACTTTTCATGTAATTGAGGACTTTTGCTGCTTTTTCGGGGGAGTCGATTTTGGAGAAAGAAATATTTCTGTAGGAGAGGATGCTATCCTTTTCATCGGTTAGAACCACTGGAACGGTTGTATTATTTTGGATAACCTCAAAAACGAAAGAGATATCCTTGTTCGCATTCTCCAGATCCGATAGCTGCTTCATTCCTTCAGCCCATAGCTCTATTTTCTTGCGCTCTTCAATCGATAGCTGCTTAACAAGCGTGTTTGTGAATAGTAACGATGAAAAAATTAATCCTGCAATTATCACTATTATTAGGTTCCAACGAAGTTTATCGAATTTAATTTTCACCGCTATTTTATTATTGGTTATTTATTTTTGTAGTATCTATTTCGTCCCATTCAATCTTAAATGGTTTTTTTGGTTTTTTATTGTGAGTTGAATCAATTTTTTTCACTCCATTTAAAGATAATGAATCGTTTTCTGTCAAAACATGTTTCTTTGTGAGTTTAAACTCATCTTTGATTATGCTTTTTAGTAAAACGCCCTCCTGGTTAAAATTACTCTTAATATTTTCTAAAGTACTTTTTTTGTCAAATGTCACTTTAAAGGTTTCGTTATTCCCGAAAATCTTTAAGAATAAATTTAGACCATTTTTACTATCCATTTCATAACCTGAGCCATATTCTTTTTTGGATAAATATTTTTTTGCCAATATTTCTTTTAGGTATAGTTTTATCCAGTAGGTAAATTCACCATTAAAACCATGTTGACCTGAAAGTTGAAAGTTTAGGGCATTCGAGGCGATATCCATGGAGGGTATTCGAATCATTCCATTTTCAATATCTATTTTATTATGTATAGTTTTAAATCGGAATGAATCAATTTCGCTGATATTAAGAAAGTTAGATACTCTTTTCAGCTGTTTTATTCCCGAAAGTTTTCCATTTTCAATGGTAATGTTCGAAACCATTTTTATGGATAATGGATCGAATTTGTTATCAAGGATTTGATACGACATATCTACCTTCCCTGAAACTAAACCGCTGATATTATCTGCTGTTACAGTTTTTTGTTCGAAGCTATTGAAACTTTTAAAAAGATTTTTTATCTCAATTCCCTGACCTGTAATGGATAAGCTATTTACATCATGATTAGAGTATGTAAATGCTCCGTTAATTGAACCCTTAAACGCTTTGAAATTTATGTGTTGGCAATTATACCGATTATTAATGCAAGTATAATTAATATCAAGATCGCTGATTTCTACCCCTTTGTATTTTAGCGATTTTATTTTCGATTTTAGTTGATAATTAATTAAAAAGGTGGAATTCGCACTTGTTGTCATGAGAACTGAATCCAAGTTCAACCTATCCATTTCTAACAATATTTTTGGCGAAGGCTTTGCTTCATGAAAAGCAACATTCATGAATTCAGGCAGCACTAGCATTCCCTTGAATTTCTTATTGTAAAGAATCCCTTTGCCGTTAAACTCTAATTCATCATTATTGATATGCAATGAACCCGATAAGGACCTTATGTAATCAATGCTTTTAATTGAAATATTTATTAATGTTAAATCAGTATATATTTTACTAATTTTTAAAGATTTGTAATAAAGTTTATTAATATCATCTACCTTAACCAATACTTTTATATTTCCAGAAAGATTTCCTTGTAATGAAAGGCTATCGGATAAAAGCATTTCACCAATACTTTTTATTTTGCTATCGATTAGAATAGCAGGTTTAGGAAAATCCCTAATCTTTGAGCTACCTGATAGCTCAAATCCATTATAATGAATTAGGTAGCTATTAATCTCGGTGTTGTTTTTATTAAAATCATTTGTAATTGATGTTTTACCTTCGAGTTTAATGATAGATAAATTTTTAAAATCTTCAATAGCAATGTTTTCAAGGCTATACTTCAGGGTTAGTTTTTGGGAATTAGCGACATTAAAATTGATGCTATAAAAAGAATCAAAGGATAAACTACCCTTTGAAACATGAATAGTCGGTTGATTAAGGAATTGTTTGAAAAAAGCCTTTGCCGAAACTTTTTCAGAATTTGTAGTTACTTGCAGCTGCTCATTCTTGATATTGTAAAGAAAGGAAAATCCTAGTCCGATGTTTCCAATGAAGATTTTACCATTCTCTGAGAAGTAAGAATTGTTTTGACTTCTTATGGTTGATGATACTTTTATGAAATCATTGGTTTTAAAATGGAAATCGTTTAAATGTCCGGAGAACCGATTAATATTCAGATTCAACTTGAATGCAAGCGAGTTCGAAAGAAAAGATCCTGATAGGCTCGATCGTTCGGTGTATGCATTCATGGCGATACTTTTTCTTTGGTGGTATTGAATTTTACACCTAACTAGTTTAATACTTTTAAAATCAAAAAAATAATTATTTTTTTGATTTGTATTATCACCACCCGTGAAAAGAGTATCGAGCATTTCGCCCTTTATACGAATTGAACCATCCGAAATGATAATTTCGGGAAATTCGTATATTCTTTTGAAAAGATTTATAGCATTAATTTTTAAACGTAATTGCTTAGAATTTAATAGTGTATCCTTTCTATTATGTTTTGAGTAAAAAATTTTTGCATTATCTAGAGTAAACAAACCATAAGGAAAGTATCTAAGAAGCGAGAAATGAATTTCTTCGAAATCAACATTAAGGTTGGTTTTATCTATAAATTGATTTTTAAAAGCTTGAACCAATCGATCTTCATAAACTTTTGAAAATAAAAATATTGATAGAAATAGTATTAACAGAAGAGCCAATAGCATAAGGAAAAACTTCTTCATAGTAACAATCTTTAATAGAGCAAATTGATACAAAGGTATTTTTAAACACCTATTTAATCAAATATTAATACTTTTACACTAATTGAATGAACCAAAAATGAATAAAAAACCAAAAATATCGATACTTTTTATACTAATAGCCTGTGGCTTACCTAAAACGAATTATGGACAGAACATCGATTCGCTGTTCACAACCCTTCAATACGCTCAGGATACGCTAACCAAAGTAAGGCTAAACATTGAAGTGGCCAACTATTACTACAACAAAGAACGAAACAACAAAGAAGCTGAAAATTATTTACTCGTTGCAAAAAAACTTTCAGAAGATCAGTCAAAAATTGCACTAAAGATTTTAGCGAGTAACGAGCTTGGCGTTTTTTACCGAAACCTATCCCGGTACTCCGAAGCGTTAAGCCTGCATACCGAATCGTTATTTCAGGCTACACAAATCAATGATAAGAAGGCAATCGCAGCATCGCTTAACAACATTGGGGTTGTTTATCGTAGGCTCGATGATCGGACCAAAGCTGCAGAGTACCATATTCAGGCTTTAAAAATTTCGGAGGAGACTAATGATATCTACAATATATCGGTTTCACATAATAGCCTCGGAAACATATATTCGTTGAATGGGAGCTATGAGCAAGCGCTCTCCCATTTTATTAAAGGGCTTGAGCTGTCAGAAAAGCAGAAAAACCTTTTAGGCGTTGCAATAAACTACAATAACATTGGCGAGGTTTATGAAAATGCAAAGAACTATGAAAAGGCGAAGGAGTACTATTCTAAGTCGTTAGAGATTAATAAAAGGTTGAATAACGATAAAGGGATTGCGATTAGCTTAAATGCTTTAGGTAAAACACTACTATTTACGGGTTTTCCTAAAACGGCTTTAAAGTACTTTACCGATGCTTCCGAGATAGATAAGAAAATTGGTGATAAGCATTTTATTACCGACAGCTATATTAACCTTGGCCGAGCATTGATCATGCTCCAAAGATATGACGAGGCGAAGCAATGTTTAAATCAGGGAATAAAAATTGCTGAGGAGACCAAAAGTCGGTATCATCTTCAAATTGCCAATTCTGAACTTTGTAAAATATATGCTGAGCTGAACGATTTTAGAAAAGCATTACACTATTTTCAAAAATCAACTATTTATAAGGATAGCGTTTTGAACGAGAAGGCCACAAAGCAGATAGCAACCCTGCAGATGCTTTTCGAAACAGAAAAGAAGGAGAAGGAAAACCAAATTCTTAAGCAAAAGCAGGAGATTAACGATAAAGAGAGCAAGCGGCAAAAGTATTTTATCTACTCACTTTCCTTTGGATTGTTTTTCTGCTTAGGCTTAATTGTAGCCGTTTACCTTGCACTTCTATCCAAAAGACGTGCAAATAGATTGCTTTTTAAACAAAAACAGGAGATTGAAGAGCAGAATCATAAAATTGAGCAGCAAAAGCATAATATTGAGGTTAAGAACCGCAATATTGAGGAAGCATACCAAATTATCGAAAACTATATTGGTAAAATCACCGATAGCATTCGTTATGCTGAGCAGATTCAAAAATCAATCCTACCCGATATCGAATTATTAAAAACAATTTTTGAGGACACATTCACCTTTTATAAACCCAAAGACATTGTTAGCGGCGACTTTTATTGGTTTACTGTTCGCGGCGATAGAGTATATATCGCTTTAGCAGATTGTACTGGTCATGGCGTACCTGGTGCTTTCATGAGCATTATTGGTATCGATCTGCTCAACCAAGTTGTTATTCAGCAAGGATGCGAGGAGCCCGATAAAATTCTTACGTTTTTGAATCATGAGCTTCGCGAAAAGCTAAGAAAGGGCAAAGAGGAGCTTATTCTAAAGGATAGCATGGATATCGCCCTATGTATTATTGATAAAAAGACAAGAGAGGTTTCCTATTCAGGAGCATTAATTCCTTTGTTTATAGTGAGCAATGGGGAAGCCAACGAAACTAAACCCAACTACACCTCGCTGGGAGCATCAAATAGACTTTTTAACAAAGAGTTCAGAATTCATAAATTTACCCTAAACCCCAATAGCTGGCTATACTTAACTACCGATGGATATATTGATCAGTTTGGTGGCGAACAAAATAAAAAATTTATGAGAACTCGTTTTGTAGAGTTTATTCTAAAAGTTAACCACTTACCCGCAAATGTTCAACGCGATGAACTTGAAAATCAGTTCAACACCTGGATGGGCGAACATGAACAATTGGACGATGTTTTGGTTTGGGGAATTAAAGTTTAATGCTTCCCATATCGTTATGATAATCTATCAATTAGCCTATTGAATAAGAATGCAAAATTCCGAAGAGATTAAGAAGCTCAAGTATAGCATCATACTACCCCTATTCTTTGTGTTAACATTATGGATTGTTAAAATTGTTGATGTTAGCGAACATCTTAACCTTTTCTATTTCGGCGTTTTTCCTCGTGATAATAAAGGGCTATTAGGAATTATTATTTCACCATTAATCCATTCCGATTTCAACCATCTAATATCTAACAGTATTCCTTTACTAGTTCTAGGTACAGGAATAATATACTTTTACCGAAAACTTGCTTACAGAGTTATCGGTTTTGTTTGGCTATTAAGCGGAATTTGCGTTTGGATGGGAGCCAGACCAAGTTACCATATAGGAGCCAGCGGATTAGTATATGGCTTGGCTGCTTTTCTGTTCCTGAGCGGATTAATCCGAAAGGATGTACGATTAGCATCCATTTCGCTTTTGGTGGTTTTTCTTTATGGTGGTTTGGTATGGGGTGTTTTACCTATTTTCCCTCATATCTCGTGGGAGTATCATTTGTTTGGGGGTACAAGCGGGTTTATGGCTGCTTTTTTATATAGAAACAAAGGGCCAGAACGGATTATTTGGTCGTGGGAATTGGAGAATGAAAACACTGATGAAGATAATGAAGACGATTTAAACAAGAAAACGATAGAATAAAAAATCCTTTTTTTATATTTGCTCCCACCATCGGGGATTTATTAACAACTTAAACTGTTTGAAATGGCAAAGTATAATGAAAACGAGCTAACCTCCAATAACATAAATCTTATTGGACAGGGTACCGAAATTACCGGCGACATCAACTGTAGCGGTGATCTTAGGATTGATGGTATTCTAACTGGTAATATTACCTCAAAAGGAAAGATTGTTATCGGGGAAACCGGAAAAATTAAAGGTGAAATTGCTTGTAGGAATTCTGATATCTCGGGTATCGTTGAAGGTAAAATAACAGTAACCGAACTTTTGGCTCTAAAAACTACAGCTAGAATAAATGGCGATATAGCTACAAGTAAACTTGCTATTGAACCCGGCTCTCGTTTTACAGGATATTGCAATATGTCCGTTGAACCCGAGAAGGAGTTAGAATAATCTATTTAAACCGATATTTAATAATGTTACTCAAACAATTCGTAATAAAGACATTACTGCTTGTATTTATTACTAGCGCAATATGTTTTGCAGTTTTTCAATTCTTTTTTCCGCATAAATTTCTTTTGCTGTATCCATTATTCCCTATCTTTTTTGGAATTATCAACATATTTATCTTTCACTCCTTATCATTAGTTAAGGAATCATCCCTATCAAAATTTTCGACTCGCTATTTGCTTTGTACTACTGTTAAACTATTAAGCAGCTTAGCTTTTATTGTTGTTTTTCTTTTCATAAATAAAGAAGAGGTAATCCCTTTTCTGGCAACATTTTTAAGTGTTTACTTTATCTTCCTTTTTCAAGAAATTACAAGCATTCTCAATTTGTTCAAGAAAAATGATAAAAGTGAAACCACACACGCTAAAACTTAATAACTTTACGCGAAATTTTTTAAAGTGAGACGGAGATTATTCATAGGCCTTTTTATTTTGACAGCTATCAGCCTTGGTGGTTATCAGAATGTGTTTGCTTCAACCCAAGAAAAGGAAAAAGATGCCACGCATAATGAGGGCGAGAAGGCAAAGTTCAATACCGTTGATTTTATCTTTGAGCATATTGGCGATTCTTACGAGTGGCACGTTCTGACCATAGGGCATACACACGTGTCTATTCCATTACCAATGATACTCTATAGTGAGCAGAAAGGCTTAAATATTTTTCTATCTAGCAAATTTCATCACGGTGCTGAATCTTACAAAGGGTTCAAATGGGAGCACGAAGGAAAGTACAAGGGCAAAATTGTTGAGCTAAATGACAATGGTGAAATATTGGAGGAAAACCCTCTACCATGGAATTTCTCTATTACAAAACTTGTTCTTTCAATTTTTATAGCCTCAACATTGTTGTGCTGGATTTTTATAAGCATTGCACGAAAGTATAAGTCAGGTGTTAATAAAGCACCTACAGGAATTCAAAATCTATTTGAACCGATAATCCTATTTGTAGTAAACGATATTGCAATCCCTTCCATTGGAGAAAAAAAATATCAACGCTTTTTACCTTTCCTGCTTACCGTTTTCTTTTTTATCTGGTTTAACAATATGCTTGGTTTGATACCAATATTTCCAGGTGGAGCAAACGTAACTGGAAATATTGCGGTAACAATGGTACTCGCACTTTTCACTTTTGTTATAGTAACTATCAATGGGAATAAAAACTATTGGGGTCACATCGTGAATACACCAGGGGTACCTTGGTTTTTAAAACTGCCAATACCAATTATGTTTATCGTTGAGTTCGCAGGCATACTAACAAAGCCAATCGTGTTAATGATTCGACTTTTTGCGAACATCCTTGCCGGGCATATGGTTGCCATTGTATTCTTTAGCCTTATCTTTATTTTTGGAGGAATTGCTGTTTGGGCAGGATACACAATTTCCATCGTAAGCGTATCATTCTCATTTTTCATGACGCTTCTCGAACTTTTAGTTGCATTAATTCAAGCATACGTTTTCACTCTACTATCTGCTATTTATATCGGAATGGCTACAGAAGAGCATCATCATTAATATTTTAACATAAAAATTAGGAATATGACAACTTTACTTATCATTCTTCAGGTTGCTGCAAATGCTTCTATAGCAAAATTAGGCGCAGCGTTAGGTGCAGGTATTGCTGCTTTAGCTGCAGGTATTGGAATTGGTAAAATTGGTGCATCAGCACTTGAATCAATTGCTCGCCAGCCAGAAGCTGTAGGCGATATTCGTTCTAACATGATCGTTGCAGCCGCTCTTATTGAGGGTGTTGCTTTCTTTGCAATCATTATCTGTGCGCTAGTAATTTTCTTATAAAAAATTATTCCTATGGGATTAATTACTCCTGATTATGGACTGTTAGTCTGGATGTTGATTTCATTCGGGTTGGTTCTCTTCGTTCTTAAAAAATTTGCATGGAAACCCATAATGGAAGGGTTGAAGAGCAGAGAAGAATCAATTTCTAAGTCATTAAAAATGGCCGAGGAAGCACGAAATGAAATAAAAAAGCTTCAGACCTATAATGAAGAACTTGCCGAAAAAGCAAGAGCTGAAAGGGAGCTAGCGCTTAAAGAGGCTAAATCTCTGAGGGATAAAATTGTTGAAGAGGCAAAAAGTCAAGCTCAAGCTGAAGCACAAAAAATCATCGAAAAATCAAGGTTGATGATAATCCAAGAGAAGGAGAACGCTCAGAAAGAGCTTGCTCAAATGGCATCAACACTTGCCCTCGAAATAACGGAGAAAGTCCTTCGTAAGCAGTTTGCCGATAAGGATAAACAAATTGAATACTTTAAGGATCTTCTTAAGGAAGTTTCAAGTAAAAACTAATCAATTGCAATGAACACTGGGCGGATTTCTGTTAGGTATGCAAAAGCATTGTTCGATCTCGCTAATGAGTCTAAAGTAGCGAAAGAGGTTTACGATCATTCGTATGCAGTGTCCAAAACAATCGATCCCTCTTCTGATTTTTATTATGTTCTTCATAACCCTGTTATCCTTCCTAGCGAAAAAGAAAGAATACTTACGAGCGTTTTGGGAGGTAAAGTTCATCCTATGCTTACCTCTTTCATCGCGCTTATGGTGCGGAAGCGTAGGGAATCTTACATTGTAAACGCATTATTGGTTTTTCAAAAAATTTATAGAGAACATACGGGGCTAGCTAAAGTTGTTGTTGAAACTCCAGCAGAACTTGGGGATGATACAAAAAACCGCATACTAGAATTTGTAAAAAATAAATTCAACAAAACCCCCGAACTAGAAGTTAGGCTAAAACCTGAGCTAATAGGTGGTTTTATTGTTGAAGTGGAAGGTTTACTAATTGATTTGAGTGTATCAGGACAATTGGCGCGAGTGAGAAAAGCCTTAGTCCAAAATCAAAGAGTACTTTAAAAAAATATTTATTATGGCAGAAATTAAGCCCTCTGAAATATCTGACTTACTCAGGAAAGAACTCTCTGGCGTAAAGCAGCAAGTGGACTTCGAAGAAGTAGGTAGTGTTCTTCAAGTTGGTGATGGTATTGCCCGCATTTTCGGACTAGATCATGTTCGCTCTAACGAATTGATCGAATTCGAATCAGGTGTTATGGGTATTGTACTTAACCTTGAGGAAGACAATGTTGGAGCAGTTCTACTTGGAAATTCCGAGCAGGTAAAAGAGGGACATCGTGTAAAGCGTACAGGAAGAATCGCCTCTATTCGGGTTGGTGAAGGCATGTGCGGGAGGGTAATCAATACACTCGGTGAACCGATAGATGGTAAAGGCCCTATTAAAGGTGAAACCTTTGAAATGCCTCTTGAAAGAAAAGCGCCAGGTGTAATTTTCAGACAGCCGGTATCGGAGCCACTTCAAACAGGAATTAAAGCTATCGATGCGATGATTCCAATCGGGAGAGGCCAGCGAGAGCTTATTATCGGCGACAGACAAACCGGTAAAACAGCCATTGCGGTTGATACCATCATCAATCAGAAATCTTTTTTTGAAAAAGGGGAACCTGTATATTGCATTTACGTTGCAATTGGGCAAAAAGGTTCAACCATCGCCTCAATCGTGAAAACGCTTGAAGAGCATGGTGCAATGGATTATACCGTTATCGTTGCTGCAACAGCATCAGACCCTGCTGCACAGCAGTTCTACGCACCTTTTGCTGGTGCTTCTATCGGAGAATTTTTCCGCGATACAGGACGTGCTGCTCTAATTATATATGACGACCTTTCGAAACAAGCCGTTTCATACCGCGAAGTTTCCTTGCTCCTTCGTCGTCCACCTGGCCGTGAAGCTTTCCCGGGTGATGTATTCTATCTTCACTCAAGGCTACTCGAAAGAGCCGCAAAAATTATTGGTTCCGATGAGATTGCAAAGCAAATGAATGATTTACCGGAATCAATTAGACATCTTGTCAAAGGTGGAGGTTCGTTAACAGCTCTTCCAATTATTGAAACACAAGCCGGTGACGTTTCTGCATATATTCCAACCAACGTAATCTCCATTACCGATGGTCAGATATTCTTGGAAACCAACCTATTCAATAACGGCGTTAGACCTGCTATTAACGTGGGTATCTCGGTATCAAGGGTAGGAGGAAAGGCGCAGATTAAGTCGATGAAGAAAGTTGCCGGTACGCTAAAGCTCGATCAGGCTCAGTACCGTGAACTTGAAGCCTTTGCTAAATTTGGATCAGACCTAGATCCTGCAACCCTTGCAGTTCTTGATAAAGGTTCTAAGAACGTTGAAATCTTAAAGCAAGGAGAGCATAAACCGCTATCGGTTGAGCTACAAATTGCCATTCTTTTCTGCGGTTCGAAGGGTTTATTGAAAAATGTTAAGCGTGAGAAAGTAAGAGATTTTGAGAAAGACTACCTTGAACTTATCCAGCTGAAACATAAAGATCTCTTGGCAAGAATTGCAAAAGGTGATTTTGGCGATGACATAGCTTCTGCTTTTATGTCTATTGCGGAAGAAGTTGCAAAGAAGTATGTAAGCTAACAATATCTACATGGGTAACCTAAAGGAGATTAGAACTAGGATTTCATCCGTAACATCCACTAGGAAGATTACTAGTGCGATGAAAATGGTATCTGCATCTAAGTTCAAAAAATCGCAGGATATACTTACCAAGTACAGGCCGTTCTACGAGCATTACCAATCGTCCTTGGAATTTGTTATTGGCAATAGTAGCCCAGTCAATAACAAATACTGTGAGCAAAGAAAGGAAATCTCCAATATTGGGTTAGTGGTAATCTCTTCGAATAGTAGTATGTGCGGTTCTTTTAATCAGAATATCATTAAGAAAACAGCCGAAACGCACTATCAGCTTTCAATTAAGTATCCAAAAGCAAAGATTCATATTCTCTGTATAGGGAAGAAGGCAACCGATATTTTACAGAAAAAAGGCTTAGATGTTAAGCATTTTAGCCATGCAGCCGTTGATAAACCCGATATGCAATTAACAAAAAGCATATTCGATGAGCTTCAGGAGATGTTCTTTAAAGGAGAGCTAGACATGATCCAATTGGTCTTTAATTCTTTTAAAAATGCTGCCGTACAGAATCAAACGGTTTTAAACTTTCTTCCTTATACCGTTCATAAAACCGAAGGTTTTGTTAATGCAGATGTAATAATTGAACCAACACCCATTGACTTTATTCAAAAAATATTACCAAAGTTTTTACTCTACAAGGTTCATGGTGCTATTCTTGATAGCACTACTGCCGAACACGGCGCTCGCATGACCGCAATGCATCAGGCAACCGACAATGCAACCGAGTTTATACGCGAACTCACCCTACAGTATAATAAAGAGCGTCAAGCAGCGATCACTAAGGAGATTCTAGAAATTGTTTCGGGAGCAAATGCTTTGAAAGGTTAATCGAATTATTAAAAATAAAATCCATGTAACTATTCACTACGGAGACACGGAGATTTCTTCTATTTACTCGTTAGACTTATCGATTGTTTCGTTCTTTTCCATCGATGAAAAACCTTAAATTAAACGTTTAAGATTTTGTTAATAGCAACTATATTTATAAACATTCTCTGTGTTCTCGGTGTCTCCGTGGTTTATATTTCATAGTATTGCTGAATACATTAATTTTTATCAATTCTAAACCATAGATTATGACAGATAAAACACTATCTGTCATTTTTTTTTAATACAATATTTTGTAATTATCAGCTATACAGCCCATTGAAATTAGTGCTAAAAAACAGTTGTTTGATAAAGAGAGAAAAGCGTTATCTTAGCTTTTTCATTGTTATTCTATTCTCTCATCTGAAAACTATTGATAAATGTTTCAGTTTTTAGCAAGAAATATTCTAAGATATAAGTTCTTTATTCTTAGTTTTATAGGAATATTTACCTGCTTCATGGCTTACAAAGCCACCTTTGTTGAGCTTTCCTACAAACCTGTTCCTCTATTGCCCAAGGAGGACTCAGTATTAATAAGAAGCATTGAGTTTTCGAAAAAATTTGGAAAAGGTGAAAACATAATGGTTATCGGAGTTCAAGATTCGACCTTTTTCACTTTAGAGAAATTCAATAATTGGAAGAAGCTTGAAAATGGGCTTAAAGAAATTAACGGTGTTGAGCAGGTTTTTTCTATTGTTGATGCAATTAACCTTGTTAAAGACACTGTAAGCAAAAAATTTGTAACCGAAAAAATATTTAAATTTGATTCGTATTCTTCCTGTGAGCTGGATTCTTTATCTGAGCTCACCCGTTCGTTAGGTTTTTATAAAAACCTTCTTTATAACGATTCGACCAAAACATACTTAATGCTAGTAACCCTTAACCGGGAGATAATTACTAAGAAAGAGAGGGTTGGATTGGTTAAGGATATCGTTAAAACTTGTAGAGTTTACGAAGTCGATACAAAAAATAAGCTCTACTACTCTGGTCTTCCATACATAAGGGTTACCGTTGGCGAGATGATTAGGGGTGAGATGTACCTTTTTGTAATATTGGCAGTACTGCTTACCTCTGTTATCCTTTATATACTATTTCGCTCATTTAGAGTTGTTTTTATCTCTTTACTCGTTGTTGGGATTGGGGTAGTATGGTCCCTTGGGACCCTTACTTTATTTGGGTACGATTTAACTTTATTAACAGCAATAATTCCTTCGTTACTTGTTATTATTGGGGTTCCGAGTTGCATCTTTCTGATTAATAAGTACCATCATGAATATAGGCATCATGGGAATCAAACAAAAGCGCTATATAGGGTTATCACACGAGTGGGAAGTGCTACCTTTTTATCGAATCTTACCACGGCAATTGGTTTTGGCGCTTTTATAATAACGAATACTCAGGTTTTAAAAGAGTTTGGGGTTGTTGCATCGTTAAATGTCATGGGTGTTTACTCAATTTCATTGATGCTCATTCCAATTATTTTTAGCCTTACAGCACCCCCGAAAACCAAGCATCTTACTCACCTCTCAAGAAAAGGGATTAAAAAGAATATATATAGAATTGTACTAACCGTTTTATATCGTCGTAAAATTGTTTTTATTGTAGCAATTGGCCTTATCATTGCTGGTTTAGCTGGGGTAACACTTCTTAAGAACAATGGCTACATGGTTGATGATATTCCTCGAAAACATCCTGTTTTGAAGGATTTGAAGTTTTTTGAAAAAAACTTTAATGGTGTAATGCCATTCGAGATTATTTATGATACTGAGAAACCTAACGGTTATTTATCGGCAGGAGTGTTAGTAAAAATTGATCGCCTTCAGCGAAAACTTTCTCACTACCCCGAACTATCGAAGCCCGTTTCCATTGTTGAGGCGGCAAAATTTGCTTCGCAATCATACTATAATGGAAACCTCGAGAGGTATCGCCTTCCTAGTTCCTTTGAATGGGGCTTTATCATGTCATATATTCCTAAAAGCATCGGAATGAGCGATATGTTTGCTCGTTTAGTTGATTCATCAGGGAGGTATGTAAGAATCATGTATAATGCCGATGATATTGGTACAATAAAGATGAATCGCTTAAAGGAGATAGTTAGATGTGATATTGATACCGTTTTCAAAGAAAATTCGAAACATGTTTATATTTCAGGAGGCAGTATAGTAGTATCAAAAGGGTATGATTATCTGGTTGACAGCCTTTTTGTAAGCCTTCCTCTTGCAATTGGCGTAATTATGGTTTTTATGGGCTGGATGTTCAGACGTTGGAGAATTGTTTTGTTCTCTGTTCTAACGAACATGATACCCCTGCTTCTTACCTCTGCGGCAATGGGTTATATTGGTATTGCACTTAAACCGAGCACAGTTATTGTATTTAGCATCGCTTTTGGTATTGCTATCGATAATTCCATACAGCTTTTAGCTAAGTATAGGCAAGAGCTTAAGAGAACATCTCATAATATAAAGGCATCAGTAATATATGCTATTAGAGAAACGGGCATTAGTATTATTTACACCTCAGTTGTTCTTTTCTTCGGATTTGGTGTTTTTGCCCTATCAAAATTTGGTGGTACCGTTTCGCTTGGAGTTCTAGTTGCATTGACATTACTTATAGCTCTCTTTAGCAATCTGTTTATTCTTCCTTCTATACTATTGGCTTTTGAACGAAAAACTTCAGTTGATCCCGATTACGAACCAGCATTGGAGCTATCTACAGGTTTCGATGACGATGAAGACAGTGAGGCCTTATCGGAAGAAAAACCTTTTCTAGATAGCGCAAAGCAATAATTTTCGGAAATGTATAGTATCGAAGAACTATCAGAAGTGCTTGAAAAAGTATTGAGTAATCTCAATCTTCCAGAAGATCCTAAAAATCTTTATAAGCCTATTCAGTACATATTATCATCGGGAGGTAAAAGGATTAGACCCGTATTAACCCTTGCTGCTTGTAATCTGTTCAAGGAAACTATCGATCAGGCAATTTACCCTGCCCTTGCGGTTGAAGTTTTTCACAATTTTACCCTTGTTCACGATGATATTATGGATAATGCAGACATAAGGAGGGGTAAAGAAACAGTACATAAAAAGTGGAATAGCAATATTGGAATTCTTGCTGGCGATGCAATGAGCATTATGGCTTATAAAATGCTTATTAAAACCGATAAGCAGTTTATTGTTCCTATAATCGATGTTTTTAATGAATTTGCTTTAGGCATTTGCGAGGGACAGCAGTACGATATGGATTTTGAGAGCATTAAATATATCGATCAGGACGATTATACAAGAATGACAGAACTCAAGACCGCTGTGCTACTGAAAGGAGCATTGCAAATTGGGGCCATTATCGGCGAAGCTAAGGAATCGGATATTTATGAAATTGGACAGTTTGGTAAGTATTTAGGATTAGCTTTTCAAATTCAGGACGATCTGCTTGACGCTTACGGCGATTCAAAAGTATTTGGAAAAAAGCAGGGGGGAGATATTGTTGCAAATAAAAAGACAATTTTAACCGTTAAGGCATATAGTAAAGCGAAAGGCTCCACTCTCGATGCTCTTAATAATTTGTACAATTCAACCACTATTGATCCTGAATTAAAGGTTTCGGAGGTAATTAAAATCTTTAATGAAACCAATGTGAAAGAGGAAACTGAGCAATTGATTTCAAATTACTACGTTAAGGCAACGGAATCATTAGAAAAAATTGATGTTAACCCTTCACGTAAGGAGGTGTTAATTGCTATTGCTCAAAGAATTATGTCTAGAAATAGCTAGTATTTATAAAATTTGCTAATTTATTTTCCTTACTTTTTAATGTTTTTCTATCTGTGGATTATTAAAGTTTCTTAACTTTATGTGTCAAAAATCCATATATAAATTTAATAGTTTAAACTATGGAAAGCAATGCACTTCGCTTATTAATCCCTTGGGACTTTTCTCCTGTTGCTGAGAATGCTTTAATGTATGCGGTAAAAATAGGTTCACTTGCCCCTAGCGTTCAGGTTGAGCTAATTTACGTAATAGAAAGTGGAGGTCTTTTTACAAAAGTAAAGCTAACGGCAAAAGAGGCTACCGAAAAGCTTAAAGTGGATTATAGTCGAATAAAAGAAACCTATGGAATTGAGGTAAAAACCACCGTAATGGAGGGTAATATTTTCCATACCATCAGCGAGCATGCGGCTGATATTAATGCCGATTTGGTTATTATGGGAACCCACGGAATAAAAGGGGTTCAAAAATTAACTGGGAGTTGGGCGCTTAAGGTAATTGCAGGATCGAGCGTACCGTTCCTTGTGGTTCAGGATTCACCGAAGGACAAGCGAGTTTTCGAACACGTGGTAATGCCCTTAGATTTCAGCTTCGACGAAAAATCGAAATTGCAGTGGGCAATTAAAGTTTCGGTTCAGTACAAATCGCAAATACACATAATTATACCGAATGCGTTCGATGCAGGGGTTCAAAAGAAGGTTAACTATAATCTTGCATTCGCCAAGAAGCACCTCGAAGGCTACAATATCCCCTACGAAATTCATAGCGCAGGCAAGGGAGGTAAATTTCAAGAGGAAATAGTTAAGCTTGCGTTGGACATTGAGGCCGATCTTATACTAATAATGACCTCAGGTAGCCTCGATTTTACTGATTATGTATTCGGCGCACAGGAGCAGTATGTTATTGCCAATGAAGCAAAAATTCCGGTGATGTGCATTAACCAATCTATGTAATAGTAAATTATATAATTGAAAAGCCCCAATCTGGGGCTTTTTTTATAGGTTCTTATTTAACGTCAGTTCGACGTAAGAAACAAGTTAAATAGGGTCTGCTGATTAAGTCACAAATAGGTTTATGAAGCCATTAAAAACAAACCTCAGAGGGGTGAAATTATGGTAAAGAATATATCAATGTAGTATTTTATCTCCATAATGACGACATTATAAAGTAGATAGAACAGAGAATAATGTCATGCCTACGGCATTTCATCTGTTCCCAGCTATATTTTATACCATAATGTCATCCCTACGGGATTAAAATTAGAATAACAAGCGCACGTATTTTAGGCTTTTACATAATAAATGCTTGCGCTTACACAACAAAAAATTGTTGTAATATTTTATATTTCTGTGTTTTAACACTTAATCAGCGGTAATGTGGTCAAAAATGGTTGGTAAATTCCCCCAAATATCTTAAAAATTGCAGATTCCGTAACATTCAATTAGCATTACTGATATTACTAACCTCACAACTGGCAGTCTCCATGGCTAAGAAAACTTGTTTTTGCCTTTTGAAATGATGACATTAGAATCTCATAATAAAACTAAAAATGAAAAGGGTTTCAATTTAACTAATTGAAACCCTTTAGCAATCTATGATAGATTAACATTTTACCAACCATTTTTGACTATTATGTCTAATCAGCAGGCCCTAAATAAAAGAATGACAGTATATTACCTTGAAATCAATGTTGGAATAATGGAATATTGCCTGCCTGTCGCCTGCCTGCCGGTAGGCAGGGCAGACAGGGAAGAGAAAAGTTGGACGCACCCTCCAATATTCCCTGCCTACCCTGCCTACCGGCAGGCAGGCGGCAGGCAGGCATCATTGGCTACGCCGAGTTTCGCTTCGCTCCAGTTCCAGTCTTCCAAAAACACAATATCAACATTAAAGTAACGTCAGTTCGATGTAAGAAACAATTTAAGTGCTATGTTATCAGTATTTTACTTTGAGGGGAGAAATGCCTGCCTGCCGGTAGGCAGGGAATGATGGAAAAATGGAATATTGCCTGCCTGTCGGCAGACAGGGAAGAAAAAAGTTAGAAGAAACCCCATTATTCCACTATTCCATCATTCCAATACCAAATGATAAACTTGTAACAAATTACAATTTAGAGTATTACTACCATTTCTTAAATCGAACTCACGTTAAAGCATTAAATAACAGCAATATAACAAATCATCTTATGTCGAGTTCACGTTATTTAGCGTTTCGATTAGCAAGGAACAATTCTGAGATATGTTTTCATCATCTAACGGACAGATAATAGGGCTATTTATTTTATTGCTTAACCCAAATTGATAGGCTTTATCGTAATAATAAAGCGATATTCCTACAGCCTCTTCAAACTTACCTTCCTCAATACTTTTAATGGCCTTGATGACATTGTCACCACCCAAACGTTTAGCTATTTTATTAACCGAATCAATAAGCAGCTGAGGATTGCAATTGGTGTATTCGGATGTTAACCTTTTAATTCGAGTCTCGGTAGGCCGCTCAATAGCAATAACTTTACTTTTCAGCATCTGATTGAAGAATTCTTCGGGAATAAAGACAGAACCAATGGCCTTGCTCTCATCTTCCACCCAAATCGGTTTATCGATATCTAACCTGTATAGATTTTCAAAAAGTAAATTCTCAAAAAACTCGGTTGAGGGTTGAGGTTTTTGCCCAATGGCCCCGAAGGCAGATCCTTTGTGGTTTGCCAAACCCTCCAAATCAATTATTTGCTGATTATGCTTTGAAAGCTCATGGATGAGTTCGGTTTTACCGCTACCCGTCATACCGCCGAGTACGACAAGTTTAAAGGGTTTTGACAGATATTCTTTTGAGTATCTTCGGTACGATTTGTAACCGCCTATCAACGTTTTCGAATTAATACCGGCAAGGTTCAGCAACCACGACATGCTTGAGCTGCGCATTCCTCCTCGCCAGCAGTAAACCAATAGTTTTCCGTTAAGAGCAATCTTCGAAGCGGTTTCAACAAAACCGCTTAGCTTTGGACCGACCATATCGAGGCCTGCAATAACTGAAGAGTAGCGTGATTCTTGAACGTATTTTGTACCAATAATAATCCTTTCTTCATCAGTGAATAAAGGAATATTATATGCACCAGGAATGTGCCCCTTATTAAACTCAGAGGGGGAGCGAACATCAACTATTGGTGTTCGCTCTTTTTCGGTTAGGAAATCTTCAATGCAAATACTCTTCATTCGGTTATGGTGAACTATTTATTAAGGTTAAACGAAATGTTAACTTAAGAAGTATGATTAACTGTAATTCATTTATTTGGAATGATAGAAAAAAGCAAGCCTCCCTTATTCCATCATTGACTTCGTCGTCCGGCAGTTCCCGGATCGCTCCAGTGTTCCATTTTTGTATTATAAACTACTTGAATCACTCTAAAGTAAATATTATTCTACACTATTGACCGACTAAAATATTACTAATTTATGAAATACTTGATATTACTACATTCAATGTATAGGTCACCCCTGCCTACTGGGGCTTGATTTTCATTATAATAAGAATTACTACAAATAGGTCGTCGCTCTGCGACTTTAAAAAGCAGCATCACTGCGAACTATTTGTAGAATAGATGATTATATTTTAACTAGAAGCAGCATCGCTGCGACCTATTGAATTTAGATTTTTTTCTCGGTTAATAATGATTATTCTATTAAATTAAACTCTTCTACTTTAATCTTGTAAGAAACCACCTAGAATTCCGCCAGTCTCCTTACCAGAATTTCTTCCATACGGAGCAATAGCCTGAATCAGCTTACGGATTGGCATCGATTGCAACCAAACCCTTCCTGTTCCTCGCAGGGTGGCTAAAAACAAACCCTCGCCGCCGAACACCATGCTTTTTAGGCTACCTGTTGATTCTACATCAAAGTCTATCTGCGACTCATACGCAACTATACAACCTGTGTCTATTCTTAGAACTTCGTTGTTAAGATACCGTTCAATGACCGTTCCACCTGCGTGAACGAAAGCCCTACCATCTCCTTCGAGCTTCTGGAGAATAAAACCTTCGCCGCCAACAAGCCCAGCACCAATCTTACGATTAAAGTGCATGGTAATCTTTGTTCCCATGGCAGCGCATAAAAATCCATCCTTTTGAACGATAAGTCGGCCGCCTAATTGGGTCAAATCGATAGGAATTACCGTGCCAGGATAGGGAGCCGAAAAGGCAACCTTTTTTTTACCCAATCCACGATTGGTGAAATGGGTGATGAATAGCGATTCTCCTGCCAGGACCCTCGATCCAGCGGAAAGAATTTTATCGAAAAATCCTTGGTTCGGTGCTGTACCATCGCCCATTTTAGCCTCAAACTGAATGCCGTCCTCCATATAGACCATCGCCCCTGCTTCAGCGATAACCGTTTCCATTGGGTCGAGCTCAACCTCTACAAGCTGAATCGATTCACCCATAATCTTATAATCAATTTCGTGCGATTTCATAGGTTAATTGTTTTGTTGATTAATGGATAATTTTGCTTTATATACTTTATTGATGATTAGATTACATGATTACTTTGGAATATTAGAATGCTTGAATAATGGATGTTGTGAGAAACATAACAATTTTTCATTCATTGATCAAACTTTCTAGTTTCCAATATTCCAACATTCCATTCTTCCAGTACAAAAGTTAAAAAATCTTCACATAGTGAGACATCTGTTATATCACCTATACTTATCATTCTCATCATCGAATATACTCAAGTAGCTAATATAGCGAGATGGATTAATAGCACCAGTATCAACGGCCTTAATTACAGCACAATCTGGTTCGTGGATATGGGTACAGTTATTAAACTTACAACCCTTTGATATCTTAAAGATTTCGGGGAAGTAGTGGTAAAGCTCGTTCTTATCGATATCAATCAATCCAAAACCTTTAATGCCAGGGGTATCAATTATATAACCGCCAAAACTTAGCTCAAACATTTCGCTAAAAGTAGTAGTATGTTTACCTGTAAGGTGATAAGCTGAGATTATTTCAGTTTTTAAATCGAGATTAGGTTCAATCTTGTTAATCAGGGTTGATTTTCCAACCCCTGAATTACCCGAAATTAGGCTAACCTTATTGCTAAGAATCCTTTTTAGCTCAGTAATATTCTCTTCGGTTTTGGCCGAAACTTTAATGCACTGATACCCTATTTTTTCGTAGATAGCGATGTACTGGTTAAGCTTCTCATTCAGCTCATCGTTATAAAGATCTATTTTGTTGAATATTAAAATGGTTGGTACGCTATACGCTTCTGCGGTAACCAAGTACCTATCAATGAAAGCAACTTGTGTTTCAGGAAAATCAACGGTAACGATAAGCAGGGTTTGATCGAGATTTGCTGCAATAATGTGCGACTCCCGCGAAAGATTTGTGGAGCGACGGATAATGTAGTTTTTCCTATCGTGAACCCTATTTATTGTTCCGGTATTACCATCCTCTACTTCAAAATCAACAATATCGCCAACGGTAATAGGATTTGTAGTTTTTACTCCCTTTAACCGAAGCTTCCCTCTAATGGTGCAGAAATATGTTGCCCCTGTATCATCCTGAATAGTATATCTACTACCGGTTGTTTTAAACACCAACCCACTTTTCATCGTACCAGCTAAATCGTTAATAATGGACAAAAATAGGGATTTGAAAATCGATCTATACCATTTCATCGAAAATAATAGCCACTTGAAATTTGGTAACTATTCAATACGGAGACACAGTCCGTCCCGATGTATCGGGAGAGGGACAGAGTTTCACAGAGAAAATATTTATGTTTTTCGTGTTAGTGATTCTTTTGCATTTTGATACTCAATCGTTTTTTATAATTGCCTCTCCCGATAAATCGGGACAAGTTGTGGTTCTCCGTGCTCCCTGCCTACCCTGTCTACTGGCAGGCAGGTCTGTGCCTCCGTGGTTTTTGTTCAATTGAATAGTTACGAAATTTGAAATCGAGCCTACGAGTCCGCTTTTCAGGGGGATAAGAAATACACTTTTTGTACAACATTTCAGATACTATAAAGGCATTGCTTAGAAAAAGAGATGAGCTATTCGCATCCAAAAAAAGAATTCGCCCTTTGAGAATCTGTAAATTAAAAGCTATATTTGAATAGAAGATGGCTATTATCAGACCTATCCTTTAGATTTTCATGTATAGGTCTGATAAAACTAGACATATAAATGAGTTACCAACAAGCCTAAGAAAGATACGACAGCGGTAATTTTGCAGTGAGAAAAAAGATAAAATGAACAGCCAACGCACAAAACAACACATTTGCAAACCGCTCAAGCCAACACGATACCAAAGTTTGCAAAAGAGTTGTTTTCTTGCCGACGCACCAACGGAAATTGATACATTTGTAGTTATATGAAATTGATGGAAAAAAATGAATCTAGAACAATACATAGACAACGTAAACAAACGCTACAAATTAGGCAATGCAACTGAGCATACTTTTCGTGGCGACTTACAGCAGCTTATTGAAAGTTTAATACCAACAATTAGGGCAACCAACGAACCCAAAAGACAATCTTGCGGAGCACCCGACTATATTCTAACAAAGAAAGACATCCCCATTGGATTTATTGAAGCGAAAGACATTGGCGACAAAGACCTTGAAGGGGCAAAGAAAACAGGAAACAAAGAGCAATTTGACCGTTACAAAGCATCGTTAAACAATCTTATTTTTACCGATTATTTAGAATTTCATCTTTACCGTGATGGACAATTTGTAACCAAAATAGCAATTGCTGAACTTACCGACAAAGGCATAAAACCGTTACCAGAGAACTTTGCTAGTTTTGTAAACTTCATTAAGGACTTTTGCACCTATATTGGACAGACAATAAAAAGTTCAAAAAAACTTGCAGAAATGATGGCGGGCAAAGCCCGCCTGCTTTCTGAGGTTATTGAAAAGGCGTTGACAAGTGACGAAACCCACAACGAAGACAGTACGCTAAAAGACCAAATGAACGCCTTTAAGCAAATTCTAATTCACGACATTACACCCAAAGGATTTGCTGATGTTTATGCTCAAACCATCGCTTATGGAATGTTTGCAGCACGTTCGCACGACCCATCGTTGGCAACTTTCAGCAGACAAGAAGCTTATGAGCTTATTCCAAAATCTAATCCATTTCTTAAAAAACTATTTGGATATATTGCAGGTTTGGACGTTGACGACCGCATAAAATGGATTGTTGACGATTTGGTAAGTATCTTTCTTGCTTGCAACGTAGATGAGATTTTGAAAAACTACGGTAAAAGCACGAAAATGGAAGACCCGATAATCCATTTTTACGAAACATTTTTGAGCGAATACGACCCCAAATTACGCAAAGCGCGTGGTGTTTGGTATACACCAGCACCAGTTGTGAATTTTATTGTTCGTGCAGTTGACGATATTCTGAAAACCGAATTTGATTTACCCCAAGGACTTGCCGATACTAGCAAAACAAAGATAAAGGTTGATGTTCAAGGTAAAAAGATTGAACAAGAAGTACACAAAGTTCAAATACTTGACCCAGCCACAGGCACAGGAACATTTTTAGCCGAAGTTGTAAAACTCATTCACAAGAAATTTGAAGGCCAGCAAGGCATTTGGAGCAACTATGTTGAAACGCATTTATTGCCTCGCCTTAATGGTTTTGAGCTGCTAATGGCAAGTTATGCAATGGCACATTTAAAATTAGATTTACTACTTACTGAAACAGGCTATAAACCTACCAAAGACCAACGTTTTAGGGTTTACCTTACCAACAGTTTAGAAGAGTACCACCAAGATACAGGAACTCTTTTCGCCAATTGGTTAAGCACTGAAGCCAACGAAGCAAACCACATTAAACGAGACACACCTGTAATGTGTGTTATTGGAAATCCGCCTTATAGCGGAATTTCTTCAAACAATGGAGAATGGATTAGTAAACTCATTGAAGATTATAAATATGTTGACGGAGTTCATTTTAATGAACGTAAACATTGGTTGAATGACGACTATGTAAAATTCTTGCGTTACGGTCAACATTTCATTGAGAAAAACGGAAGCGGAGTTTTGGCATTTATTAATCCTCACGGTTTTTTAGATAATCCTACTTTCAGGGGTATGCGTTGGCATTTGCTAAAAACCTATGATAAAATCTATACAATAGATTTACACGGCAACAGCAAAAAGAAAGAAACTGCCCCAGATGGTAGTGCTGATGTTAATGTCTTTGATATTATGCAAGGCGTTGCAATAACTATGTTTGTAAAAACAGGCAAGAAAAAAAGCAATCAATTAGGTAAAATATTTCATTTTGATTTGTTTGGGAAACGAGAATATAAATATGATTTTCTTTCCCACAATACACTTAAAACAGTTGATTTTAAAGAATTAAATCCTGAAAAACCATTTTTATTCTTCGTTCCAAAGAATACTAAAGGTCAAGGAGAATATGAAAATGGTTTTAGAGTAGATGAATTATTCTCTAAAAATGTAACTGGCATTGTTACAATGGGTGATAGTTTTATTATTGAAGAAAATTTAAAAGTTTTAAAAAGCCGTTTAGATTCCTTTACAAATAATGAAATGAGTGAAGATTATTTAAATATGGAATTCGGTTTAGGGAAAAATTATGCTGAATGGATTTCAAATAATAAATCATCAATAAAAATTGAAAATTCAAAATTTACGAAAATTTCGTATCGCCTTTTTGATGATAGATATACTTACTTTGATAATAAATTACTTTGGCGATGGAGAGTTGATGTAATGCAACATTTCCTAAAAGGAGATAATGTTGGAATTGATTTATGCAGACAGATAGTTTCAGATACTTACACTCATATTTTTATAACAAATAAAATTGTTGACGATTCTTTTGTTTCCAATAAATCGAGAGAAAGAGGCTATGTATATCCACTCTACCTCTATCTCGAAACCAACGGACAACAAACCATCGGGCAAACAAATGAACGAACGCCAAACTTAAACGCAGAGATTTTAAAACATATAGCCGAAAAATTAGATTTAATATTTACCAACGAAAAAGAAACAACCGAAAATACCTTTGCCCCGATAGACATTTTAGACTACATCTATGCCGTTTTGCATTCGCCAACGTACCGTGAGAAATACAAAGAATTTTTAAAAATAGATTTCCCTAGAGTTCCGTACCCAAAAGACAAAGTTACCTTTTGGAAATTGGTAAAATTGGGCGGAGAAATTCGACAAATTCATTTATTGGAAAGCCCAATAGTTGAGAAATACATAACACAATACCCGATTGATGGCAATAATGTGGTGAGCAAACCAAACTATCAAAACAGTAGAGTTTACATAAACGACACGCAGTATTTTGATAATGTTCCCGAAATAGTTTGGAACTTTTACATTGGCGGTTATCAGCCAGCCCAAAAATGGTTGAAAGACCGTAAAGACAGGAAATTGGAGTTTGACGATATTTTGCATTATCAAAAAATAATTGTAGCCTTATCGGAAACGGGTAGGCTAATGAAAGAGATTGATAACATTGAAATTGAGTAATATGGTTGATTATTCGAAATATAAACGAGGTTCAGAATGGCGTAAATGGGATTTACACTTTCATACACCATCATCACACGATTACGAAAATAAAAGTATTACTAACAATGAAATTATTGAAGAACTAAAGTCAAAAAATATTTCAGTAGTAGCAATTACAGACCATCATGTTATTGATGTTGCCAGAATAAAAGATTTACAATCTATTGCAGGTAATAATATTACGATTTTGCCAGGGATTGAATTTTGTTCAGAACTTGGCGGTAGTGAGTCAATACATTTTATAGGTATTTTCCCTGAAAATTATGATATAGAAAGTATTTGGACAACTATTCAAGGTTCTATCGGATTGACAAAAAAAGATATTGAAGCAAAAGGAGGGTATGAAAATGTTCAGTGTGATTTAATTGATACTTGCGATTTAATTCATAAACTTGGTGGGTTAACTTCTGTTCATGCAGGTACTAAAACAAATACTGTTGAAAGCATTAAGAACAACATTCTTAATAAAATGCAACAAAAAAGAAGAATATTATCTGACAGTATTGATATTCTTGAATTAGGTAAGGTTGCTGATGAAGACGATTATAAAAAGATTGTATTTAAGAGTATTGGGTTTTCTTTGCCAATGATTATTTGTAGCGATAACCACAATATTAATTCTTATTTACTAAAAGAAAATCTTTGGATTAAGGCTAATCCAACTTTTGAAGGATTAAAGCAAATAACTTTTGAACCTGTTGAACGTGTTAAATTACAGGCTTCTAAACCAGAAGAAAAAGCAGGATACCATGTTATTGATTCAGTCTCTATTAATGAAGACGAATTTTGGAGCAACGAAATATTTCTTAACCCTAACCTTAACACTATTATTGGCGGGCGTTCAACAGGAAAATCAACCTTATTGAAATGTATTGCAAAAAAAATTGCGCCAAATACGGAACTTTCTCCAAAAGAAAAGGATTTTATTAATAATCATGTTGGGAGCATGACTATTAAATGGCAAGATGGAGAATCAGGCGAAAATAGAGATATTGAATTCTTTCCACAAAGCCACATGTATGAAATCGCAAATGACCCTAAACGCACAGATAGTCTTATTCAGGATATAATCAGACAAAAAGATACAGACAATAATTTTACAGCTTACGAAAATTTTTGCAGTTCTAATCGGACTGAAATAATTAATAAAACGGGTAGCTTGTTTCAGTTACAGACTGAAATTGATAACCTTAAAAAGAACCTTAAAGAAAAAGGAGATAAAGAGGGTATCGAAAAAGAAATAAAAACTCTTGAAGAAAAAATAAAGGGAATTAATTCTGGCAGTGCAATTTCAAAAGAAGAATTAGCTGTTTTTGAGGAGTCTGTAAAATCAATTTCTTTAAAGGAACAGACAATCCAAACCTTGAAAAATGACCTCGAAACATTTAAAATTTTAAAAACACGTAGTATTGTAAATACTTCATTGGAATACGAATTCAATTCACTTTCAGATAAATCCAGAGAAAATATATCTGTCCTATTCACAACTTTATCTCAAGAAGTTAATAAGAAATGGCAAGAACAGATTGGCATTAAAGAAGTTGAATTGAATAAGAATATTCAGGATTTGACTTCTGATATTTCAAAATTAAAGGAAACTGAAATATATAAAAAAGGTCAACAAAACCTTGATAGTAACAAACAATATCAAGTATTTAAAGACAAACTGGAAGAAGAGCGTAAAAAGCTAAATGTCATTATAGAAATTGAGAAGAGTATTGCAAAAGTATCAGAACAGAAAGACCTTTTAAAAATAGCAATTGTTGAATTACATTTCCAATACTATTCTAAAGTTAAAGACCTGACAACAAAGTTGAAATTAAGTTACAATGGAATAGAGATAGAATCAAAATTCCGTTGCAATGAAGATAGTTTGAGTGAATTCTTTGAAGGGAGATTAAATCAGCGAAGTGGTGAAAGACAACGTTATGTCAAAGATTTCATAACTAACTATGCATCGAACATAAAGTCATTAATAGGTGATTTTATAACTCGTGCTTTATCTAACCAAATTGAGTACAAAGGGAGTTATTTTAACAGCAATGTTACCTCAGAATTATTATCAACAAATTGGTTTGAAATTAGTTACAAATTAACTTATCAGAACGACACTTTTTATGATATGTCACAAGGTAAACAAGCTTTTGTGATACTTAAATTGTTGTTAGAGTTCAGCGAAAAAAGTTGCCCAATTTTAATTGACCAACCTGAGGATAGTTTGGATAACAGGGCTATTTATAATGAACTGGTAAAATATCTAAAAGACAAGAAAAAAGAAAGACAGGTGATTATAGTTACACATAATCCGAATGTCGTTGTAAGTGCTGATGCGGAACAGATAATTGTTGCAAATCAAGACGGTAAAGATTCTCCAAATGAAGCATCGATGAAATTTCAGTATGTTTCAGGTGCTTTGGAATTTTCAAAACCAGTTGATGAGAGAATAAGTTTTGTACTTAAATCAAAAGGAATTCGTGAACATGTCTGCGAGATTTTGGAAGGTGGAGAGGATGCTTTTAAACAAAGAGAAAGAAAATATGCAATCAAGTAATGCCCACGCTTCACAGCCACACACATTGCCAAGCCACACGAGCCAACGCTAAAGCCAAAGCTTGTCAAAGAGTGTGTCTGCCCGAACGCACGGCAGACTGCAAAATTGACAGATAAAATGATAAAAAACAATAAAGGCCAGTTGGTAACAGCTGCTAAAAACCATTGGGGCAGACGGTTAGATAAGTTTTATTTTAGTATATTGCATCAATTTTACCGTGGGACGACGATGCTGCTCCGAACTCCCCAACGTTTTTTAGCAGCAAACGTTAGCGAACAAGCGGTTGACAATAATAATGTAAATTTACGACTTAAAAGGTAATTCTGAAAATGGATAATTTTGAGGAATATTTGCGGCAAGGTGAACCCAACAAAGCAGAAAAAGCAAAGGTTTGGAAAACAGCTATAGGCTTGCAACAAGTTGATGGGTTAAAACCTTCTGAATATTTGATAGCAGCTGCAAAGCAGAACATTGAAGGGGATATTTCCATTGATGAGGTAAAACAGTTAATAGACAGTTATTACAAGCAACATCCTGTAAAAGATACCGAAAACCGCACCGAAGAAGCAGACAAAGTTTCGGCACGAATTGCCGAAATATTGAGCGAGCAAACTTTTAGGTTTTCGCCAGCCGAATACCTTACTATTCATCGCAGGCTGTTTCAAAGTATCTACAGCCACGCAGGCAAAATCCGTGATTATAACATTACAAAACAAGAATGGGTTTTAAATGGCGAAACTGTTTTGTATGCGAGTGCCGAGAGTTTGATAGCCACTTTGGATTATGATATTGAACAAGAAAAAAAATTTAGCTTCAAAGGTTTAATCCAACAAGAAATTATTGAACACATTGCACATTTTATTAGCGACTTGTGGCAAATTCATATTTTTGGCGAGGGAAACACACGGACAACGGCAATTTTTTTAATAAAATACTTTCGCAAGCTTGGTTTTAAAGAAGTAAACAATGACTTATTTGCAGAGCATTCATGGTATTTCCGCAATGCACTTGTGCGAGCCAACTATGAAGATTTATCCAAAGGAATTCACAAAACAGAAAAATATCTTATTCATTTTCTTTCAAATTTATTGCTTGGCGAAAATCATTCGCTGATAAACCGTGAAATGCACGTTCATTATATTGATATTGTAAAAGCACAAAATGACACTGTAAAAGCACAAAATGACACTGTAAATGACACTGTATTATATTTGATAAAGCAAAATAACAAAATATCCGCAACCGAAATAAGCGTGCGATTAAAAATTAGTTTAAGCACAGCAAAACGAAAAATAAAAGAACTTAAAGAGAGCGGAAAAGTTGAACGCATTGGAAGCGACAAAACAGGTCATTGGAAAATAATTGAGAAATGAAATCAACTCACAAAAGTCCGAAAAAAGTAGCAAATTGTAAGAAAAATGACGAAGAAAAAACACCAGCACCTAACAGTTGCTAAAAACCATTGGGACAGATAGTTAGACAAGTTTTATTTTAGTATATTGGCAATTATTTTACCGTGGGACGATGACGCCCGCCTGCCCGCTCGGACGCGCCGTTCGGATGGGAATGACGCAGTCGGGCAGGCTGCTTCGAACTCCCCAACGCTTTCGTTACCGTGCATTTAAAAGAACGCATTACATATAATGAACAGATATCAAAAAGAATATATAAACAGGATAAATCGAGTTTGGGATTATGTCGAAGCGAATCTTGACAAGGAGCTTTCTTTAGAAACCCTATCAGAAATTGCTTTATTTTCTCCATTCCATTTCCATCGTATTTTTTATGCTTTTACAGGTGAGACTATTAATGGTTTTGTGAAACGTAAGCGGGTTGAAAAAGCCGCAAGTTTACTAATCAGTAATTCAGATGAATCCATAAGTGATGTTGCATATTATTGTGGTTTTAATAGTGTATCTGTCTTTTGCAGGAATTTTAAATCACATTTTGGTAAAAGTGCTCAGGAATTCAGAAAAACACATTTTACACAAAAAAGCAAGAATCGTCAATCGGAAAGCAAGAACAAGCAATTCCTTCCAACAGGTCATAATTATGTTTGCAATATTGAATCGTTAAAAAATATCATGACTGTCCACTTAGATTAAATTGAGTGACAGTTGGTTATAGTTAAGTTCTTTGACGTCATTGTAATCTATGTTTGTAAATAGTTCATTTATTGGGTTTTTAT
>Ga0209287_10000030_pt1 | contig 89902 bp, 85 predicted proteins | sample PPLLak3cmMay2015_2_FD_187255 | JGI IMG/M metagenome (GOLD analysis project Ga0209287, IMG submission 187255) | Freshwater sediment microbial communities from Prairie Pothole Lake near Jamestown, North Dakota, USA - PPLs Lake P8 Core (1) Depth... | ecosystem: Environmental > Aquatic > Freshwater... | reverse complement strand
TTGGTTACATTTTGTAACCTACTCAATTCCATCTATTATCTTCCGCATATTATATATAAGCCGTTTATTTTGAAATGGTCTTTTACATCTGCGTTAATCTGCGTAATCTGTGGACACTTAAGTAGTCATTGCACGCCGAAAAAGGATAGCCAATGACCACATCGCTCCCGGAAACGTGACAGCCCAGAGAGCAGCGATCCATATCAGCGGATGGAAGTATATCTGAAACAAAAGGAACGGCAGCAGCAATCCGTTTGCCGTCAGGAACAAGCGTACGATCCGCTCCTGCCCCTTACCCGTGAAGACCCTTGCGGCAAAGAGCGTGGCCACACTCATGAAGCTGTAACCAAGGATATCTACGGAATACAGGAATGAATCGAAAGGTGTAAATAGGAAGACCTCAATCCCCTCAATCCGGCCGCCTGCCATTCGTGGCGCTACGAGTGTCAGCTGAACATAATAGACTATGCTGATCAGGACGGCGTAGGCAGTGCCGAATACAACGGCAAGGTGGCTCCAGATTTTTCTATCTGCGGAAGCTAGCTGGTGGATGCTCACAACGAGGACGAGAAACGATGAGCCCAAAAAGAAAGAGGGTGTGAGAAGTACGACGATCCCAAGAAGAGTACTTGAGCTCTCGGCCCCTCCCTGAGACCCCAGCCACCCTAGCCATTCCGCCAGCTGGCCCAAAACGTATATGAGGCTAAATACAGTTGCCAGCACCGCAGACCAGAATCCGACAGTTTTAGTCGATGGTGAAATCTGTGGAGACATTATCTACCTCCTGTGGAATAAGGGAATTTATTCTCTTCCACAAATTACGCAGATTTAAAAATCCTGAAAATATCTCCAGTACAAACGGCTTGTATCTAATCTGCGTGAATCTGTGTAATCTGCGGATACCTTTATTGTGTGTTCAGTTTCTTCTGTTGCCGGCTGATACCTTCATTTGAAGTGCCCCCTTTTATTTAAAAGGGCTCATTTTAATATTGAAAACAGAGTTATAAGGTTAAAATATGGAGGTTTTCAATTACATTTCCTAAACATTTAAATTAGTTGTCTTGGTCCGTCCCCAATCCGTACAGCGCCTGTTACTTTAAAGGCCCAAATTCCGTGGAGGAGCAAATGAGCCCCTCCGAGACGCTCACATTGGAGTTCACCTTTTTCAAATGCTTGTTGCCATTGTTCTCTTATGTTTTTATCTGCAACTATGCATTGCTGCAAATGAAGAAATGCGCGTTCAGACCGTTTCCTTGCTTGAAATGAAAAGTCAGTTAAAAAATATTCAAGTTCAGCTTTAAGCCAAGAAAGGCTTGTCAAATAAAGTTTTAATCCATCTAGATCACCTGATGGATTACCGGAAAATTTTGGGCCAATTTTCTTAATGAATACATCTAGAGCATTTTCTGCTGATGACGGCATTAATGATTTATTGCGAACGTAATATTCATCAATTATTAAATAGATGTCCCGAGCTTGGTTTGAAAGGTGAGTTCCGACACCAAAAGAATCACTAGAATTAACACGGAGAGTCTGGACAAAAAATTCCCCAGCAGACATCAAACCATCGATTCTACCACCAATTGTTTTCCATTCATCTCGCCAGTTCATATTCATTATCCACTTAACAAGTGATTATATAGATCTTGATATCTCCTTGATTGTAGTGATGTGCAGAAAGACTAAAAGCCATGACAGATTATTGTTCAAGTTTACAGTGATTGGGCCTTCTCTCATTATCCTAATGGTCCGTTTTCCTAACTTTTCAGAATCGGCCTTAATTATTACAGCTGAAACATAATATATTAATGGCTTTATTGCATCAATATGTTTTTTAATCTGTTCAGGATTGTTTGTGATTAAGACGACCAGGATTATAAAACATTATTCTCTGATCAGGTCCCCGAGTTCACAAATTAGATTTTCTTGTTATGGAAATCCTGATTGTTGCTCTAACCATATCCTTATATAAGCTCATTAATAGTCTTTCTTTGATTTTTTTAAAAATTGATATACAATACATCTCGTAAAATGAAATAATAGACTAAATCAAGAAAAAAGGAGGTATATATGGCCCAGGTCAATTACAACCATTTAATCTCTGAGATAAAAACCTTAGATTTATCCGACCAGATTCGTTTATTGGAGGAAATGGCTAAGCTTATTCGCAAAAATACAACGGCACCCCATTCGCGAAGCATCCTTGAACTAAAAGGAAAAGGAAAAGAAATTTGGGAAGGGGTAAATGTAGGCAAGTATATTGATGAGGAAAGAGCATCATGGAATGGCTGACCGAATTACGGGGAAAGACTATCGCCCTCGATACTGCGCCGCTGATCTATTTTATCGAAGAGAATCAAATATATCTCAAGTCTGTAAGAGATTTTTTTGAGGCCATGGAACGAGAAGAGTTTTCGGTTATCACTTCATCCGTTACATTGTTGGAAGTATTAGTCCATCCTTTACGTAATAATAACCAAGAGCTTGCAAAAGAATATCGAGACATTTTGCTGAATTCAAAATTGATGACTTTTGAGATCTCCAATGCTATCGCTGAGCGAGCGGCGCACCTCCGCGCAACATTTAACATCCGAACAGCGGACGCCATTCAGATCGGCACAGCGATAAACTCCGAAGCTTCCTATTTTTTGACCAATGATGTCAGATTGCCTGAAATGCCTTCAATAAAAATTATATCCCTTGATTCTTTAAAGTAAATTAATCATTATTTAAAAAATCAATCACATCTGCATCCACCAAATCGGCCTGTGAAATCGGCAGATCGTGGCTTGCGTTAGGGATTATTGCCGTCTTTATCTGTGGAGCGATGGAATTAAGACGATTAACTGCCTTTATAGCAGAATAGATCTTTTCGTGCTCACCTACCATAAAAAGTGTCGGCACTTGAATGCCCTCCAACTCTTTGTCAGTCAAGACAGTAGGTGCAACGAGCATTTTCATCTTAAAGCATCTGAGCCCCATCATTGCGTCATCAATTAAAGTGTTCAGCTTCTCCCGGCTGTCCTCGTCCTTTCTGTTCACAAGATCCTCAAACATCCAGTCCACCATAAACTTCTTCATGAAATAACGGTGAGGCATCACTGAGAGGATGCCTCGCCAGGCCCATTCTCCGGGGAGTTGAAAGATCGTTGCAGCCGGCGCCAGTAATACCATCTTGTGAATACGTTCAGGATGAGCCAGGACATACCGGCTTGAAATCCATCCGCCATAGGAATAACCCATTAGATTTATGTTGTCCTCCAGTCCGAGCCCGGTAAACACCTCATCCAGCCAGGATACAAAATCTTCAGGTTGTTTTAATGTGCGTATATAGACACTGAGTCCAACGTCATAAATATTATCTATCGCGTACACCCTGTAATCTTTTGCTAATAACCTGATGTTTGGCAACCAGATCAGTGAAGAGGCGCTCGCTGACGGCAAAAGCACCAAGGGAGGAGCCCCTGTCGGCCCGCTTATCCTGACAAAGGTTTTGCCAAAAGACGTCTCAACAAATTTTGATTCAGAGGCAACCGGCCACTTTTTAGCACGGGAACCGTAGTAGTTCAGGTATTGCTCTTCTGCCTTTGCGGATTTGAAGGGGTGATAGGAAGGCAATTTCGAGATATCCGGTTCGGCAAAGAGTGACATTACAAACCAGGTCATCAATGCTGCCCCGATTAAGACTACTGATGTTAAGCCAATTAAACATTTCTTTAAAACAGACCACTTCCTGGAATTTCTTGAATCCATTGCAGACATAGTATTCTCCTCCAATAGGCTTGAATAAGGCTGTTGAATAGCATTGCATAATTCAAAGGCAATTATGCAGCCGCATCATCCTCGGAGGATTGATGATAGATATTCTGCTTACGCAAGACAGAAATGCTCCTTACCGTTTGAGTAGGGATGGTTTCATGGGTGTTAAAAAAATGAAAGTCAGGAAAATTGCAGGAAACGGAAAGGGCGTGCCGGAAAGAGGGAGTAATATTGTTGCATCCGGCCTTCTGTAGTTCTGATTTTGAAAAATCGCTGGAGAACTCAAATGGTAAAGGGGCCGCAACCTTGGAGACCACAAGTTCATTCTGTGTCCGGTTGTCATGGCCGATAGATTCCTGAACCGATAAAACGTCCGGCCCGATCTTTAAAACATAGATCAGTATACTGGCGATGATAAAAAACTTGATTTTATGTATTCGTCCGTATTTCACGGCAACTGATTCTTCTCCTCGAAAATTGAACAACAAGTTAATTTGTCCATATTAAATATCTAATCCCCAATAGCTTCATTTGGTTGGATTCGGCTTGTTATATGGTCAGCTTGATCATAATCTTGTTCCTCGACCATGATTTGAATGTTGTAGGGAATGCCCGCTTCATTGAGGGCTTCGAAATATGGCTGGGCATCCTCAAGGTTTTCGAGAATAATCAGAGGAAGAGGATTGCTGTGCAGCGAATCCGTCTCCGCCTCCTCTTCATTATTTTCCTGCTTCTGTGCTTTTAATATATTTCTGTGGAGATGCTGGATTTCATCGAGGGAAATATTTCTTCGAAACGCTTCGGCACACAATGCATTATATAGATCCGGCTTCATGGTTTGGCCGGACAAAAACAACCCAAGAATCTCGACTCGGGTCATTTCTCCAAGAGCTCTCTCATCACCTTTGATCTCGGGGGGCTGTTCATCAAGCCCTCTACGTCTTGCTTCCATCAGAATAATGTCATAGGCTTCTTTTTCAAAGCTATCACGCCCTAATCGAAGATACTCCCTAATCTGTTCATCCGGTTGTTCCCTGTAGTATTTTATAAGATCCTTATTTGTTTCAGTATCCATTCTGTTGTTCTCCGAAATTATCTCAATTGAAACATAAGATAAAAATAGAATTATTGCAACAATGGCGTGAGAGGCATTAATCAGGTGGCCGGGATTCTCAGAAGAACAACATCACGGCAGACACCCCTGTCATCACTATAACAAATATCCTGTATGCCCTTTCGGGTATCTTTCCCGTCACCCTGAAGCCTATGAGGGCACCGGCCGCAATGACAGGGATCATGAATGCATCGAAGGCCAGCGTAGCGGGGTGGATGTTTTTCCAGAAGAATATCTGCAGCGGCACCTTCAGGAGGTTGATTATCAGAAAAAACCAGGCCGCGGTTCCTATAAACGTGTTTTTAGGCAGTCGCATCGAGAGCAAATATACCGACATCACCGGTCCCGCGGCATTGCCGATCATGGTGGTGAAGCCGGCCAGCAGCCCGGCCAGGGCTGAAAACCACCAGGCGCTCGGATAGAGATTTACTTTCTTGCCAGCATCCTGCCATATCATCAGTGCCAGCAAGAACAGAATAATACCCCCCAGCATTATCCTGAAGGCATTATCGGAAAGACCGCTGCCTACCAGGACGCCGGCCCCCAACCCGCATAATGTGCTGGGCAATAGCTTCAGAATATATTTGCCTTCGCCATGTTGACGATACAGTGCCACAGCTAAGAAATCACCGAAGCACAGCATTGGAAGCAGTATCCCGGTAGAGGCCCTGCTGCCGAAAGAGAGTGCCATCAGGGGGATAAAAAAAAGGGTAAGGCCGCTGAGGCCTGTCTTCGCCATGCCTATTACCAGTCCGCTGGCAATCCCCAGCGCCCACTGGTAGTTCTGTAATTGTGAAAGATCAAAGTTCATGGTTCCAACCTGTGTTTATCATAGCTCCCCCTTGATATGCCCCAGTAGTAAAACACCGCCAGCATATTTAGCAGCGCGCTGAATCCGAATGCATAGGCGAAGTTGTATGCCGCCGCAATCTTCCCGGCCGCAATCATCCCCAACCCGATCCCCAGGTCAAATGATGTAAAGTACATGGAGTTTGCCGTGCCAAGCTGGTTATGTTGCGCCATGCCTACAAACATGGACTGGAAGGCGGGGATCGTGATCCCGTATCCCAGGCCTATCAGCAGGGCGGCGGTGAAGTACGCAATGCCGGTGCGCGCAAAGGCAAATATGACAAAACTTCCCGCCAGAAGGATCATGCCTGTAAAGGATGTCTTGTGAATCCATCCCCTGTCTATGAGCCTTCCGCTGAAGACACGCGAACCGCCGATGCCGATTGACAGGAGAATAAAGAACAGGCCTGTATTTGTGATCATCAGCTCTTTCCCGTACATGGCCGCGAAAGATATTACCATACCGTATGAAACGGTAATAAGCATCAGGTTTATCGCTACAGGGATGCCCCTGGTCATGATAAACCTGTCAAGTGATACCGGCCGTTGGGGAGCCTTCGGCCTTACTGGGGCGGTTATAAAGAACGCGGCCGCAATCCCCAGGAACCCTGATATTATTGTGCCGTAGAATATAAGCTCAAATGGATAGTACTCATACAGAAATAGCCCGGCTACAGGTCCTATCGCCATTGAGAGGTTTACCGTCAGCCCGTACCATCCTATGCCCTCTCCCCTTTTAGCCGCCGGCATGATATCTATGGAAAGTGTATTTGCGGATGTCGTGATAACCGCCCATGCAATCCCGTGGAGGATGCGCACTATGGCAATAAATATCAGGGCCGCCGCCAGCAGATATCCGAAATACAGGGCAACAAAGCATGCAAAGGACCATATGTACAGCCGTTTTCGGGGGAAGGTGTCCACCATATATGCGGAGAAGGGCCTTACAGCCAGGGCGGAGATTACATAGCATGACAGGATGATGCCGGTTATGGTCTTATTGGCATGAAACCGCTCGGTGAGGTAAAATGGCAGTGTCGCCGTCAGCATGTAATATGAAAAGCTCATCATAAAATTTGCTATGCAGGCGTTTATAAAACTGAGGGTCCATAAGGTGTCTTTCTTATTGATCATGATTTCATTCAGATTTTTTCTGCAAAATCATTTCTAATGCCTTTTCCAGTGCCTGATTGAATTTTTCAGCGCGATCCATCATCAGGAAGTGGTCCGCCTTCTCCAGGACAATGGCCTCGAATGAAAACATATGCCTCCGGTTTGCCTCATAATCAATCGGCCAGAGGTCTCCGTTGACCACAACGACCGGGATTCGTATTTCCTCGAATATTTTAGCCGCGTCCCCGGTAATATACTGAGACATCATCTCTTCCATTGCGCCCAAGGCAACCGCAGGAGGAGCTGATGAGACATCTGCGAGAATCCACTCCCGCATAAGGGGATCCATATCGGAAGCAATCATCTGTTTAATGAATTCCCTGCTTCCTGCCTGAAAATCGCCCTTCAACTGAGAGAGCAGCTGATCAAGCTCTTCGCGGGTCAGGGGGTACTCTATATTTTCGAGGGTGTCCACGCCGATGATACCTTTTACGATGTCCGGCATAAGCCTGGCTGCCTCGGCAATTACCGAGCCTCCCATGGAGTGGCCTATGAGAATGACATTCCTGCTGTTTGTTGCCTCCGTCACTGCCTGAACATCCTCTCCAAAGGCCTTCATGGTATACTTACTGCGTTTTGAACCTGAGTGGCCATGTCCGGCAAGATCCAGAACAACAACACGGTGTTTTTTAGAGAAGTATGGCACCTGTGCTCGCCAGTAGCGGGCGTCGCAGCTCCAGCCATGCACAAACACAAGGGTCGGTTCGCCGGTGCCGTAGGCCTCATAGGAAATGGGTGTGCCGTCCCTGGAGACAGCAACACGGGGCCATTCATCCTTTGCCTGAGACGTTCCTGAAGCATAAAACAGGACAATGAAACAGACAAGCATGCCCGTGAAATATCCTGCGACCGATCTGAAATAATTCCTTTTTTTTGAATCAGCCATCCTTCTTTCTCCTTCTATGTAACTTTTCAGAATTCTCCTTAATTATTATAGTTGAAGCATATTATATTAATTACCCGATTTCAACTATGTCTTGAGACACTCTTGTTTCAGTTTTTGAATCGTCTCCAACGTGGCTAATAGACGAACAGGATACAAGAATTTTAAAATCTTCCTTTATTTTTATTCCTGTTGTAAAATGCTGAACGTTCCTGAAGGCCGAAGGCACAGGCCCTATGAAAAGGAGGAAGATATTATGCGCTGGCAAGGCAGAAGGCAAAGCACAAATGTTGAAGACCGCCGCGGTATCTCTGCAAAAAAAGGCATTGTTGGCGGCGGACTGGGGACAATAATTATCGTCCTTGCAATCTATTTCCTCGGAGGAGACCCGTCACAGGTCCTTAATACCATGCAGGTCGGCGATTCGCAGACCACTTCAGACTACGCAGGCACAGAGGAGGAGAATCAGCTTGCCCAGTTTGTCTCCGTGGTTCTTGCCGAAACCGAAGACGTCTGGACCGAGGTGCTGAACACAGAGGGCGTTACCTATGAATATCCGAAGCTGGTTATCTTTTCCGGCGCAGTGGAGTCTGCATGCGGATATGCCGGTTCTGCTACAGGCCCCTTTTACTGCCCTGGCGATTACAGGGTGTATATTGACCTGAGTTTTTACAATGAGCTTCAGGAGCGATTCCAGGCCCCGGGCGATTTTGCCATGGCCTATGTGATTGCCCACGAGGTGGGGCATCATGTTCAAACGCTTCTCGGGACAAACCAGAAGGTGATGTCTCTCAAGTCCCAGCTCAGCGAGGAGGATTTCAACAGGTATCTCGTTCGGCTGGAACTGCAGGCAGACTACCTTGCCGGCGTATGGGCGCATTATGCCGACAGAACAAACCTGCTTGAGGAAGGAGACCTTGAGGAGGCGCTTAATGCGGCCAGCGCGGTCGGGGATGACCGCATTCAAAAGGCCGCCCGGGGATATGTTGTGCCGGACAGTTTTACCCACGGCACCTCCGAGCAGAGGCAGCGTTGGTTTTATAAAGGCTTCCAATCCGGAGATTTAAGCCAGGGAGACACATTCGGGGCTGAAAGTCTGTAAATGAACTGTTTTTTAAAGGAGATTATCATGAACCAGATACTCATCGGCAAGGGCGATCAGCAGGTCCATCTGTTATCCAGATACGGCAACCGTCACGGCCTTATCGCAGGGGCAACCGGAACCGGCAAGACTATCTCGCTCCTTGTTCTGGCTGAGGGCTTTTCCCGCATGGGGGTCCCTGTTTTCATTTCCGATGTTAAAGGCGATGTGGCCGGCATTGCCATGCCAGGCATCATGAACGAGAAGATACAGCAGCGCATCGCCCAGATCGGCATTGAGGGTTACGTAAATGAGGCCACCCCTGCCGTGTTCTGGGACCTTTATGGAAAGACAGGGCATCCTGTCCGAACAACCATCAGCGAGATGGGGCCGAGCCTCCTGGGCAGGATACTCGAGCTTAACGATGTCCAGTCCGGGACACTGGAGATCGCCTTTAAAATGGCCGATGAGCAGGGGCTCCTGCTCCTTGATCTTGATGACTTCCGGGCAATCCTTTCCTTTATCGGGGAGAATCACAAAGAGATATCAACCCAATACGGCCTGGTAAGCACTCAGTCCGTGGCCGCCATCCAGCGCGCCCTGCTGGCCCTTGAGAGGGAAGGCGGTGAAAGCCTGTTCGGAGAACCTGCGCTGGAGCTGACCGACCTTCTGCGGACTGACCTTTCCGGAAGGGGAATTGTCAACATCCTAGCCGCTGACCAGCTCATACTGAAGCCGCGGCTCTATTCAAGCTTCCTTTTGTGGCTTTTATCGGAATTATTTGAAAACCTGCCTGAGGTTGGGGACCTTGATCAGCCGAGGCTGGTATTCTTTTTTGACGAGGCGCACCTGCTGTTCGACGACGCCCCGTCAGTCCTTCGCCAGCGGGTTGAGCAGGTCGTCAGGCTTATCCGCTCAAAGGGCGTCGGGGTGTATTTCTGCTCTCAATTCCCGGACGACGTGCCGGGTGAGATCCTGGGCCAGATGGGCAACCGCATCCAGCATGCCCTGCGCGCCTACACGCCCAGAGACCAGAAGGCCGTAAAGACCGCCGCTGAGACATTTGTGACCAATCCCAAACTGGATGTCGCCTCTGTTATCTCCCGGATGGGCGTAGGCGAGGCACTGGTATCAACCCTCCAGGACAAGGGCGTTCCTATGCCCGTGGAGCGCACCACCATATGTCCGCCCCGCTGCCGTATGGGGGCAATAACGCCGGAGGAACGCTCCACAATCCGCGGCCGCAGCCCGATCGGAATCAAATATGACGCCCCTGTTAATCGCGAATCCGCCTATGAGATATTGAGCAGACGCACCCTGGAAAGGGCCGCGGTTCAAGAGCTTCCGAAACAGAGACAAGCTGAGAAGCCGGCTGAGCAGGGAAGAGGAGTGCTGGGCGATCTGCTATGGGGTACAAAGCGCCGTCAGGGCATGGTTGAGACCATGGCCAAGCAGGCCGTTCGCACGGTCGGGAGCCAGGTCGGAAGGCAGATCGTTAGAGGGATACTCGGCGGCATCCTTGGCGGGTCGAAAAGACGTTAGAAGGTCCTATGATATGGCAAGGTGAAAAAGATGCGTGGGACGTCCTTTCGTCCCTGGATGGAGAGGATGTAAAAGCCAGGACCAATGCGGGATTCGATCCTCGCAACTCCACATATTCACTGACATGCCTTGGCCAGGAGATCCTCATTTCATTATCGGACAGGGCTCTCGTTGGAGCTTCTGCAATGGGCAGATTCCTTCTTGAAGAGCTTGGGGAATATTCAAGGCTCTCGATCTTAAGGTACCTGATCCACGCCAAAAAGCTGCCCTTATCCGGAAGGCTTGTAAAACCCTCCGACCTGCCCGGCGGCGACTTCTTTTTAAAGGGATCTCATGTCCTTCCCCTTGATAAAATAATACGACGGTTCGAAAATGATTTTGATGGGCTTATCAACACCGGAAGGTCGCTTTGCGGGTCACAGGCTGAATACGGCGATGTATCCCTACGGCTGTTGCCTTTTCCAAGGCTCCCTGTTTATATCATCCTCTGGGCCGGCGATGAGGAGTTCCCTTCAAAGGGATCCCTCCTGTTTGATTCCACCTGCACAGCAATTGCAGCAACCGACATCCTCTGGTCGACAGCGATGATGGCCATAGAGATGATTCTTATTCCTCAACCTTGTACCCTGCGCCCCATTCGGTAAGCTCATGGCCCTGAGCACAATGTCGAGGGGCTGTGCCTTGCGCCTAGAATCTTAATGACACATCCCCGCTCAATACCCTTATCTCTTCACCCCTGTTGTTTTCCAGAATCAGCGCGCCTTCACGGTCAATAGCAATTGCCTTTCCCCTTATGACCTCATCAATCGATATGATCTCAACATCCCTCCCTATTACAAGGGACAGCTCATTCCATCTCGAATGAAGTCCTTCCATCTTGCATGCAATCACAGCCTCATAGGATATCTCGAATCTCTTAAGAATGCCTGTAAGCAGCTCATTCCTGGAGACCCTTATGCCCGATTCCGCAAGGATGCTCGTCGCATCATACAGGAGCCCGTCACCCTGGCCCGGCATCCAGTTGACATTAAGCCCCAGGCCAATGATCACATATTCAACGAAGCCGTCCTTAATTGAAAATTCCGTGAGTATCCCGGCAAGCTTCTTTATGTTGATATAAAGATCATTGGGCCATTTGATCAGGACGTTCAACCCTGCCATCTCCTTTATGGTGTCTATTGCGGATACGGCCAGTATCATTGTCAGGGTGAAAATATTTTCTGCCTTCAAGGTTGGTTTTAAGAGGATAGTAAAGAGAAGATTTTCATGTCCAGGGGAAAGCCACTTCCTGTCCAGCCTCCCCTTTCCCGCAGTCTGCTCCTCGGCAAGGACAACGGTCCCGTGTGGGGCGCCTTTCAGGGCCAGTTCCTTTGCGTGGGTATTTGTGGAATCGATCCTTTTATGAAAGATCAAATTACCGGAAAAGACCGATTTTCCAAGCCCTTTGATTATTGCAGCCTGATCAAGAAACTCCTTCATTATACAGGACCTATTTGTAGGTCTCTTTTTTCAATTCCCTTGTCATGAGTTCTCTGACTGCCTCTCTCGGGTCTTTCCCCCTGTAAAGTATCTCATAGACCTGGTTGATGATCGGCATATCGACGCCTATCTTCTTCGCGAGTTCATAGGCTGCAGTGGAGGTCTTTACGCCCTCCGCCACCATCTGCATCCCTCCGGTGATCTCTTCCAGCGCCATGCCCTTCCCTATCTTAAGGCCAACCGTCCTGTTCCTGCTCAGATCGCCTGTGCATGTAAGGACAAGGTCACCGATCCCGGAGAGCCCCGCAAATGTCATGGGGTCAGCGCCCATGGCAATGCCTAGCCTTGTAATCTCGGCAAGGCCTCTTGTTATCAGGGCCGCCCTTGCATTCAGGCCATATCCAAGCCCGTCGGATACGCCGGCGGCAATGGCCGTAACATTCTTCAGTGCGCCGCACAGCTGCACTCCTATGAGGTCGTCGCATGTATAGACCCTGAAAAAATCCGTGGAAAAGAGGGTCTGCATGAGTTTCCCGTGGTTCATATCCATGCACGCGATGGTTACTGCTGTCGGCTGCTTTACGATAACCTCCCTGGCGAAGCTCGGCCCCGCAAGGCATGAAAAATGTCCAATAAACTCAGCGGGCAGAAGTTCCTCCACAACCTGGGACATAATCTTCAAGGTGTCATTTTCTATGCCCTTGGTAGCGGAGATTATTTTCATTTCATGATGGAGAAAGGGCTTCATGCCGGTCAGGACCTCCCTGAAGACATGGGAAGGCGCAGCCATCAGGACAACATCCTTGTGCCGCAGCGCCTCTTCAAAGGTCCGTACCGGTTTTAGTTTCGCGCTCAGCTTGTGGCCTGGAAGAAAAACCTTGTTTTCCCTTTCCTCTTTTATCTGATGATAGACCTCCTCCTCTCTTGCCCACAGGTCTACAAGATAACCCTTTTCCGCCAGAAGGTTCGCAAGGGTTGTGCCCCAGCTCCCTGCCCCTATTGCCCCTATGCGAAAGATCTCTTTCTTTGTCATGAAGATCTCCTTTTTTCCTGTTATGCCTCTACCGGGTGATCGTCTTCATTCAAGATTAAACCTGCGTGTTATGTAATCATGCAAATATACATCTGCCTGTTTCATAACCCGGATTTTTAATCCTCCATTAATTTGGCAACCCCTACGACCTTTTCCCCCTCGGCCAGATCAATCAGTTTTACGCCCTGTGTGTTGCGGCCGATTACTGAGATATCGGCTGCCCTCAGCCGTATGATCTTGCCCCGCTCAGTGATTATCATCAACTGATCCTGGTCGCTCACCTGATAGGAATAGACAACATGTCCGTTCCTCTCAGAGGTCTTGATGGTAAGAATCCCCTTGCCGCCCCTTGATTGACGCCGGTATTCTTCAGTCTTTGTTCGTTTGCCGAAGCCGTTCTCTGTTACGGTCAGGATGGTCTCGCCTTCCTTGATGGCCTCCATCCCCACCACCTCATCGCCTTCCTCCATCCTTATGCCGATATTACCTGCGGCTACCCTGCCCATACCCCTCAGATCCTCCTCGGAGAACCTTATGGACTTGCCGTCTCTTGTGGCAAGGAAGATATCATGGCTGCCGTCCGTCATCCTGACGCCGATGAGTTCATCATCTTCATTAATCTTAAGGGCAATGATGCCTATGGATCGCGGCCTGCTGTAGGCCATGAGTTCCGTCTTTTTCAGAAGCCCTTTCTTGGTCGCCATAACGACAAAGGATTTCTCATCGAATTCTTTTACCGAAAGGACCGTTGCAACCTTCTCCCCGCTCTGCAGTTCCAGGAGATTGACAATGGCCTTTCCTCTTGACACCCTTCCCGCCTCGGGGACCTCATGGACCTTCTTCCAGTAGACCCGTCCCTTGTTTGTAAAAAAGAGGAGATAATCATGGGAGGATGCAATAAAGAGCATCTCTACAAAGTCCTCTTCCTTGGGAACAACGCCTGTAAGACCCTTGCCGCCACGCCTCTGCGCCCTGTAGAGGCTTATGGGGTTCCTCTTTATGTATCCAGTATGGCTTATGGTAACCACCATCTCCTCGTCGGCTATGAGGTCCTCAAGCTCCAGTTCGACCTCCTCTTCAAGGATCTCCGTCCTTCTTTCGTCCCCGTACTTTTCCTTGATCTCCTTCATCTCATCCTTGATGATCTGAAGGACCAGGGCCGGAGATTCCAGTATGGCCTTGAACCTGGCTATATCCTTTATAATCTCCATGTACTCGGACTCGATCTTTTCGCGCTCAAGCCCCGTGAGCCGCTGGAGCCTCATGTCAAGTATCGCCTGTGCCTGGAGATCGGAGAACTCAAACTCGGAGATCAACCTGGCCTTTGCCTCTTTCCCGTCAGCGGATGATCTGATCAACGCTATTATATCATCCAGGAATTCAAGCGCCTTTCTCAGGCCTTCCAGGATATGTGCCCTCTCCTCTGCCTTTCTCAGATCGTACCGGGTCCTTCTGACTATTATCTCGCGCCGGTGACCGATAAACAGCTCAAGTATCTCCTTGAGGTTTAATACCTGTGGCCTTCCCTTAACAATGGCAAGAAAGATGATCCCGAATGAGACCTCCATCTGTGTGTACTTGAACAGGCGGTTAAGGATAACCATGGCTATCCCGTCCCTCTTCACATCCACAACGATCCTCATGCCGTCCCTGTCGGACTCATCCCTTATGTCGGCCACGCCTTCTATCTTCTTATCCTTGACGAGCTCCGCTATCCTTTCAAGCAGCTTGGTCTTATTGACCTGATAGGGAATCTCGGATATTATGATCCTTTCCCCGCTCTTTCCGACCTTCTCAACAAAGGCCCTGGCCCTTATCTTTATGATACCACGGCCTGTCTTATATGCCTCCAGCATCCCCTTCCTGCCGAGGATAAACCCTGCGGTAGGGAAATCAGGGGCTGGAATAGAATGCATAAGTTCATTTATCGTGATATCGGGTTTATCTATAAGGCCAATTATCGCGTTACAGACCTCGGTAAGATTATGAGGCGGGATGTTTGTGGCCATGCCTACCGCGATCCCTGATGAACCGTTTACCAGGAGGTTTGGTACGCTGGCGGGAAGGACCGCCGGTTCCATGAGAGATTCGTCATAGTTCGGGATGAAATCCACTGTCTCTTTTTCAAGATCCGCAAGGAATTCCTCCGCCATGCGCGTCATCCTGACTTCCGTGTAACGCATTGCAGCAGCAGAATCGCCGTCAACAGAACCGAAGTTTCCCTGGCCGTCAACCAGTGGATATCTCAGGGAGAAGTCCTGTGCCATACGGACAATCGTGTCATAGACCGCTGTGTCACCATGGGGATGGTACTTACCGATTACATCACCAACGACCCTGGCGGATTTCTTGTAAGCCTTGTTATGGAAGTTTTTAAGGTCATACATCGCATACAGGACACGCCTGTGTACGGGCTTCAGCCCGTCTCTTATATCCGGCAGTGCCCTTCCCACAATGACGCTCATGGAATATTCCAGATAGGACTTCCTTATCTCATCTTCTATATTAATGGAATTAATGTTTATGTCCGAAATCATCCTTTATCTCCAAAAATCAGGCGAGAGGCATCAGACTAAAGACTATTTCAAGGGTGGTCTGAATCCCTTTGCCCTTCGACTTTTAAATATCCAGCTCTGTGACCTCAAGTGCATTATTCTGTATGAACTCTCGCCTCGGCTCTACCTTGTCTCCCATAAGGACGGTGAATATCTCATCCGCGTCCACAACGTCCTCCACCCTGACCTTTAATAGTCTCCTCTTTTCGGGGTTCATCGTGGTTGACCACAACTGTTCGGGATTCATTTCACCAAGGCCCTTGTATCTCTGTATGGTGAGGCCCTTCTTTGCCCTATCCATGAGTTCAGAAAGGAGCTGCTGTGGACCTTCAACCGTCTTCTTTCCTTCTCCTTCACCAAGAAGGGTGTACTTTACTTTTAAAAGGTCTCCGAACTTATCCATAATGCCCAGCATGTTTCTCAATTCGTGAGAGGCCATGAACCCCAGATTGACGGGAAAGAAATATCCGCCGTTGCGCGTATCGGATACTGTGAACTCATAATCCCCATCCTCTTCCATTACCTTTACATCGCTGACATTAAATCCTTCGTCCTGAAGCCTTTTAAACATAGCGTCCATAAATTCCTTGCTGGAAAACTTGTTCTTGTCAATATGCCCCAGGGATACCGCCAGCTCAATAAATCTCGGGCTATAGCCCCTTCTTGCGAGTCTCTTAAAGTTTTTGTTGAAGCTTATTATGCCATTGAGGAGTTTCACAAGCCTTTGCCCTGATATCTCTTCACCCTTGTCTGTGACAAGCTTTTCATTCTTCTCTATGCGAGCGAGGATAAAATTATTCATTTCATCCTCATCCTTTATATACATCTCACTCTTCCCTGATGCCACCCTGTACAAAGGTGGCTGGGCAATGTACAGGTGCCCGTTTTCTATGAGTTCAGGCATCTGTCTGAAAAAAAATGTCAGAAGAAGGGTTCTGATATGAGACCCGTCAACATCCGCATCCGTCATTATAATTATCTTATGATATCTAAGGGAATTGATATCATATCTCTCATCACCTATCCCCGTCCCAAAGGCGGTGATCATAATTCGGATCTCTTCTGTTGCTATTATCCTGTCGAATCTCGCCTTTTCGACGTTAAGGATCTTTCCCCTTAAGGGCAGTATTGCCTGATTCCTGCGGTCTCTCCCCTGTTTGGCTGAACCTCCCGCGGAATCTCCCTCAACAAGAAATATCTCGCAAAGGGCAGGGTCCTTCTCCTGGCAGTCAGCCAGCTTGCCGGGCAACGAGTGATCAGAGAGTACGCCCTTGCGTCTTGCCAGGTCCCTTGCCTTTCTGGCGGCCTCCCTTGCCCTGGCTGCATCAACGACCTTTGACAGGATTGCCTTTATTACGCTCGGATTCTCTTCAAAATAGCTGCTTAATTTATCGTTGACCAGGTTTTCTACAAGTCCCTTGATATCGCTGTTTCCAAGCTTGGTCTTTGTCTGTCCTTCAAATTGGGGGCTGGATAGTTTAATACTGACCACCGCTGCCAGACCTTCTCTTACATCCTCTCCGCTCAGGTTCTCCTTAAAGTTCTTTGCCATGGGAGAGTTCTGCAGATACTGATTGATGGTCCTTGTGATGGCTGACTTGAACCCGCTCAGATGGCTGCCTCCCTCAATGGTATTAATATTATTGGCGAAGGTGAATATCCTTTCGTTATAGGAATTATTGTATTGAAAGGCCACCTCCATTATCACATCATTTTTTTCGCCGTATATGTAAACGGGATTTTTATGAAGGACCTCGCTGTTCTTATTTATATATTCTATAAAAGAGATGATCCCGCCCTCATACATGAAATCCTTTTTCGTGCCGTCAATCTCATTCGTAACCTTTATCCTTACGCCTTTTGTAAGGAATGAGAGTTCCCTCATCCTCTTGACGATCGTCTCAAAATCATATTCCGTGGTGGAGAATATCTCGCTGTCCGGCTTGAAAACTACCTTTGTCCCTCTCTTGGTTGTCTCTCCTTTAACCAGGACCGGCGTCTTTACAATGCCCCTTTCGTAACGCTGGAAATGTATTTTGCCGTTCAAATACACCTCCACCTCAAGAAACTCTGAAAGGGCGTTAACAACGGATACGCCTACGCCATGAAGGCCCCCTGAGACCTTGTAGCTCTTGTTGTCAAATTTGCCGCCTGCATGAAGCTTGGTCATCACCAGTTCCAGGGCAGGAATCTTTTCAGTCTTATGAATATCAACCGGGATGCCCCTGCCGTTGTCTGTAACGCTTATGCTCCCGTCATTCAGCATCCTGATATCTATAAAATCACAGTAACCGCCCATGGCCTCGTCGATACTGTTGTCAACCACCTCATAAACAAGGTGGTGAAGGCCCTCTACCCCGGTGTTCCCGATATACATGGAAGGTCTCTTGCGTACCGCGGACAATCCCTCCAGTACCTTAATGGCCTCTGCTCCGTAGCTTGCTTCTGAATCTATCATGTTCTCCTCTTAAATCCTCATAGGCATAACAAGGCCTAAAAATCCAATGTCATCCTTGCCGTTAAACAGGCAGGGACTTGAGTTGTCAATGAACCCTATCTCTATTAACTCGCTATCCATAGCCTGAAGGACATCCATAAAATATTTTGAGTTGAATCCCAGCTCAAGCCGTTCATTATTGTATTCAACCTCGATAACATCCCTGACGTCTCCAAGGTCCGGGTTTATGGAAACAAACTCCATCTTATTGTCCTCAAGTGTTATCTTCACGCCTCTATAGCTTTCACTGGTCAAAATTATCATCTTCCTCATACTATAGAGAATATCTTCTTTCTTTACCTTTATTTTATGTTTAACGTTTTTAGGTATTACGGAATTATAATCAGGAAATTTACTCTCCAGCAGCCTTATCACGATAATGCAATTATCCTTTTTCGCAATACAGTTATTCTGTTTAAAACCTATAGATATCTTATCTCCGTCAGATGCCAGTTTGTTAAGTTCAAGCATGCCTTTCTTCGGTATCATAACACCGCTGCTGATCTTTAATTCTTCTATATTTTCAATCTCTTTATCAATTAATGAGAGACGGTGCCCATCGGTAGAGACCATCCTGAGAAAGATTTTTTCATCCTTATTAACCTTTTCAGTAAATACACCGGATAGTTTAAAACCGGCCTCTTCCATGGTCACTGAAAATATTGTCTTGTTGATCATTTCACTTAAAATCAATGAATCAATCTCAACTGTCGAGACGCCCTCTGGCTCGATAAATACGGGATATTCTTCAGCAGAGAGACATGCTAGATTGTATTTGGCATGGTCATCAGAGATGGAGACCCAGTCATTGTCCTTTTCTTTTATATGTATGCTCTCACTTCTGCTTTCCTTAAGAATTTCAAAAATCTTTCTCCCTGAAATAGTTACATTTCCCTGCGCTATTACATCAGCCGGGATCTTTTGCTGAAGGCTTATTTCAAGGTCTGTTGCTGCTATGCTTATATGGGAATCAGTAGATGAGATAAGGATCGTTGAAAGAATAGGCATATTGCTTCTCTTTTCAATAATACTCTGAACCCTGGAAACTGCCTTAAAAAAGTCATCCCTGTTTACCTTTATCTCCATGTCCGCCTCCTGATTATAATATTTTTATATTTATAGAATTAATCATAATAATAAGGGTTGTTATTTTGTTTAATAATTAAATAAATAATTAAAATCATTATCAATATTTTAATCACTTTTATAAGAGATATGAATATTATTACAAGTGTTTTAATGGAAATTTAAAAATTAATCCATATTTGTTTTTCAGATAAGAAAAAAAAAGAATATATGTCAGTAAAATGTGAAAAAAACATCTAAGATAAAGATAATATTAAATTAAGAGATTCTCTATATTATACAGATCATTAATTATCTGTTTATTTTTTGATTTTCCGATTTTTTTTATGGCATAAATAATTGATGAATGATCTCTGTTTCCAAACTGGTAGCCGATATTCTGAAAAGACATATCCGTATACTTCCTGCAGAGGAACATTGCAAGATGCCTGGGATAGGAATATTTTGAGGTCTTTTTATTCGAAATCAGATCAGATATTGAGATATTAAAATAACCGGAAATTAATACCTGTATATCCTTAACATTAATATCAAGGTAATTACCATCTTTAATTATAGATTTTACTATAGATATATTTACGTCTCCGCCATTTAATGAAATATAGGTTTCAATTCTTATCAGGTTTTTTAGTAATGTTTTAATATTATTAGTAGATTTAGTTAAATAAAAAATAATATCATTTGGTATGTTTATTTTTTTTTCTTTTAATTTATACTTTATTATATTATATTTATTCTTTTGATCTATTTCTTTTATCTCAGTTAAAAGGCCCCATCCTAATCTTGATGCTAATTGTCTGTTAATATTACTTAATTTATTAGGCGGATTTTCTCCTGTTATTACTATCTGTTTTTTTTCATCATATAATTTATTGTAAATTTGAAGAAACTCTTCCTGTATCTTTTTATTGATAAGGTAACCGATATCATCAAATAATAAGATATCAAGGTTATTATATTTTTCTCTGAATTTATCGATATTCTTAGTCATTAATGCATAATTAAAATCAGCTATAAATTTTTTGGAATAAATATATTCAACTTTTAACTCTTGGTTTTTATTAAGAATATGATTTCCGATTGCATTTAAAAGATGTGTCTTTCCATGTCCGGATTTTGAATAGATATATAGAGGGTTATAGCAACCGCCGATATTATTAGATATCTCGACTGCCGAAGAAAACGCAAATCTGTTGAAATCACCAACAATAAGATTATCAAAATTCATCAATTTATTTAAATTACTTTTATAATCATTACCATTTTTTCTATCTTTCTGGTTTTGATTATTGGCATCTTTTTGATTAAACTGAAAATGAATCTCAGGTGTCTTCTTTAAAACAGCTTTGAATGAATTTCTTAGATCATCAAGGTAGTGGTCGCGGAGCCAGTTAGCAACGAATTTATTGGGAACCGCTATAACGGCCAGGTTGTTATCAAGACTGTCAAGGGTTGTCTGTGAAAACCATGTCTTAATATCCGCAGAAGATATCCTTGATTTCAGGCTATCGGTTATTAAGTGCCATGTTCCGCTTTCTGTAGTCATAATGATATATTAACCCATTTAATTTTAAATGAAAAACGGCATATTCTAAAAAATTAGCGGAGTAATATCAACCAAAATTTCCATTTCATCAACAGTCGCAAGATAACAGGGCTTTTTTGTAAAAATTATCAGGATGATGTTCAATACTATTAGATTCTAGAAAAAAGGAAGATTTTTTCGATATGGCTGATATAGATTATTATAGACATATACCTACTGTAGTGATAAAAAGGCCTGTTACTTTCTCCTTTTGTTTTATTAAAGGGGGTTTTAATGTATCAATATCGGGAGGATACTCAGGATGTTACTTAGCTTGATGAGGAAAAATGCCAAGTCCTGGCTTATTAAGTTTCTTATGGTGATTATTGCCGTGGTTTTTGTCTTTTATTTTGGATATTCGTTTACAAGCAGCGGATCAGGCAGGGTTGCAACGGTAAACGGGGATGCCATCACCAGGCAGGAATACCAGCAGGCCTACTCTCAGACCCTTACGAACCTTCAGTCTCAATATCAAGATGCATGGAACGACAACCTCATCAAGACGTTTGATTTAGAGAGAACCACCCTGAACTCTCTTATACAACAAAAGATACTCAAGCAGGAGGCCGAAAGAATAGGTCTTGATATTACCGACAAGGAGGTCCAGGACATTATAGGCCAGTACCAGGCCTTTCAGACAAACGGGGCGTTTGATAGCGCAAGATATAACGCCCTGCTCGCCAATAATAATATGACGGCAGAGACCTTTGAGGCGTCAACGGCACAAAGCCTTTTACAGCAGAAACTCGCTCAATTTTTAACTACATTCCTGGCATTGAGCGATCAGGAAATAAAGGATATGTTTACCTATGCAAATCAACAGGTAAAAATAAGCTATGTAAAATTTGCTCCTGAAGAATTTATTTCTTCCGTAAATACAGACAAATCCATGATGGATAAATTTTTTGAAGAGCACAAGGAAAACTACCGCGTACCGGCCAAGGTAAAAATAGCCTATATTTCTATTGACCCCAACCTGTTCAAAGGGCAGGTGAAGGTTGAAGATGATGATATCAGAAATTACTATGAAGACAACATAGATTCATTTAAAGAACAAAAACAGATAAAGGCAAGGCACATCCTTTTCTATCTGGCCAGTGACGCCAATGAGGATGCAGAAAAGGCCGCAAAGCAAAAGGCCTCGACAGTCCTCGCAAAGGCCAGGGCAGGCGAGGATTTTTCAAAGCTTGCCAGGGAGTATTCAGAAGACACCACAACAAAGGAAAACGGGGGCGACCTAGGATATTTTCAGGAAGGTCAAATGGTAGCGGCCTTTGAAGAGGAGGCCTTTAAACTGAAAAAGGACGAGATCAGCGACCTTGTCAGGACAGCCTATGGATATCACATAATAAAGGTCGATGATATAAAGGCGGAGAGGCAGAAGGAACTGCAGGAGGTCTATGATCAGATATCCGCTTTATTGATAAACAATGAGAGCATAGACCTTGCCAACGAGAAGGCATTAAGTCTTGTCGACCAGATGCCCTATGATGCGGACCTGGTTCAGTATGCACGAAAGATGGATATTGCGTCATCCAGCTCGGATTATTTCTCTGCGGAACAACCTGTGTATTTTTTAGAAGGACAGACAAAGACACTTGACATGATTTTCGCCCTCCAGAATAAGGAAATGAGTGATGTTATAGAATTAAATAATCAATTTTATATCATGCAGGTGATTGATAAAAAGAATTCCTATCTGCCCGCGGTCGAAGAGGTCTCGGCCCAGGTCGAGGCAGATTATAAGTCCTATCTTGCCATACAGAAGGCAAAGGCGGCGGCCGAGGAATACCTTTCTAAATTGAATGGAGGAAGCGACTGGAACATGCTTGCCCAGGAGAGAGGAAAGACGCCTCAAACAACGGATTTTTTTACAAGGCTGACATTTCCGGAAGGGGTGGATTACATAGAGGGGTTGCAGAGCGCGGCATTCAAGCTGAGCCAGGGCAAGAGATATCCGGACAGCGTATTTGAAAATGAAACCGGGGCCTTTGTAATACGATGGGAAGATGAAAAAGGGATTGATGAAGCAAAATTCAAGGAAGAGAAGGGCACATACACCACGGGCATAATATCGACAAAACAACAGTATATCTTCAGCAGCTGGCTCTCGAGACTTGTGGATGATGCGGAGATAGACACCTCTGGATTTGAAAAGAACAAATAAACGGCTATTGGCTGAAACCGATAGCTTTGGGGGCCAAGGTTTCGAGGATCAGGCCTTCTGCCTTGTCAGCAGATAGGCCTCCATTGCCTCTTTCTGCAGCTCTTCGGCCCTGTAGCTGTATCTTGGTGAGAGGTGGAAAATGGTGAAGCGTTTCACCCCTGCCTCTCCGGCAATCATGCCAGCCTCCCTCGCAGTAAGATGATATTTTCTTTCTGCCGTGTCCCTGTCGCATTCCATAAAGGCTGCTTCTATGAACAGGTGCTCGGCGCCCGTTGCGAGACGAAGGATCTTTGCCCTGTTTTCCGGGCTGCCTGTTGTATCGGTAATATAGGCGATTTTCTGACCAGGGGAGATCAGGGCTATCTCACGGGCCAGGTCTCCCAGGATAAAGACTTTTTCTCTGATGATGTTTCCCTTCTCTTTCCATGTTACGGAAAATCTTTCATTCAAATCTCTCTGGTCATAAAGGGAGCTCTTAAATTCATTGATCCATGGCCCTATTTCAAGGCCCAGCCGCCTTAATCCCTCCTTGATGATATTTACATAAAAATTCTCAACCAGCGCCATTCCCAGGCATGGAACTCGATGATCGAGAAGAGCTGCCTCTACATAATAGGCAGGAGTTTTAAGGAGTATGCCTGAAAAGGGCCGCTGCGACAGCGAACCGTCATTTATGAAACCATCCCTGCAGAGGTAGGTCCTTGTGAGGGTGCAGGATTCATGGACCTCCGTGACATTGAGGACAAAGTTATTCTCATACTCCCGGACAAGGTTCCATGTATAGCCTGAAAGCCTACCTTCAACATGGCTGAAAAAACCGGGGGGGCCATAGAGATGTAGGACCTTTTCACGTCCGAGAAAGATCCTCAGGAGCATGTCAAAGCCTATGAAATGATCCATGTGAGTGTGTGAGACGAATACATGGTCTATCTTAAGGAGGTCCCTGGGTGTAAGCGGGGACAGGTCTCCCAGGTCAAACAGCAGTGCCCTTTTTTCAAAAAGAAAGGGGATGTATAAACCCGGGTCAGAAAAAGGATCATTGATCAGTCTTGGATGAAAGGAGGGTCTCATAGACACGCATTATTAAATTTACTTGACTGTTTTTATAAATATCACTTACCTTTATGTTATGCAAGGCAATAATCCCTCACAGAATATAAGCGCGGTCAGCAACAGGATTGAGATCGATCAGGGTGTGCTGCGGGCTATGCCCCCCGATGCCCCGGGGGTTTACATGTTCAAAGACTCCTCCGGCCATGTGATATATGTAGGCAAGGCAAAGAACCTTAAAAAAAGGGTCCTATCCTATTTTAAGACAGGCCAGGATACCACGGCAAAGACAGCCGTCATTATGAACAGGGCGAGGGGGCTGGATTATATCCTTACTGCAACGGAAAATGAGGCCTTTCTGCTGGAAAGCACGCTCATTAAAGGATACATGCCCAAATACAATGTTATCCTGAGGGATGACAAACAGTATCCCTGCCTGCGCCTGGATATCAAGGAGACCTATCCACGGCTGAGCATAGTAAGAAAGATCAGGAAAGACGGGGCGGTATATTTCGGACCTTTTTCCTCGTCGCAATCGGTGAAAAGCACCATCAGGTTGATCGACAGGATTTTCAGGCTGAGAAAATGCAAGACAGGGAGATTGTCAAAAAGACCGAGGCCATGTCTGAATTTCCAGATGGGCAGGTGTCTGGGGCCATGCGCCCTTGATGTGCCTATATCAGACTATAAGGATATTGTTGCCCGGGTCAGGCTGTTTCTCGAAGGACGCAACAGGGAACTTCTGAGGCAGCTTGAAAAGGATATGAGACGGCTGGCTGATCAGGAGGACTATGAAGAGGCTGCCAGGATCAGGGACCAGATAGGTGCGCTTAAGAGAACCATCGAACGGCAGCACGTTGTATCCGCGCAGCTGGAGGATCGGGATGTAATAGGGATTGCAAACAGAGAAAATTGTTTTCAACTGGTGATTCATTTCATCAGGAAGGGTTATCTTGCCGGCAGCCGCAATTACCTGTTTAAGGATATTACCGCCTCCAATACCGAGGTTATGGAGTCCTTTCTCAAGCAGTATTACAGGCATGCGACATTTTTTCCGAAAGATATCGTGATTTCAGAGACAGTGGATGATCCGGACTCCATTGCTGAATGGATATCCGGGATTGCTGGTGAAAAGATATCAATAATCAGGCCATTGAGGGGGGCAAAATTGAAGATGGCTGAGATGGCGGTTTCCAATGCCGAGGAGGCCCTTTTACAGTCAGAGCGTCACCCGAAGGAAGATCTCGTGGAACTGACAAGGACGGTACTCAACCTTAACAGGGCGCCGGAAAGGATCGAATGCCTTGATATTTCCAATCTTCAGGGAGGCATGGCTGTAGGCACGGCGGCATCTTTTTTGAACGGGCTGCCATTTAAGGCTGGATATCGAAACTACCGGATCAATCAGGTTGACGGCATCAATGACTACGGAATGATGGCTGAGCTGGTTGCAAGACACCTGAAGGGTGGGGACCCTCCCGATCTCCTGGTGCTGGACGGGGGGAAGGGACATCTTATGGCCGCGAAAAAGGCACTGGATGCTCTTGGCATAGAGGAACCGCCTGAAATAATCTCTCTTGCCAAGGCAGATGAAAAAAGGGGTGAAAAGGCGGATAAGATCTTTCTTGAGGGCAGGAAGAATCCCCTGGTCCTTAGGGTTGATCACCCGGTCTTGTTAATGCTGATGCGCATTAGAGACGAGGCCCACAGGAGGGCCGTGACCTATCATCGCAGGCTGAGGGATGTTCAGATTGAAAAATCAGTGCTTGACCTCATCCCGGGGATAGGTCCGGGCAAAAAGAGGCAATTGTTGAAAATATTTAATGATATCAATGAAATATCTATGGCGAGTCCGGAAGAGATAGCCCTTGTCAAGGGAATCAGCCTGCCCCTGGCCCAATCCATCGCTGAATTTTTTCTAAAGGAGCGGGTAAAAAAATCCGAATAGTTGGAAGATAAGGCTTGACAACCTTTGCAGATCCGTGTTATTTGACACCAACAAAATTTTTCAAATATCACATCCGAGTATCGAAGAATATTTATAGCTGCAAATAATCCTAATAATGCCGAGCAGTTATAATACTGTTAGCCTAAAAGCGATTTTTGGATTAGGCCTTTGACAGGGAGTTAGCTGTTTTCTGATTTTATTTTCCTACAGCTGAGAGCAGGGATCTGAAAATATCTTTTGGATAAACGTCAGTTAAAGAAGAGGCTGTTTTGTCGTTGAAAAAGATAACGATAGTATATCTCCCGGATGGAATTAATGCGGTCAGGCAGTTTAAAGTGCCCAAGGCGCTTGTAAATATTGTCCTGGTCGTGTCTCTGTCCGTCGCAGCCTTCCTTGTCTGGGCATCAAAAGACTACCTGGAATTAAAGAAAGATATCCCCGAAAACATGAGCCTTTTACAGCAGAACAGCCAGTATAAAAATCAGCTGAAAGCCCTTGCCGGTAAAATTGACCAGATCAACAAGAAGGTGGCGGAACTCAAGGAGTTTGAAACAAAGATCAAGGTTATGGTGAATCTGGACACAGGGGAGGAAGATACCCAGTTTCTAGGCATTGGCGGCTCTGATTTCTCTCTTTTGGAGTCAGGCGACGACTCCGGAAAGGCCTCCCAGAAGCTCGTAAGCCTGATGCATAAGTCTCTTGACAATCTGAATACCGAGATATCCGTCCAGGCACAGGAAAAGACGGAGCTTTTCAGTTTCCTTGAAAGTCAGAAGTCGATGTTTTCATGCACACCTTCCGTAACGCCAGCAGAGGGATGGGTTAGCTCCCGGTTCGGATACCGCGTTTCCCCATTTACCAATAAAAAAGAATTTCACAGCGGCCTGGATATATCCTCCAGGGTTGGAACTGAGATCCTTTCGCCGGCTGACGGGGTAGTCGCAACCATTGACAGGTCAGACGGACTGGGCATTAACATAACCATTAATCATGGTTATGGCTTTAAAACCATTTATGGCCATCTATCCAAAACCCTTGTAAAGAATGGTCAGGCAGTCAAGCGCGGTCAGATTATTGCCCTTATGGGAAATACCGGCCGCTCCACCGGGTCCCACCTTCATTACGAAGTGCATCTAAACGAAGTACCAGTCAATCCCGAGAGATATATCCTCAATTAGCCTTCAGGATCATTTAATATCAGTTGTCATATTATAGACATTGTAATAAGGCTTCATTGATAAATGACTGTTGCAGAATCGGAATGAAAAGGTTATTTAATACAAAAGAATTCCATCATTTATCCTTTAAAAGCGGTAAATTTAATACATGTTGGGAAAGGCATTATGCTAAACGATTTAATCAAAAAGATATTTAAAAGCCAGAACGAGCGGGAACTGAGGGCCATGGCCCCGATCGTGGAACAGATAAACATTCTCGAGCCGTCTTTTAAGGCGCTTTCTGATGATCAACTGCGGACCAAGACAGGGGAGTTAAAGGAAAGGCTGTCAAGAGGAGAGACCCTTGACGAAATCCTCCCTGAGGCCTTTGCCGCTGTCCGTGAGGCATCGGTAAGAACCCTGAAGATGCGGCACTTTGATGTCCAGCTTATAGGCGGCATTGTCCTTCACAGGGGAAAGATAGCAGAGATGAAGACAGGAGAGGGCAAGACCCTTGCCGCCACCCTGCCACTCTATCTGAACGCTCTTACGGGGAGGGGTGTCCACCTCATTACAGTGAATGATTATCTTGCAAAACGTGACGCTGAATGGATGGGCGGGATCTACAAGTTTCTTGGCCTGTCGGTCGGGGTAATAGTGCATGGCATGGATGAGACAGAAAGAAAAAATGCCTATGCCTGTGATATTACCTACGGCACAAACAATGAATTCGGATTCGATTATCTCAGAGACAACATGAAATATAATGTCGATGAGCTTGTCCAGAGGGGATATTATTACTCGATCGTCGATGAGGTTGACAGCATCCTCATAGATGAATCAAGGACGCCGCTGATCATAAGCGGCCCAGTTGAGCACAGCGAGAACAAGATTTTCGTGGAGGCGAAGCCCATTGTCATAAACTTGAAAAAGAAGCAGGGGGCAGTAGTCAGAGGCATACTTAATGAAGCCAGGGAAAGGCTTAAGGAAAACGATGAAGGGGACAGGACCATTGAACTCCTGCTGCAGGTTCAGAGGGGCGATCCGAAAAACCCTGCCTATCTTGACCTCCTTGCCCATAATCAGACCCTTAAAAAACGCATTGACAGGACAGAGAGCATGATGAGGGCACAGAAGCTTCTTAATGAGCTTGATCAGGATCTGTACTGCACAATTGATGAGCGCAGCAACGCCGTGGAACTCACCGAGAAGGGCATTAAACTTCTTTCCGGAGGAGGGTTCGGGGAGTTTATCCTGACGGATATAGACCAGGAAAGTTATGCTATCAGAGAGGACAAAAGCCTATCCGATGAGGAGAGGGCTGCGAAACTGAAGGAGCTTGAGGGCCGGTATATGCGTTCATCTGAACTCCTCCATGCCACCCAGCAGCTTATTAAGGCATACTGGCTGTTTGAAAAGGATGTCCAGTATGTAGTCAAGGACGGCCAGGTGGTTATCGTGGATGAATTCACAGGCCGTATGATGCCGGGACGCAGGTGGAGTGACGGCCTGCACCAGGCGGTTGAGGCAAAGGAGGAGGTCAATGTCGCGGAGGAGAATCAAACCCTAGCCACGATCACCTTCCAGAATTTCTTCAGGATGTACGAGAAACTGGCCGGTATGACCGGCACCGCTGACACCGAGGCGGCGGAATTCCATAATATCTATAAGCTGGATGTTGTCGTCATTCCCACAAACAAAAAGATGATACGCAAGGACAATGCGGATGTTATCTATAAGACCGAAAGGGAAAAATTTAATGCCGTAATCATTGAGATAAAAGAGCTTTATGACAGTGGACAGCCTGTCCTTGTGGGCACCATCTCAATAGAAAAGTCCGAGATATTGAGCAAGATGCTGAAGAGGGCCGGGGTACCCCATTCTGTCCTTAATGCGAAGCATCATCAGATGGAGGCAGAGATTATAGCTCAGGCCGGCCAGAAAAAGACCGTAACAATCTCTACCAATATGGCAGGAAGAGGCACTGATATTGTGCTTGGCGATGGCGTAACAGGACTTGGGGGCCTCCATATCCTTGGAACAGAAAGGCATGAAAGCCGGCGCATTGACAACCAGCTCAGGGGGAGATCCGGCAGACAGGGGGATCCAGGGTCATCGCGTTTTTACATGTCACTCGAGGACGATCTGTTAAGGATTTTCGGATCAGACAGGATATCCTCCATCATGGAGCGCCTGGGGATGGAGGAAGGACAGCCGATTGAGGCCACCCTTATCTCCAGGGCTATTGAGAATGCCCAGAAAAGGGTTGAGGCACATAATTTCGACATAAGAAAACACCTGCTCGAGTATGATGATGTCATGAATAAACACAGAGAGATTATATATTCCCTGAGAAAAAATATACTCTCCGGTGACGGGCTGGCAGAGATCATCCAGGAGATGGTGGATGAAAGGATTGACTCCATTGTCGCGGAATTCATTGACCCCAAGACACACCCTGAAGAATGGGATATAACCGGCCTGAGCGAGGCTGTTGTAAGGGTTTTCGGGTTCCTCCCGATGATAGGCCCAAAGGACCTGGGAGAGGATGAGTTCCATGACCTTAATCCCGAAATACTAACGGACCTCCTGAAGAAAAAGGCAAAGGATGCCTATGAAAACAAGATGAGGGAGGTTGGGAAAGAGGGGCTGGAACCCTTTCAGAGGATAATCATGCTCCAGGTTATCGATAAGAATTGGATTATGCACCTCCAGGACATGGACCACATGAAGGAGGGAATCGGACTCAGGGGCTATGGACAGCTTGATCCCTTAAGGGAATACAAGAAGGAGGGGTTCTCCCTCTTCGAGGAACTCATGAACAGGGTTAACGATGAGATTATTACCACCCTGTCCAGGATACAGATCCGCAGGCAGAGACCGGAAGAGGTCCCGATGAAAAAACGGCCTATGCACTTCAGTCATGGTGAAGAAGGTGAGAAGCCTGTCACCGTGAGAAGACAGGGTGAAAAGGTCGGCAGGAATGACCCGTGTCCCTGCGGAAGCGGGAAGAAATATAAGAAATGCTGCGGTATTAATGCATGAAACACAGGTGCCTTAATTAAAGGGAAAATCAAGATGGATAATAAAGATATATTTGTCCAGGGCTTTAAGGCCTCATCAATCGCCGCCGGGCTAAAGAAAAACAAGGCGGCAGACATGGCCCTCATATATTCGGAAAGAGAAACCGTTGCGGCAGGAGTTTTTACAACCAACAGGGTCAAGGCTGCTCCGGTGCTTTTAAGCATGGAGCATCTCCTTACAGGAAAGGCAAGGGCTATAATCGCAAATGCAGGCAATGCAAATGCATGCACCGGCGCTGAGGGGATTAAAAACGCGGGGCTCACGGCAGAGGTGACGGCTAGGGAGCTGGGGATAAAACAGGAGGAGGTTCTTATAGCGTCCACAGGAGTTATAGGCGCCCAGATGGACATGGTCAAGGTGACGGAGGCCATACCGGGGCTGGTCAAAGGTCTTTCAGAGGACAATATACCCCTTGCGGCAGAGGCCATTATGACCACCGATTCTTTCCCGAAAATCAGCCTGTTTGAGGGTAAGGCAGGGGGTTCGCCCTACCGCATCCTGGGCATTGCCAAGGGCGCAGGCATGATCATGCCCAACATGGCTACAATGCTCAGCTTTATTATGACGGATATAAATATAGAATCAGGGCCCCTGAAAAAGGCGCTTTCCTATTCGGTTGAAAGAAGCTTTAACAGGATTACCGTTGACGGAGATACCAGCACCAACGACACGGTATTTATACTGGCAAACGGGATGGCAGGAAATCATCAGTTAAACGCCGAGGGTTATGAAGGGTTTACAAATGGCCTGCAAAAGGTGATGAATGAGCTTGCCACCATGATCGTCAAGGACGGGGAAGGGGCCACAAAACTGGTATTTATTAATCTCAAAGGCGCGGCCTCTGAAAAGGACGCCATGACAGCTGCAAGGAATGTTGCGAATTCCTATCTGGTGAAGACCGCCTTTTACGGCCAGGATGCCAACTGGGGGAGGATCATTGCAGCACTGGGGAGATCCGGGATATCAATGGAGGAAAAGGAAATATCTGTCTGCATAGATGACATAAAGATTGTTGCGGGCGGCATGGGCACAGGCGCCGACCGGGAAAAAATCGCTGCGGAAAGGATGAAAAACAGGTCTTTTTCTGTTAACATAGACTTGAATATGGGGGATCATGAGTACAATGTTACAACCTGTGATCTTACACATGAATATGTTTCCATAAACGCAAATTACCGGACATAAAAGCACAGGCCGTGGGGTTTCTTAATAGCCTGGCCAGGCATAAAGGGACAAAAAATGGCAGACAGCTTTAACAGGAAAAAAGATATAGCCAGGAAGATAGAATCGGTGTTTGAAAGGCTCCATGATGGAAAAAGCGCCTATTCAAAAGGGGAATTTTATAACGATGAATTTTTTATCAGATCTGACTATGCCCTTGTTGTGTTAAACAGCAACAGCGAGATGCTTTTAAGTTTTGCCGACCATACCAGGCCCAGTTATGCTGCGCTGTATGCGCTCCTTCTGGATGAAATTGAGGAAGCGCCGTTATTTATCTGTCAGGATTACAAGACTGATGCTAACGGCAGCATGTTGGTAGATGAGGTTCATCTTAACAGCACAGCGAGAATCATATGGGATGACAAGGAAAGGTATTATAATATGCTGAAAAAAAAGGTAAAAGATATTGTCATCCGGAAAACAAAAGGTTAAAATATAGCATTTATGAGGTGAAGCTTATCACAATGAGCGTGCATAGACCGAAAATCCGTTGCCCTAAATGCAATACAGTTTATTCGATTGATGAAGGCCAGATCAACATCATAGGTAAAAGGTCTGCAAAGTGCCTCATATGCGGATCCCGTTTTTTTGTTGAAAGCAGGCAAGATCTTATCCCTTCAAACGCTTCCAGGAGCGGAGTGGCCTTTCTGAAAAGCTATTTTGAAAAGCGCTCCGGGTCAATCAGAAGGAAGGTCATCGACAGGAGAAAGGATGTCTTTAAGGAGCATCCTTCCCTGAATGAGTTTCCTAACGATATAATCCCGATTTTCAGCAGCGAGGGCAACAGTATAATCGGACATATAAGCCCCGGGCGCAGGCAGAGGGAAGACCGGCGAAGGGGGACAGAAAGAAGGCAGCTTTTAACTGCGCAATACAGCACCGGTGGAGACACTCTTCCGGAGTACAGGCTGAATGATTCAAGTGCAATGAGGATTGAGAACTGATTTCTGTTTGGGATGGGGAGCTACATTTCTTAATAAGCCGTTACATGTCCCTCTTTTAAGGGAGATGTAACGGCTTTCTTTTAATATCCCTATAATTTATCCTTCGCGTCGTTTAAAAACCCTGAATGACAATATCATCAAACCTGCCAAAAGGCCCAGTGTGAGCGTTGCGGATACCGGCCCGACGAACAGGTAGAGCCATGAGACCCCGACAAGTGGCAACAGAGACCAGCGGACCACAAATCTGACACTGTCATGTTTTTTGATAAAATGGGCAATGGGTGGCGAATACCTGTAATACAGATTAAGAAATCCTTTTCCTGTCCTGCTGGCAGCAAGAAAACGATCACGGAAGGCCCTGAGGATCTTGACATGGGGCTCCATTAATGAGCCATAGGCGGCAGTGGCAATAAAACAACCGGATTCATCATTTCCTGTGGTAGCATAGTCGGCATTTGAGTATTCCGATTCCCCTGCATGATTGTAGGCACAGACCATATAATAATAATTGGAGTCATTTTTAAGATCGACATCGGTATATTCCGTCACATTCGCATCAATGGTTGCTATCAGGGAATAGCTCCCCCCTATATATCTCTTTCTCATCAATCTGAAACCCAGCTCATCATCCGAATTGTCGCTCCAGGTAATTTTTATGGTGTTTGTGTCTTCCCGGTCCGCTACCAGGCTTGAGGGCGTTCTCGGGGGCTTTCCCCCTATGAAATTGCCGAAACCGGCAGGGTTGCTGCCGACTGGGACGGTATCTATTACACTGTTATCTTCCGTGTCAATCACGGATACCGTTCCCGACAACTGGTTTACAACATAAACATACGCCCCGGAGGGTGTCACTGAAATCCCAAGAGGGCCGTCCTTTACGGCTGCGTCTCCTATAGATACAGTCTCAACGGAATAATCATCAAGGGAGATAACCGATACCGTGTCATCGGCATAGTTTGTGACATAGAGATATGACTGCTCAGGGTTAACCGCGACGCAACGCGGATCATTTCCAACGGTTACAGGAGCATAAAGCGAATACGGCCCCTCATCCGCACTGGCGTCATAGTCGTCCCAGTCAAATTCGTCTCCCTGTGAGTATATTGTGCTAGCGGATATAATTGAAACGGTGCCCGCGCCCGCACTATTGTTGTTGACCACGTAGATATAATATCCGTCAGGGCTGACTGCAAGGCCGTAGGGCATATCAAAGGCCACGTCATCATCTGAGCTGACATGGTTAAGGTAGTAATCATTTTTTAATGTAACAAACAATTCATTGGAGTCTGCCAATATAACTGATAAAGAGTCTTCCAGGCTGTTTGTTATATAGACATAGTCCTGATTGGGGCTCATGGCAACGCCTAGCGGCCCCTGACCGACATTGATGGCAGCCGGGTCTCCGGTTGAGATATTTATCCGTGAAACCGTGTTTTCCGAATAATTGGCAACATAAATAAAGGCCTCGTCTGATGTTACTGCGATGCCCTTCGGGGATGGCCCCGCATCTAATGTATCGATCACGGCTTTGTAGGAGTCGCTTATAACAGAGACCGTTCCGGCAGATTCGTTTGTGACGTAAAGATATTCTTCCCCTGCCGTTATGCCGAAGGGGCTGTCTCCGACCGTGATATCACCGACGGTGGAATTGTTCAGCACCTTAATAATGGAGACGGTATCATCCCCGCCGTTCGGTATGTAGGCAAATGCCTCTGCATAACATTTGCCTGCAACAGAAAGTTGAACTGCCAGCGCAGCAATAATAAAAAGGGGAAGGATTTGAAATAATCGCCTTTTAGTCATTTTTTAAAATACTCCCTTCGTTTTGAAATTTACAAATGCCGTCTTCTTTGAGCAAGAGGGGCATCGCCCCATCCTGTCAGACCGGATTATTTCCTCAGAAAAAACATGACCATCATATTGATTTATTTATCATGTTCAAAAAGATAAATAAAGCATTTAAAAAGAAAGAATTAATAAGAGATATCTGTTTAAAACAAAGAAAATGACCCGAATTTACAGGGCAGTTTTGGATGTGCTGCGAGAATGACTGGAAAGCCCGGCCTTTGTCCTGCTGTCCGGGCTTATTTTTCTTTGCGTGTAAATAGACCGGTGGTTTGTAAAGATCAATAATAAAGACTGCCGTTTCTACTGTGCCTTCTGTCATCCAGGATAATATGGGCGCGCTTGAACAGGAGCGTTTTCCAGTTTTTTATCTGATTCGGGTGGAGCTGATAGTCATTGGCCAGTTCGTCCAGATCCTTTTTTCCCAGAATAAGGTCTGTTATGACCCTTGCCTTGAATGAACCGCTGTAAGTCTTTCTTTTTTTCATTTTGTCTCAACCCTTTATTCTGTGTTTTTTACCGGAATTTCTTTCAAAACGTATAAAAGACGACAAGGTTACAGAAATTTATCTCCGATAATGGCATGGAGGGCTGTTTATCCCCTTGAAAACCAGAATGTTTTTATATAGGGTACTAAAAATTCTATAATGAAAGGGGCGAGATGATATTTCCGATCTCCACAGAAGCAAGAAAGAGATATGATGCGGTAAGAGCAGGCAGCAGCGTGCTGCTTATCGGCTTAACAGGCGGAATAGCCAGCGGCAAGAGCACAGTGGCAGGCTTTATGAGGGAGCTCGGGTGTGTAATTATTGATTTTGATATCCTTGCCAGGCAGGTTGTCAGACCTGGTGAAAAGGCCTGGGGCATGATAGTTGAATATTTTGGAGAAGAAATACTGCTAGAAAACAGAGAGATTGACAGGAAAAAGATATCCGCGATAGTGTTTCCTGATGCCGAAAAGAGGAAGGCATTGGAGGGCTTTACGCACCCAGCCATTGGCGAGGCATATGTTAATGAGGTTGAGAAGGCAGCGGCGGGGGACAAAAACGCGATAATTCTAGGGGTAGTGCCCCTGCTTATAGAATGCAGCATGCAGGCGCTTTTTCACGCGATAGCCCTGGTCTATATACCAAGAGAGGAACAGATTGACCGTCTTATCAGCAGAGACGGCATTACAAGGAATGCGGCCATTAATATCATTAATGCCCAGATGCCTATAGATGAAAAGATCAGATATGCTGATTTTGTTATAGATAACTACGGCACGATTGAGGAGACAAGGAAACATGTGGAAGGATTCCGGAAAAAATTGACAGACATGAAAAAATCCATCTCAAACTACACGCCCGGGCAAGGCTGAGCCCTCAGGCCTGCTGGCTCAGGCCCACGTCTTTTACAACCAGATGATTTTCATGCAGGACTCCCAGGCTCACATAATCCCGTTCCTGAATATTAAGGCTGAAGCCTGATGCCATTGGGATTGTGCCTGATGCGTTCCAGATAACCTTCACGTCGTCTTCCCTTTCAAGGAAGGCCTTATTTCGCAATATGGACATGGTAACCCTGACATCGTCATCAGATATCCTGGTAAATCTTACCGAAGGCGTCTTTTTGGGTACATGGACAGGAGCCCGCTGGGGTTCTTCTTTCGTCTCATATTTGCCCTCAATGCCCGCTTCTCCCAGAAGGGCGTCAATGTCATCCTGGGCGAGGAGCCGGTCCTCTGTTGTCATACCTTCCATTTGTTTGCCTTAATACCAATGATTAATAATGCCATATTAGCATATCATATGTTTTCTAATCGGCAAAAATCAATAGAGCGTTAAAAAATAATGCAAGGGTAGCCGCCATGGCGTTTCCAGTGAATAGGGTAATTAAATGCTCCCGAGCCTTGACCTGAATATGAAAAATACCGCTCCAAGCAGGCATAATCCCGCCCACAGGTAGTCCATGTTTAATCTCTCCCTCATATAAAAGAGGGAAAAAGGCACAAATACCGAGAGGGTTATCACCTCCTGAATAATCTTTAACTGGCCAATATTCAACACATTGTAACCAATGCGGTTTGCCGGAACCTGAAGAAGGTACTCAAAGAGCGCTATGCCCCAGCTCGCAAGGGCCGCAATAATCCATGGCCTGCCTGACAGATTTTTCAGGTGGCCGTACCAGGCAAAGGTCATAAAGATATTGCTGCACGAGAGCAACCCGACGGTTAGGTAGATCTGTTTCATTTCATTATTATCCCTTTTATCTGTAATAAGAGCGATGAATAATATTAAAGATAATATTCATCTTTGTATCTGGTGTCATATTTAAGATAGTCTAAGCAGAAAGGACCTGACAAAACAATCTGTTTTTTATTCCGGCGCTGCTTTTTTGAGTTGTTTTTAAGTGTAAATACTTTATAAACAATATCGGATTCAGGGGATTCAGACTTAACTTGATTAGCAAATCCAGGCGTTCAGCTTGAAAAAAACATATCAGGAGGCGGACACATGAATAAGATTGAAAGGGCCATTATAAGCGTAACCGATAAGACAGGTGTGGTTGATTTTGCAGGGAAATTATCAGAATTCGGGGTCAAGATACTTTCTACCGGGGGGACGGCAAAGGCAATGCGTGAAGGCGGTCTTTCTGTTACGGAGATCTCCGATTACACGGGATTTCCCGAGATGCTGGACGGAAGGGTCAAGACGCTTCACCCCAAGGTCCATGGAGGGCTGCTTGGCATAAGGGATAATGCAGAGCATGTGAAGATGATGAAGGACCAGGGAATCGAAGGCATCGACCTTGTGGTGATCAACCTGTATCAGTTTGAAAAGACCGTTGCCAGGGCGGGAGTGACCCTTGAGGACGCCATAGAAAATATAGATATCGGAGGGCCGGCCATGCTCCGTTCGTCCGCAAAGAATTTCAGGTTTGTCACCGTTATAACAGACCCATCTGATTACGGCGTTGTCTTGAATGAGATGAAAGAGAACAGCGGGGCGACGACCTTGAAGACAAGATTCCGTCTCGCAAAAAAGGTCTTCCAGCTAACCCATCAATATGACGGGGCCATAACCAAATACCTGGCGGGTATCGAATTGTAGTCGCTTATAGGATAAACCTTAAGCAGGTTTCTTCCTATTATAAAGTCAAATTCCGTCTTTCATTCCTTCGCCCTTCATGAATTCCCTCTCCCCCTGGTGGGAGAGGGTTAGGGTAAGGGGGAGTAAAATTTATTGATACTGCGTCCTGTCTCACCCGTAGACCTTTTTTCCTTTTCCGCGCAGGGGCCGTTTTTAAAAACCACCCCTGCCTTTTTCCTGCAGAAGATCGCCTGAAAGGTCCTGCAGCTTGATGAGCCGTCAAGGGCCTTATCCTTCGGCCACTCTGCATATATGCAAGTCATGTCACAGAATTCCATATAAATTCCCTAGCTGTTCAGTTCAACACGGTCGAACCCGGGGCGGATAAAGGACCTTGCATCGGGAAAATCACTTTCTACTGTTTTTCTGAGCCGACCGAGATGAGTCATGATATGCTGTATGCCCGGGTTGGGGAGGCGATTATGGATAATCCCCCAAGCGGCGATGGAGCGATCAATGCCGATAAGCGCCACCTTGGCTGAACCGTCGAAATCCCTGGCATATTGTTCCGCGCCTTCAGAGGGCTCGTGCTGTTCCTCGATGAATCCTGAGATTGCCCTCATCAGCTTAACGTAAATCTGATTCTTATACCACCGGACTACCTGCAGGGCATCTTCAAAATCATCTTTTTCCGCACCCTCACGGTCTCCGGAGGAGAACCGGAATGCCGGGCCTTCAGTATCGGTTTCTTCAAACAGAGGCGCTATCTTTTTAAACCAGTCTTCTGCCATGTCGCAGTATAACCTTGCTGCCCGGGATATTTCATGCCCCTCAGCGGCCTCCATGGCAAGGCCGTCATCCTCTTCATCAAGGTCCAATGCATCCAGATCGATTCCTTCAGCCTCAGCCGTTTCTTTTAATAGGGCGAGTGTCTCTTCGAATATCCCGGACAGTTTCTTCCAGAATGCCTCGTTGTGGATATCCCTGCTTTCAGGATCTGCAAATTCCTCTTCAACAATACTGTAGTTGAGGCATTTTGAGGTATGGGTGCATCGTTCGCACCATCTGTCGCAGTAATTATAGATGCCTTTAATAAATCTTTTGTCCGAGCCTAATTCCTTAAGTTTTTTCGTGTCCATAGCTTATTATTCCGATCCGGCGAGGCCTTTTCCTCCTTTGAAGGACGATCGGGATGAAGATATAAATACTCCAGAGACAGAATGAAATCAATTAATAATGGAGGAATAATCTCCTGCAAGTTTTCGGATGAATACGAGCTATAGAATCTCCCCGATCCTGGAAAATCTTATCGAGAAAAGCTTGCCTGGTATATTCCAGGACGGGATATCCATATTCCATGAAAAATAAATAAAAACAACCTTTCCCTCAATTTGATGACGCTTTACAGTTCCCCAGAACCGGCTGTCATTAGAGTTATTCCTGTTGTCGCCCAATACAAAGTACTCGTTCTCCGGGATCACAAAGGGTCCGAAATTTTTCACGGGCAGCTCTCCTTTTAACGTAGAAGGCGTATCAAGGGCATATGGTTCGTCGAACTTTTTGCCGTTTAAAAACACCTGATTATCCTTGATCTCAATGGCATCTCCCGGGCACCCAACAATGCGCTTGACAAAATCCACATTTTCATCGCGCGGCCATTTAAAGATTATTATGTCTCCGTGTGTCGGGTTATGGTAACGGTAGTATAACTGGTTGCTCATTACATGGTCCCCTCGTTCAATTGTCGGCTGCATGCTTCCGGAAGGCGTTTTATATGCCTTGATAATATTATCACGAACAGCCAGGGCTACCGATTGGGCTACGCATGAGACAACGAGTATGACAATAAGATAGATGTACCACTTGTTATAGGGCTTAAGCGCATAGTCTTTACCGGCCTTCCAGGCGGTCCGGATTGCTTCAAAAATTATCAGAAGATATGCCCCTAAAGAGGTGAAAAACAAAAGGGACAGAAGCCCCAGGCTGAGCCCGGATATCGGATGTTTCATGATGTAATAGATAAGGCTGAAAAATAAGCCTCCCCATATAGAAAGCAGAAAATTAAAAAACAATCCCTTTGTCACCTGGCCGTTATATACCTGCCCCAGCCCGGGGACTAAGTAACTTAACAACCCTGCAAGCCACCATCTCCTGGGCTTTACTATTGCATTATTCTCCATCTGGAACCTCCTCCTGAACCCTTTAAGTATTAAAATCCGAACCGAAACATGAATAAAAACCGCCCGAAGGAAAACCAGTTTGCGGGGATAAGCAATGGGGTCAGATATCCCAGTGTAACCAGGGCGCCCACCAGGTCCTCCCATCCTATCTTTTTCTGATGGCTGGAGGGAACGGCTTCCTGTTTGAACAACCCTGGCATAGGTTCGATATCTGGTATGTTGCTGATTTCGGCTTCGTAGTATTCACGGATAAAATTTTCCACTTTCATGATATTCCTCCAATGTCTTTTTTAGTGTCTGTCTGACCAGGTGAAGTCTGGACTTGACGGTCCCGGCCGGGACCTTCATAATTCCGGCGATGTCGCCATCCTTCATGCCTTCAAAGAACCTGAGAAAGGCAATCTGACGGTTGGCATTATCCAGCTTATCCAGGGCTGCACTAATGGTTTGATGAAGCTCTTTATAAAGCGCCCTGTCCTCCGGGGTATCACAGTCTATCTCTGTTGGCCCCTCTTCTCCTGCCTTAATCCCGGACCCTGCCGGCAAACGTCCTTTGTTTAAGTGATTCAGGCAATGATTTCTGGCGATCGTATATATCCATGTATTGAACGAAAATAGTGGATTATATTTCTCAAGATTCTGATACACCTTCAGCATGACCTCCTGGAAGAGATCCTCGGAATTCCCTCCGGTCATCTGACTGATAAAGAACAGGAGCCGCTTCTGATAATGAGCCCAGATCGCATTAAAAACCCTACTGCGGGATTCCTGGCTGCCTCTGGACTGTATGAAAACCTGCCAGTTTGCGATGCCTTTTTTCACAGACAATTCTCCATCAACAACGCCTTATGCCTGATTCTGTTAAACGGCTTATTTATTATGCAGAAATATTTCTGCCTGTTGGATTTTTTATAAACTGATGTTCATACTCTCAATTAAACAGCATGGGGAGATTCTGAATATATATACAGGAAAATTGAAAAACGGTTCAAAATATTTTTCAAATAGCGGAGAGAAGATTCGATATGTGAATTATAGGTATGCAACTTTGGCATAGACAAACGAAGACATTGTCATCATTTGATTTAAAAAAATCGCTTCATATCATCGCAAGCGGTAGGTTTCTACTGAGGCTATCGATCATTGATCCCTCAATTTATCAAGATTCAAGCTCTGACCCCACTGACCCCAGAATGTCGCTTCCTCAACTTCAAAAGAGTCACCATATATCCAAAAAGCAACCTTGCTTTTAATTATTGATTCAAGCACTTGATCTTTATCAAAAGTGAATGCAAGTGACCTGATTAAGACATCAATGTCGTTCCAGTTTTTATAATATATTTTTGTGAACCAACCATCGTCATGTGCGTAAAAGAGATATCTATTATTGAGACTCGGCGTTTGGATTTTATCGAATGGTTCTGCTTTATGTCCAAAATAAAGCAACTCTGCGATTTCTTGGTTTGAAATTTCAGGAAAGTTATCACAATTATAGTCTACCCAGCAAAAGTCACCCCATGAATATATATTTTCATCTGACAATCCTAGAATTGCACTTTTTTCAATAAAAGTGAAACGACTAATTTTATCAAACTTAGCATCATCAATACGATGACACAGAAATAATAATCCCGAGCTGAGTGCAACGTGATCCGCTACATCTTTAAATTCTATTCCAGAAGCAACTATAAAATGTTGTTCCAAATCATGCTATATGTATAGGTAGTCTCTCATAGTATTTTAAGCCCAATGTTCCCGCTCACAGGACGCGGTGTTTGCGTTCCTTGTGCAGTGGGATGTTAGCGAAATTTATTTAAATGGTGGCTCACCTCTATCAGATATCGGTGTATTGATGACCAATAATATTTTTTCTCTTAATTTTATCAGGGTGCTCTTGAATTCTTTAATATCGATCTCGTCGATATAATTCCAACAATCAAGGAAGTCTTCCGGATCATCAATATTTTTATTAATAAATTTCAGAGTGCCATTTAAAAATGAGTCTTCGGTTTTATATCTACTGCATGATGAACCGATCTCAAGTCTTAGTTCATCCATTATCATACCAGCATTGGCAATGATATCATATGCCATTGGTGTCAAATAATCAGTATCCATTCTTATTTCATCTTGTTCGCTAACGCGCTGCTCAGGGGTGGCGCGCTTTTTGCGCCATCCCTTGCAGCAGACAGGTTAAGTGGATTTTAAATTTTCTTCTCTAAACATGGAAGCCTGTGAATATAAATTCCAGTATCAGATTTCCGGTTGAATAGAGCCTTACCCGCGCCTTTCGGTGACAAGTGAAAACCACAATCCTTCTGGAATTCAGATTGTGCTATAAGGAGATGTCCTAGAAAAGCCAGCGCTTCAGCCTCTCCCTCTACCAGGACGTAATTATCATCCTCTTTCATTTTCTGGATGGTCAGCTTAATGCCTTTGTCAGCAAAATAGCCGCACACCTTGTCTGGAGAAATCATTATTTCTTTTGGTATCTTCATTTTATCCTGCACTTAACATATATATTATCCGTCTGACGGATAATTTTGGGTTTTTATTATTTATCAACAGTCAGGATATTTATATCAAAAATAAAAAGAGATAGCAAAAAATGAAAAATCTTAATAACAACAAATTGATAAAGATTTTGTCGTTAATTCTCAAGATAAAAGCAAATTGTAAAAATGCATGGTTTTTGTCGTAATTATCAATGTTGTCCGGCTGCTTGATAATTTATAATTCAATTATTTCACCGGAGCATAACATCAAGATTTATGCATCACAGACTGTTGGTAATGCAATAAAACCCCCACGTTCCCCGGAATTTCCGTGCACGTGGGGGTTGGGATTTCTTAATAAAGTTTTTCCATGGAATAGGTAGCCCTACTTTGATTATCCTTTCTTTGAGGGCAGCATCGCTGAGAACGCGCAGACCTCTATAATCCTTTCGTCCAGGGTTTCAGCCCAGGCGGCTATATCGATGGTAGGTTCTTTTCTGTCATTGATGTACTTGTCGGTGACATAGCCCTTTGTAATGACAGTATCTCCCTCTGAAGGATGAACAGTACACATCTTGCCCTTCATATAGGGAACTTTATCCAGAATATCGCCCCCTTGGAACGGTGCCCACTGCATCTCCTTGAAGACCTGCTTGAACCTCCAGCAAATCCTGGTTATGATGCCGGCGTCGCCTATATAGTTGGTGACCATTCTGGCCATGAGCAGAGCGGCGGTGTGGTTATAGAATACCGAGCGTGCGTTGGGAATGTTCCTTGCACCATGGTGCATTGCCGCTATACCCAAATAAATGCCGTACTTGTCTCTGAACTGAACTTTGAGGTCTTCCTTATTATTGCGACGACTCGTTCTGCCACCACCGCCATGTAAAGCATTCAGATCCTGATATCCGATTGGACCGTCACAGGTCCAGATAGGCTCGTCGCCTATTTTAACATCCTCATAATAAAGCTTCTGACTGCCGCGGATATACTCCTTGTCCCAAAGCTCTTTGATGTAAGCGTATTCTTCGTCGGTGGTGTAGTGGCCTGACGGGAAATACGTAGTCCATTCCGTCATGTTCTCCGTAAAACTCGGCGGCGGGGTTCCATCGATGATCTTTTTGTAAGCCTCTCTTGTGTTACCGTACCCCCAGCCTACATGATCGCCTTTTGCGTTGTACATGTTGGCGGAGGATCCCAGTACAAACATGCGGAGATCGCTTCCCGGAACGGTAAGTTCTGTAAATTCAGCCTTTTCATGTTTTGAGGTAAACTTATCACCCGCAAAAACACGTGTCCAGATCTTCTGATCGCAGCCGTCATTGGCATAATACCACTTATCTCCGAAATCCATGGGTATTGCAGATGGAGCGTTTCCGTTGGCACTTTGGAAGTTGACAAATGCGGGAACGCCCGGGTATCCTGCCTTCTTGGCATATTCCCTGTCATTAAACAGTGGATCGTAAGGATTCCAGGTCTTGTTGTATTCGAGTATCTTTTCTTCTGTTATCTCACTATTGCCACCTGGAAATCCTTCCCCTCCTCGTGGTTTGGGGTTTCTAGCCTGTTCTAACCTCTCTTCAATCATCGCTTTTTCCCAATCAAAGTATACTCCGGGCTGGAATGTCTGGTATTTAATGTTCTTGTATGGTTTGCTGCCGCCTGTTTGAGCCCCTACACTTTGTGAAGAAAGTCCCATACCTACGCCCAAAGCCGCTGTCCCTTGTCCTAAAAGCTTAAGAAATGCCCTTCTGTCAAATATATTCATATTCGATCCCTCCTTTTAAGATGTTTAAAAAATCCGGTTTTTGTTGTTTTGACATCTTCCAGTGTTTAAATATCTATCCAACTATTTCCTTTCATTTTTCGGGATTTGGTTTCGATGAATTAATTATACGCCCAACAGAAAAAACAGGTGTATGGAAGGAGAAAAGGCGGCACATTTGAGAGTGTTTTATCATTAGGCAACTTCCAATAAGAGGTTAAATATTTTGAAAGGGAAATTTAAATAATCATATACAAAACTTATTTTATTGGCAATAAAATCCGGTTTTCAAAATCAATATATTGGGGTTAGTTCCGTCAATGAGAAATTTCAGTATACTTGCCAAAGTCCACTTCAGCACGATCAGACCGGAGGCCATAGACTACAACTTCAAATAGTAAAACAGCTGATCTCTGGTCTGTGATCTCTTTTACATATCAAAAATCAATAATGATTGAACCATATTTATCACCAATTACTGATCCCTGCTATCCCAGACCCATTATTTTCGGTGATTAGAGAATGAAGACGATATATGTCCGGCACAAAAAGGCCGGGTTCTTTTAAAATGGGTTTAAAGGGAATGACGTTCAAAAAATTTACAGGGTACGAATGAAATAAAAAGATAATGTCAATTTGTTTTGGCTTTAGACTGCTCCCGCAGCATTGCCTGGGTGACCTCATCGAGTTTATGGAGGAACCTAGAACGGTCGCGTTTTTCAAAGGGGGCCGGGCCTCCCCCTATCTCCCCCAGGTCCCTCAGGTGATTCATAAGTTCACGGGTAGCCAGGGCGTCCCCGATGGATTCCTCGGTAAAGGAGACTCCTTTCGGACCGAGGACCTTTGCCTCTTTTTTGAGGCAGCGGGCGGCAAGGGGGATATCAGCGGTTACCACTATATCCCTGCCGGTCGCATGTTCGGCGATCCAGTCATCAGCGGCATCCAGACCGCCATCAACCATTACCAGCCTGGCGGATACGTTGTCGGGAAGCTTCATCCTGGAATTGCTCACAAGTATTACATTAAGCCTGTAGCGTGCTGCCACGCGATAGACTTCCAGTTTTACAGGGCAGGAGTCCGCATCGATATAGATGTTTAACATAAAAACTAAAACCTTATTCTTTCTATCTCAGACTCATGCATGCTGTCCTTCAGGGTCCAGAAGAAGGCCTCTCCTGTGTATATCTTAAATACGACCAGCACAGGGTCTTCCGGCCCCTTTATTCCCATGGTCCTGAGAAAGGGCCTCTCGGTAAAGACCTTTTTCTTAAGTTCAAGATCGTCTATGAATTTAACCAGCCCTGTAACCCTCATCACCTTTGAGGGCTTTGCGCCGGCGTTGTTTATAAAAATGACCTCGACCCTGTTGTTCTTATCAAGCTGTCTGTAGAAGGCCTTGACCGACTGGGACTGGAAATAGAATCCCGTTTCATCGGCAAACCACAGCATCATGCCCCGGACCCTGGGCTGGCCGTTGTCGTCTGTAGCAAAGTACACATCGGGGTGTTCGCTGGCGAATTTTATACATTCTTTAAAATCCATTTCTAATCCTTTCGATCAGGTTTTTCTGGCGATTATTCCAGCTACCGCCTTTTTATCTTCAAAGATCCCTTCGTGGTATTTGATAATATGAAAATCGCTAAACAGGTCTAGAAGCTCATTGCGCTTTAATAGAAAATCAGGATTCTTGGGTTTGCCGAACTGTATCTGGTCTATGGTGTAGGTTTCATAGACAACTATTCCTCCTTGTTTAAGGCCGCTCTTCATATAAGGGATGAGGGAGCGCTGGAGGTACCTGAAGCAGATAATGACATCATACCGGCCCGGCTGGATGTATGGGTCTTTTTCAAGATCGACAAGGTGCGCGACTATTTCAATTCCCTGCCCCTTTGCAGATAATTGCGCCTTCTCTATTGCCTCGCGGGATATATCAATCCCTTCCGCCTGAAAGCCTCGTGCAACAAGATAGATCGCGTTCCGGCCGTCCCCCATGGCCACGTCCAGAATGCGGCCTTTGGGCAGAAGGCTGATGTTTTCAACAAGGAATTTTGCGGGCCTGTCTCTTGGATCGGTCAAGTGATTCCTTTTAGGCGCTAAATATTATTCAGGTCAAATCCTTCGGAAAGGAGCTGATCCTTTATAGCGGAAACGTCTTTTTTCTCGGTTATGGCCTTTGTAATCCTATTGAAACCTGTGGTGTCTCCAAGCATTATGCAGCCGATAATATGATTATTGTCAAGGGCTATCTTTTTATATGCCTTCTCATTAACGAAAGTCCTGAATTCATGTTTATTGTCGGCATCTATGTCACCCGCTGACGCAAGGTCTATCCCTGCAACCTTCAGTGTGTTGGCCATGGTGGTTCCGTTGTAAACCATGTTCCCGCCCGCCATGTTTATCCCGGAAATCTTGCCCTGCTCCATTGCCGCGGGCCAGATCCCGTATGCCATGCCCTTGAACTCGGCCACGTCGCCGGCTGCATATACATCGGGCAGGTTTGTCCCCAGATATTCATCCACCTTGATGCCCTTGTCGCAGTCAATGCCCATTGCCCTTGGGAGGCCGATATTAGGCCTGACACCTGCGGATATAATCACCATGCCGGCAGGGATTCTTTCTCCACCCTCAAGCCGGACTGAAGTTACCCTGTCAGAGCCCGCTATCTCTTCTGTCTTTGCACCCAGCCGGAATTTAAACCCCATTGCCTCCATGGTCGCCCTCAGTCTCTCCGCCCCTTTTCCATCCAGCTGGCGTGGAAGGAGCCTGGGAAAGAATTCCACAACGGTGACGGATATGTTCATCTTCAGAAAGGCATTTCCTGCCTCCAGCCCCAGCAGGCCGCCGCCGATTATTGCAACATCCCTGACGTCCTTTGCATAGGAGATGATAGCCCTTGCATCCTGTATGCTGCGTACGGCAAAAACACCCTTTTTATCGGAGCCCTTTACGGGAGGGATAAAGGAAGAGCTTCCGGATGCGAAGAGCAGCTTATCATAGGTCAGCCTGGCGCCCGCTTCGGTGATTGCAACATGGTTCAGGGCGTCTGCCCCCGTGACGCGGGTCTTTAGTCTAAGGTTTATCCGCGTCTCTTCATACCACTGATCCTTCTTTGCCAGAAGCGCTGCCTCAGTCAGGTCGCCGGCAATGTAGTCATTCAGCCTGATCCTGTAGTAGAAAGGGGAATCCTCATCGGTGACTATGGTGATCCTTGAATCACTGTCTTTTCTGTGGATGTTTTCTGCCGCCGTTGTCCCTGCCACCCCGTTTCCTATGATTAGATAGTCCATGATTTTTTCACTCCTTTTCCTCTTGTTTTTTTGATCCCTTTTCCCTGCCGTTATCCTTTGCTTCATCCTTGCCGAACTTGTTGAGGCCCTCGGCCAGTATCTTAAGCCTTTCATTTACTAAAAAGTTCAAGGTCCCTTTTGGGTATGCACCGTCATGCCCGGGTTCACCTGCCTTTATACCGGCCAGGATCTCCATGCCTTCATCAATGGTCCTGACTGCATAGATATGAAACTTTCCTTTTTTGACAGCCTCTATGATGTCTTTCCTGAGCATCAGGTCCTTGATGTTTGCATCGGGTATCATTACGCCCTGTTTGCCTGTCAGCCCTTTTTTCCTGCATGAATCATAAAAGCCTTCTATCTTTTCATTGACCCCGCCTATGGCCTGGACCTCACCCTTCTGGTTCATTGACCCTGTTACTCCTATATATTGTTTCAAAGGAATTCCCGCAAGACTTGAAAGGAGGGCGTATATCTCGGTGGATGAGGCGCTGTCCCCGTCAACGCCGCCATAGGACTGTTCAAAGGCTATGGAGGCGCTTATGGTCATGGGCTTGTCCTGGGCATATCTCTTTCTGAGATAGCCGCTGAGTATGAGCACCCCTTTGTTATGGGTGGATCCTGACATGTCAGCCTCTCTTTCAATGTTGATTATCCCTGCCCTTCCCATGGATGTGGCAGCTGTTATGCGGGAAGGCTTTCCGAACATAAGGTCTCCCATGCTGTAGACTGCAAGCCCGTTTACCTGTCCTACAACCTCTCCCTCCAGATCAATCATGAGCGTCCCCCTGTCGATCATTTCCTGGAGGTGATCTTCAATCATATTGGACCTGTAGATCCTTGAATCTATGGCCTTCTGCACATGCTTGTCCGTAATTGTATTCTTTTTTTCCTCCCCTGCCCAGTAATCCGCCTCCCTTATGAAGTCTGTAATAACCGGGAACCCGGTTGATATCTTTTCCTGCCTTCCCGACATGCGCACTGCCTGCTCCACAAGCAGCGCCACCGCTGTCCTGTCAAAGGGCCTGAGACTTTCCTGGTCGGTCTTCATCTTTATGAATTCGGAGAATTTCATAATCGCATCCATGTCATTATCCATGGCAGTATCAAATTCGGCCCTCACCTTGAAGATCTTTGGAAGGTCCTCATCATATGCCGTCAGCATGTAATAAAGATAGCTGTTTGAGATGATGACCACCTTTGCAGTCATCTCGATGGGCTCAGGCTTAAGCCCTGTCGTGGTAAAGAGGTAGAAGGGGTCATAGGTCTGGATCTCCATCTTGTTTGTCTTGAGCGACCGTTTGAGCGCAGGCCATACGCCGGGCTCCATGGCCGCATCAAGGAGGTTCAGGACAAGATATCCACCATTAGCCGCGATAAATGATCCGGCCTTTATTTTACTGAAATCAGTCCTCCAGATGCCGTTCCGGTCCACAACCCTTTCAATGCTTCCGAAGAGATTGCGGTATGTGGGATATGATTCAATCACGACCGGCGGGCCCTTCTGCTCAGCATTGTCCACGAGCAGGTTGACCTGGTAGGGCTGAAAGGGATCGGCCTGAGGCAATGCGAAGGGGAGGCCGGCCAGTGCCGCCTGCTGTGACTGCCCTGTGAATATCTGGAGGTTGGCGCCCATGTCCTCCAGCATATCCTTGAGGTAGTCCTCTATCTTCTTATCCCTGAACCCGGACTTGATAGGCTCCAGAAGTCCCGATGCCATATTCATGAACAGTATCCGGTCCATCTCGTCCGTCTTTGCCTGTATCTCCTTCTGCAGGTCCCTCAGCTCAAGAAATATCTGGTTTATTTCATCCCTTAGTGCGGCCTGCTTTTTCTGCATCCCCTCAAATTCCTCTCTGGGAAACCTTCCCTTTTCGACCAGCTCCTCCACCTGGTCTATGTGCACCGGATTGCCATCCACAAGGGGCATTATCTCAGGCCGTTTGATCTGTCCGATCTGTAAATCAACAAGGGCAAAGCCCTCCGCCCTCACCCTCTTATCCAGTTCCTTGAAAAAGTTTTTGCCCTTATTTTCATATTCCTCCATGATTTCCTTTTTCCGGTTGATGTAATCCTGGCTTTCAAAGAGCTGGGGGGCCTCCTTTTTAAGTGTCTCTATAAATCCGCCTATATCCTTTTTAAACTTCCTGCCTTCGCCTGCCTTGAGCATGAGGAGGACAGGGGCCTCATTGTCCTTGAAGTTATTCACATAACAGAGGTCATCGGGTACAGCCCCGTTTTGCATGGATATCTCATTTAAAAGCTTCTTTACGGTTGAAAGCCTGCCTGAACCCGCGGCCCCTGTTACAAAGATATTATAGCCGGCCTTTTTCATCCCTGCCCCGAACAGGAAGGCATCAACGCCCCGCTTCTGCCCTATTATCTCCCTTAAAGGCTTCAGTTCCTCTGTGGTCTTGAAGGGTAGTTCCAAAGGGTTAAGTGTCCATCTAAGCCTGTCAACTGGGACTTCTTTGTCGGATTTCTTCTTCGTCATCACATCCTCCCGGCATCAGCTGATTATCTTTCTGATCTTGATTATTCTTTTTTTCCCCTGGGGAGTCTTGGGCATGATCACCTTCAATATCCCGTTTTCATAAACAGCTTCCACGGCAGCCTCCTCTATGCCGCAGGGTATCCTTATGGTACGTGTAAAGGAGTCAAACGTGCGGTAAAAATTGTTGCCTTCTTTGACGAGCTCCCTCAGTTTCTTTCCTCTCAGGGTAATAAGATCCCCGGTGATGGATAGCTCCAGATCATCCGGGTCAACCTCCGGCAGCAGGACAGTCAGGAGCAGGGCCTTTCCCCTGTCTGTGACTTCAAAAGAAGGCATCCTTCTGACCATCCGATGGGCAGAGGAGATGCCATACTCCCCCCACATCCTGTCAAACATGGTGTCGATATCCTTTTTCAGCCTGTTGATATGCTGGTTTTTCCACAGGATTAAACCCGGCATCTATTTTCCCTCCTTCTTCCAATAGGGATTTATGAGGTCTTCGAAGACAGCCAATGCCGCCGCTGAACCGTGTCCTGCCGCTATGACTATTTGTTTATAGCCTCCCTCCACATCCCCTGCGGAATAGATGCCGGGGATATTTGTCCGGTGTCGCCCATCATGCCTTATATACCCATCAGGTGTCATCTCAACACCTGTTTTCCTGGCAAGGTCCACGACAGGATTATAACCGACGGAAATAAAAACACCATCAACGGCCATGACGGATTTTCCTCCTGTAGTATTATTTATAAGTGATACCTTCTCTACGCGGTCCGTTCCATGTATCTCATTGACTTCTGTGCTGTAGATAACAGGGACGTTGCTTTGCAGAAGGCTTACGGAAAGGTGTTCCTGTGCCCTTAGCTTTTCTCTTCTATGTATAATGGTTACATCCACGCCCAGATTATGAAGGTGCAACGCCTCTGTAACGGCGCTGTCGCCTCCACCGACCATAACCACCTTTTTGCCCTTAAACAGAGGCCCGTCGCATGTGCTGCAGTAACTTACACCATGACCTGCAAGCCGCGATTCTCCGGGGACATCGAGTCGCCTGTACTCCGCGCCCGTCGCGAAAAGCAGCGCCCTTGCATTGAATGTCCTCCTGTTACTGCGGACCCGGAGCCCCTCCCCGGGTTCGATCTCCAGCACCTCTTCGCCGGGAAAAATCTTCACATACTCGAGCGCATGGGACACCATCAGGTCGACGAGTGCCTTTCCGCCTATCTGATTTATGCCCGGATAATTTTCCACAACAGGGGTATTTGCGACCTGCCCGCCAGGGATGCTCTTTTCAATTATTACGGTCTTCAGTCCGCTGCGCGCGCTGTATATGCCGGCAGTAAGCCCTGCAGGTCCGCCTCCTATAATAACAAGGTCAGCATCCACCACCTTTGCATCGCTCTCAGGGATGAAGATAGTCTGCTGTTCCATTTTTTCAAGGGAGAGCATGAATAATTCCTCTGGCTGTGCGCCAAGGGCAATAAGCCTGTCATCGGCATAAACCTGAGGCACGCTCTGGGCGGAGTATTTTTCTGCAAGCCCCGGATTGGCCTGGATGTCTATGATTTCAAGAGATATGAGGTCGGGGTTTTCAATGGCGGCCTTAAGCGCGTTCACTGCCTGCTGAGGACAGTAAGGGCATGTTGGACTTACAAAGACCTTTACCTTTCGGGGTGACCTTATCTTTTCAAGTATCTTTTTAGAATCCGCGCTTATATGGGTTTCACCCTTGCCGAGCATGATAAGCGCCTCTACCAGGGTCCTTGTCTCCTCACCTATCGGGGCGCCGTACCACCTTATATTTATGCCGCGGTCTGGGTTGATGAACAGGGCAGGGGCATGTTCGGTATTAAGCCTTTTAGCCTCTTTATGGTTTATATCGAATTCACGCAGGGTGACATTTGGTGCCACCTCTTTGATGGAGCGTATCACGGCACTGGCGGCCTGGCTGAAGACATCCTTTTTGTCAGTGCTTGTGAATAAAAGAAGATCTATTTGATTGGGCATGTTTTTAAAGATGGACCGAAGGTGGGCATGTATTTCATGTTCATCCTTTGATAATTTTGTTCCCTTTTGCGCCTTTTTGCCCCTGAACATAATGATCCTCCTTAAGCCAGGTCATGAAAGAACATGTATAAATAGAATAAATAAAAGATTATGAAAAGAAACAATTATAATAAGGTGAGAACAAATTAAATATAAATTGAACAAATTAATCAGACAGCTTCAAAGAATATCTTATGTTCAAGTAAAGAAAGGTTCTTTATCTTTGCATTGATCTTCTTTTCTTCTCCAAAGATATTTACAAGCCGTATCTCATTTTCTGATGTTTCGAAGAAATCGATGTGTTCCAGGAGCAGGATTTCCTTCCCTTCCGACAAAAGATAAGCTGAGGAATCACACATGGTTCACCCCCTCCTTTATTGCCTTAATCGCCTCTCCCACCAGATGGGGCAGGGGTTCTCCTACAATGCCGATTATCCGGACGTTCTCCTGTGTAAGGGGAATTAATATCTTTTTGGCATAAGTTGAGCAGATTGCCTCTGTCATCCTTGGGGTTACCTCGCCCATCATGGAATTTGAAATAATAACAGCCAGAGGACCCATTATTATATCTGCAATTTGAGATGCCCTGACAATAGCATTTTCACCTGTGGCGCCTTTGTTGGCCCCAGCCTTCATCATCCTTGATGTAGCGGTGGCATTTGTGCCCAGGGCAAGGATCTCCAATCCGGCTCCGATTTCCTGCCTGAGACCTTTAATGATCTCAGCGCCGATTCCTCCTCCCTGGCCGTCCATCACCATAATCACCATAATATCACCTCTTTCATGACAGACGATCAAGGAGGCGATCCAGTTCATCGTCTGAATAGAAATGGATATTGATCGTTCCTCTTTTTCCTTTCTTTTTTATCTCCACCTTTGTACCGAGTGACCGTTTAAGCCCGTCTGAAAGGGAGGCAAGGTATTCATCAAGATCATGAGGCTTCTTTTTTAAATGTCCGCCTGTTAATTCTTTTCTTGCCAGGGCTTCTGCCTGCCTGACCGAGAGATCTTTTTTGATAATAAGGTCTTTGATCCTATTCTGGTCTCCAGGGCTTTTAAGGCCTGCAAGTACGCGCGCATGACCCATGGACAGCCTGCCGTTAATGATCTCCTTCTGGATTTCGTGTGGAAGATTTAACAATCTAAGAAGGTTTGCGATAGTTGACCTATCCTTGCCCACTCTTTGAGCAAGGACCTCCTGGGTGGTGCCGCCATCCTCCATCCATCTCTTATAGGCGGAGGCCTCTTCAATAGGATTAAGGTCTCTTCTATGGATATTTTCTATAAGGGCAAGTTCCAGGGATTCAATTGGTGTTGACTCCCTGACAACCACGGGGATTCTCTCAAGCCCGGCCTTCTGGGCAGCCCGCCATCGCCGCTCTCCGGCGATAAGCCGATAACCATCGCCCGACTTGCTGACCAGTACCGGTGTAATGACGCCCTTTTCCCTTATGGATGCGGCCAGCTCTTCCAGGGCCGCATTATCGAATTCCTGCCGTGGTTGATAGGGATTAGGCTCAATAGACTCGATAGGACACTGGAAAAATCCGTTTTCCACAAGTTCCGGATTGTCATTCGCCTCAGGTATTAGCGCTGATAAACCCTTGCCGAGGGCCTTTCGCTTAATCATTGTTTCCTCCTCTGCTGATAACTTCACCGGCCAGTTTCAGATAGCTTAGAGTCCCTGCCGATTTCGGGTCATAAAGCATGATGGGCTTCCCATGGCTGGGGGCCTCGCTTAAGCGCACATTTCTGGGGATAACTGTATTAAAGACCGTGCCCTTAAAGTGCTGCCGCACCTCTTCTTCCACCTGGGAAGAAAGATTATTGCGCGAATCATACATGGTTAAGACAATGCCTATAATTTTAAGGCCTGGATTAAGTCTTTTTTTCACCGCCTTCAGGGTGTTTAACAGTTGGGTCATACCTTCAAGCGCATAATACTCGCATTGAAGGGGGACAAGGACATAGTCTGAGGAGGTAATTGCATTTATTGTTAAAAAACCTAATGATGGAGGGCAATCCAAAATAATAAAGTCATATTCATTTTTCAGGGGCAGAATTTGATTTTTCAGGATGCTCTCCCTGTCTTTTTCGCCATGCATTTCCACCTCTGCGCCCACAAGATTCCTGGTTGCGCCCATAAGGGAGAGACCTGGAGTGGCGGTCCCAAGGACAGCGGATTCCCTGGGGCTTGAGCCTAGCATAAATTCATAGAGACCTGATTTTAGGCTGGACTTGTCCACGCCGAGTCCTGTTGTTGCATTGCCCTGGGGGTCACAGTCTATGAGAAGACATTTTTTATCCGAGGCCGCAATGGATGCAGACAGGTTTACAGCAGTCGTAGTCTTTCCAACCCCGCCCTTCTGATTTGAAATAGAAATGATAACTCCCAAATGGAATCCCCCTGTGGATATTAATCCGCGAGCCCTGGATCTAATATATGAATTAAACGGACTGGCCTTTGTCTGGAGTTTGTTCAACGAATTCGGATTTCAGCCCTGAAGCAGGCGGCTTCATGATGCCAATTGAGGATCTAGCACAATAACCATAATTTGCAAAGAAAATTCATAATAAATTTGTCCGCGTTTAGTCGTCTTGTCCGGGAGGATCTGTGACGACTCGACTGAGACCGCCGAAATCTTGCACAGGGGTGAATGCCTGGGCGAGACTCGCCCAAGCTCAAAGGGCGGAGGCGGGCAGGCTTCTGCGGTATCCGGCTTGATACCTCGCCGCTTGCGGAGAGGGCTTCATTTTTCAAGATGTTCCACGTGGAACGCTGTCTCCGGTTTGATTATTTTTACCGTAATAATATTGTTCCACGTGAAACAATGCCGGGAAGAAGGTCTTGTCTCTGCTGATACGGCTGTAATGATAAGGTATGTTTTCAGGGAAAATTTAATGTGGTTGAGACTTTATAATAAAGCCGGATTCTCAAGAGACATGTCTATCAATTTATCTAGAAGTTGTGTCATTGACATGCCTGCTGCCATGGAAGCAAGGGGGACAAGGCTGGTTTCTGTCATCCCGGGAATAGTGTTTGTTTCTAAAATGAACAATTCCTTTTCACGGATAATCATATCTGTTCTGCTCCAGGCGCTGCATCGAAGTGCACGGTGAGCGGTTTTTGCGCATTGAATAACTTTGTCTGCAATATCGGCGGGCAAATCTGCAGGGCAGACCTCCTTTGAAGCGCCCTTTGTATATTTTGCTTCATAATTGAAAAACTTATATCCATTGTTAGGGATTATCTCCACGATGGGCAAGGTTTCCAGTGTATCGTTTCCAAGGACGCAGCATGTAACCTCCCTGCCGTTTATAAATTCTTCTATCATGATCTCGTTTTCAAATTGAAAAGTGCTTTTAATGCCCGCTTGAAGTTCTTCCAGGTTGTTGCATACTGAAATACCAAAACTCGAACCTTCGGATAAGGGTTTGACGATGGTCTTTTCTCCAAGAATATCAATTATTTGCTTAACAGAAAACCCGCTGCCCCTTTTCAAGGTTACATCTTTAATAATATTCAATCCGGCGAATTTATACATATCCTTTGCTATTCTTTTATTTGATGCCATAGCGCTGGCAGTTACGCCGGAGCCAACAAAAGGGATATTCAGAAGGTTTAAGAAGCCCTGGATACATCCATCCTCGCCAAACCTGCCATGGAGAAGTATAAAAGCCATATCAATTGCTTGACGGCTTTTTATTAACAAATCCAGGCCTTCGCGCGGATCATAGACCGTTACATTGTATTTTGCCTTATCCAGCGCCTTATTAACAGCCATGCCGCTCTTGATAGAAATCTCTCTCTCCCTTGACCAGCCGCCGGAGATTATAGCGATATTCTTTTTAGACATGTCGACCTGTGTCAGTTCATTTAAATATATTAAAAATATATATTAATAAAAATAGACAACATAAGCATCTTCAACTATATTCAGTCGATAATGTTTTATGGATATCTATTACTCAAAACTTCGTTGAAATACAATGACAATAATTTTTTTCTTCAAATTTTTAGGCAAATAAAAGCAACACCCTTATCATTGTTCATTATAGAGAACAAATGTGTGAAAAATTTGATAATAAAATTGAAAATAGCAGAATTTCCGCAAAAACATGAGCATTCATGAGAATGAAAAATGTTAGTATAATATTACACGATAGCTTCTTTCCCGGGAAGTTTTTGAATTAAAAGATAATTTCTGATCTTGAAAAATATCCATTTAAACCGTGCGTTAGGATTCCGATCAATAATTTATCCAATATTACAACAGGTTAAATCTTGTTAAAAAATCATGCCTACCTAAGTTGTCCCCTATATCAATCCCTTTTGACACCGGACGCAGTTTCATAGATAAATGCCCTAAAAAAATGACGCATAGTTTTTAACGGATTTAGAAGTTACTAGTTACATAGATGGAGCTGATCATGAGCCTGATGTGGCAAGATGTTAAGAACCATATAAAAGAAAAACTGTCTGAAAACAGTTTTTCGCTGTGGATAAATCCCCTTACTCCCCTGGAGGAAAGGGACGACTATCTTGTCCTTGGATGTCCGAACAAGTTCTCGCTGAACTGGGTGTCTGAAAATTATAAGGATTTAATGGAAAAAAGGCTCAATGATACCGGCAGGAGCAGCTGCAAGGTGCTTCTCAAGGTGCAAACCCCGGAAAAAAAGGAACAGGTCCCAGACCTTTTTAAGCCTTCCAAACAGTTGTCTCTTCCAAATATACCGGCCGGCAGGACAAACGGCAGGAGGAGGTTTAACAGGGATTTTACCTTTGACAGGTTTGTGGTGGGCAAATGCAATGAATTCGCCTATTCCGCATCAAAGGCGCTCGCCAGCGATTCAAAGTGGAAGTATGACTCTCTTTTCCTTCTTTCGAATACCGGTCTGGGGAAGAGCCACCTGTCCCATGCTGTCGGGCAGGCTATACTCGAACAAAATCCCGATGCAAGGGCCTATTATATAACCGCTGAAGATTTTGTTAATGAGATGATCTTTGCACTTAAGAATAAACGTACGGATGAATTCAAGGAGAAATATCGCCGATCCTGTGACGTCCTTCTCCTTGAAGAGGTGCATTTTTTGAGCGGCAAGGAAAAGACCCAGGCGGAACTTGGCTATACCCTTGACGCATTGGTGAATGACAGGAAAAAGATTATTTTCACAAGCTCGCTTTTGCCCAAGGACATGCCCAATATGACAAAGGAGCTTTCCTCAAGGCTGGTTTCCGGTGTGATTTCGACACTGGAAAAACCGGACTATGATACAAGGGTCAAGATAATTGAAAAAAAATCCTCCGAGAATAATGTCTGTCTTTCAGAGGATATTATACACCTTTTTGCGAAACATCTCACAAGGGATGTCAGGCAGATTGAAAGCACTATAAGATGCCTGAGGGCCAAATCGGAATTGATGAATGCCAGCATAGACATGTCTCTTGCCAAGGAAGTAATTAATTGCCAGGTCAATGACCAGAATAATCTGTCACTTGAAGGCATTAAGAGGGTTATATGTCATTATTTCAAGGTTGATCCGGCAATGCTTCAATCGAAATCCAGGAAGAAGATACACGCCTACCCGCGTAATCTGTTTGTTTATCTCTGCCGTAATTTTACCGATGCTACGCTGGAGGATATCGGCAAGTCGATCAATCGGAACCATTCTACGATCATTTATTCGTCTGAGATTATTGAAAAGAAAGCAAAGACAGATAATACAGTAAAAAAACACATTAGCTTCTTAACAGAAAAGATTAAGGATGCAATGTAATGTTCCGCAGGGATCCCTTTCCTGTAAAAAAGATTTTTCTCTGGTTTATGGTTTTTCTGCTGGGGCTGGCAGTATCGTTTATAATTCTTATTTCAATTGTATCTATTAGATTCGGCCTCAGCCATTCGGATCAGGAGGGCTTTCTTATACCGATTCTGGCCGGGGGTTTTTCCATCGTGTTATGTCTTTTTCTTTATATATATTTCATAAGGTTCATAATCAATCTGGCGAGAGAAAAGGACATTATCAGGTCATCATGATTGAAATAAAAGTTGCTGCATTAGATTTTTATGCCGGGAAAATATACGGTAAAACCGGTTTGTGTGAGAGATTGCCTTTTTTCCAGTATGCCAGGTATAGGTAATGATAAATAGCCAGTGACTATAACCCCGAGCGCCCTTCCCCTGTCTGTCCATACATGCGGCCGTCCGGCTGCCTGCAATCCCCCTTGACGTAACCGTTCCTCCCGTTTGGCAGGGTTTGTCCTGTATCCATCCCGATATCCTGTGGCAAGCGGTCCTGGGAATCCTTTATTTATATGGATGATATCTATATCCTTACTATTATCACAATCCGATTTAATGCATGATTTCACAGGGCTTAAATTATGAAAAATTTGTGGAGATAGTTAATTTTATTGGCTTTTTGAAAAAAAGGTGTAACTTTTTCAAACTTCTGCCGACAATAAGGAGGAAAAGAATCCCGGTGTAAAAAGGGATTATTGAACCCCGTTAAATAACAGGTTTTTTATTAATAAGTCTAATATCGATATTTTAATTAATTTATAGCAATACGGTAATTAAATTTGCAATAGTTAGGAGGCAACGAATGACGGAGACCCATATAATGACGATTAAAGGGGCACCGCACCAGAGGTCTGATAGAGTTGATAAATGGACGGTCATATGCAGGTTGTTCATTATAGCGCTGTTATCGACCCTTTTAGTCGGCACAGGCTGTACCGCATCCCATTACAGGAAGAGCGCGGACAAGGTAGCTGATTCTATTATCAAGGAAAAGCAGGAACAACTTTTCGGAAAGGCCACGGGCATAGACATTGAACGCCCCAGCGACACACTGAGGCGCCGTCTTATGATTGAACAGGACCTGCAATACTCCGGCAACGCCTCTCTCGGGACAGACAAACTTGAAAAGATATCGCACTGGCCGGAAAAGAATTACCCCAGTGAGAACAAAACGTCCCAGGGAGATGATATAACGCTGGAACAGGGAAAAGCCCTTAAGCTATCGTTAGTGCAGGCCCTTCAGATAGCAGCCATGAACAGCTCGGAATACCAGAGCCAGAAGGAAAGCGTCTTTCAAAAGGCACTGGACCTGAACCTCAGGAGACATGAGTATGGCTTCACCATCGGGAATGATGCACAATACAAGATAACGGAAAAAACAAATACAAATACCGATGCAACAGAGAGATCGGACACAGGCAATGGTTCATTGTCTGTAAGCAAGAAACTTAAAAACGGCACAAAGATCGTTACATCGGTCGGCGTTGATATAGTAAATCTGCTTACTGAGGGCCTTACATCAAAGACATTTAAAGGGGATGCCTCCATATCAATTCCTCTGCTGCGAGGCTCAGGAAAATATGTAGCCTCAGAATCTTTGACCCAGGCCGAGCGTGATCTTGTATATGCCCTGTATGAATTTGAAAGGTATAAAAACACCTTTGCCGTACAGATAGTGCAGAATTATATGAACGTGATCTCCCAGATGGATCAGATTGATAATGCCACTGAGAACTATAAAAACAGCATAACATCCTATAACAGGACAAACAGGCTGGCAGAGGCAGGGCGCGCGACCGTTGTAGAGGTTAACCAGACGCTTCAGCAGGAACTGAATTCCCGCAACAGGTGGATTAGCGCCAAGGGGCAATATAAAAACCAGCTCGACAACTTCAAGATAATGATAGGGCTTCCGACAGACGCGAATTTGGAACTGGACAGGTCTGATCTTGAAAGCCTTAATAAACGCGCTTCAGAGATTGTAACGAGGGCCGTACCTGATGGATCCACATCCGAAAATCTTGTTGAACCAGGCAAGGAAAATGCCGGACCGCTGGAGATGGATGAGACCAGGGCTATAGACCTTGCCCTTGAGAACCGCCTGGACCTGAAGGTCAAGGAAGGAAAGGTCTATGACGCACAGAGGGCGGTTGTCATCAAGGCCGATGCACTTGGAGCGGAACTTACGCTTCTGGGATCGGCAAGCTTCTCCGGCGACGAGGAAGACACCTTTAAAAAGAACAGCGGCATTTACACAGGGCTGCTGACGCTTGATCTGCCCTTTGATCGCACATCAGAGCGTAACGCCTACAGGAGCAGCTATATTTCGCTGGAAAAGGCCGTCAGGGATTATCAGACTCTGGAGGACAATATAAAGCTTTCCGTCCGCCAGACCCTGAGGACAATGTCCGAGGCCCGTGAAGGGCTGAGGATACAGACCCAGGCAGTTTCCTCGGCGGAGACAGGATTAAAGAGCGCGAACATGTTCTTTGAGGCGGGCAGATCGACATTGCGCGACCTGTTGGAGGCGCAGTCTTCCCTGCTTACTGCAAGGAACTCCCTGACATCGGCGGTAATTAATTATCGCATGGCCGAACTTCAATTTCAGCGGGATGCAGGGATTTTGAAAATAGACGATACAGGATTATTGGTAGAATATGAATCCGAGGAGGATAACAATGTTAAATTACAGTAAATTGTTCGGAAAATTACAGGAGATTATCAAAAAAAGACCGGCGGTATCCGTTGCCGGGATTGCGGTCCTTGTTTTTGTGTTGTGGGGCGTCATGTCTCTTTTTTCGGGCGAAGATGCCCAGAGCAGCATCCCGACCTATACGGCCAAGCAGGGTCCTCTAAAGATAAGCATTACAGAGACAGGGACAATACAGCCGGCAGAAAAGGTGATTGTGAAAAATGAGGTCGAGGGCTCGACCACGATTGTGTCCATTGTGGAAGAAGGAACCAAGGTAAAAAAAGGCGACCTGATGATGGAACTGGACTCGAGCACCCTGTCCGACAAAAAGGTTGATCAGGAGATATCTGTTCAGAATGCTGATGCATCGAGGATCGATGCGAACGAAAATTATGAGGTCTCAAAGAATCAGGCACAGAGCGATATCGAGTCGGCAAAGCTTGCCTATGAGTTTGCCCAGCTTGACCTTAAAAAGTATATTGAGGGGGAATATCCCGACCAGCTGAAGGAATCAGAGTCCAATATTACCGTTGCTGAAGAAGAGGTGGCCCAGGCGAAGGATACCCTTGACTGGTCAAAGAAGCTTTACGAAGAGGGGTATCTCTCCCAGTCAGAGCTTGAGAAGGACACCCTTTCCTATACCCAGAAGCAGCTGTCCGTGGAGCTGAAAAAGGCAGCCAAGGACCTGCTGGTGAATTATACCAATAAGAGACAGCTTGCAAAGCTCGAGAGCGATGTGACCCAGGCCAAGGCGGCCCTTGAGCGTACAACCCGCAAGGCAAAGGCGAATGTGGCGCAGGCAGAGGCAAATAAGGCTGCCAAGCAGGCGGAATATGAACGTCAGGTGGCTAAGCTCAAGAAGATTGAAAATCAGCTTGCGGCCACCAAGATATACGCCCCTGCAGACGGCACTATTATATATGCCACAAGCGCGGAACAGAGCCGCAGCAGGTTCGGCGGACAGACAGAGCCCCTTAAGCTGGGAAACAGCGTCAAGGAACGCCAGGACCTGATACACCTGCCTACAACAAAGGGTTTTACCGTTTCGATCAGCGTACCGGAGTCCAGCATCGACAAGGTGAAGATAGGCCTGCCAGTCCTGATTACAGTGGATACCATACCGAACGTGGTATATACCGGCAAGGTGACATATGTTTCAAACGTGGTTAATGCACAGAACGCATTTATGAATCCGGATCTCAAGGTCTATGATACAACCATTGCCATGGAGAACGGCGGGGATATGGATCTGCTTCGCTCAGGTATGAGCTGTACTGCAGAGGTGGTCATCGACCAGTATGAAAAGGCCACATATATCCCGGTGCAGGCGGTTATGAGTGTCGGGGGAAAACCGACCGTGTATGTTGTAAAGGGCAGCAAGCTTAAACCCAGGACAGTAGAGACCGGCATGGACAATAACATAGTCATAAGGATAGCCAGCGGTCTGGAGCCCGGCGAGGTCGTGTCCCTGTCTCCTCCGCTTGCCCAGGCGGCGGTTTCTGAACAGAGCTTTGAAAAGCTGTCTGATGTTGAAGTGCCGGAGACTGCTACAGACGCCACTGCAGGCGGGGAGGAAGGTTCACAGGGGACGCCGGCGCCGGCTGCGGCAGGAGGAAACGACAGCCAGGATTCCAGCCAGGGTCGGGGGACGGGGACCATGCCTGCCGTTCAGAGCCAGGGAGGCAGTACGCCTTCGGGGCAGCAGGGCCAGGGAGGCGGCAACATGATAACAAGGTTTGACAAGGACAGCGACGGCAAGGTTTCGAAGTCCGAATTTTCAGGGCCTGAAAATTTCTTCAGCCAGATTGATAAGGATGGGGATGGTTTTATAACCTCAACAGAGGCATCCCAGATGCAGATGGGGCAACGCCCGAGCGGCAATCAGGGCCAGAATCAGGGAACAAATCAGGGTGTGAATCAGGGCGCGAATCAGGGATCAAGCCAGGATTCCGATACTCGCTACTCAACTTCCGGTTCCACTTCTGATAGCACTGAGGGCGGCAGTATGCCCGGCGGCGGTGGCGGCGGCGGTGGCGGCATGCCTGGTGGTTTTTAAGGAGGCCGACAGAATGTCATCACCATCTAATAATCATATAATCAGGCTGGAAGAGGCAAATAAGACATATTTTGTCGGTTCAAATGATGTAAAGGCATTGAACGGCGTGAATATATCCTTTGATCGCGGTGATTTCTGGGCGATCATGGGGCCCAGCGGTTCGGGCAAGAGCACCATGATGAATATCATAGGCTGTCTTGACCGGTTGACAAAGGGTCACTATTTCCTTGAAGGCCAGGATGTAGGCGGTCTTGACGATGACGCCCTGAGCGAATTCAGATTGAGGCACCTTGGCTTTATATTCCAGAGCTTTAATCTTATCCCCCAGCTGTCCGTTTTGAGAAATATAGAGCTGCCACTTTACTATCTCGGGTGGGAGCCGGAGGAAAGCATAAAACGGGCTAAAGAGCTTGCTCTCAGCGTGGGGCTGGAAGGGAGGCTGGAGCATAAGCCTACGGAACTGTCAGGGGGGCAGATGCAGAGGGTGGCCATAGCAAGGGCACTTGCCAATGACCCGCAGATCCTTCTGGCGGATGAGCCTACCGGAAACCTTGATTCTCAGACAGGCGTGCAGATCATGGAGCTTCTTGTCGAACTGAATAAGAGGGGCAAGACGATCATTATGGTAACCCATGAGCAGGATATTGCGATGTATGCAAAAAACAGCCTCCATATGAAAGACGGCATTGTAGATTGGATAGGGAGTCATTGAGATGATAAATTTAAAAAACACGAAAATGAAACAGGACCTGGTAAGGGATATCATGCTGGGGATTGAAAATCTCCTCCTTCATAAGCTCAGGTCTTTTTTGACCATGCTGGGGGTGGTCTTCGGTGTGGGCAGTGTTGTGGCCATGCTGTCAGTCGGAGAAGGGGCCAGCAAGGATGCCCTTGAACAGATCAAAAAGGTAGGAAGCAACAATATTATTATAACATCCATGAAATCTACTGAAGAGGAGAACACCTCTAATCAGTCTTCGTCATTCATGAGCGTTTACGGCCTGAAATATGCCGACCATGAGAGGATTGCCGCAACCTTTTCAACAATAAAAACAGTAGTTCCGGTCAAAATCGCAAATAAGACCGGCACACTGGGAGGAAGGACCATGGACCTGCGGGTTGTAGGGACTACGCCCAGGTGGTTTGACCTTGTTAAAAGGGATGTTGTTGCAGGCCGGGTTCTGATTGAAGAAGATTCTAAAGAGATGGCCCGGTCCCTAGTGCTTACCGAATTCGGGGCAAGGAAGCTCCTGGCAACCAAAGGCACCATCGGGCAGAATGTGAGTGTGGCCAGCACTAATTTTAAGGTGGTGGGGATTGTCAAGAGCAGTGACGACAGCAGTTCATCCGGGGGCGTCCAGCTGCCGGACAAAGAGGTGGATGCCTATATACCCATAGAAGTGGCCAAATTTTATTTCGGCGATATAACCATCAAACAGTCCTCCGGGTCCAGCGAGAGGAAAAACGTCGAACTGGAACAGATTATAGTAGAAGTGGATGATATGAATCATGTGGAGGCCACGGCAAAAGGCCTTGAGTCTATGCTGGCCAAATTTCATACAAAAGCGGATTATTCAATGAGCGTTCCACTTGCCCTTTTAAAGCAGGCGGAAACGACAAAAAGGACCTTTAATATAGTCCTCGGGTCTATTGCCTGTATAAGTCTCCTTGTAGGCGGCATAGGGATCATGAACATCATGCTGGCATCAGTAACAGAGCGCACGCGGGAGATCGGGATCAGGCGGGCCATAGGTGCAAAAAAGAAACAGATAATAGTTCAGTTTCTTATTGAGACCGTTGTGCTTTCAACCGTAGGCGGGGTTGTCGGTCTTTGCCTGGGTGTATTCATACCTCTCCTGATTACACTGTTTGCGGGCATGGAGACGGTAATCACCGCCTTCAGCATAATACTGCCTCTTTTCATCAGCGTAGGCATAGGCATTGTATTTGGCCTTTATCCGGCCGCCCGCGCTGCAGAGGTTGATCCCATAGTTGCCCTGAGGCATGAATAGAAATTAATTAGAAATTCTGGTGCAATATGAGAAAACGAAAGACATACAGCGGTTCATTCAAGGCACGGGTCATCTCAGATCTAATACTAGGAAGAAAAGAACTGAATGAACTGGCCGATTATTACGAAATCCATCCGAATCAGATCAAGAACTGGAAGTCACTTCTGCTCAAACGCGCCCATATAATCTTCGACGACAGAAGGCATAGTAAAAACGGCAGCCTAAATTTATGATTGTTTTTACAACAGACTTAAAAGATGGGTTCTTATAGTTATCAGAAATGAAATAATATGACGGCTGCGTTCAGGCCGTCTCAGCTCAAATGTAATCACCTTGTCCTTTCTCAACGAGAAATAGAGAGTAAATATGAATTTTCCGGTACCTGTAGAAAGAATTATTGGGAATTCGTATTTACTCTCTGCCTAAGACCCTAATATTCCTATGCTTATTTCAGTCCTTACAGGATAAAAGCGATCCCGATTACGCCTCGTGCAGCACGCAAGCCATGGCTATCAGCACCCCCGGAGGGCTTATGAGCAGCATTTCCTCCATCAGGGAAGAGGATAAGGCAGGAATGGAGGCCTTTTGGCTGGAACTGACTGAAGCAGTGGAAAACGGGACCTTTAATGCAGAGACAATGGTGGGGAGCTTCATTTATCCGACACAATTTTCAAGATTTTGAGAAAAATTTGTAACCTTTTAACAATATGTTACGACTTTTAAGTTGAAAAAGAACGCAGATGATCCCTGAGACAGGGATTTCCCGGAAAGATAAGCTTGCATGAAAATTATCTGTAAAGGCCATGAAAGAACTACCGGCCTGAAGTATATGCGAATAATTTTTCATGAAACAACAATGGGTTATTAAATAATTGTGTGATTTCGGTCGATCTGTAAAAATAACATTCTTGATAGGCGGATCAGTTGAGGGATATAATTGCTATGGTTGAAAATCAAAATTTCAGAAGTTATTGTTTTCTCTAGCTGATTATTTCTGATTAATAAAAGAGAAAATCTGGAACAGATCGAGATTGATGAAAGAAAAGCCTATCATGTTCAGTGATTCCGAAATCATCAGACAGGTCCTTGAAGGGAATGTAAATTCCTTTGAATCTCTTATGGTGAGATATAAAGACCTTGTATTGAGGATAGTAAAGAAGCATGTGCCCTATTCAGAGGCAGAGGAGATGGCGCAGGAGACCTTTATAAGGGGCTATCAGTCATTGTCCGGCTTTAAGAGCAGGGGAGATTTCAAACAATGGCTGTCTTCTATCGCTGTAAGAACCTGTTACGATTACTGGCGCAAGGTTTACAGAAACAAGGAAGTAGCCATGAGTTCACTTAGTGAAAGGCAGCAGAAGTGGCTGGAGGAAGTGATCTCAGATCAGCCTGAGGCCCACGCGCGTGATGAAGATCCTCAGAAAGAGGCAACGGAATTACTCGACTGGGCCATGGAAAGATTGTCGCCTGAAGATAGAATGGTCCTGGAACTGATATATCTTGAAGGCTTGTCGGGTAAGGAGGCTGCCGATCTTTTAGGCTGGAGCGTGGCCAATATCAAGGTCAGGGCCTTCCGATCCCGAAATAAGCTAAAAAAGCTTTTAAAAGAAAACATCAAAAGGTAAATGGAGGTGACTATGGAGTCCATTAATAAGGAACAGTTTGGAAAGGTACTAAAGGCCCTGACCTCAGCCTATTATGCAAAAGAGAAGAGGGAAGCAGGAGATTTGTGGCAGGCCAGAGTCATGGGGAATGTTCTGAGCATGGGCACCATCTACTCTAAGGCAGGGTATTTTGAACTTTTTCAGCAGTTTGTGTGGAGGCTTACACCTGTTACCTTTATCCTTGTAGGATTATTGGGCCTGGCCCTGATCAAGATGGATTTTTATTCAGATTATGAGTTTACAAAGGCATTTGTGAGCAACACTTCGGATTTAGTCACTCTTGCAATGTATAGCGGATCATGAGGGCATTATAATGAATAAATTAAAACTGGCTTCCGGTGTTTTGCTTGTCTTTCTTGTCGGCGTGCTGGCCGGGTCCCTGGGTACAGGATACTATTATAAGGAACGGGTGAAAAAATTTGAGGCAGGGGGCCCTCCTGTGCAGGAAAGGGTCCAGATAATCCTGGGAAGATTCTCGAATGAACTCGATTTGACAGATGCGCAACGAACCGAGTTTGAAAAGATTGTTAAGGAGTCACAGGAGAAGATAGTAGCACTGGGCAGTAAGTTTCAGCCGGAGATAAAGCAGATCAATGATGACACCTTTACGTCTATTAAGGATAAGTTGACCGATGAACAGAAGGCCAAACTCGAAACGCTGATCAAGAGGATGAATGAGGTCCGTGACAGGTTCCCCAGCGGCCAGCGTCAGCAGCAAAGGACGCCTGACCAGTCCCGTCCGCAAAAGCAGGGCGGTCCGGAACAGGGTCCGCCTCAGACCACACCTGATCAAACGCTTCCTCAAGTGATGCCAGGGCAAGATCCTATGACTGCAGTACCTGATTCTGCAACACCCAGGGGAGGGGCGCGTGAGGCTGGTCCTTCTCAAAGGTATTACATGCGGATTGCAGGCGAACTGAAGGACCGGTTGACGCTTTCTCAGGAACAGGAGGAAAAATTAAGGGCCAGACTGGACAAACTTTCCAGGAATCAACAAGACGTATCTGAGAAATATAAACAGGAGAAGCAGGATTCTGCTGTCTTAAAAAACGCTTTGCTGGAAACTGAAAAATCCTTTGAAAAGGATCTATTCAATATACTTACCAAAGAACAGATGGAGGCATACCGGAAGGCCAAGGACAGTGGCGCGATAAAATTATCCCCGCGGGGCATGCCTTAGGTCAGCTTTATCCGCCTATAATCCTTGTGATTATAGGCGGATCAGAACATTAACCAATCTTTTCTACAACACTTCAATAAACTGGAAAGGAGATTTTTATGATCGGTTCCATACGTGTTTTTATTTTTTGCACTACATTATTGCTCCTTTCGGTAATAATGGCTGTCTCGGCACTTTGTCAACCGCCGGTGGGTGGATATGAGCAATCCCGGACGGCGCAGAACAATCAAATGGGGCAGCAGAGCTCCCAGGCAGGAGGCCAAATTCAGCGGGGGCAGGGTTTCGGACAGGGCCCGGGGCAGGGGCAGCAAACGGAACAGATGCAGAACATGATGAGCCCAAGACTTAAGGAACTGCTGGGATCAACGGACGAGGAATGGGCCGTCATCGGGCCGAAGGTCCTGAAGGTCGTTTCCCTTGTCTCATCACAGTCAAGCGGATTCCAGCTGCGGTCCCTGATGGGGAGGTCCAATGCACAGGGCAATACTCAGGTCAGAGGCGGGGACACCAGGGCTTCGGCTAATACAGGAGACAAGACCCTTGAAGAACTGCAGACGCTGCTGGCGAGCGAGGACACTACAAGCACACAGATAAAGAACAAGGTAAGCGAGGTGCGCAAGGCCAGGGAAACCGCGAAACAGGACCTGGCAAAGGCGCAGAAAGACCTGAGGGAACTCCTGACCTTAAAGCAGGAAGCCACCCTTATATCCCTGGGGCTGCTTGAATAATGATCGATCTTATTGAAAAAATGGGCAAAGAGGGACTCCTGGATAAGAACAGGCTTGCGTCGGTCATGAGCAGGATAAATGAAGGAGAGCCCCTGGAAAAGGCGGTTCTTTCAGGGAACTTGATATCAGAAGAAGAAGTCCTTCGTTTTCTTGCGCGGGAATTTGATTATCCCTTCATCGACCTTAAAGGATGCAGCCCCTCAAAGGATTTTCTGACCCAGTTCCCTGCAAAGATCCTGCTTAAAAGGCAGATTGTCCCCCTTCAAAACGACGACGGCTCCATTACCGTTGTCACAAGCCTTATATCGGATACATCCGGCCTGGATGAACTCCGCCTTGCGACCGGAAAGGACTTCAGCCCGGCACTTGCCCCTTCCGGCGAGATCCTTGACTGCATCAAGAGGTGCCTTGGCGTCGGAGCGGACACCGTGCAGTCAATGGTAACAGAGGTCGGTGACAACGGACTCCAGATCATCAACCAGGAGCTGGAAGATGATATGGACCTGGCTGAGGCGGCAGAGGGGGCATCCATTATAAGGTTTGTCAACCAGATCCTCATAGAGGCCATCCAGTTGAGGGCAACGGATGTGCATATCGAGCCCTTTGAGAACGAATTGAGGATTCGTTATCGTGTTGATGGCGTGCTGAAGGAGGTCTCGATCCCTCCTGAAGTAAGACGATTCCAGGCGGCCATCATCTCCCGAATCAAGATATTAAGCCACCTGGACATTGCCGAGAAACGGCTGCCCCAGGACGGAAGGATAAAGATCAAGATTGAAAACGCCGAGGTCGATGTCCGTGTATCCGTCATACCCATGCTTCACGGTGAGGCCATTGTCCTGCGGCTCCTCAGCCGTTCATCCGTCCTGCTTGGCCTGGAACAACTGGGAATGGGGCCGGAGGATTTCAGGATATTTTCACGTTTGCTGGATCTGCCTTACGGCATCATTCTTGTAACAGGACCGACAGGGAGCGGCAAGACTACGACACTTTATGCGGCATTGTCCCAGATAAATGATGTAGAACGCAAGATCATAACCATTGAAGACCCTGTTGAATATCATTTGCGGGGAATAAATCAGATACAGGTCTCAACAAAGGCCGGGCTTACATTTGCGAACGGCCTCCGCTCAATTCTAAGGCATGACCCCGATGTTATCCTGGTGGGGGAGATCAGGGACAGGGAGACGGCGGAGATAGCCGTGCAGGCATCATTAACCGGCCATCTTGTCTTTTCCACCCTTCATACAAACGACGCTCCCGGGGCGCTGACGCGCCTTGTGGATATGGGGATAGAGCCCTATCTTGTCGCCTCCACATTGGAGGGAGTAATTGCACAACGGCTTGTACGGATCATATGCCCTGATTGCTCCGAGGAACATGCACCAGCTAATTCCGACCATCTCAGGGCTGAGTTCGGCGGGGCACTGCCGGACCGGCTATACAGGGGCAGGGGTTGTCCGAAGTGTCTGGGAATGGGGTATCTGGGAAGAAAGGGGATATTCGAACAGATGGTTGTAACGCAGGAGCTGCGTCATGCCATTACCGATGGCGCTTCCCATGCCAGGATACGTGAGATTGCACTGCAAAACGGCATGAAGACGCTAAGGGAAGACGGACTCAGATATCTCCGCCAGGGCAAGACCACTGTGGAAGAGCTCTTAAGGATAACAAAGGACGAGCGGTTTAACGGGAACGGTAATTAACAGGGGAAGGGGCCGAGCGAGCCTGATTTGATAATTAAAGCTTAGGGGAAAAGTAAACCCCCTGCCCCTGTTAATATACAAAGAACGCAATTAACATGATCTCGGAGATTTTGTGCCGGACTACAGATACAATGCCATAGACCAGAGCGGCAGGGAGATTGCAGGCTCCATAAACATGGCAACAAGGGAATCGGTTATCGATAAGCTCATTGCAGATGGACTGGCCCCGTCCTTTGTTGAAGAAGAAAAAGACAAGGGTTACGCACACAGGATGCCCTTTGCAGGGAAAGGCCATGTATCAAAGGTTGAGGTGGAGGCCTTCACACTTGAGCTTGCAAACCTTCTCTCCGCGGGCGTTCCCTTGAGCCGGTCCCTGGGAATTTTGAGCAGGGAGGCATCAACCCCTGCGGCAAGGGCCCAGTGGTCCGCGATAAAGGACTCCGTGGCAGATGGCATGTCCCTGGCGGATTCCTTCAGCAAGTGGCCCAGGTCCTTTCCCCCTGTTTATGTCGCCATGGTGCGGGCGGGAGAGACAGGCGGTTTTTTGGACCTGGTACTTAACCAGATTGCCAATTTCCAGTCCCGGGAAAAAAAGCTCATAGGAAAGGTAAGGGCGGCAACGGTCTATCCCATCATACTCGCAATTCTCGGCATACTGATAATGATATTCCTCATGACCTTTTTCATACCCAGGTTCTCCTCGATATTTAAGGAATTCGGGGGAGAACTCCCGGCGCTTACTCTCTTCATCGTGGGGGTAAGCAATTTTATAAGCAGGTACTGGATGATTCTCCTGATTTTTTTTGCCGTGGTTGTTGTGGGATTCCGGCGCGCAATGGCCAAGGAGGAGGGCCGCAGGGCAATGGAGGGGCTCTTTCTGAAGATCCCCATGGTCGGTACAATCCTCGCGAGGTTTGCCCTGGTTCGCTTCTGCAGGATGCTCGGGACGCTGGCAGGGGCGAGCGTCCCGCTTGTGGCTTCATTAAGGGTAGCCAACGAGGCCATAGGGAATCAGACCCTTTCGGACGCCCTGGAGGAAACGGTCAGGAAGGTCCAGAACGGGTCGTCGCTTTCCGCAGGCATGGCAGGATGCCCCCAGCTTTTTCCTTCCTCTGTAGTGGAGATGGTCTCCGTCGCCGAGGCGACAGGCAGGCTGGATTCCGAGCTGGTGAGGCTTTCAGGGGCCTATGAGGAAGAGCTGGACCGCAGGCTCAGCATGCTTGTGGCCCAGGCGGAGCCGGCCCTTTTGTTTATTATGGCAATACTCGTGGGGACTGTAATTCTGGGAATGCTTCTGCCCATATTCAATCTTCAGGAGCTCATAAGATAGAGGGATTAATGATAAACAATAACCTTAATATATATGAAAAGGAATGGAATTCATCATGCAAAGATCAGACATGAAAAAAGGTTATAGGCGCGGCCTTGAAAGGGGCTTCACCCTGATAGAACTGCTCCTGGTTATGGTCATTTTGACAGTCCTGGCGGCAGTCGTGGTTCCCAAATTTACCAAACGATCCGAACAGGCCCGGATAACCGCGGCAAATACGGATATCTCAAACCTGGAGGTTGCCCTTGACTCCTTTGAGGTGGATATGGGCCGCTATCCTACCGGCACAGAAGGGATGAAGGCGCTTGTGGAACAGCCGACCGGCACAACAACATCCTCATGGAAGGGCCCGTATATAAAACGCGGGATACCGAATGACCCCTGGGGCAATCAGTATGTATACACAATACCGGGCAAGCACAATACCTCGGGATATGATCTCTATTCCTACGGACCGGACGGACAGGATGGCGGGTCCGACGACATAGACAACTGGTCAACGCGCTAAGGATGAGGGGCGGAGGTTAAGGGTCTATGTCCTCAAGGTGTCCGAAAAGGCCTTATTACAGCCATGAGGGATTCACCCTCCTGGAGCTGATACTGGTAATGGTTATTATCAGCACGGTCCTTGCCATGGCCGCCCCGTCCCTGAGGGGCTTTTTTTCATCAAGGAAGACCCATGATGCCGCAGCAAATATCCTTTCTCTGATCAGGCTTGCAAGGTCTCAGGCTATTTCCGAGGGACGCACATACAGGCTCAATTTTGATCAGCAAAGGGGCATCTACTGGCTTACTTCAAACAGGGAAGGCGGCGCATTCAGCGGCCTTAACAGTGAGTTCGGGAGGGAATTTCTGCTGCCCGATGACACTACGGTTGATCTTGAGAAGGAAGACGACAAAGATGGAAAGGTAAAATATATCGCCTTTTTTCCCCAGGGCATGGCTGAAACCGGCACCATAACCCTGACAGACCGGCGCGGCGATGTTATTGAGATAAAGTCGCCCTCTCCTGCAGAGGCCTACCGGATTGTAGAATCGGAAGAGGCTGAGACGTGATCTTTAATATATATAATAGGGGCGCAGTTGATGAAGGATCAAGGGAGAGGGGGTTTACCCTTGTGGAGATACTTGCGACCTTTGTTCTGATCGCCCTTATTCTTCCTGTCGTTATGGAGGGGCTTTCGCTCTCCATGAAGCTGGGCGTGAAGTCAAAACGCCAGGTTGAGGCGGGCGCCCTGGCAGAGACCAAACTTGCGGAGCTGTTTCTAAGCGGTGAATATGACAACGGCGACCAGTCAGGTGAGTTTGACGATGAGTCGGATTATAGATGGAGCCTTGAGGTGGCGGACTGGGAAAAGGAGGGCTCCATGCAGCAGTTGACCATGACGGTGGACTGGACCGATGCCCTGGGAACGGATCATTCGGTAGAGCTGTCAACACTTGTTTATAGGTCAAGTGAAAGCGAGGCCGAATGATATGCCGCAGGTAAGAAATGAAAATCGCGGATTCACGCTCCTTGAACTGCTCATTGCAATGACCATGATGAGCATAATAGCCGCCTCCCTGTATACCTCCATGAGCATCGGATTCCGGGCAAGGGAGAGCGCGGAGGCGGTGGTTGAAAAGGGAAGGGCCGCGGAGATCGCTGTTGAACTGATAAAGGGGATGCTGACGGCGTCTATGGTTCCGAACGGCATACTGGCAGGGGAATTCGAGGGCGAGGATGAACAGGACGAATACGGTTATGACGCAGACAACCTGAGTTTTTACACTGCGGATTATAATCCCGTCGAGGATGAGCTCGCCTCGGACATAGAGAAGGTAGAACTTGAGATGTCAGTCCGGGAGGACACTGAGGAGAGGGTCATTGTAAGGAAGACAACAACGAACCTGCTCTCCCCCAGGACGATCGATCCCGATGAAGAGGTGCTGTGCAGCGGGGTCAGGGCCCTGAACCTGAGGTACTACGACGGGAGCGACTGGGCGGATGAATGGGATTCCTCAGACAATGACAATGCCCTGCCCCAGGCAGTGGAGATAACAATAGTGCTGGAAGGCCCTGAAAGCACGACGGACGGGAACAATGATGAAGAAGACCTCTATGAATTTACAGAGACCATCATCCTGCCGTGCGGCTGATGCCCGTGACATATTATGTCGCGGCAGCGAGAGTGGCTCGATCCTTATAGTCACTATCTGGGTCGTGCTGGTGCTCACGGGGCTGACCCTTGTTTTTGCAAGGTCCATGAGGGTGGAGGCGATCGCAACCGCAAACCATATATCATCGCTTGAGTCGGAAGGCATCGCAAGGGGGGCGGTCAATTTTATCAAGGCAAGGCTGAACAGCGATGATGATACGGACATTAAGATCGAGGGTGAGACCCCATACCGGGCCATATCGGTGGGAAAGGGTTATTTCTGGCTCCTCCGGCCCGACCTGGATGATGACGATGCCTATTATTACGGGATAAGGGATGAGTCGGGCAAGATAAACATGAACGAGGCCGATTATGAGATGCTCATGGATCTTCCGAATATGACATCCGAACTGGCATACTCGATCATTGACTGGCGGGACAGCGACAGCATCACGGACGGAGGGGCGGAGAGCGAATATTATCTCCTCCTTGATTCGCCCTATTACTGCAAGGATTCCGAGCTTGAGAGTGTGGAGGAGGTGCTGCTCATCAAGGGGGCCTCCCTGGAGATACTGTTCGGGGAGGACACTAACCGCAACGGCGTCCTTGATTCCAATGAAAACGACGGGGACGAGAGCGAGCCTGACGATAACAGGAACGGACGGCTTGACAGGGGCTTCTATGACTATGTGACTGTTTACAGCGCAGAGCCCAATGAAAACAGCTCGGGAGAGCAGAGGGTTGATATAACAAGCCGTGACAGCCGGCAGAAATTAATGACGCTGCTTCAGCAGGCCGGTTTAAGCGTGGACCAGTTTCAGGTAGGACAGTTTTTGCAGGGGTACAGTTTCAGCAGCGTCCTTGATTTCTATTTAAAGGCACAGGACTATCTGGGGCTGACCGAAGACCAGTTTAAAAAGATAGAAAATGAGATAAGCGCATCCTCGAGCGACACAATCACAGGCCTTATAAACGTCAACACTGCCCCCAAGGAGGTCCTTCTGTGCATACCGGGGCTTGAAGAGTCGGACGCGGAGGCACTTGTCAGGAAAAGGAATGCCGACGGCACCGATACCGGTTCCATGGCATGGGTTGCAGAGGCACTGCCTGAAAAGGCGTCAGCGATAGGTAGATATATTACTATACATTCCTATCAATATTCAGCGGATATCATCGGAGTGAGCGGCGACGGGAGGGCCTTTTCCAGGTACAGGATGGTAGCGGACACCTCGGATGAGGAGTTTAAGATAATATACTGGAAGTCGCTGAAGCATCTCGGATGGCCGATTGACCCGGAGATTATGACGAAGCTTAGGGCGGGGGAAGTAATAGAAGATTAATGGAAAGTATTTCAAATTTGAAATTTCAAATTTTAGATGCCGCATCCAGGAAAGGTAAAATGCAATATTTCAACATCGAAAAACAGATTAATGACTTCAGCGAAAGACTTGGCAGGATGTTCAGGCCCAGGAGGTTTATCGGACTGGCAATCGAAGAAAATGCCATGCTTGCATCAGATATCCGCTGCGAAAAGGACCGCTTCCTGGTTTCCCATGTGAATCATTTTGTTTTTCCTGACGGGGCATCCTTTAAGGACCCTGAGGGCCTGGGCCGGTTGCTGGGGCGGTTTTTACAGGAAAACCGGTTCGGGGCCAAAAAGGCCATAATAGGGATACCGGCAAAATGGCTCATGATAAGGGAGAAGGCCATTCCCGCATCGACAAGGGAAAATATCGCCGGGATATTAAAGATACACGCCGAGCGGGAATTCTCCCTGAGCCCCGAAGAACTGGCCCTGGATTATACCGGTCTTGTCGAGAAGGACAAACCGAACCGGATGTTTCTCCTGGCCATGCTCCGGGCCAACCTGGATAATGCAATCCTTGCTGTCAGGTGGGCCGGGCTTGATGTGCTTTCAGTCACCGCATCATCAATTGCATTATTCTCCCGGATCCGCGCCGGTCTTTCATCGCCTGCGCCCCGTTATTTCCTCTATATCAGGAAGGAGTACGCCGAGTTCCTTGCAGGGGACGGCGAACAGATAGTTGATGTCAGATACATACAGAGCGATCTGAAAAATGAAACAGGGCTGTTTGTCACTGAATTGCGCCGCATCATTTCCAGCTATTCGAACAATTCTGTTAAAGAGGGCAGTGAGCAATTATTGATATGGAATGCATCATATGACCTGGGCGGGGAGGAGTTTAAGTCCCTGGAAGATTCATTGCCGCCTAATATAAGACTTGTGGAAGGCAGCAGGCAGTCATTTGCGGACAGGCTCGACCTGCCGGAGGTCGAGGATGCGGTCCGGCTGGCAGCCCCTGTAATGCTTGTAGAGGCCTATAACAACACTGATCCCTTTTATATCGATTTTCTTAACTCGCGCATGAATGTCAGGACCAGCATCATCAAGAAAAGCCAGGTGTTCTGGGCGTCGGCCGCGGCATTCGGCATGGTGATCCTTTTAATGGTCATGTTTTTCATATGGCGGGGCGATAAAAAGGATGTCTCCGAGCTGAGGTCAAAGCTCGATGGGATGAAGGAGGATATCAACGATGCGAGGGATGTTATCCAGAAGGTCAGCATGGCAGGCGGCTGGTATTCGAAAAGGCCCAGGATACTCGATTGCCTGACCGCCCTTACATCGGCCTTTCCCGAAGAGGGGAGGATCTGGGTGACAAGCCTTGCATTGACCGAAGAGATGGCCGGCGTGGTTTCCGGCCGGGCCACTGATGAAAAGAGCGTGATCGAGGTCCTGGATCAATTGAAGGGGAACAGGCTTTTTTCCAATGTCCAGATGATCTATCTCCAGGACAACGGAAGGAACTCAGAGGAGATCTCCTTTTCGATGAATTTCTCTTATACAGGAAAGGAGTGAAAGGGATGGTACTGTCAAAACGGGAAAGGCTGATACTTATAGCGACCCTGCTGGTTATTATGATATTTGCCCTTGACAGGTTCATATTGATGCCGGTCCTGGATGCCAGGGGAGAGATCCTGAACCAGAAACAGGAGCTGATCAGGGAGATGGAAAAGGCCTCTACACTGTTTGAACAGAAAAGCAGAGTGAGCCAGAAATGGGATGAGATGGTAAACGGAGGCCTGAATTCCGACGTATCGTCTACAGAGAGCATTGTCCTTAATGCCCTGCGCAGCTGGGCGCAGAATTATGGGCTGACCCTTTCATCCATAAAGCCCGAACGTGAAAAGGGCCAGGATGGGATAATGCAGGAAATCCTGTTTAATGTTGCATGCAGCGGAAACATGAGTTCGGTGGGGCAGTTTCTATGGCAGATTGAAAATACCACGCTCCCCCTGAGGATAACTGAATTTCAACTTGGTTCCAGGGAGGAGGACGGCAAGGAGATGTCTCTCCAGATGAAACTCTCGGCGCTCTATCTGGCCGAGGCCTCAGACCAGACCGGATCCGGCATTCAACCTTCTGAGGGAGGAGAATAAATGATGAAACAGGCCTGCAAAATCATCGGTTTCTGCATGTTGTTTTTATCCTCCGGCGCCCTTGCCGCAGGCGAAGAGACAGGCCCGGCGACGAAGTCATGGGATGACTACAGGATCATTACAGAACGGAACATCTTTTCCCGCTATCGTACAAAGACCATCCCCATGTCGCAGGTCAAGGAGCAGGTTGTTGTCGTGCCTGAGCAGAGCTATTACACCCTCAGGGGGGTAACAAAACAGACGGACGGGCATATCTCATTCATTGAGGATTCCAGGACGGCGGCTGTGACAAGGTTCAGGAATGGTGACTCAATAGCAGAAGGCAGGATCACCGCCATTAATATGGACTATATATCCTATGAGAATGCAGGCAAGACCCTCAAGGTGGAGATAGGCATGAATCTTGAGGGGCAGGTCTCCGGCCCGGGGACGCAATATCTTTCTTCAGGGTTCGGGAGGGCGCAGGGCAATGCCGGATTCCCCGTGATGGGCCAGGCGCAAGGCACGGGACAGGTGCCGGGCATGGGCCAATCCCAGACAGGTGGACAGTTCCAGGGAAGGGGACAGGTGCCCGCGATGGGTCAGATCCAGTCCACAGGACAGGGGGCCTCAACCGGTCAAACCCAGGCAAACGGGCAGCAGCAGGTCATGGGCCAGCGGCCTGCCATGGGTGGTCAATCCCAGCGGACAGGCCAAGCCGCGGCAGGGATGCAGCCCCAGGCCATGGGACAATCACAGCAGGCAGGACAGGCCGCGGCAGCGGGACAGAAACAGACAACGGTTAATTCATCAAGTGCCGGCCAAGCCGCGGGGGCGGCAGTCCAGCCGGCCGCCGATACCGATGATATTATGCAACGTTTAAAGGAAAGGCGAAAAAAGGAGCTTGAATAATGATTAGCATAACCAGGGATAAAAAGGATAGGCGGCGCGGTTTCATGATGTTGAGAAAGGGTGCATTGTTGCTTCCGGCAATCTTTGTCCTGTTGTGCGTCTGGCTGGTTGATATAAACAGGGTCTCCCTTGCAGAGGAGAAGGGGATAGAACTGAATTTCAAGGATACCCCCATAGAAACGATCCTGGGATATCTCTCCGAGACGGCAGGTGTGGTTGTTGTAACGGAAACCAGCCTGACTGATCGGATAACCGTCATAAGCAGACAACCGGTAAGCCTTGATGAGGCCGTATCGCTCATTAATACCATACTTCAGGAGAAGGGGTATACAGCTGTTCGATCGGGGAAGAACCTTAAGATTGCGACCATTGCCAATGCCAAGAAGCTGAGCATCCCTATTTATGCCGGGAGTGACCCCAGGGCAATACCGGCGAGCGATGATATAATCACCTGCATAATCCCTCTGATAGCTGCAAAGGCTGCCAACCTGCAGGAGAACCTCACAGGGTTTCTTTCTGAAAACGCGGATTTCACCGCCAATGCCGATACAAACACGCTTATTATCACCGACAGCGCGAATAATATCAGGCGCATCATGGAGATCATAAGGGCAATCGACACAAACACGGCAGCGGTCGCGGAGATCAAGGTGTTCCGGCTGAAATATGCCGACGCTGAAGACACGGCCGATCTTATTAATGACCTTTTTTCGGCCCAGAGCCAGACGGCCTCCAGTTCCAGCCGCGTGCAGGGCTTTGTCCAGCAGATGATGAGGGGGCAACAGCAGCAGGCGCAGGCCGGCGCCCAGTCCACCGGACAGAGCTCGACATCTGTAAGCGTGAGTGCCAAGGGCGATGATCGGACCAACAGCGTTGTAGTCAGCGCCTCATCCAATGCCATGGATGTAATAGAAAAGATGATAGAGGAGCTGGACTCGGATTCCTCGGCGGGGGAGGCGGTATTTGTCTATAAATTGAAGAATGCACAGGCCTCCAACCTGGTGGATGTCCTTAATAACCTCTTCAGCGAGATGTCTAGCAGTACAACACAGACAACAGGCGCGGCGCAGGGGGCGCAGGAAGGCCGGGGTGCAATGCAAGTGCAGGCGGCGGGCCAGACCGCTTCTTCATCAAGCTCCTCAACAGGTCTTGTCGGGGATGTATATATCGAGGCGGATGAGGACACCAATGCCCTGATAATAATGACATCGCCGGCGAACTATGAGAAGGTGAAAAAGGTCCTGGACGACCTGGACAAGCCGGTCCCGCAGGTGCTTATAAAGGTCCTTATCGCCGAGGTGACCCATGACGGGGCACTGGATCTGGGTGCGGAGTTTTCCTTTCTGAACAACTGGGAGGAGAACAAGATCAGCACAATCACCACTGATACGGATTTCGGGATAGGCGCCCTGACAAGCGGGGCCGTGGCGACCGTGGTCGGCGAGAAGTTCGATGTAAAGCTCAGGGCGCTTGCCGAGAAGGGCAAGCTGAACATCCTGTCAAAGCCCTATATCCTGGCGAGCAATAACCAGACCGCCACCATAACCGTCGGCAACGAGGTCCCCTTTATAACGGACTCCAGGACAACGGATACAGGCCAGACCATAAACACAATAGAGTACGAGGATATAGGCATTATCCTGGAGGTAACGCCGGTTATCAATGATGAAGGACTTGTGACAATGGACGTCAGCCAGGAGATATCGGCCATAAGCGACACCACGGTAAAGATATCCGACACTGTCGATGCGGCGGTGTTTGCGAAACGGTCCTCTGAAAACAGGGTTATTGCCAGGAGCGGGCAGACGGTCGTGATCGGCGGGCTGATGGAGGACCGGAAGGCTGATAATGTAAGCAAGATCCCCTTGCTGGGCGATATCCCGATCCTTGGGGCGCTGTTCAGGCATACGGAAAAGGACAATTCAAAGACGGAGCTCCTTATCTTTATAACGCCTACCGTGGCCGCGAATGACAAGGAACTGGTGGCGATATCCAATGAAAAGAAGGTGGAAAACCCCATGATAGACAAGGTCTTCAGCAAAAAGGACCTGGGCTTTGAAGAAGAGGCTGCAGGGCAGGAGCCTGCCAAGCCTGCAGAGTAATCCGACCAAAATCATGCAGCCCCGCCATGGCGGGGCTGCATGAAGCCAGAACTTAACCGCCTGTTATTTATCCTTATAATTGAAAAATAAATATCTGCCTCCTTCTCTTCCTATAAACCTTGACACAGGGTGTCTTGCCATTTACTATAGCAGGCGGTTTATAAATTCATATGGAGAATCATAATGTCAAATGTCGTTGTAATAGGAACACAGTGGGGAGATGAGGGCAAGGGCAAGATTGTTGACCTCCTGGCATCCAGGGCCGACCTTGTGGTGAGATATCAGGGGGGCAACAACGCCGGCCACACCCTGGTAGTGGGGGGGAAGAAGACCATCTGCCATCTTATCCCTTCAGGCATCCTTCACAGGGACAAGAAATGCATGATAGGAAACGGGGTTGTCGTTGATCCCGAGGTCCTGCTGCAGGAGATGGACATGCTCACAGGGGAAGGCGTCAGCATTACTCCGGAAAGATTCTCCCTGAGTGAAAAGGCCCACCTGATAATGCCCTACCACAAGGCAGTGGACATTGCCAGGGAGGCAGCAAAGGGCAAGGACAAGATAGGGACAACGGGCCGTGGCATCGGTCCATGTTATGAAGACAAGGCGGGGAGGAGGGGCATAAGGGTCCTGGACATCCTGGACTCAAAGGTCCTGGAGATCAAGATAAAGGAGAACCTGGAAGAAAAGAATTTCCTGCTGACAAGGTTTCTGAATGCCCAGGCACTCGAATTCCAGCCTATTTTTGACCACTACATGCAGATGGCGGAAAGGCTCAGGCCTTTTATTTCTGATGTGTCCATCGGGGTTGACTCGGCCACAAGGGACGGTAAAAAGATCCTTTTTGAGGGGGCGCAGGGCACACACCTGGACATAGACCACGGGACATACCCCTTTGTAACATCTTCAAATCCCATTGCAGGTTCCGTGTGCGCGGGCGTGGGCGTGGGGCCGGACAAGCTCCATCACATCCTCGGCATAGTAAAGGCATACACGACCCGGGTCGGGGCCGGCCCTTTCCCCGCGGAATTGACGGATGAGACAGGGGCGTATATCCAGCGGAAGGGCGCGGAGTTCGGCGCCACCACAGGCAGAAAGAGGCGCTGTGGCTGGATTGACCTTGTAATGCTTAAGGATTCAATGCGCTATAACGGCCTGACAAGCCTCAGCATCACCAAGCTGGATGTCCTTTCAGGGCTTGAAACAATCAAGGCGTGCGTGGCCTATGAGCTGGACGGCAAGAGGATTGATCACATGCCCGCTAGCCTGGAAAGGCTTGCCAGGTGTGTGCCTGTGTATGAGGAGATGCCGGGATGGAAGGACGATATCTCGGGCGCCCGGAACATGAAAGATCTGCCGGCCGCGGCAAGGGGCTATCTCAACTATATAGAGGAGAAGATAGGGGTGCCTATGTCCATAGTATCCGTGGGCCCCAAGAGAGAAGAGACCATAGAGCTCATGGAGCTGTTTTAATTTCCATGACCACCTATGACAAGAAATATGACGTAATAGTTGTCGGTGCAGGCCACGCAGGATGCGAGGCCGCGCTGGCTGCTGCCCGCATGGGCCACCCTGCGCTGCTCCTCACCATCAATCTCGACCATATTGCCATGATGAGCTGCAATCCTGCCATAGGAGGGCTGGCCAAGGGTCACCTGGTAAAGGAGATAGACGCCCTCGGCGGAGAGATGGCAAAGGCCGCGGACATGACAGGAATCCAGTTCAGGCGCTTAAACACCAGGAAGGGCGTGGCTGTCCAGGGATCAAGGTCCCAGAATGACAGAGACCTCTACAGAAGGCGCATGAAGGCAATGGTAGAGCAGCAGCCGAACCTGGATGTCAGGCAGGCGATGGTTGACTCCATCCTTGTGGAGGATGGGAAGGTCGCCGGGGTCGAGACGCACATACATGAAAGGTTCATGTCCAGGACGGTGATCCTTACTACAGGCACCTTTCTGAGGGGGCTCATACATATAGGGCTGGATAATTTCCCTGCAGGCAGGATGGGTGACCCGCCGTCATCCAAGCTGTCCCAACAATTAGCCCGGCTTGGTTTTGAGGTGGGGAGATTAAAGACAGGGACCACGCCGAGGCTCAACAGAAAGACCATAGATTACAGCGGCCTTGAGGCCCAGCACGGGGATGAAAACCCGCGGCCATTCTCCTTTTCCACAACGGGCCTGCCGCTGCCCCAGGTCCCGTGCCACATCACATATACCAATCAAAGGACCCACGACTTTATCAGGTCCGGACTGGACAGGTCGCCCCTGTACAGCGGTGTGATAGAGGGTGTAGGGGCCAGGTACTGCCCTTCTATCGAGGACAAGATTGTCAGGTTCTCCGACCGGGAGAGGCACCAGGTATTCCTTGAGCCCGAGGGCCTTGACACCAGTGAGGTCTATCCCAACGGCCTTGCCACGAGCCTGCCTATAGATATACAGATCAAGATGGTAAGGTCCATCCCGGGCCTTGAAAGGGCGGAGATACTGAGGCCCGGCTATGCCATAGAATATGACTATATCAATCCTGTCCAGCTGAAGCCGACACAGGAGACAAAGCCTGTTGACGGGCTCTTTCATGCCGGGCAGATAAACGGGACATCGGGCTATGAGGAGGCAGCGGCCCAGGGGCTGCTCGCCGGGATTAATGCCGTCCTGAAGGTAAGGGGAGAGGAGCCCCTTATCCTTTCAAGGTCCCAGGCATATATAGGCGTGCTCATTGACGACCTTGTTACAAAGGGGACCAGAGAGCCATACAGGATGTTCACATCAAGGGCAGAATACAGGCTGCTCCTGAGGGAGGACAACGCGGACTTGCGCTTAAGGGAAACAGGCCGCAGGCTCGGTCTTGTCACGGATGGGGATTATGAAAAATTTCTGCAAAAGAAAAGGAAGCTGGACGCACTCCTTCACCTTCTGAACAATGTCAGGATAAGGCCGGAGGATAGCGTTTCGGAAAGGCTGAAGGAGTTAGGGTCTTCCCCGATCAAGGATCCTGCCACCCTGGCACAGCTGTTAAAGCGGAGTGAAATCTCCATAGAAATGCTTTGCTGTTTTGCGCCGGAGATTGATGCCGCTGATACGGCAGTAAAGGAAGAGGCGGAGACGATTGTCAAATACGAGGGCTATATCGCCAGGCAGGAGCAGCAGGTCGAGAGGCTGAAGAGGATGGAAGACGCAAAGATCCCCCAGAACCTTGACTACAATGCCGTGTACGGACTTACCAGGGAGGTCCGCGAAAAGCTCTCAAGGGTAAGGCCTGTGTCCATCGGCCAGGCATCAAGGATATCGGGCATCACCCCCGCCGCCCTGATGGCACTCCAGGTCCATTTCAAGCGCCAGGGCAGATAAATTCTTCCCGGCTTATCTTATCTTGACATGGCCTTTTGAACTGCCGGTTTGACTGCTCCGGCCATGGCCCTATAGGCCGCGGAGTTGTAATGAGACCCATCGTCGGTCAGAAATTCCTTTCGTGTTGCCCCCTTGTCATCGACCAGGGCTGAGCTGATATCCAGATATGTCATGCGTGAGTTCTGCCCGGCATATTTTTTTATGCGGGCATTGGCATCATTTATCAATTCCACTGATTCAGGCCGATTGGATGCATTCAGGATGGCTATATAAATTACCCGGGTCTCGGGCAGTCCGGCATTGATCGCATCTACGATTTTTTGGATATTCTCAGCCGCCGTTGCCGGAGACACGCCCTCGCTCACATCATTAATGCCGCTGTATAGCACCACCACATCGGGCTTGTATTGAATAACAAGCTGATCCAGATACTTTAGAATATCAGCCGTTTTGGAGCCCCCGATAGCGCGATTGAATGCAGGTATCGGCGCCATATGCTCTGTGACCTCAGTCCACCCTTCAAACATGCTGCTTCCTGCAAATTCCACTGCATCATTTGGCGGAGGGCCGGCCTTGTCCTTGGCCGCAAAGGCGTCCAGCCGTTCCATGAACGGGTCTTTCCCGGCACTTCCCTGGGGAGGGCCGCCCGCAGGCATATCCGCCGCCTGCGCTGTCATTCCAAAGCCAATCAAACTGATCATCAGCAACATTTTTATATAATGCATAATATCCCCCAAAGGCCGGCACCTGGTTGCAGGGCGCGGCAGACGATTAATAGGTGTTTAATTTAAATCCTTGAATCCTGGAACCCATGGATACTTATCATCGTTCAGTTATTTTTGGTATTACTTTTTTCAATAAGTATATGTGAAAAAGTCAGCAGGTTGTCAAGAATCATGCTCCTGAGATTCCTGGCGCTGTCCCCCGTCTTCCGTCATATTGTGTGAAATTTCAATTAAATATTTCATAGGATCTCCTCCCCTTGGGGTAAGGGGAGGATGGGTTACGTTAATGCTCCCTGTTTCTATCATACCTCCCCCTTTCCGCCGAAGTCTCGTGGGGACGAAGGATGTGCGCTTTTCTTTTATCTTGACACTCCAAATCATTTGTCCGATTATGCCGCTATTCATGTCATATTTCTAGCCTATGTTATTAATCTGGGGGCTTAAAGATTCTCCAGTGAAGATTCATCTGTTAATACCGTTTTCTGTTTCATGCTTTTAATCGTCAGTGTCCAGTTGTAGTCTGTTATCTATAATCTGTCGTCTCTTATGAAACTTCGTCCAAATGTTGGGGATGAGGTACAGGTGAAAGAGTGTTTACGTTTCGCCTCCCCTTAGGGCAAGGGGAGGGAAGAGGGGTTGCCTTAAAGGTTCCTGTCTTTCTCATAACTCCCCCTAACCCCCTCTTACCTTAAGAGGGGGGAGATAAAATCTCTCACAAGCCTGCATTAAACCTCATTCAAGTTTCATGCTCGACAAAACTTGTCGCGACTGCAGGAAGCGGTTTAACCTGCTTCTGTCATCTGAAATTTGATAATCTAATCAGTAGATCAACCTATAAAGGAGGCAAAGATCATGAAATGCAGCAAGGAAACCAGGAAGGGCCTTTCCAGGAGAGATTTTATCAGGACAACCGCCGCAGGCGCAGGCGCGACTGCCCTGGCAGGGTTGAGCGCAAGGCCGGCTCAGGCATCGGGACTTCCCAAGAAATGGGACAAAGAGGCGGATGTGGTAGTGGTTGGATGCGGCGGCGCCGGGACTACTGCGGCCATTGCCGCCCATGATGCCGGAGCAAAGGTAATAGTTGTTGAAAAGGCGCCTGAAGGCGGCGGAAACAGCCGGGTAGGCGGCGCCCAATTCACCTATTCAACGCCGGAAAAAAAGGATAATGCGGCCAAGTATCTTCATTATGCATGCAACGGCACGACCCCGATGGATGTCTGCCAGGCCTGGGCGGATGAAATGGTCCATAACAGGGAGTGGCTCGATAAGATGGGCGTTGCCAATACTACATTCGGAAGGAGCAATGATAAAGGATCGCTCAGTGGAGGAGACTATTCTCAATTCCCGGGCGCTGACGGTGTCGGCACTGCAATAATGACCGGGTGGGGCATGGCCTGGTATAACACGATTGAAAAGCAAATGAAGGACAGGGGCATTGAAATCCTGTTCAATACACCTGCCAGGGAACTGATCCAGGATTGCGAAAGCAAGGAGATCCTTGGGGTCAGAGTGAACATTGAAGGCAAGGACAAGTTTATCAAGGCCAGGAAAGGAGTAATCATGTGCACCGGGGGCTTTGAGTTTAACGAAGATATGAAGAAAAACTATCTGAGGCCTACAACCATAAAGTTTACCGGCTGGAAATACAACACAGGAGACGGCATCAAGATGGCTCAGAAGGTGGGTGCAGATCTGTGGCATATGAATCTGATAGCCTCTGCCAGCGCTGCAATCGAGACGCCGCCGATGCCTATGGCCTGGATGTATCCTTCAACCAAGGCCAATGGATTTATCTGGGTCAACAAATACGGCGAACGATTCGTTGCCGAAGGAATGCGCGGAGGTTGGGATGCCCATAAGTCGTTCATGGGTATGGTGATGTGGGATTGGAGAAGAGATCGCAAGGATCCTGAGTACCCTTTAGCCCCCCACTACCTTATCTTTGATGAAACAACCAGAAAAGCAGGCCCGATTGCGGGATGGGAAGGTATGGCAAACCAGATAACCCCGAAGCGTTTAGGGGGCAATGCCTCTGAATGGGGCGCAAAGGATGGCGGTTGGAGCCAGGATAACAGTGTGGAGATAGAAAAGGGCTGGATTATGAAGGCGGATACCATCAGGGGTCTTGCCGAGGTTATTGCGGGGCCGGAATTGCCTGCTGAGAAACTGGAAGCGGCGGTAAATAGATGGAATGAATTCTGCGATGCAGGGGTGGATAAAGACTTCGGCAGACCGGCCAAAGAAATGGTTAAAATAGTTACACCTCCCTATTATGCCGTTCGATACTGGCCCGGCGGCTTCAGTACCCATGGGGGCCCAAAGAGAAATGCAAAGGGGCAGGTGTTGGGCGTAGATGAAAAGCCCATAGAGCGGCTGTACTCAGCAGGGTCGCTCGGGCATACCCATGGGCAGGTATATAATATGAGCGGGGCGAACTACTGTGAATGCTTTGTCTGGGGCCGCATTTCCGGCAGGAATGCTGCTGCTCTGAAGGCATGGGCATAGAAGGCCAACAGGGGGGCGCGCCCCCCTGTCACCCCGGTGTCAGGTCTGCACGGGCGGTTGCCCAAGGCGCCTTATTGTTGCGAGGGCGTCTTCTCAAGCAGCTTCTTCAAATACGGGGAACATCCCACAACCCGGGAATAATTATCGTTCCCGTTCTCTTCAATGAATCCCCACTCCTGGAACAGGGCCACTGCATGTCTGACTTTCTTCTCCGCCTTTGTGCCGTCAGAGAGGCCAAGGTGTTTCCATGTTGAATCCTTTGTCCATGGCGTGTAGTTATTGCTTATAAGGTATTCTCCAAGCTTGCGGTAGTAGCTGGTCTGGAAGAACCATCTGGCCATGCGATATTGGGATTCATATGAATTGATAAGCCGCTCCCAGTTTTTTGCCTTCGGTGCCAGGTCCGAGGATAGTGGCCGGGACATCTGGCCATCCGGTTTAATTGAGGCAGAGGATCTTGCCTGAGACACCCTGCCATCCGACTTAACCATGGCAGGGGATCTTTTTTGACGCAGGAAATCCTCTGAGTTAAAAGAGATTGATGACCCTTTATGAGGCAATAGATCCACTGATTTAAAGGAGGTCGGGGATCTCTTCTGAGGCGATAAACTGTCTGACTTAAACGTCTTCAGAAACTTCAGAATCACCTCGTCTTTTACATTAACAAATTTCAGGCCTTTCCGGAAAACCTGAAGGAGTTCATTTGTGTGATTTTGCAGTGCCGCTGTCCATGCATGAGATAACGCCATTAATTTTGTATTTTTAATGATAGCCTTGTTGAACATGTCCGTGTCAGATATAAAGACATCCTTTTTTATAATGATGAGCTGATCCAATAGGGCAAGGTCTTCATCTGTCTTGCTCAGACATACCTGATAAAATGCCGCCTTTGCCAGGGCCAGGGAAAAGAATTGCCAGGAGTCACCATTTGTCCAGATGAAGTATGGCGCCTTCTTTGCCCTGCATTGCCTCAAGCCATCTTTAATCTGGGGGTGCTCAATATTTTCAGGGGGCAATTCGTCGAGCGTCCTGATTTCAATCCCGACCGGAGTTTGACAATTGAGGATCAGGTCCAGCCGGCCCTTGATGCCGGGGTAGCCGGATTCGCAGATAGTGTCCGTTCTGTCGTCCCAGCCGAGCCCCTCAAGTAATGGCACAATCAGGTATTTCTTTGTCCATTCTGTATTCAGGTGATCAGTTTGACGGCCGGTTCGTTTCTCCTTTATGATGGATGAAAGCCTTTTGACAATATTGTAGAGAGAACTTTCACTTAATATTTTGCAGTTGTCCTGCCTCTCACTACTGTTCATTATCTCTGCTGTCAATGTCATACTGTGGCCCCTTAAAAATATACTGCTTAAGCCAATCGTGATTAAACTGGGTCTTGTTCCAGAATAAAAGCCGATTGTTTAATATCAACTGATTAATGGTTAAAAGTATTACTGCCTGGACTAAATTTTGTGTCATATTGAAAGAAATCCTTTCATAGCGGCAAATGTTGCCTAGCGTTTCATCCAAGCCTCTGAACAATTCCTGACGATCTTTTCTGCAATCGTTGCCTTTTCCATGCCCGGTTTCTGAGCTCCCTTTAGTTGGGTCATTATAGGCCCTGACAGTCGATGGCAGCTATATTGTGCCTTCGATCGGAAGATACAGCTCAGCCATATATAACTAGCAAGTTGCGTGCCGCAACCGGGTGATGCCGCCAACTTGCTGAATTCAGGCGCTTAAGTCAGGAAGCGGGGTCGGCCGGCAAGGCGCTGTTGTAGGGAATATCCTTCACTGTGAGGGGCAAATCTGGTGCAAGTTTCATAACTGGCTGTTCATACAATATATTTAGGTGCAGGAAATTCCATACACATCATTTTGTGCTTGCAAAACCTCCCTTTACCCTTTCACACCTTTAAACACGGATTATTCAGCAGGCATCTGCAGCGGTCTGAAAAATACTGCCGCAAGTCTCATTCCACGGTTATGTTCTCCTCATATTACAGTGAACATGCCGGAGTCAAGTTTACTTTTTCGGCTGCGTTATACAAATGGAAATCAGCCATGACTTGCACATTTTAATTCCGTAAATATCAGCGCTTGGTATCGTTGTTTTACAGAGGCGGAAGCAGGTCAGGCTTGATCAAGCCGAAGCTGATATCGTAACCGGGAAGCCCGATGATTGCGAAATTGCTGTAACGGCTTGCATCCCCGGAATTCAGTAACACGATATTTTCCCCTTCTTCATAAAAGGCATTCGGGGTGGAAGCGCTCAGAAGGAACTGTATTTCCGGGAATTTCAGGCGTATCTGTTTCGACATTTCGTGCATCTGGAACTCGCTTTTATTGAAAAGTTCCGGTCCCAATGCCATTTGGACACAAAATTTATACCCGTTTATTTTTACTATCGGATTGTCCCAGGGGATCAGGATCCAATTGTCCGGCTTGTTTTCCTTGTCATCCTGGCGAGGACGAAGATTGTAATGCACCTCGAAATCTGACAGCTCAGATTTACCTATATCCTCGGTATATATATTCCCGCAGTGGATCACGTGGGTCACCCCTTCTTTTCGGAATTTTTCAGCCAGCTTTGACCAGAAGGGCGGATTCATTGCCGTCACGTCCAGCGTGTCCGAGATCACGGCAACTTTGAGAGGCATGGCTACCGGTTTGGGGTTTTGTATCCGGCTGAAAATTATTTCCCCGGTTTCTGTATTGAGAATCGAGTATTCAAAGCCTTTTGCCACTCCGTCGGAACCCTTGGCTGCGCCCGGATTTATGAAATCCACCTCTCCTGATCTCAAAAATACCTGGCGATGCGTATGGCCGGAGCCAAATTTCCATACATTATGGAATTCTTTCCTTATTCCATAGATCCATTCCCAAAACTTGGATTGCGAACCCACCAAAAAATCCCAGGTGCGTTTATGGCCGATGTAATAACGGTCATCGCCGATTTTTATAATGCGATCGCCGGGGAGGGTAAATACCCAGCCGGGTGCTTTAAAGGAATCAGCGCCGGGGTCCTTTATCTGCTCATCTGTCAGGGCGCAATAAACAGGAAGGTTGCCGAAAAGAATCCGGCTTACATGTTCCGGTTCAATATCTCCGAAGTGTATTATCCCTTCCACTCCATGGGCTATGAATATTTGAATAATACGCTCTATGGCCTGATTGGGGTTTTCATGTGTATCCGATATCAATCCGAGAATCATAACTTTCCTTTCATTTCCTGACCTGTTTTATGTGCTCAGCGGTCCTGCTGCAGACGATTGAGTGTGCATGGGTATTATACTAGTTATTCTTTAAAAACTAAATATTTCATTTGGCAGCCCCGGCAAATTTCAGTGCATCGAAATTCCAGACCTTGATAAGTAATCAAACGAATGCGGCTGTCCCCAGTCGTCAGTCGTCTGTCCTCAGTCGTCTGTCGTCTGAAAACCGTCATGATATTACGTCACCGGCATCTTGGCCAACGGGTACTCGCGGCAAAGTTTGTTCCTGTTTAACCCTGTCGGGATGACGAGATCTCCATCCATGTTTTCATCCAGCTCAAACCACCATTTGTGAGTGGCCTCCATCGGGTCCACATAATTGTTTTCCGCCAATGATCTTCTTTGAGCCTCAACACCCCTGTATAAAGCATCAAGGCCGCCGTCCCATCCGGCGAAATCCTCCGGCTGGCTGTGCGGCCGTGTCCAGGGGCAGACCTTTGTGCACCTCCCGCAGACACATCCTTCCTGGTTCAGGATGTCAAAATTGGAACAGGCCGTGGTGTTCAATTTCCAGGTGTAATACCCGTTGTAAAGGATCTGTTCCCCCTTGCTCACAGCGCCGGAAGGACATTGTTCGGCGCAGATGTCGCAGTTGCGGCAATATTCCTGAAGTCCGAAATCAACGGGGCCGTCGATTTCCAGCTCCATATCGGTCAGGACACATGAGGCCTTATAATTGGTGCCGAGGAAGGGGTTCAGCACGATTCCCATGCGGCAGACCTCCCCTATGCCAGCCTCGAGCAGTATCGGGGGCATCAAGGTGAGATAATTTTTCGAATTGGATGGTTCGGCATCCCAGCCCAGCCGCCTCAAGTAGTTAGCAACCACTTCGCTTTGAAGGGCGATCCGCTGGTAGGTCTGGAAGCTTGCAGGATCAACGATTTGCTCCCACCCGTTGGACGCCCGG